>Ga0210028_1003346_pt1 | contig 12236 bp, 18 predicted proteins | sample CryGeymeta201513_FD_185468 | JGI IMG/M metagenome (GOLD analysis project Ga0210028, IMG submission 185468) | Groundwater microbial communities from Crystal Geyser aquifers in Utah, USA - Crystal Geyser metaG 2015-13 (SPAdes) (version 2) | ecosystem: Environmental > Aquatic > Deep subsurface >...
CGGTTGGACGAAAGTCATGGAGACGAGGCGATGACATTAGAATTTCTTAAAGAATCCACAATTCAAGAACAACCAGATTTGGAAATGATCAACGAGGTCAAATTGTCTCGCGTTTACAATCATTTTACCAGCAATAAACCTGTTGGTATTATTACTGCGTTTCGTGGCGAAAGAACGATGAAAGATAACATTTCGGCCAATCAGAAATTGGCTTCGTCGTTGCGTAATGCAGGGTTCGGGTTTGTGTGGGTTGATGGTGCTTGGGTTGAAAATCAAGGCACAGACAAAGAATCACATGAAGAAGAAACTTCTATCATGGTGGTGGGAAATGAAGGTGATGACGACAAGATGTTTACTCTATTGAAGTCGGAATCGAGGAAATATGAACAAGATGGATTTTTGTTCAAATCTTCGGATGGTCCTGCTGGCGTTTATGATTCTTCTGGGAATGAAATCATGTCTTTCAACAGAATAAACATAGACAAGCTATCCAGCGTATATACCAGACTCCGACAAGGCTCCCACAAGGGACGTAGTTTCTTCTTTGGGTCTGAGCGGCCCATGAAAGGATTCATGTCAAGGCTGATGGAAATATGAGAACACTTATTCGAAACGCGATTCAAACCCCGGATGGCATGGTGCTCGAAAGCCGACATGTACACGACTATATCGAGTATGTGGACTCAACCAATGGTAAAACATATATTGTTGATGGTGGTTTGGATTATGCTAGAAGAAGCGCCAACGGTGATGAAATAGACCTCAATGTTTATTCTGACGAACCTCACGAGGTAATCAGAGAGGCATTGACATGGGGAACTTACGGTAAGAATGGGGACCAACCCTTAACTTATGTGAAGTTGAAAGATATGTCTTCAGAACATATTAGAGCATGTCTGGAAGAATGTTTCTACATGGGAGAGATTGTGAGAGAGGCTATGTTAAATGAGCTTCGATTCCGAAATAAAACTTGACAACTGTGATATATACTGATATAATTGTTTGAAATCAAAGCCCCTGTGGTGGAATTGGTAGACACGATAGCCTTAGAAGCTATTGCCGAGAGGCGTGTAGGTTCGAGTCCTACCGGGGGCACCAAATTAAAAACCTAGCTCAGCACTTATATTTTAGGTGTGGTGATTTGGCAGACCAGTCGCCAGAAGACTGGAAAGAGTGTAAGCTACTCTTGAGTGTACAGGACTAGGCCGGGTACATTCGAAGAAAGAAAAAGCTGTCGAATAAAGGTGCAATTCATGTGTTGCCTTGTTTAACATGACCTAATCGTTTGATGGTAAAAAACGACAGTGCTAGAGTTGAAAGCGAAATTAGTCCTAGTGGGGATACTAGCTGCGGAACTCACGAACATTGCCCTTGTGGTGGAATTGGTAGACACGGGAGTCTCAAAAGCTCTTGCTGGAAACAGTGTGTAGGTTCGAGTCCTACCGGGGGCACCAAATTTAAAACTTGACATCATATCGTTCTTTTGGTACATTAGCGTTAAATCAAACCGGAGTCCTATAAATGAAAAAGATCATCGTTAAGGAAAAAAGGACATTTGTTCGAGTCTGATTGAGTATAATACTCTTTCGGAATTAAGAAAAAATATAGATGATCTGATTGAAAATTATGGGGAGTCTGCTTTTCTATCTGTTGTCGTTGTTGATGATTATGACGGATATTATTATACTTTTACGATAGAATATGAACGCTTGGAAACTGATGAAGAGTTTCAAGCTAGAAAGATGAAAGATGAAGAACGTAAAAGAAAGGCTGGAGAACGTAAAAGAAAGGCTGAAGCGCGTAAACTCAAAGAAGCGGAGAGGAAAAAAGCGGAAGCAGAATTGAAAGAACAGGAAGAACGAGAACTTCTCAAAAAGCTTCTTGATAAATACGGAACAGAGTATAACGAGTAATTTGACAAAAAACGCAGTCTTCGCCGTTTCATTCGGCGAGAAAACCGCCGAGGGTGTCGCGGCATGAGGAGTTAGGTATGCGTTTGAGACTCTTTCGTTTTATGGCCCGAGTGGCGGAACGGCATACGCGGCAGACTTAAAATCTGCTCCCTTTAAGGGTTGTGGGTTCGAGTCCCACCTCGGGTACCAAACTATAAATAGGATACAACAAACACTATCCTGTCATGCTTTTAGAAAAACTCCTAGACGTTAAAACCCCTTCACCCAAAGATATCGCAACAAAACATGGCGTAGCTCTGTCTAAGATCGAATCTCAGCTTGTCAAGGGAATTAAAGTAGAGCTAGAGCATACCACAGACAAACAAGTCGCTAGAGAGATTGCTCTGGACCATCTCAACGAATTCCCCGATTACTATGACAGACTCGAAAAAGCCGAAAAAAGGTAAATTTTTCTTTACAATTCTTACATTTACAAACAAACAACAATTCTTTATCTTTACAAACCTGTTTATCTGTGGTATATTGATCGTATAACAACATTAAGGAGAGTTATTGTGGGATATTACACCTCATACGAAGTAACAGTTACTGGATTTAATGACGCTGACGAGGCAGAGTTTGCTCAATTTAAGCTTAAAAAGGCAGTCAGCTGCTATCCCGTCGATATTACTCTTTCTGGTCGTACTGGAAAGAAGTTATTGGCTTTTGAAACGGACGATATTATGTGGTATATGTGGGAATCTGAGTTGATTGAATTCAGTCGTACATTTCCCCATCTTCGTATCGAAATCCATGGTGAGGGTGAAGAGAATGGGGACATGTGGAAGGCTCGAATCCAAAATGGGGAAGTGGAAACAGTTGAAGCTGAATTAACTTTTCCAAATTTCAAGAAGATGGATTGGTAAAATGAATCCATCTAAACACAAGTTAAACATTGACAGCAAGATCATTTTTCTTGACATTGATGGGGTGTTGAACACCCCACAATACGCTATCCAATCAGAAGAACGTATGGATGCCATCAACCCGGTTTCTGTCAGCATATTGAACAAGATGCTAGAAGTATCTGGTGCGCAGGTGGTTGTCAGTTCTTCTTGGAGGATGTGTTTTTCCATTGAGGAATTGACTGTTATCCTTCAAAACAAGGGTCTTAGGTATCCTATTCTGGATTATACTCCAGTGCTAGATTCTGGTGTTCGGGGTCAAGAAATCTCGAAATGGATTGACACCAACAAGGATCATGGCCTGTGGTTCAATGAATATTTGATTTTGGACGATGACTCTGACATGTTGTATTGGCAGAGAGAAAATTTTGTTCACACTCCCAATGACACCGGTCTTACTCCGAACATTGCGTATCGAGCAATCAACCGCCTCAGGGGAAAGCGTAATTGGGTTGAAGACGACATCATTGGATATGAATCTGATTATTGTTTGACTGAATACATGGAACAGTGGGTTTTGAAAAAACAATCCGTGGAAGAATCTTAATGGGTGCTAGATACAAATCTTGCATCCGTTGCGGGTCTCCCATTGTTCGCAAGAAGGATGATTGGCTAGGCCCACAATCCAAGTTCTGTAGGATGAGATGCAAATCTGAGCATTTGTCTTCAATTTTTTCAAAATTGAAAACTGAAGGTCTGGATGAAGAGACCAGAGAGTGGTATACTGAATTTACTTCGGGTAAATACACTTCTTTGAGGCACTTCTGTCGTGAGAACAACATTGTTCCAATGACGGCATCTCTTAGATTTAGAAAATACATTCCAGAATATAGTGGTAGGAGAAAAAATGTACTACGAGATACCCAAGCCAAACAAAATTGCTGTAACCAGACACGCTCGTAATAGATTTATCGTGATTCATCGGAGGGCTGGGTAATGAGTATTACTCAAGATGTTGTAGCAGGGCCAGACATTTCCGAGAATTAATTAAATCTACTACAGAGATGCAAATGTATGCTCTGGACTTGACATTAGCTATAAATAGCTGTACAATTATCGTAAGTTGAAGATTTGGGTGTAATGGGGAAACTGGTATCCCCCCCGGACTGTAACCCCGGTGCCTTTGTGCGTGTTGGTTCGAATCCAGCTACACCCACCAAATTGTGAAAGCTTAATTCGCTGTCTGACGCCTTCACAATAATATTGACAGCGGCGTGTATGGAACGCATAGAGGTAAGGGTTGATCGCCTTACAAGTTCCGTAGATCACTAATTTTTAAATATACGGGGTTTAGCTGAGCTTGGTTTAGCACCGCCTTTGGGAGGCGGAGACGTAGGTTCAAATCCTGCAACCCCGACCAATATTTAATAGACCCTGCAAAACGTGGGGTCTATTTTTATCATTAACTACCGACCATTTGATTTATTTACAGACCGATTTATTTCATATAAATAGTAGTAAATAAATTTGAAAGTATGGCCGGTATTAAAGAATTGAGAATGTTGAATGAAGATGCTTTAAGAGAAATTATAAAAAAATCTAACTCAAAGTCTGAGGTGTTAAGGAGACTGAAAATTTCTTCTAAAAATTCTCACGCTAAACATTATTTAACCTCTTTCATAGAGGATACAAAGTTAAACGTCTCTCATTTTAAGTTCGGCTATTCTACCATAAAAAAATATGGAAAAGATATGGTCGAAGATATAGTATTTGAATCTGATTCTCTCAGGGATGTACTACGAGGCCTAGGGTTGGCTGACAGAGGTGGAAATTACAAGTCAATAAAAAAGTTATTAGACCATTATCAAATAGATGTCTCTCATTTTACTAGGAGCGCACGAAAAAGAGGTCGCGTGACGAGGACTGATGAAGATGTTTTTTGTGAGGAATCAGACGTGTCTCAAGCGACATTACGCACTAGGTTCAAAAAGAAAGTAAAAAATGAATGTTCTGGGTGTGGCATAACTTCTTGGAATCAAGAAAAAATAGTTTTTCAGGTAGATCATATTAATGGAATTAGAAACGACAACAGGTTAGAAAATCTTAGATTGTTGTGCCCTAACTGTCATTCACAGACTTCAACGTTCGGAAGAAAAAACGCTTGACATAATAAAAATAAAGCTCTATAATAAATAAATAAACTGAACTATTGCGAAGTACAATCAGTGGTAGATGGATCGGCTCATAACCCTTCGGTCAGCGGTTCGATTCCGCTCTTCGCTACCAAATCAACGATATAGAAGGGATGCAAAGCGTCTTAAAACAACGGAGCACGTGAAGTTGAGCAGACTGAACGAGATGCAGTCCCCAGACTTTGTAACTGGGTTTTGAAGAGTTTCGCGGATCGCGACATCATGTCGCCATTTATGTCGCGATAGATCTTCACCTATGGTGGTCGTGGTGGAATTGGTAGACACGCCTGACTGTGAATCAGGTACTTGCGGGTTCAAGTCCCGTCGATCACCCCAACAACAAAAAAGCCTTACAAAGAAAGGCCCAACAAAAACCCCTTCAATTGAAGGGGTTTATTTTTATCATCGCTAATCAGTTTTGTTCTGTGGACTCCACCAGAGTTGTTTGATAATCTCTCAAGAACTCTTGATGGTTCTTCTTCACAAGAGCTTTGTAGTCGATCTCCTTGCCACAGTATCGACCCATTGCAATCGAGAACTGTTTACGATCAAGTTCCTGCTGTGCTTTGATAGCGAAGTCTTTACGCTCCAAATGCTGATTAGCTTCCCAGAACTCATCAACAGGTTTAGTCAAATGAGCCACAAGATGAGTTACATATCGTTCCATGTTGTCGATTTCTGCCAAAGCTTGAGGATCATCTGCGAACATCTGTCGGATATCATCAGAAGCTTCTTCGAGAACCACTTCCATCAACCTGCGTGGTGAACGAACAGAATCCTTGGCATGATGCAAAGCCACGTATTCGTCGGTCTTCATTTTGAACATAGTTCCATCTTTCAAACGTACAACAAATCCTTCGATTCCTTTCATTCGTGGAACTGAAGAAAAGAACTCGTCAAAATCGTAGATGTCTGGAACATGATTCTTGACAAGGTAAGGACCGAGGTAATGATTCATTTCCTCGAACGACATAAGTTCACCAGTGTTCCGCTTCCGTACTCCAAGCACAACAAGGTTTGAAGCATCGTACGGCAAGACAATACGGTTGGCTGGGGACACATACTCCATAATGACAGTGAACCCTTGTAGTTCGAGTAGGCAACATGCATCACACAGAGCCAATTCAGAACCGACTACAGGTTCGATAGTTTTAAGCAATGCTTCTGCTTCTACCGCCATTGAAGAAGTCAATGATGTTTTGGACTTCAGGGCTAGACGCCCATCCGCAGTCAGATACGTTGAAATCAGTGAACCGTCTTCTTTGGTTGTCACATAATCAACATTTTCTGCTGACAGATTCAAATCCATAGTGAAAGGATTTTCTTTATAATTGAAGAACTTGGAAAACGGCAGAGACACCAGTACCGGACCATTTTCTTCGATTCGGAACATGGTTCCACGACATTCCAGTGCCCCATCTTGACAAAAATCTTGATAGGAGCCAATATGATACGAGAAGACATGATATTCTGCCCCATCATGCGGACCAACGTGGGTCACGCGATAGAATGGGGAATTTTCGTCGTGGGCCAAACAATTTAGTTGTTCATATAGATTTTTCATTGGAGAATTGTACCATCGGGAAAAATTAAAGTCAAGTAGAAGGGTCTCTTGTCAATTTCAAGAATAGACGATCAGAGCCATTTTCCATTTCATCAACTCTATAGAGCACCAGTTTTTCTTTCTTGAGGCTGTTAAGTGCGGTCTTAGCTTTTTCTAAACTATCCCATTTAGAGCAGTCAAGAAAAGTTTGACCGTTTACATAACCACTGCTTTGGGTAATCCGAATAAAGGAGCGCTCTGTTCTATGATCACCGAGCGCTTCGACAATGACCCAGACCGGCGAGCGTGGTAGGAGGTTCATTTCGAGTCCAACCAGCAATCGTATTTCCGACATTTATCTACAAATTCGTACAATCTGTCAACAGATTGAAAATCTTCGATGTCCTTGAGTATCCAATACGGGGGAAACAGAGTTACATTCCCGACGGCCAATCTCGAAGGAATTTTCATAATTTCTACTTTTTTGGATGCGCCATAGCTAGACCTTTTGGTATAATACACAAAAAAGTACCACCCCTCGTCTGGTATTTTTTTATAACGAATTTCCCATTGTTTATGCATGCATGTGAATGTAGGAGGTGCTTTCATAATCAATTATATTCCGTGCCACTCTTTCGAAGAAGATACGCTTCAGACACAGACTTCAGAATAGGACGACCCACTTCTACAAAAGAAAGAAACGGATCATCATGCGGTTTGATAATAATCCCTTCTCGAATATTTTGACCATTCAGAGTGTCCATTCCGTCAGTGTACTCTGCAATGACTTCACAGGTCAACGGTCCTTCATATAGAACAGGAACGTTAGACAGTTTCGGAAGTTTCGCGAACAGTTCTGTAAGATTTTCGATTTCCATTGGTGAAAGGTATCTACCACCATCGATTCCACGGGGACCACCCACGAAGATATCGAACAGTCTATATTGAACCTCATTGAAACCATACGTCAGGTCTTGAACCCCCTTACCGAAAATCTCTCCAAGAAAGAATACTGGTTCGCCCGGATGACCAACCAGACAATCAAGGCCAACTCCATCAAGGTTGTCGGCAAAGATATCTCGATATGCTCGAACATACAGATTGGAGCCGTTGTTTGGTACATTTTTGAAAGCTAAACCTTTACCAGAAAGACCCTTCGAGGTAATAACAACATTACCGTTACCGAATATTTCAGGGTGAATGGTTTCTGGGTAGAATCCAATACAGGCCCAAGTTCCATGCAGCTTTTCTGTAATCTGGACTTTTACGTCGTTTTTTATAAGATAATCAACGACTTCCGGATGGTTTTTGATGTTTTCTATGTCGTATTTCAAGGTATAACCATGGAGATTGCAAACTTCCCCAGCCATTTGAGTAGGAATGGGTGGTTCCCATTTGGTGATACCAAGATCAGAGCTAACTTCAGAACTCAATTCTACCTTGAGTATTGAATCATCTTCGAGAGTCATTCCCCAATATGGAAGGTCTACCAGACCGTCATAGAGGTAATCCAAACCGTATAGGAGACCTTGGCTTACAATTCCCCTGAGCTTCACGGCCTTGACACGATCTCCATTTGATCCTGCAAGCTTACCCTTACCCTTCTCATCATCCCATAGGTTGAGACGGCGTAGGAGCCACTCGGGGACGATAGATTGTTCTGGGATATACACGGCTAGGTCACCGGTCTGAAATTGCCCCTTGCGGACGATAGACTGGTACCCTTTGATGTTTGCAATTTCAAGTGCATCCGCATTATTGTGCGGCTGGATCGTGACTTGTACAACTCTGACTTCAAATGTTGCCATTTTTTATTACCCCGGTAGTCCGAAAAATTTAGTGCCAATCAGATAAACAACAGCCAGAAACGGCCATACAAGAAAAAACATTACCGTGAAACAGCCGAGGCCGCTCATCCCGACACCCAACAGGTTGTCTCCGGTATTGAGAATCCGGTTAAGATTTGGTGTGTTTTCGTTTTCCATGTGATAATACTACCACATAAGTTGTCCGCTTGTCAACAGATAGATACAATACACTAACGACAGCATTACTGCTGTCGCTTTTATTCGTCTCCATATAATGTTGTCATTCTTGTTTTGGTGGTTCAATATCTTTCTGGCTCTCATTTTCATTAATATTTTCCTGTTTATTCTCTGGATATTTTTGAAACAATTGTGAGATGAAATCATTAGTACCATTACCAATTCTTTTCACTCTTACTCTTTCGAGAAAGTCAATATGTTCTGCTCGACTTTTTTGTATGTAATTCAATTGTAGTTTGAAATCGTTGGCGAGCATCTTTTCTTTTCGCATTCTCCAGATATCATTACTGAGGAATCTAACGTATTGACGCCGTGAAAAAAATGTTCCTATCAAAAACACAGAGCCAGAACCACCTAACAAAATCGCCAAAAATTGGTTTTCGATCTGGAAAGAAAAAACAATCATGGCGATGAAAATCAATTCATCGAATAGATTCATCAACCAGTCTTGAAAGTAAAACCCCATGGTTTCGGAGTGCTCTTTCGGCATACGAAAAAGACCATCCTTGATTACACTTTCGTATACTGCTAGATTGGTATCAATTTCGACGGCACTATCTTCATCACCACGTTTTACCGCCTTTTCAAGTCTGTCTACTTCTTTGTTGACATCCATTCTATATTATTCCCGTAAGTTATTGTTATAAAAGAAAAAGTAGAGGTCAAGCGACCTCCACCTCCTGCCCGGCATTGTCCAAAATATAGACATGTGGAGATTTTGCCATTCGAACTTCGTTTCGATAGAAGTCCAGTTTGCTCATGGATTCGAACTGACCACTTTCGTCCACGATTCGATCATCATTGATGAAATCGAATGGTGCAAACTTGAGATGTGTTCCATACGAATGGAAGGTGAAAAACTTCTTGTTTGCAGAACGCTGTTTGAATACACGCTTGTTTCTTACCATGGTTAAATTACCTTTGTTGTTGAAAGTTTAGGGTTCAAGTACATCTACACCGTATTTGCATGACTCACGGAACCCACGTTCCGAAGCCTTGCCGGTGTCCAAGATTTTGAACATTCTCGCGTCGGCTGGTTCAAGATTCTGATAACCGTCACTTTGAAATGTTCGTCCATCATGGGTTCTAATGGCGATATGAAACGGATGCTTCAAATCTCCAAAAGTCTTTTGATCAACGATCCATGCTTCTTTGACATTAAGCATTTAATTAAGTTCCTTGTTAAGTTTTCAATTAAGTGTGGTGTAAGTCTAACTCCAACCACCCCTACATGTCAACACCCTTACGCATGCGTTAGGGGTTAATTGTTTTTCACGACCAATATTTGATGATGACGATTTCATCTTCTGGGACACCATTCCTACGACACCATTCCGAGATCAGAGGATATTCATCATACTCACCACCAATCACATGGTAGTAATTTTCATATTCCGAAAGATCGTAACGATCCCATAACTTCTTGACTTCTTTTTCTACTTCTACAGGGCAATCCGACCATTGTGGAACGAAGACCCATTTGCGGGAAATGCTCTTTATATTGCACAAATCTTGACGGGTTTCTTCCGTAACTCCTTTCATGTTATCGGCTGTAGTTTTATTGCCGAAGACAACCTCTTGCTGTTTCATTTTTCATCTCCTATTTGAGCAAGTCTGCATGATATTCCAAAATGACTATCCTGTCAATCACTTGTTCGTATATTAGCAAAAGCTTAATATACGATTTCATTGAAAATGAGAAGCATTCTCATTCGGGCGGTTCCATACTTGACCCTACACTGTAGCATGAAAAAAACTTGTACGCAAGTCTTGACGGGCAGCATTATTTGTGCTAAATGGGTGAAATTCGGGTTATTGCCGAGCCATATTGTAGTAAGTGTTAATAGCCAGATTTATTCGAATTTATTTGTATATTAGGGTTGACAAGTCCATCAATCTGCGATACTATGGTCACATCTTCAACAGAGAAACAATTACATGAATTTCAAGCAACTCGCTTTCATTGCTGGTTCTGCTAATGATCCTGCTATGTGCTCCCGCATTCTGCGCGAACATGCAAAACTGGAACCGGTAAAGTATAGAGGCTGGTATGATTGGTTTTGCTCATATTCTTGTCACTTAGGGGTTTACATTTTTCTCGCATCATGCTACGATTCCCGAATTATTCGGAATTGGAGTATTTCAATGAAATCGATCTCTCTTTTTAGTGGCGCAGGAGGCATGGATGTTGGATTCAAGGCAGCGGGTTTTGATGTGCTCGCCGCCAATGAACTGGACAAATATGCCTGCGATACATTTCGAGCCAATCACCCCGAATCTAAATTAATCGAGGGTGATCTAGATGTGTGTGGTGAAGAGCTTCACTCCTACAAAGGGGTAGACGTGGTTTTCGGCGGTCCCCCTTGTCAGGGTTTTTCTGTAGCCGGGAAAATGGATCCCGATGACCCGAGAAGCAAATTGATCTTCAGCTTTTGTAATATTATTGAGAAAGTTAAGCCAAAAGCTTTTGTGATGGAGAATGTGAAAGCTCTTGGTGCGCTATCCAAGTTTGAAGCCGTAAGGACAGCACTCATATCACGATTTCAGAAAGCTGGTTATACCGTCACAATTCATATATTAAACTCCAAAGACTTTGGCGTACCGCAGTCCCGTGAAAGAGTTTTCTTTATTGGCGTTAAAAATGGTATTAATCCCATCTACAAAGGTCATTTTAAGAAATACTTGAAAGCCGCCCCAACTCTTAGGGATATATTAATACCACTTGGGAAACCGGGCACTAAACGCAATGATCGAATTTGCAATGCTAAGGTAACTTTAGCCGCCAAGCCTGTACTTAGAAAATCGCCTTACGCGGGTATGCTGTTTAATGGACAGGGTAGACCGCTGAACCCTGACGGCTGGGCAAGCACTTTACCCGCAAGTATGGGAGGAAACCGGACTCCAATTATCGACGACAACCACCTATATTTTGGTAAAGAATCGTGGGTTGAGGGTTACCATAAGCATTTAATGGCTGGCGGTAAGCCTCAAGGCATGCACGATGTTCCATCGTACCTAAGAAGGCTAACAATTAACGAGGCGGCTTTGCTCCAGACTTTTCCAGAAGATTATGTTTGGTGTGGACCAAGCAGCAAAGTGTATTCTCAAATTGGCAACGCTGTTCCTTGTGGGCTTGCAGAAGTAGTCGCCTCTTGCGTAAGAGATGCACTTTCTGGTTTACAAAAAACCGAAACTATAACCGTTGACTCTGGCGAAAACATGGAACTCGCATTTGCGTGATGGAGAAATATAACTACAATTCGACACCAAAAATGGTTGATAAAATGTAGCATCCGGTGTATAAACCCAACTGTTGCATAAATTCCGCCCATTTGCTGGCTATGCAGCCTGCTCCAGTGCGGCCAGGATATGCAACAACTCGTCCTGTGTCGCCTGATTGGCACTCATAGTCAGCTTCAGCTTCCCGTTTGGGCGGGTCAATCGGCCAGCGCGTTGGATGATGATGCGGCGCAACGTACCAAGCTTCTCGAATGACCACAAGGGTGACCTCTTCTCATTGGTTCTGCGCTCTCGCTGATGGACGATCATTTGCAGTTCCCGGTTCAGGTTGTGCGCCAGAATGGCCGACAGGACATACACACGGTTGCCGGCTTCGCGTCTGGTTGGCACGTAGTCCATCTGGATCTGGCTCTTGAGTT
>Ga0210028_1003375_pt1 | contig 12169 bp, 10 predicted proteins | sample CryGeymeta201513_FD_185468 | JGI IMG/M metagenome (GOLD analysis project Ga0210028, IMG submission 185468) | Groundwater microbial communities from Crystal Geyser aquifers in Utah, USA - Crystal Geyser metaG 2015-13 (SPAdes) (version 2) | ecosystem: Environmental > Aquatic > Deep subsurface >...
ATATTCCAGAAGGCGCAGAAGTAATTCAATTTATTTTTCAAAGAAAATAGACGGCGCGCCAGCTTCGCTGGTACGAAAAATTGCGGCGGCGAAAAAGCGAGGGCGGGGCGGGAATTCATTTTCCCCACACCCCTTTTTCTTCCCGTCCCGCCCGAGCGAGAAACTTTTCTGCTCTGCCGCACGAAGCGCGGCAATCAAAATTTAAAATCCGGATTTTCGTCAAAAAAAGTTCGGATTTTAACCAAAAGGCACCGCCAATTTTCAGAATTCGGAAGCGTGGCAGAGCGGTTTAATGTACCGGTCTTGAAAACCGGAGTCCGTTTACGCGGACCAGAGGTTCGAATCCTCTCGCTTCCGCCAAAAAACCACGTCAAAACGTGGTTTTTAAATTGCCCGAGAATTATTATATTTTATCCCTTAGCCACCGCCAATCCCCAGACCTGGCCAGCGCCATTGGCTTTTAATACTTTGGCGCATTCATTTAAAGTAGCGCCAGTTGTCACTACATCATCTATTAAAATTATATTTTGCTTATTTAAATTTTCACCTTGCCAGGCAAAACAGCCTTGAATATTTTTTTGGCGCGCTACGCTGCCTAGCTTAGTTTGCGGCTTTTTATGTTTCATTCTAATTAATTTTCCTGTATTTAATTCTAAATTATAATTTTCTGCCACTGCTCGGGCTAAAATTTCCGCTTGATTAAAGCCGCGCCAACGAAGGCGCCGCTTTGACAATGGCACCGGTATGATTAAACTATTCTTTAAATTAAGAATTACTTGAGGTAAAATTTTTACTTGTTGCAATTTATGCCAATCCAAACCGGCTGTTAAATCAACTTTGTTTATTCTATCCTGGCTAATTATATCATCTAAAAAAGAGATTAAAATTTTAGCTAAGTCTTGGGCTAAATCCTTAATAAAATAGTATTTAAAACTCTTAATTAATTTAACAATAATTTTTTCATCATAAGACACGGCCACCAGCACTCCGTCTAAATGATAAGACATAGCACAGGTCTGGCAAATTTGGCCAAAGTCATTAATTTTTTTACAACCCAGACATTCTTGTTTGGTTTTTAACTTAATTTTGTTAAAGCAGGATGAACATAGCCAAATTCCTTCCTGACCGCAACCCAAACATTCTTTGGGAAATATTAAATCTAAAAAAAACTCTTTTAGTAGAAGAGTTCTCGTCTTTATTAAATTTATTGCTGATAGCAACCTAAAATTATTTTTCATCAAGTTATAAGTTATTGGTTATTAGTTATATTTGCATTAATAACTTATAACTAATAACTTATAACTCGTAGCTTTATTAATATTTTCAAATTTTTACCGTTTTTGCCACAAAGCAGAGTCTACCTTCCAGACGCCTCGCTCGCGAACAAATTTAATCACAATATCCTGATAAAAGGTTGTGGCATTAGCTGTAGTGCCAGAGGCCTCCCGCCTTTGGGTTTTAACAAAAATTTCCGCTTGGCCAGTCTCGCTAGAAAATTGCCTGACTGCGCTAGCAATAGCTTTAGTGGTAATGCCGTAATAGATAGCTGACGCGGCTGGCTTAGCTCTGGCTTGGCTAATATAACTATCCGCCCAATTCTGCATCTTAGTACTCATAAAAATTTTTAAATCACGCACATTGCCATAATCAGACTGGTTGCTGAAACTGCCAAATCTCTCGCTAAAAGCCGTGGCAATTCTAACTAAATCTTCTTGGCCAACTTCAGTTTTCTCGACTGGCGAGACTTTTACCATTGTTTCTTGCCCGGTGGTTGTTGCTAACGGCTGAGTTGTTTGAGCCGGCACAACCGGACTTACTGCCTGTTCCTCTGTGGTTTGCTGGGCGGGCGAAAATTTGTAGAAAAAAATAACATAAATTATGCCGGCTATAATAACCAGTCCCAAAATAATGATAATAACGCCAATATATCGTCTGTCCATATAAATAAATTATTTATAAATTTCTATAAATTTCGTGAGCGAAGCGAATAAATATCAGAGGTTAAAAGAAATTTGCTCCTTCCGCTTCGCTCCAGTCGCGAAATTTATGGAAATTATTCAGATTATCAATAAATTTCTATGAATTTCTATGAATTTCTATCATATATTCATCTCATCAGCTCCGCTGTTAGCTTGACTAAGACCGCTAGCCAAGTCTTGCGAAGCGGCAAATTCTTTTTTGGCTTCCTCAATTTCTAATAGTTGGCGGGGATCAGAAGTGATTAGCTGGTCTTCGGTATAAGAAGCAACAACTTTAATTGCCACATGTTTATTGCCGGCAAAAAAGATGCCTTCACCGACGCCGCATTCCAAAAGCAGATATTTTTCGCCTTCAGTTAAAACAAAAGTTTTTTGCACTAAATCAATGGCTGATGGCGACTGCTTAAGCAGCAGCTGCAGAGCTGAATTATTAACAATGGCTTGGCCGTAAGCCGAAACTAAAAAATCATTGACATCTTGAGTAATAGTGGTAACGCCCAGATAATATTTGCGGCAACGTTTGATTAAAGCGTAAATAAATTTAGCGCTATCTTCATGCTGCATTAGCCACCAGGCTTCGTCAATCACTAAAATTCGCTTTTTCAATTCGCTCCTCACTACATTCCAAATATAATTAACAATCATATAAATGGCAATCGGCCTGAGCTCGTCTTCCAAATCGCGTACTGAAAAACAAACTAACTGATTGTCCATCTTAACATTTGTCGGACTATTAAATAAACCGGCAAAAGTTCCTATAGTATACTTTTTCAGCCGCAAGGCCAGCCCGGCTCCACCTTCCATGCCTTCTAAAATATCTTGAAAATCCTGCATAATCGGCGCTTCAACTTTAGTTAAATCGCAGTCGGGGGTAATATCTTTTTTAGCATAAGTTTCCAGCAAGGCCCGGTCAATAATAGAATCTTCTTCATGGGATAAATCACCCAGCATTAATCTAATTAAGCCTTTTACTGTAATGACGCCACTTCTAATAATATCCTCGGCCTTGGACTCGCCACTGACCGAGCGCGGCAAATCAAAAGGATTAATTTTATTTTCACTGGCCAAAGAAATATTAAGATAGGTGCCGCCAGCCGCGTCTGACAAGTGTTTATATTCATTTTCCGGATCAATAATCATAATTTCGCTGCCCATCATCAAGCTACGCAAAACTTCTAATTTAATGGCATAACTCTTGCCAGCGCCGGAAGTGGCAAAAACCACGCTGTTGGCGTTTTGCAAACTAAAGCGGTCAAAAAGAATTAAACTGTTATTATGGCGATTAATGCCGTAAAGAATGCCATTATCAGAAGTTAATTCGCTGGAAATAAAAGGAAAAGAAGAGGCCACTGGCGAAGAATTCATGTTGAAAGCAATATATAGTTCGTCATTGCCTAAAGGCAAGGTGGAATTAAATCCTTGTTCAGCTTGGTAATAAACCCGCTTGGAATAAACTAAACGCGAGCCAAAAAGATTTTCCACCTCATCGGCTAGTTTATCCAGCTCCTCCTTGGTATCGGTATAAAGGGTAATATATAGGGCAAATTGAAAAAATTTCTCTGTGCCTTGAGTTAAAGCATCGCGCAAAGCTTCAATGTCCCGCAAAGCGGTTTCGCGCAAGGGATCGCGCGCCGCTCCTTTCTCCGCGTCAGAAACAATCTGCGCTTCCAAGGTACCGACTTTCTTTTTCAGCTGTTTTAAAACTACCGCACTACTGACTGGATAAAAAAACATGGCAATATCAAAAGTGGAATTCAAATTAATAATCGGCGCAAACCAGCCAACATTAATATAGCGCGGATAACTGACCACAAAAATAGTCCGGACAAACTTACTGCCCAACCTTAAATAATCCGCGCTCACCTCTAGACTAGCGGGAGCGATTAAATCTTTAATGGAAATTGCGCCGCGGCGATAGGCCTTTTCGGCCTCAACCATCTCTCTGGTGAGCTCTGCTGTTTCATTAACTGCTTTGGCCTGCTGTTTTTGCTCAAACTCTTTAGCGCGCACCAGTTGCTCTTCCTGCTTTTTGACTTGACCTGGTTTAAACATTTATTTGGTTATTTGGTTAATTAGTTAAACGGTTAAACAGTTTTTTAAAAATTTAAAAACCAAGCAACCGATTAACCGATTAACCGATTAACTATCCTCCCCCTATTCACCTATTCTTAATTGACCCACCTCAACTAACTTCTGGTTAGCTGATGTTTCTGGATTATAAGTATTATAAAATAATTCAATTAAACTTTGGGTATCCAAAATTATTGAATTCATACCGATGGAAGCTAGGCCGCTACTAACATTTTCTACTCGTCTGGTTAAATCAGCCCGGCGCTTGAGAAATTTTTCTTCTTTCATTTTGATTAAAGTAGCTGGTTTGAATGATTCAAACAATAGCGAAAAAAACTTTTTTTGCTTATCCGACAAAGGATTGTAAGGCACTACTATATAAAATCTTTTATTCATGATTTTGCCTAAGGAAATTAATTCATTGATATACTGAAGATATTCTGCTGTCTGCATTTTTAAGAGTTCATTAGTTTGCTCTTTTTCTCTTTGTTTTAAAGTATTTATATAATTATCAATATTTAATTCGCGCGACTGAATTACTATCTGCAGGGGAAAATCAATGTTATTCAAAAAACTGACATAAGCGGCAATAATAGCATTTTGTTCATCTTCGCTTTTTAGGGCAAAATTAATGCTAGAAACCATGAGGATTGCTCGCAAGGTTCCGTCCCGCATAATCACCGTATCCTCTCTAATTTCCGCAATATCAAGATACTGCTGGGTGGAACTGGCTATTTTGTTTCTGGCTAATTTATTGGACATCTTTAAAATTTTTAAATTTTATAATTTTTAATTTTATAAATAATTTTTTAATTTCTAATTTTTAAACATTAAAAAATTAAACATTATTTAAAAATTACAAAATTAAAAATTAATTTATTTCTCTCTTGGCATATTTATTACTCCTATATCATCAGCTTCACCTTTATACGCTCCCTTGGTATCAACTATTAAAGACAATTCTGCCAAACGAGAAGCGCTATAGCGTCTGGCTAGAGGCAAAGAAATCTGCTTGGTTTGCCTGTCCTCCTCTATTTCGTAATCAGCTTCTGTCTTGCCTAAGAGGTGGTTCCAGGCGCGCAATCTGGTTCTTTTTAAAGTCTGGATTAAATTTAAAGTAAAAAAGTGGAATGGCCGGCCATTAATTTTAACAAAAGCAAAAGTGCCGAAAGTGAGAATGATCAAGATGCCGGCCATGACAAACAAAGAAAAATCAAATATTTTGTAGCATATAGCCATCAACAAAAAACCGGATAGCATAATAATAAACTGCCGGGCAGTTACCGGGCCGATAATCTTATCCTCAACATCAATAAATTGTGGAACAGTAAATTGCTGCATGAAAAAATGAATTATGAATTATGAATTATGAATTATGGTTTCTCGCTCCTGGCATTTGTATTAATTTTTCCCATTATTCATAATTCATTATTCATTATTCGTTGCTGGTTTTATATTAATTATTTCAAATCATTGCATCAAAAAATAATCACTTAACTAAAATCTTAATTCCCGATTCAGGTCCATAATCGCCTCAAATTCCTGGCTGGTTAAATATTCCTCACCCTGCTTTTTTCTTTCCTCTATTATAACATCAACTGGCTGATTATTACTAATACTAGCTTGACCCATGGCTAAATATAATCTATTAACCGGGCTTAAGCGCCAGGCCTTAATCCCTTCTAATCTTTTAGCATAACTTTCTTCTTCTAATAGCTCAATTTTTTCTTTAACTTTTTTTGTTATTTTTGCCGGCTCTTTATCTAGGCGGCGCCAATTAATTAAATCCAAAAATTTTAATTCATCAATCGGCCCCATTACTCGCGGCACAAACTTTACATCTTCAACTCTAACCTTGCTTTCCGGCTCTACTGCAAGTCTAATTAAAGGCTTTATTTTAGGAGTCATCTCGTCCTTTAGGCTAATTTGCGATTTAAGGGGCTTGATTTTTTCTCTTTCTGGTGACCGCGATGGTGGCGGTGGTGTAGGCTTAACTGGCGGAGCAACTGACTTAATTATAGCTGGTGGCGGTGGCGCAATTTCCTGGCTGGTGTCAATCTTGGTTGCCCTTGCTGCAACCGCTTCCCGCTTAATCTGGCCGCGCTTGGCTAGTGTTGCTAAATCATATTCAAAATCGCGCGCTCCAATTCTCTCTAAACTAGCTACCACTTCTTGCTCTAATTCAGGAGTTTTAATTCTGGCTGGCGGTTGGCTGATAATCTCTTGGCTTAAATTTTTGCTACTCTCATCAACTACTGCCAAAACATTATCAGCCGACTCATTGTCAAAACTTAAACCGCCGGCCAGAAAGGATTTCATCATGGTCTGCTTGGTTTCTATTCTATCCCTGATGCCGCGTAAATAAATCCGCAAAATCTGCTTAAATCTATCGGCTAAATCAGCTGAACCAAAATTAATTTTAGTCTTATTAATAATAATCTCCAATAAAGCGTCAATCTGCTCCGCAATCGCAGTAGAAATACTATAGCCATTTATCTTCTTGGCTAATTCTCTGATTTCTGTCTCATCTTCAGCTGAAAAAAAGAAACTTGCTCCCTTAACTAAACTCCCATTTATACCCCTTGTTCGCTCCCTTTCCTCTCTACTGAAAATGGGCGCTTGAGCTGGCTGACTAACAACCGTTTCTGGCTGCTCTAAATATTTAAGCAAGTTGAAAAAAAGGCGATTTTTTAACTCGCTGGCTAATTGCTCGGACTTTACTGTATTTAATTTTTCTTCTTGAGCAAAATAATTGGCTAAATCAGCTAATTTAATATCTTTAACCACTACCCTTATAACCGTAGCAGCCAAAGCCAAACCGTACTTTCTTTCCAGCTCGTCAAGCACAGCCAAAGCCGCCGGCGACGACACTTTATCTCGCAGTTCTTTGGATAATTTATTAAATTTTTCCAAGTAAGCAAGCATGGAATAGAAATTACGAATTACGAATTACGAATTTTAATACAAATTCCTAATTTCCCTATCTAATTTCTTCTAAATCTTTCTCTATTTGCGCCTTCAGCGCCTTTATATCGGCAAATTTCTTTATTTCCCTTATTTTCTTAATAATATTAATGCTGAATCTTTTATTTTCAATTCCGTCAATTCTTTCTTTAATAAACAATTCTAACGACGGACCTTCAGCAAAAGTTTCCTTTAAGCCAAAATGGAGCAAGCCCTTGTAATTATTATCTGTTTTCACTTCAACTAAATATACTCCGTAATCTATATTTAAATCTATTTTGTCAAGATTAATGGTGGGAAAGCCTAATCTGGCGCCTTGCCCAGAACCAGGCTTGACTGAAGCAATAAATTCTAATTCTTGCGCTTTTCCTTCCTTTACTATTTTGAAAAAAGCAAATAGCAAAACTATGCTTGACAATATCTGAAGCGGACTCAAAATATTTTTATTAATAAAATAATCTAAAAAAACCGCTGATAAAGGCCAAAATAATTCGCATAAGGTTGCGACCGAAGCAGTAACTCTTTTTAGGCCGTAATAATAAATGAACATAGCTGCCGCTCCGCTGGTAAATACTATTAGGGCAAAATACTGCCACTGGCTAAAGCTAATAGAATTAAATTTGGCAACACTGCCTGATATGGCAATTAAAGCCAAGGCCAGCAAAGCGGTTAGGCCGAATCTCAAAGCAGCGGTGGTTTTAAAGTCCAAGTGATTAACAATCTTTTTGCCAAAAACCGTTGAAGAGCCAAAGGCAAAGGCGGCAATAACGGCAAAAACAGCGGCATTATTTAAAAAATTTATATCAGTTAAGTTTAAGCCTGTTTTGCCAAAAGCCAAGAAATAGCCTGCCAACACGGCTACTGCCGCCCAAAGATAGAATTTGCCTTTTAGCTTTTCGCCTAAAATTATTCGCGCCATTAATAAGGCAAAGACCGGCTGCAATTTTTGCAGGATAACGACAGTGGCAAAAGTTACTTCTCCGCCAATCGCCGCAAAAAAAGCTTTGGTAATCATGATTGTTCCAATCAGTCCGCCAAAAGCGCATACCCAAATTATGGCTGCCCAATCCTTGCGAGTCAACCTAATAATTTTTTGCCAGCCAAACATTATAAAAGGAGCTAATATAATAAAGCCCAAGGCATGCTCGACAAATACTACTAGATCAGCTGGCAATAGATACAATTTTGGCCTGATAAATGTGCCATCCAAACTCCATAGTAAAGCCGCCAGCATGATGGCCAAAGCGCCAAAAATCCGCGGTTTGTCTAATTTCCAAAATTTTTGCATAACTTTATGTAGACTGTCTAAAAACTCGGAAATTCGTCATCCCCGTGAAAACGGGGATCCAGAAATAATTTAATTTTAGCCAAATACTTTTTCTGGATTCCTTCCCCGCTTTCGCGAGGACTGAAGGCCGCAGGAATGACGGTACTTTTCGGACGGTCTGTAAATTAATTATAATTTAGCTTCCTTCCTTAATAATTTTGCCTTATCAGTCATTTCCCAGGTAAAATCTTTATCATTACGGCCAAAGTGGCCATAAGCTGCGGTTTTCTGATAAATCGGACGCTTTAAATTCAAATGGTCAATTATCTTTTTGGGCCGGAAGTCAAAATATTTTTTAATTAATTCTAAAATCTTTGGTTCAACAATCTTGTTAGTGCCAAAAGTATCAAGATAGACCCCAACTGGCGCGGCCACGCCAATAGCATAAGCCACTTGCAATTGGCAGCTGTCAGCCAACCCCGCTGCCACGACATTTTTCGCCACATATCTGGCCATATAAGCGCCGCTGCGATCTACTTTGGAGACATCTTTGCCGGAAAAACAGCCGCCGCCATGAGGCACGGCTCCGCCATAAGTATCAACGATAATTTTCCGCCCGGTCAGACCGGCATCGGCCGGCGGTCCGCCTAAAACAAATTTACCAGTGGCGTTAATAAATACTTTTGTCTTGGAATCAAACAAACGGCCAGCCACGGGTTTAATAACTTTATTTAAAATATCCCTTCTCAATCTTTTGGTGCTGACGCTTTTAGCGTGATGCGCCGCAATTACTACGGTTTCCAAACGTTTGGCAGCGCCGTTGTCATATTCAATGGTTACCTGGCTTTTGCCATCCGGCCTTAAATAGGGCAGGATTTTCTGCTTTCTAACTTGCGCCAGTTTTTTAGTAAACTTATGCGCCATAATAATCGGCAGGGGCATAAATTCCGCAGTTTCATTGGTGGCGTAGCCGATCATCAAACCTTGATCACCAGCTCCCTGCTCTTTAAATTCGCCCTTGCCTTCATCAACGCCCTGGGCAATATCCGGGCTTTGCTCATGCAGGGTCACCATCACGCCCACATCATCGCAACAAAAGCCATACTCTTGGCTGTCGTAGCCGATATCGCGCAGAACTTTTCTGACCACGGTTTCAATGTCAACATAAGCATTGGTCCGGGCTTCACCGCCTACCACAACTAATCCGGTAGTGCAAAAAGTTTCAATCCCGGCACGGCTGTCCGGATCTTGTTTAAGCATTTCATCATAAATGCCGTCGCTGATTTGATCGCAAACCTTGTCAGGATGGCCTTCGGTGACTGATTCCGAAGTAATCAGCCGCACATTTTTTTCTGACATAAATATTTATTTTAAATAATTTAAAAATTTAAAGTGTAAAAATCAAAATGACAGTTAAAAATGTAAAATTAATAAATTCCTAATTTCCAATTACCAATATCTAATAAAATTTTAAATGCCTAAATATCTAATTTAGTTTTTTAGCAATTAATTAGACATTAGAAATTTTGATTTTTGTTGGAAATTAGTAATTGGATATTGGAAATTAAATTTTTAACTTTGCCTTGTTATTTTACATTTTGATTTTTTAATTTTCCAATTTCTTTATGTTCCTACTTCCCACGATTTTAAATAATTTTCCTGTTCAGCAGTCAGTTCGTCTATTTTTATATTCATTGCTTTTAGCTTTAGTTCAGCTACCTTATTTTCTATTTCTTCAGGCACATTATATACTTTCTTTTCAAGTTTTTTATAATTTTTAACCACATATTCTGCTGACAAAACTTGAGTGGCAAAACTCATGTCCATAACTGATGCTGGATGACCTTCGGCAGCTGCTAAATTAACCAATCTGCCTTCAGCTAATAAATAAATACTTTTGAATTTTGAGTTTTGAGTTTTGACTTTAATTACATATTCATCAACGCAGTGCCTAACGTTTTTATTAATTTTTGACGACATTTTTTTTAACACAGGCAAATTTATCTCAACATCAAAATGACCAGAATTGCAGATTATCGCGCCGTCTTTCATTAATTGAAAATGTTCTTTATCAATAACATGAATATCGCCGGTCAAAGTGCAAAACAAATCGCCGATCTTTGCCGCTTCTTTCATTGGCATAACTGCAAAGCCGTCCATCGCTGCTTCTATGGCTTTAATTTTGTCCACCTCGGTAATAATCACTTTAGCGCCCAGGCCGCGTGCCCGACTGGCAACCCCCCTGCCGCACCAGCCATAGCCGGCAACTACTATATTTTTTCCGGCTAGCAATATGTCTGTTGCCCTAATTATGCCGTCAATGGTTGATTGGCCAGTGCCATAGCGGTTGTCAAATAAATTTTTGGTTTTAGCGTCATTGACCGCGATTATCGGCACTGCTAATTTTCCTCTCTCTGCCAAAGCTTTTAGCCGTATTACCCCTGTTGTCGTCTCTTCCATGCTGCCATAGATATTTTTTGCCCAATCTTTATATTTAGTGTGCAAAAGCGATATTAAATCAGCGCCATCATCCATAGTAACTTGCGGCTGATGCTTCAACACGCTATTTAAGTGCTTAAAATATACCTCTCTTGATTCGCCTCGTCTGGCCCAGACAGAAATTTTATAATCCTTAACTAATACTGCCGCAACATCATCTTGAGTTGACAACGGATTGGAAGCGCATAGCGCAATATCAGCTCCGCCGGCTTTAATTGTTCTAGCTAAATTGGCTGTTTCAGCAGTAATGTGCAAACAAGCCGATATTTTAATGCCTTTTAGCGGCAATTCTCGGGCAAATCTCTCTTTAATGGAATTTAAAACAGGCATATCTTTGGCTGCCCAGAGAATGCGCTTTTTTCCTCCTTCGGCTAATTTAATATTTTTGACGTCATATTGCATAACTTAAAAATTTTTAATTTTTAATTTTATAATTTTTAAATAAATCTTAATTTTTAATTTCAAAAACAAATTTAATTGCAACTTTTGGAAATTTTAGCAAAAATTAAAGTTAATTCGTGGGCTTCCCGCCATAGTTTACGACATTCTTCTTTTCTCTCTGGTATGGCTACGGCAATCATTCTTAACCAATGTTTTGATTCGTTAGCTTCTTTCTGACAAATTCTTATCTTATTTTTAAAATCCTTCTTAGAACTGGCTTGATTGGCTTCCATATAATTGGCGCCAATGCTCGTTATCGCTCTTATTAATTGGCTTATCAATGGTTTAATAATCTCATTTATTTTTATTTGTTTACAAAATTTTATCGCCTCTTCGCCAAATTTCGCACATCGTTCTTCTAAATCATACTGCATAAAAATTTAAAAAATTATTTATAAAATTAAAAATTACAAAATTAAAAATTCTTTATAATTTTCCCAGTATCTCTTCTCCAACTCTTGCCAACTAAACCGGTGCGTCTGCGTGCCGTATTTTTCCACCGCGTAAGCCGCTATCACGGAAGCCAATCGCCCGCATTTTTCCAACGGCCAAGCCAAAAGCAAACCTTTAATAAAGCCGGCGCGATAAGCATCGCCCGCGCCAGTCGGGTCTATAACTGCTTTCTTTTTAGCCGCTCTAATAATTATTTTTTTATTTTTATGATATATTTCCGACCATTTGGCGCCTTTGGTAATTACTAAAATTTCCGCCAGTTTTTCCAACTGCTTGAACTTGACGTCCAATTTCTTTAATATCATCTCTATTTCATAATCATTGCCAATTAGCATTGTTGCGCCCTTGATGGAATAGATTAATTCTTGCCGGCTGTAATAAGCAATCTGCTGGCCTGGGTCAAAAATATAAGGCACTTTATTTTGTCTGAATATTTTAGCATATTCTCTCATTCTGACAACTATGTCCGGCGCGATAATAGCCATAATTCCCCCTT
>Ga0210028_1003376_pt1 | contig 12164 bp, 11 predicted proteins | sample CryGeymeta201513_FD_185468 | JGI IMG/M metagenome (GOLD analysis project Ga0210028, IMG submission 185468) | Groundwater microbial communities from Crystal Geyser aquifers in Utah, USA - Crystal Geyser metaG 2015-13 (SPAdes) (version 2) | ecosystem: Environmental > Aquatic > Deep subsurface >...
TGGCTGGGGCGGCAGGATTCGAACCTGCGGATGCCGGTACCAAAAACCGGTGCCTTACCACTTGGCGACGCCCCAACTGCGGGCGGTATTAGCGAAGCCGCGAATGGGCCGCAAGAGGCTTTTGCGCGGATTTGGCGGGATCAAAGCGTTGTCGGCCGGGCAGGGGGGCGGTAAGAGGCGGCATGGATAGCTTTGATGTCGTGATCCTCGGGGCCGGGGCGGCGGGGATGTTCTGCGCCATCGAGGCCGGGCGGCGCGGGCGCCGCGTGCTGGTGATCGACCATGCGTCGGCGGCCGGCGAAAAGATTCGCATCTCGGGCGGCGGGCGCTGCAATTTCACCAATATCGGCTGCACGGCCGACCGCTTTCTGTCGCGCAATCCACGTTTTGCCCTATCGGCGCTGAGCCGGTTCACGCCCGCCGATTTCATCGCCCGGCTGGACGCGGCGGGGATTGCCTGGCACGAAAAGACCTTGGGGCAGTTGTTCTGCGATGGTCCGGCCAGCCAGATCGTGGCGCTGCTGCTGGCCGATCTGCACCGCGCCGGGGTCACGCTGTGGCTCGATACCGCGCCCGGCGCGGTTGTGCGCACGGCGGCCGGTTTCCGCGTGGAAACCGCACGCGGGGCGGTGGCGGCGCAGGCGGTGGTGGTGGCGACTGGCGGCAAGTCGATCCCCAAGATGGGGGCTAGCGCCTATGGCTATCATCTGGCGGAAAACTTCGGGCTGCCGATGATCGCGACCCGGCCGGGCCTGGTGCCGCTGACGCTGTCCGAGGCCGATCTTGCCGTGACCCAGCCGCTGGCCGGGGTGGCGGTCGCCGGGCGGGCAATGGTGCGCGGCACCGGCTTTGACGCGGCGCTGCTGTTCACCCATCGCGGCCTGTCGGGCCCGGCGATCTTGCAGATCAGTTCCTACTGGCGCGAGGGCGATGTGATCCACCTTGATCTGGCGCGCGGCCAGGATGCGGCGGCGCATCTGCGCCAGATGCGCGGGCAGGGCGGGCGGATCGCGCTGCGCACCGCGCTGGCGCAGATCCTGCCGGAAAAGCTGGCGCGCCATATTGAAGCCCTGGCCGGAGTTACGGGCACCTTGGCCGATCAGTCGAACGCCACGCTGGCGCGGGTGGCGGGGCTGGTGCATGACTGGCCGCTGCGCCCGCTGGGATCGGAAGGCTATCGCACCGCCGAGGTCACCCTGGGCGGCGTTGATACCGCAGCGCTCGACGCGCGCACGTTCGAGTCGCGCGCCGTGCCGGGGCTTTATTTCATCGGCGAGGTGGTGGACGTGACCGGCTGGCTGGGCGGCTACAATTTCCAATGGGCGTGGTCGTCCGGCTGGGCCGCCGGGCAGGTAGTGTGAACGCCGGATTCAGGGTGATCCGCATATCGCATAATCAATATTATGTAATATTGATATCAATATGTCGAATGGTAAACGGGCGTGATTACGGGCATTACAACAATAGGTTGCCGCCTCTTCCTGAGAGTATGGTAGAACTCTTTCAGCTACACGACCGCCCGTTCAAGAAACGGTTTTCCGGCCAGAACCCGATCGACACTCAGGTCGGAAAGATCAAGGCTCTGCCAGCCACCGGTCAGAATGTGTTCAGCAAGACCGCGCCCGACCGCTGGAGCCTGCTGCAAGCCGTGGCCGGAAAAGCCGTTCATCAGGAACAGGTTCGGCACAGCCGGATGCGGCCCGAGAATGGCGTTCTGATCCAGCGTGTTATAGGCATAATGCCCGACCCAGTGGCGGATCACCTTGACCGCATCAAAGCCCGGCGCGCGGGCATAAAGCTGCTCCCAGATCACTTCATCAAAAAGATTAAGATCAGGCTCGAAGTCATTGATATCACACGGTCCATCTTCGCTTGGCACCGTAGCGGTGATCCAGTGACTGCCCTCGGGGCGCAGATAGAATCCCTTGTCCACCAGCAACGGGGCATCGGGGTGGCGGGCATTCGGGGCGTCGATCACGAACACCGTGCGTTTGCGCGGCTCGACCGGCAGGGTAAGCCCTGCCATCGCCATCACCTCGGCGGCGCTTGGGCCGGCCGCATTGATCGCCGCCCCGCAGGCAACCCGGCCGCCCGCTGCCAGCGTCACCGCCTGCACCCGGCCCGCCGCCAGCTCGACCCCAACCACGGTATCGCGAATGATCTGCGCCCCTTGCGCCTTGGCGGCAGCGCGGAACCCGGCCAGCAGACCCATGTTGTCGAACCAGCCCTCGTCACGCGCGCCAAATGACCCGGCCATCAGATCGCCGACCTCAAGCCAGGGAAAGCGCGCCTTGAGCGCGTCGGGGTCAAGCACCTCGGTCACCGCGCCGAAACTGCGCTGCATCGCCGCCAGATCCTGCATCAGCGCCGCCTGCGCCGCCGAGCCGGTGACGAACAGATAGCCGTTTTCGCGCAATCCCAGGCTGCCGATCCCGACATCGACGCCAAGGCTGGCCTGAAAATCGCGGATGAAGCCCACCCCAAAGCGCGAAATCTGCACGTTGACGGCGGTGCTGAACTGCTGGCGCACCGAGGCCACCGACAGCGCGGTCGAGGATCGGGCAAAGCTCGGGTCGCGCTCGACCACCATCACCTTGAGGCCGGGGTGCATCCGCGTCAGCCAATAGGCCGCCGAGGCCCCCATCACCGCGCCGCCGATCACCACCACATCCATCGTCGAATATTTGATCATTTTGGCCCTGCCCTGCGTTTTATCCCCGATAAACCTTGCCTTGCGGCTCGACAAGCAGTGGTCGCGCTGGCTAAGACGGGAATCGGGATGAGACTTGATCGCGCGGTGCCGACGCCTGACGTTGGAAACGGCGCATTCATGGGACGCGGACAGACAGGTGGCGGGGGTTTTCAATCTGCTTGGCCAGATCACGCAGGCGGCATCGGTCAATGCCGTCTGGGAGCTGTGCATCCCCTATTATCGCGACCTTGGCTTCGCCCGGGTGAATTATACCTTCAGCAAGTTTCTCTCGGAAAACTCCTACGGCGACCCCGACGACGCGCTGTTCCTGACCACCAATTCGCCGGAATACCTGCGCTTCTTCACCCGCGACAAGTTCTACACCAGGACCCCGCTGTTTCATTGGGTGCTGAACAACGAAGGGGCTTGCACCTGGCGCTGGGTGCATGACGCCTATCAGTCAGGCGCCCTGAATCCGGCCGAGGCCGAGACCGTGCGCACCAACCTTGCCAACGGCATTCTGGCTGGCATCACCATCAGCTTTCCCTCGGCCGCCCGTCGCGCCAGGGCCGGGCTCGGGCTGATCGCCGATCCGGGGATGGACGACGACGACGTTGACCGGATCTGGGATGCAAGAGGCGAAGAAATTCTGGCGGTCGCCAACATGATGCACCTGAAAATCTCGCAACTGCCGCTGACCACGCGCAACCGCCTGACCGCGCGTCAGCGCGAGGCGCTGGAATGGGTGGCCGACGGCAAGACCAGCCAGGATATCGCTGTGCTGATGGGGGTTTCGGTCGCCATGGTGGAAAAGCACCTGCGGCTGGCGCGCGAAGCGCTGGATGTCGAAACCACCGCCCAGGCGGTGGCCAAGGGGGCGCTGCTCAACAAGATTTTTCTGCGCCCGGAGGCCGAACCCGACGCGACCCCCGACGGGGCCAACACGATCTGATCACATTTGATCACAAGGTAAGGAATACCTGACTACCCTGACGCTGCGTAAACCGGCATGTTGGCCTTGTTCCGTGAGTGGTGGCTTCGGCCTTCGGAACGGGCAGATCGGTCGGGGTGCATTTTCATCCTGCCCGCTTTGCGCCTTCGCTTTGGTAACAAAGCGCGGGTGGCGGCGCGCCTGAGGGGTTTATTCAAACCCCGATGGCGTGACGGGTGCGGCGGGCTCATCCCCAATGACGCAGCACAAAGCGGTGCAACCTCCCCAGGGTTGCACCGCTTTTCTTTTGGCGTCAGGGCTGGCCCGCGTTCCCCGCAGGCCAGCAAACAGATCAGCCGGCCAAGGTCTTGGCAACCTCGGCGGCAAAATCTTCCTTTTCCTTCTCGATGCCTTCGCCTACCGCCATGCGCACGAAACCCACGACCTCGACGCCGGCATCCCTGGCGGCCTGCGCCACCGTGAGGTCGGGATTGAGCACGAATTTCTGCCCCAGCAGGGTGACTTCCTCGAAGAACTTGGCCATCCGGCCCTGGATCATCTTTTCGATCACCGCTTCGGGCTTGGGCTTGGCGGAGGCTGCGTTTTCTTCGCGCGCCTTGCTGGTCTGCACCGTAAGCTCGTGCGCCACCACCGCCGGGTCAAGATCGGCCTGGCTCAGCGAAATCGGGCTGGTCGCGGCGACGTGCATCGCAATCTGCTTGGCGATGCCGTTGTCGGTGCCCTTCACCGCCACCAGCACCCCGATCCGGCCAAGGCCGTCGGCCGCGGCGTTGTGCACATAGGAGGCCACGAAATCGCCGTTGAGTCGCGCCATGCGGCGCAGGGTCATGTTTTCGCCGATCACCGCGATGGTCTCGGCCAGGGCGGTATCGACCGACCTGCCGCCCAGATCGGCGGCCTTCAGCGCGTCAAGATCGGCCGCCGTCAGCGCCACCGCGGTGATGCTGCGCACCAGCGCCTGGAAATCGCCATTCTTGGCGACAAAATCGGTTTCCGAGTTGACCTCGACGGCCACCCCCCTGCCCCCGGCCACAGCCACGCCCACCAGACCCTCGGCCGCCACCCGGCCTGCCTTCTTGGCGGCCTTGGCCAGGCCCTTGGTGCGCAGCCAATCGACCGCGGCTTCCATGTCGCCTGCGGTCTCGGTCAGCGCGCGTTTCGCGTCCATCATGCCTGCGCCGGTGGAATCGCGCAGTTCCTTCACCATTGATGCGGTGATCGCCATTGCGGCTCTCCTTCAATCAAACCGGGAAATCCCGACGGGGCTGACCCCGCCGGGCAATAATCTCGCCTAAAGCCTCAGGCTTCGGCGACCGCTTCTTCCTCGGGCGCGGTTTCCAGCGCGCCGACGTCGATGCCAGCCGCGCCCATCTGGGCGGTCATGCCGTCCAGCGCCGCCCGCGACACCAGATCGCAGTAAAGCGCAATCGCGCGCGCCGCGTCGTCGTTGCCGGGGATGATGTAGTCAACGCCCTTGGGCGAGCAGTTGGTATCGACCACCCCGATCACCGGGATGCCCAGCTTCTGGGCTTCCAGAATTGCGAGGTCTTCCTTGCCGACATCAATGATGAAGATCAGGTCCGGCACCCCGCCCATTTCGCGGATACCGCCCAGCGAGGATTGCAGCTTGCCCTGTTCGCGCTCGATGTGCAGGCGCTCTTTCTTGGTCATGCCTTCGGCCCCGCGGGCCATCAGTTCGTCAACCTGCTTGAGCCGGTTGATCGACTGCGACACGGTTTTCCAGTTGGTCAGGGTGCCGCCCAGCCAGCGGTGGTTCATGTAGAACTGGGCGCATTTGTCGGCGGCATCGGCGATCGGCTTTTGCGCCTGACGCTTGGTGCCGACAAACAGGATGCGGCCGCCCTTGGCCACCGTGTCGCGCACCACCTTCAGCGCCGCGTCCAGCATGGGCACGGTCTGGGTCAGATCGAGAATGTGAATGCCGTTGCGGTTGCCGTAGATGAATTCGCCCATCTTCGGGTTCCAGCGCGCGGTCTGGTGACCGTAGTGAACGCCCGCTTCAAGAAGCTGACGCATATTGAACTCTGGCAATGCCATGCCATTTCCTTTCCGGTTTATGCCGCGGCGAAGCCATCTTCAGAACCATCGGTCCCAACCGGCGGACCTTCGGGGATTTCTCCCCCGAACAGCCCAAGCCTCGCCTGTGAAGTGGTGCGCATCTACCGTGTGGTGTCGATGAACGCAAGCCCCGCAGAAACTTCTGGCCTTCGGCGAGGATATTTGGACCAGCAAGAAAGCCCGGCTGATTTCTTGCTGGCAAAAATATCCTCCGCGAAGCGTCGGCCCCCCCCCTTGTGCAGGCCTTGGGGTTGGGCGACACAGGGGACATGGCAACCACCCCCGACATCTTGTGCATCGGATCGGTCCTGTGGGACAGCATCGGCCGCGCGCCCGGTGCGATGCATCTGGGGGCGGACGTGCCCGGCCGCATCACCCGCCTGCCGGGCGGGGTGGCGCTGAACATAGCAAAGACCCTGCGCCGGTTCGGCCTGACCCCATTGCTGCTGAGTGCGGTCGGGCGTGACGCTGACGGCGAGGCGCTGATCGCCGCCTGCGCCCGGATGGGGCTGATCACCGACCACCTTTATCGCCCGGACGATCTGCCGACCGACCGCTACATGGCGATCGAGGGCGCAAACGGGTTGATCGCGGCAATCGCCGATGCCCATGCGCTGGAAGCGGCGGGTGAGGCGATCCTGTGTCCGCTGGGTGACGGCCGTCTGGGTTCGGCCGAGGCCCCGTGGCGCGGGCTGATCGCCCTTGATGGCAACTTGACCGAGGCCCTGCTGGGCGAGATCGCCGCCTCTAGCCTGTTCGCCCGCGCCGATCTGCGCATCGCCCCCGCCAGCCCCGGCAAGGCCGGGCGGCTGACCCCGTTGCTGACCCATCCGCGCGCCACCTTCTATGTCAACCTCGAAGAGGCGGGCATTCTGGCCCGGGTGCGGTTCGGCACCGCAGCCGAGGCGGCGCGCGGCCTGCTGGGGCTGGGTGCGGCGCGGGTGCTGGTCACCGACGGCGACCACCCCGCAGCCTTTGGCGCGCGCGGACAGGCGGTGATCACCGCCACCCCGCCACCGGTGCCGGTGACCCGGATCACCGGCGCGGGCGATACGTTCATGGCCGCTCATATCGTGGCCGAGCAACGCGGCGCGCCCCCGCAGGCTGCGCTTGCCGCGGCCCTGCGCGCCGCGGCCGCGCATGTTTCAGGAGAAACCGGATCGTGACCCTGCCCCTTGTTCTGACCCCCGCCGTTGCCGCTGCCCTGGCGCAGCGCCAGCCGGTGGTGGCGCTTGAATCGACCATCATCAGCCATGGCATGCCCTATCCGCAGAACGTCGAGACCGCCCGCGCGCTCGAGGCCGAGGTGCGCGCCGGGGGGGCGGTGCCGGCCACCATCGCGGTGCTGGCCGGGCGCATTCATGTCGGTCTTGCGGACGCCGAACTCGACGCCCTGGGGCAGGCGCGCGCGGTGATGAAGCTCAGCCGGGCGGACCTTGCGGTGTGCATTGCCCAAGGCAAGACCGGGGCGACCACGGTTGCCGCCACCATGATCTGCGCCCATCTGGCCGGGATCGCGGTGTTTGCCACCGGCGGCATTGGCGGGGTGCATCGCGGGGCCGAGCACAGCTTCGACATCTCGGCCGATCTCATGGAACTGGCCGCGACCCCGGTCACGGTGGTGGCGGCGGGGGCCAAGGCGATTCTCGATCTGGCCAAGACGCTTGAGGTGCTGGAAACCCACGGGGTGCCGGTGATTGCCTACGGTCAGGACGCCCTGCCCGCCTTCTGGTCGCGCGATTCGGGCCTGGCGGCACCGCTAAGGATGGATGACGCGGACAGCGTCGCCCGCGCCCACCTGATGCGCGCTCGCCTTGGCCTGCCGGGCGGGCAACTGGTGGCCAACCCGATCCCCGCCAGCGCCGAGATCCCGGCCGCCGAGATTGCCCCGCTGATCGCGCAGGCCCTGGCCGAGGCGCAGGTGCAGGGCATCCACGGCAAGGCGGTCACCCCCTTCCTGCTCGAGCGGATGTTTGCGCTTACCGGCGGGCGGTCGCTTGCCGCCAACATCGCGCTGGCGCTGAACAATGCGCGGCTCGGGGCGGCGATTGCCTGCGCGATTGCGCGCCAGCAACAGGGCTGAGCCCCCGTCAACCTTGGCCATTGTGGCGGGCAGCACCTGCCCCTACATTCACCCCGACAGAGGAGCCAAGATGACCGAGCCCGCCGCCCACCCCCCGCGCCGCCGTGGCCCGCTTGCCGGGTTTCGCGCCAGCTTTCTGACCGGTCTGGTGGTGGTGCTGCCGGTCGGCCTGACCATCTACCTGATCTGGACGGTGATCGGCTGGATCGACAGTTGGGTGCTGCCGCTGATTCCCGCCGCCTATCAGCCCGACGCCCTGCTGCGCTGGCTGTTGGGGCCAAGCTACGCCTTTCCGGTGCGCGGGGTGGGGGTGGTGGTGTTTTTGGTGTTCACGGTGGTGATCGGCTGGATCGCCAAGGGCCTGATCGGGCGCTCGCTGATCGCCTGGGCCGAGCGCCTGGTGGACCGCATGCCGGTGGTGCGCTCGATCTACAACGGCCTGAAACAGATCGCGGAAACCGTCTTCAGCCAGTCCACCAGCAATTTCGAGCGCGCCTGCCTGGTGCAGTTTCCGCGCGAAGGGGTCTGGGCAATCGGCTTTGTCGCCACCGAGGCCAAGGCTGAACTGGCCGAGAAAATTCCGTTCGACGGCGACATTCTGACGATCTTCATTCCGACCACGCCCAATCCGACCTCGGGCTTCCTGATCTTCGTGCCGCGGCAGGATGTCATCGTGCTGGAGATGAAGATCGAGGATACGGCCAAGCTGGTCATCTCGGCCGGGCTGGTCTATCCCAACGCGAAAGATCCGACCCAGCCGGTGCTGCCCGCGCACTGAAGCGGCGGGCAGCCGCTCGGCTCAGAGCGCGGTCCAGCCGCCATCGACGCTGATCGTGGTGCCGGTGATCTGGTCGGCGCTGGCACTGCACAGAAACACCACGGTGCCGCCCAATTGTTCGGTGGTGGCGAACTGGCGCGACGGCTGACGTTCAAGCATGACCTCGCGGATCACGGTTTCGCGGTCCATGCCGTGCGCCTTCATCTGATCGGGGATCTGAGCCTCGACCAGCGGCGTCAGCACATAGCCGGGGCAGATCGCGTTGCAGGTGATGTTTTGCCCGGCGGTTTCCAGCGCCACGGTCTTGCTCAGCCCCACCAGCCCGTGCTTGGCGGCGATGTAGGCGGCCTTGAACGGGCTGGCGGTCAACCCATGGGCCGAGGCGATGTTGACCACCCGGCCCCAGCCCCGCGCCCGCATCCCCGGCAAGGCGGCGGCGGTGGTGTGAAAGGCCGAGCTGAGGTTGATCGCCAGGATCGCGTTCCATTTGTCGGTCGGGAAATCCTCGATCGGGGCGACAAACTGGATCCCTGCGTTGTTGACCAGGATGTCGCAGCCCCCGGCAGCGGCAATCAGCCCCCGGCAGGCGGCCCCGTCGGCCATGTCGGCGGCGATGTAGCGCGCCTGCACCCCATGCTCGGCGGCCAGGCTGGCGGCCAGGGCGTGATCCTCGGGCCGGTCGGTGAACGAGTTCAGCACCACGTTTGCCCCGGCGCGCGCCAGCTCGTGGGCGATGCCAAGGCCGATGCCCGAGTTCGAGCCGGTGATGATGGCGGTCTTTGTGGTCAGGGTCATGGTGGCCTCCTGCTGATGCTGCATTTGCAGCAATAGCGCAGGCCGCGCGGGAAATCGAGCCATGCCGAGCTAGTCCCGTGGCCAAAAAAAACGCCAGCACAAGGCTGGCGTCAAGTTATTGAGGCAGGTTTCATACAGGCAAGAAACCTATCGAGCAGTGCTTACCTTATACGCGCTAAGCCGCCGGGGGGGAAGTAAAATGTTTGAAATGACAGGCGTGGCACTTTAGGGTCAAAGCCAAGAAAAACAGGTGCGAAAAGGATTGGTGCCGGAATGAGCCAGGATTGTTGCGCAAAACTGCGGCGAATCGGGGTAGCGATGATCCTTGGCGCGCTGGCGCTGCCGGCCGGGGCCGAGCCGCGTCATGGCATCGCTATGTATGGCGACCCTGCCCTGCCACCAGATTTTGTGTCGCTGCCCTATGCCAACCCGGATGCGCCGTCGGGCGGGCGGATCGTGTTTGGCGAATCGGGCGGGTTTGATTCACTCAATCCCTTCATCGTCAAGGGCTCGGCCCCGGCCGGGCTGTCTCTACTTACGGTTGAAACCCTGATGGGCCGTTCCTACGACGAGCCCTTCACGCTTTACGGCGTGCTGGCCGAATCAGTCGATACCGACGCCGCGCGCAGTTATGTCGCGTTCACCTTGCGCGAGGGCGCGCGGTTTTCCGATGGCAACCCGGTCACGGTCGATGACGTGATCTGGTCGTTCGAGACGCTCGGCACCGAAGGCAGCCCGCGCTATGCCGGGGCGTGGAAGAAGATCGCCAAGGCCGAAATCACCGGGCCGCGCTCGGTGCGCTTTACCTTCAACACCGAAGACCGCGAGTTGCCGCTGATTCTGGGCCTGCGCCCGATTCTCGAACGCGCCCAGTGGGAGGGCCGCGATTTCACCGCCTCCACCCTCGAGGCCCCGATCGGCTCTGGCCCCTATGTGGTGGACAAGTTTGATCCGGGCCGTTTCATCAGCTACCGCAAGAACCCCGACTGGTGGGGGCGCGATCTGCCGTTCTATCGCGGCCAGCACAATTTCGACGAGGTGCGCTACGACTATTTCGGTGACAGCGGCGTGGTGTTCGAGGCCTTCAAGGCCGGCGAGATCACCAGCTATCGCGAAGGCAATGCCGCCAAGTGGCTGACGAATTACGATTTTCCCGCGGTGCAGGCGGGTGATGTGGTGAAATCGGAAATTCCGCACCACCGCCCGTCGGGGATCGCAGGGCTGGTGTTCAACACCCGGCGCGCGATCTTTGCCGACTGGCGGGTGCGCGAGGCGTTGATCCAGGCCTTCAACTTCGAGCTGATCAACACCACCATAACCGGCGGCACCCAGCCGCGCATCACCTCGTATTACGCGAATTCGGAACTCGGGATGACGCCCGGCGCGCCCGCCGAAGGCCGGGTGAAAGAGCTGCTGATGCCGTTTGCCGCCGGACTGCTGCCCGGCGCGCTGGAAGGCTATTCCCTGCCGGTCTCGGATGGCAGCGAGGCCAACCGCGCCGGGATCCGGGCCGCCAGTGATTTGCTGGCGCAGGCAGGCTGGACGGTGCAGGACGGGGTCTTGCGCGATGGCGCGGGCAGCGCTTTCAGCTTCGACATCCTGCTGGTGCAGGGCGCCGACGAGATGATCGCGGTCGCCAACATCTATGTCGAGGCCCTCAAGCGCCTTGGCATCGCGGCGCAGATCACGACGGTCGATTCGGCGCAGATGAAGGAACGCACCAACGCCTACGATTTTGACATGACCCACTATATCCGCTCGCTGTCGCTGTCGCCCGGCAACGAGCAGACGCTTTACTGGGGTTCAGCGGGGGTGACGGAACCCGCCACCCGCAACTGGATGGGCATCAATTCGCCCGCCGCCGAGGCGATGATCCACACCATGTTGACATCGACCAGCCGCGAGGATTTCGTGGCCGCGACGCAGGCCTTGGACCGGGTGTTGACAACGGGTAGATTTGTGATCCCGATCTGGTATTCTGACGTTTCAAGGCTGGCGCACAGCAAACACCTGAAATTCCCCACGCGCCTGCCGATATACGGGGACTGGCTGGGGTTCCAGCCGGAAGTCTGGTGGCATGAGGACTGAGAGCAGGAAAACGTGATGATGAAGAAACTTGTTGTACTTGCGATGCTGGCCACCTTGGCCGGGTGCGGCACGGTGGATGGGATCGGGCGCGATATCTCGGGCGGGGCCAACCGGGTGGCGGGCTGGTTCGGCTGATCCGGGGCCGGTGCCCCTGGCGGCGTCGCCTCCGGCGGGAGTATTTGGCCAAAGAAGAAAGCCCGGCGCACAGGCGCTGTGCGTGGGGCTGGCTTGCAACCTGCCGTTTGGGCGGGTAGCAGGGTCGCGTGGTTCCGGCTCGGAGGGTGCATGACCCGGCTTGACATCTTTTCCGATCCGGTCTGCCCGTGGTGCTACATCGGCAAGGTGCTGCTTGACCGCGCGCTGGAAGCCCATCCCGCGCATGACTTTGTCATCGAATGGCAGCCGTTCCAGCTTAATCCCGACCTGCCGCGCGAAGGGGTGGACCGCGCCAGCTATCTTGAGGCCAAATTCGGCGGCAAGGCCCGTGCGGCGCAGGTTTATGCCCGAATCGAAGAAGCGGCGCAGGCGGCGGGGCTGGTGATCGACTTTGCCGCGATGAAGCGGATGCCCAACACCCTTGACGCGCACCGGCTGATCCACTGGGCCGGGCTGGAAGGGCGGCAGGCGGCGATGGTCGCGGCGCTGTTTGCCGCATTCTTTCGCGACGGGCGCGATATCGGCGATGCGGCCACCCTGG
>Ga0210028_1003389_pt1 | contig 12142 bp, 9 predicted proteins | sample CryGeymeta201513_FD_185468 | JGI IMG/M metagenome (GOLD analysis project Ga0210028, IMG submission 185468) | Groundwater microbial communities from Crystal Geyser aquifers in Utah, USA - Crystal Geyser metaG 2015-13 (SPAdes) (version 2) | ecosystem: Environmental > Aquatic > Deep subsurface >...
GATTTCTCCAGTAAACATTCCTCGAGTTTCTTCAACAGTTCTTTGCCAAATCACATACTCTTCAGCGGTTTCAAATTCCGGCATGCCTGGGGTACCCACTATGGATGCGCTAAAAAGAGGAGTGTTTGTTTTTTTTGCTTGTTCAACTAACATTTTTGCTAAGTGTATGTCTGTACTTCTTCCCATTTTTGCTTGAAAATGAGACCCGAGATATTTTTCAAGAAGTCCTACAGCACCAAATCCAGGATGAACCACGTTGGCATAATTGTCGTACTACGATACGTTGTATAGAGTATAATCTATACAATTATGTTGCAGAAATTACATAAGAATGCCAAGACCAATTATGCTATACGGCAAGAGATTCAGTCAAGTCTCCAGCCAGTGGCTTTTCTCGCCCGCAAGTTTAATCTTTCCTGGCTGACTGTTAAGAAGTGGAAGAAGAGAGAATCTCTTGAAGATAAATCCTCCCGTCCTGAAAAATTGCGTATATCCTTAACTCAAAAACAAGAAGATCTTATTCTTTTTGAAAGAAAAAAGTTTAAAAAAAGCATTGAGGAGATTTACCTTACATTAGAAACAGTTATTCCCAATCTTTATCCTGTAAAAATCTATCGCTGTTTAGTTCGTTATGGTTTATCCATCTTGCCTTCGGAACTGGTTAAGGCAGAGAAACAGATTAAGAGATTTAGAAAGTATGCTCTTGGATTTTTACATATCGATACTCTTTATACTCCTAAGATCAACGGAAAACGCTGGTATATCTTCACCTGTATCGATCGTGTTTCAAAGATTGCCTATCTTTGGATAACAGATAGAAAGACAAAAGAAATGGGAGCTCAATTTCTTAAAATGGTCTTAACATTTTATCCTTACCAAATCAATTACATTTTAACTGATAATGAACTGGAGTTTTGTTATAAAGCCTTATACCGGAAAACAAAGAAAGTTCATCCTTTTGTTAAAATCTGCAGGATAAATAAAATCCAGCACCGCACCATTAAATTCCGTCATCCATGGACAAATGGCATGGTGGAGAGGTTTAATGGAAAAGTTAAAAATAAAGTCATTAGGCGTTATCTTTTCAAAAATGAAGCCAACTTAAAGCTAAAACTAATTATCTACTTGAATATGTATAATTTTGATGTAAAATTAAAACAGTTGGGTTACAGAACACCAGCCGATTATTTAAAACAAACTAAAAACATTTCTATACAACGTATCGTAACCTAACAATTCTTTTTTGATTAATTATGGATATTAAAAATAAAAAACTGAGATTGGTTATATTGCTAATAGTAATAAATGCGCTCACCACCATTTTCATACTATTAATAATCAGCCATCTAAATAAAAACAAATTAATTTTCTATAATAAAGCCGTCGAGATCAATCCGAGTGAAGTTATTCTTAATAAAAATAACCAATCTCGATGCCGGCTGGCAGTATCTTTTGAAAGAGGGGGAGCTAAACCTAGTCTTTCTTATATGGAAGAACTTTCAAAAGCCGCCAAATTTATTGGCGCCTGCTCAAATTACCAGAGCATCTATTGGGATCAGGTTGAGGTGGAAAAGGGAAAATTTGATTGGTCAACCACAGACAAATATATTAATATCCAAACTGATAATGGCATAAAACCTCTGGGAAGGTTGTGGATGACTCCTTCTTTTTATTCAAGCGCGCCGCAAGAAAAAATGACTACCTCTGATTACACAACTTACTCTAAATTTTATGCGCCAAAATTGGAAAATCTTAATGAGTGGTCGCGTTTTGTCAGCCAAGCGGTTAAAAGATATGGGGATAAGATCGACTCTTGGCTTCTATATCATGAACCTCAAGAGGGACTATACTTTCAAACTCCCGGCAATCGTAAACATCCAATACTGGGCAACGAAGATTCTGACGGTATGACTTATAAAAATTTTGAAGATGCTGTCTATTATTATTATTTAACCCAAAGATATGGTTCAGCAGTGATCAAAGACATCTCTCCAACTGCCAAACTCTATCTTACTTCGTTTAACCCAAAATATACTAAATATCTTGATCTGTTCTATAACTTAGTGAGACGGCCTGGATTCCGGAATTCTTTTGATATCGTAAGAGAAGTAACCTATACTTATAAAACTTTTGGCGATTTTGACTTACAAAAAAAAGGCCTCGCATTTCTTTACGAAATAGATAGCCACCCAGAGGTTCGATCATTGGCAATGTCAAATAAATTATCTTCCGAGGTTAATGAAAATATTCAAACGGCTCAACAAATCCTGCAAAGTTTGGGAATTAATAAAAAAATGTTTGCTGAAACAGGCGTAAACTCTGATTTTAATAATAATTTTATATTAGATCCATATGAAGAACAATTTCAGGCTGATTCTTTATCTGACATTATCTCGGCCTACCTTAACTCTCCAAACATTGAAAGACTTTATATTTTCAGATTGGCCAATTCTGATCCAAACGAGGAAGGAATGACCGAGGGCCAAAAAAAATGGAGAACTTTGGGTCTTTATAAGATTAGCAGAGATGAATTTGGATATCATCTGGCCAGACCAAAAACATCCGCTTTGCAGTTTAAATCATTAGCAAAAAAATATAACCGCGCAGACAACCTTAAAAAAGAGATTCCTACCGGCCGATATTACTATCCAAATGCGCCTTGCGAAGATTTAAAGACTGACGAATGCGCCTTTGACGCCAGACTGGTATTAAACGATAAAGCTGTTAATAAATTATACGAGTTAATCGCTTTGAAAAATAATTTCTATATTGCTCCCCTTACTGAGGAAATAGAAAATAAAAGCAGGGCCTGGAAAAAAATAAATTTAAAGTCTTATTTTAAAGAGTTTGATCCCAATTCTTTTTTTTGTGACCAAAGCAAGACTAATCTACCATGCCTGGTTGACACAATGACTGCACGCTACCTGCCTCAAAAAGACACGCCAAATCCAAAAATCATAATTAGCTTTACATTTGGAAACAAAAAATATGGGGTAATCAATGATCAATTGGAGGTCTCTAATTATCTTTTTCAAGATAATGGCAACCATAACCTTGTTTTCTTAGATAAAGATAATGAAAAATATGCTAAAAAAGACGGCCCATGTTATGAAACTAGCGAAAAAGATTGCTTTTTTAATACAAGATCATTTAGAAATAAAGATAATAAACTTGTTGAGTCAATTACTAAAGGAGAATATCTCTACGAATTTGATGAAATCTTGCAAACATGGACAAACTCGAGACTTGACAATAATGAAAAGTACTTTAAAGATAATAATTCACCTTGCCATAATATGAAGCTATGTGTATTTGATTCTTATACTTATTTTGAAGAAAATGGCAGAATGTTTGAGGAAATAACCATTGATAACATTCTTTACCGTTTTGACATTGACTCCGGCAACTGGTTAAAAATTCAACTATCCCAACTTTCGTACTGAAACAGTGATACTTTTTGCGCTTGAGATTGCAATCAGCATTATACCACACTAAGTTGATTTATACTGAAAAAACCTGAATTTGTAAGATCTCACACTTCCTGACACAACAAGGCTAAAGTTTGACAGCAGTTTACTCTATCTGCTAGCGTTAATATTCCATGGATCTTTTATCTGCCCCAAGATCAGAACTGATAAGGATAATCTATGAACAGCAGGATAAGATTACTGCATTAGAAACACAGATTGCAGAGATTAAGGCAAGACTAAATAATCAAGATCCAAAACAACAAAATAAACCTCCTTCATGGGTAAAACCCAATATTAAAAACAAAAAGAAGGGTCCTCGTAAGAAAAGAGAGGAAAACTTTGGGAGAAAGTTGGATATTCCCACTAAACAGATATTCCACTCATTCAATATCTGTCCTGATTGTAACGGGAGACTCGGAAAACCAGCTATTTCCTATACCAGACAAACAATTGACATACCACCTTCTAAAGTTGAGATTACTGAACATGTAATTTGTAAAAGATGGTGTTTTTCCTGCAAGAAAAGAGTTACGCCAAAAGTCAATCTTATGGATACTGTATCAAACCAGCAAAGAATAGGTATCAGACTGATGAGTATTATCACCATGCTTAAGGAAGCCTGCAGACAACCTTTGAAAACAATCCAATCCTATCTGGAGATTATGCATGATTTTCATCTGTCCCAAGGTGCAATTATTAATGTCCTTCATTGAATACGAGGTCGGACCTCGTTTTTACTCGTTTTTAATTATATTGACGCTCCGATAAACGAAACAGAATTGGGAGTTTCATCGGAAAAAACCCTAATTGCCGAGGTGTTTGTCTATATTTGTGTTATGTTCCTCGTATGATTTGGAAAAATAGGTTTTTCCGCTTTCGTCAGAAAGGTAATACAAATAATCGGTATCCGGGGCATTAACTACCGCCTGGATAACAGCCATACCCGGATTTGAGATGGGAGTGGGAGGAAGGCCGGGATTTGTGTAAGTGTTATAAGGCGAATCGATAGAAATGTCCTCACTGGTGAGGTTTTTCTTCCACCATGATTTTTCACCGGGTTGGTAACCTAAAGCATACTGGATGGTAGCATCAATATCCAGTTTCATCCCGATTTCCCGTCTGTTCAGGATGACACTTGCCACTAGCGGGCGGTCTTCATCATTTTTTGCTTCTCTTTCCACAAGTGAAGCGATGGTGATAAGCTCATCTACGGTGAGGCCTTTCTCTTTTGCCTTGTTTTTCAAATCCTGGGTCACTTTTTTATCAAAGTTAGCCAAAAATATTTTCACGGTTTCTTTAGCCGTAATATCTTTCGGGATAAGGTAGGTATCCGGGAACATGTATCCGATTTTGGCCTCCTTCAGAAATTCTCCCTCAGGAATATTCAGATCTTTGGTAAGTAGAAGAGCGATTTCTTCATTCCTCCAGCCTTCAATTATCGTAATCCGGATATCGGTTGTTCCGTGTTTCAGGGAATTGGCGACAGAGTAGAGATTCATCGACGGATCAAGATGAAAATCACCGGCCTGGATACTGTCAGCCAGTCCTCCGAATCTGGCCAGCAGGAAGAAAGCCACAGGTGATCTTATGAGTTTCTGCTGGGAGAGATTTTTGGCGATAGTTCTTACTGTTTCTCCTTTTTTAATATTAAAGACAACCGGTTTACTGCTCATTGGATTTAACGGTTTGATCGCTTGATTCCACCAGAAGTAGATTCCCAGAGAAATGAACAGGAGAAGAATAATCAGAATTACAAATTTTTGCCTCATGTCTTGACGTTTATGGGCGCCCTTTTATATCTTTTCGTCTGCAGGTTATATAAATAAATCCGGCTGCATTTCTCGCAGGAAACAGTATGTTCTTCTTTAGTTCTTTTAAGAACTTTTCCTTGAGTAAGCGGTAGGCCGCAACCTACACAACGTTTCTGTGACAGAAGCCATGCTTGCATGGGAGCAATGATATTTTTAAACATATTTTTGGAACCAAGTTAATAATATAATTCCCTTAAGTCATTATTCTTATTTCAGCCGATATTGTATATAGGTACGTGTTTCAATGTTTCCTTCGCTTCTTCCAGTCTCCATTTGTCTGAAGAATAGAGTACACATATTATATCATTTTTATCCACACGTTCATCAATTCTTCGTTCCAGATAGATACCTGCCTTTTTGTCTTTAGGACAACCCAGGATTTTGGCAATAATCGTTAAGTCCTGATTGTTAAACATAGTGACAGTACCTTTATGTGGACTGGGGACCTCGAACTTGTACGGTCCGGATTTAATATCATCAAAACCGACGTCCGGGTTTCCCCCTTGGGCTTTAATGATTTCACGCATCTTTGCCAGGGCTTTACCGCTTGAGAGATTTTTTTTAGCCAATTCTTCACCGTTTTCTTTGACTGGTTTTTTGCCTTCGGAGAGACATAAATCAAGCAGTTTGCCAGCCAGTCTCAATGTCTTTGCTTCAAGGACAAAGGGTCTGTCGGGTCTTTGTTCAAGCACCTTAAGGACATCCTGAGCTTCAAGACAAGGTCCAACTCCATGGCCGGCCGGTTCTAATATTTGGTTGATATCAGGAGCAATTTTTATTTTGAATTTATCAGCTAGCATTTTGAATTTCTGGGAAATGACTTCCGCATCCTTGAAGTGTCTGACCTTCAGAGTCGGCCCGACAGGGATATCCAAAACAAGATGAGTTGCACCTGAAGCAATTTTTTTAGCCATTATGGAAACAATGATTTTATCAAAAGATTCAAAAGCAAGCGGAGCTTCTACCTGGATGATGATATCATCTGCCGGTGCCAGACCCAAATGTCCTCCCCAGACTATGCAACCGCCTATTTTATCTACAATTTTCTGGATCTTGTCAGGGGTAAATGTTACCGGTGCCAAAACCTCCATGGTATCTGCGGTTCCCGAGGGGGTAGTAATTGCCCTGGAGGAATTTTTGGGGATTTTATATCCGGCTGAGGCTATAATCGGTACTAAAATCATGGTTGTCCTTGTACCGGCAAGCCCTCCTGTAGAGTGTTTATCTGCCACTATACCTTTGAAATGCAGTTTACTGCCTGTTTCAGCCATAGATTTTGTAAGGTAGAAGAGTTCCTGATCAGAGAAACCGTTCTTAAAACCTGCTGCGACAAAATACGTGGTAAGGATGGGACCCAGTCTCTCGTGTGACACTTCATCCATCAAAGAGAATATTTCCCGGTAGTTGAGTTTTTTCCCTAATAATTTCTTTTTGATAGCAGTAAGGGCTTCAATGGATTGTTTTGATTGTGCATGACTGTTCGAATTGTGGTTTATTGAAGTTATATTTTTTACCATAATAAATATATCCTACAATCATACATGATTAAATATTCGTAAGTCTACCTCGAACTATAAGACGATTGAAGTAGGTACCGGGAGGGACACAGGTAATAAGAGTGATATAAGGACTATTGTAATTCTGTGACAAAACAGCCACATCATTAGGAGAAACAACTTGCATCTCGTAAACTTTAAATATATAGGTGATATTATCAACATATATGAATATTTCGTCATTGTTTTTCAGATCGGGCAATCTGGTAAAAATTGATTTGTAATCCTTGGGGTTGTAAAGCCATTTTAAAGTTGAATGCCCGAATATTACCGGATTTCCATCTTCTCCGGGAATAGGGCCGGTAAAGTGAATTAAACTTTGGGAAAGATCCTCACCGCCAATTTTTACCAATGCTTTGTCGATTCCAAGTTTTGGGATAGATAAAAAGTAGGTAGTATCAGAAAGGGCTGTTTTTATATTACTTGCTTTAGGGAACCAGACGCTTGCTTTTGTGTAGTCAACATTTGTATCTCCTAATACGAATGCAATCTCTTTTTTCACTGTTTGTTTAATAATTTCATCAGGTAAAGGGCTTAAGATTTGTCCGAATTGTGGAACGTCTACGATATAGAAAGAAGCTATCGGGTAGAGTACCCAGGAAAGGATAATTATCCCGGCGAAAAATACTACTATTGAAAAAGTAGATAAAATAATTTTCTTTTTGGACCTTTTCTTCTTGACGTATGAATATAATGCCATTTTAGCTTTAATCCGCCTTAGGCGGAAATACAATGGGTTATTAACCCTCGGAGTTTCAATAGGTTAACACATTGAGGGTAATATTTTGACGGTTGGCAGGTAAATTATTCCCGATAAAAGGTAGAACTTTGTTTTTGGTGATTTTAAATCCGGCCACATTTTCCACGGTTTTTAAATAAGAAGATACCAGGGAATATTTTTTGCCTGCTATCTGGTTGACAATTATATTTTTATCCATATTTGGAGTAAGATAAGTGGTTATAGATGCGCTTGCTTTAATATCTCCGGTTTTATCTGACTTCGATTCACTGATATGCACAGATGTTCTTTTTTCATCAGTCGTATACCCTTCAGGTGGAGACGAGATATTTTGGATGGACAAGCTTAGAAGATCCAACTGTCTGAAAGAATAACCATTCAGCTTAATAGTAAGATCTAAAGTAAGTTCTTTTGCCTCTGCTCCAACTGCTTGGTTGAATTTTTTGGAAGAAATTGAAATATCAGAAAGCGAATCCAGTAGTATTTCACCTGCATTTACCCTTTGGTTTATCTGTTGTTTTGCTTTAGTGACAAGTTCTTCTGTCAGGGATTCCTCCAGATTGTTTTGGTCTTCCTTGGATACGCTGGGGATTTCCCTACTGGTGCCACCGACGAATGCGTTATTGTTTTTGGCTGAGTATGAGCTGTCGGGGAAATCCTTGAAGTAAAAAGAACTATCAGCTACAAGATTGCCTTCCGGACCGATGCTTGCAGCATCGACATTAACATTAGCTTTTCCATAAGCCAAGCCTTCACCGGTGTCTGAAGCTGAGGCAATAGTAACGTCCTCTTTCAGGGTAAACTGGAGATCGCTATGTTTTAGGATGCTTCCTTTAGGAAAGGTCTTGGTGCTTAAGGTTTTGTTATAAAGCGTGACTTCGCCGGTTGCTTTGTCCCCGATCTGGCTTTTGCCTGTTGTGCTTACTGTCTTTGTACCGGAGACGTCTTCAGAGGTGGTATTTATCATGATGAAATTTTTCCCTGTTTCTACCTTTTTGGCATCTTTAGTAAAGATAACCTCTTTCTCCAGATTTTGCGTCAGGGCATAAGTGATGATATTGACCGTTGTTTTAGGATAAGTCCAGTATAAGAAATACCCGGTAATCCCGGCAAGAATAAGAAGGATAACAGGAACAATAATAATAGAGAGTTTCGGTAAAGAAATCGGTAAAGATGGGATTTGTGGAATTTTAATTCCAGGCAAGTTTATTTTCGTTGGTTTATCTATATTGATTCCCTCATCTTTCAGAGGAGCGCTAATATCGTTTTCAGGAATAATAATATTATCTTTCTTTGCTTTTTTTATCTCTTCGATAGCTTTATCGCCTCTCACGAAACCAAATGTCTCTTCATTAATAATATCGTTTTTCGGTGGTTCTTTTGTCTCTGTATGATGTACCGTATGGGTAGTTTCATAATGTTTCGGTTTTGCATGTTCGGTCATGTTTCTCTGTCTTTCCGCTTCTACCGTTCCGGAGGTTTCCTCCTCAATCCCTAATTGTTTTCTTTGGATTTGGTAATCTTTGGTAAAACTGCATCCGGCAGCTTGCACCAAAGCTTCAAATATCTTTTCAGAGGGGAGAATCTCCACTTTAGGGGTATGCAAGAATGAAGCATGTTTGTGCCAAGACATACGAAGCAGATCTTCTCTGACATTTTCCAAATCGTCTGATTCATCATAAAGCACGATTCTGGAAGGTAAAATTTCCGCCTGAAATTTTTTTATTGAGGTTTCCAGATCCGCTCCCACAGAAGCACCTCTTTCTACAGTGATTGACTGTTGCACTCTGCCAACTCTGATAAGGGAAACAACCAGCTTTTTCTGGCCTACGTAAATGAGAAGAAGGGTAGCAGGAGATCCCTCTTCACGTTCAAGAAAGTATGATATGGCTGAGGAATACTCGATGAAACCGCACGGTTTCAGGTTTAAATCTTTAGCAATTTTTTTCAAGGTTTCAAGATAATCGGGCTTGACCTTGTCATCTTCCAGGAAATAAGATGGTAGTGAAAAGACGACTTTTTCAACTAGAGTGCTATCAGGGAGGTTTTTTTCCGCCTCAGATATAGCGATGTCAGCTGCTTCCGTCTCATTTTTTCCTTCGGTGTATTCAGCTTCACCTTTACCGATGACAGTAAGTTCACTGCCCGAGATTTGAGCGATGATAGCGCGGATATGATGTTCTTCAACGCCCAGAGCTAGAAAATATTCCCTGGTCTCTTTTTTTGGCAGAAGTTGGGTAAGTAGAGACATGAGATTACAAGAAAGCTACCCTGTCAGACTTGCATAAATTCTTCTTATCTGGTTTCCGGCAGCTTCCTCTTTTATTATCTTAAACGTTCCCAGCTTTCCTGTAAAGCCTACGTGAGGACCTCCACAGACTTCTTTAGAAAAGTTATCCACAGAGTATACTTTCACTTTCTCCGGATATCTGGCCTCAGGTACGGTTAAAGCTCCTTTTACCAGAGCCTCGTCAAGGGTAAGGATTTCTGTGGTAATAGGTAAGTTATCTTTGATCTTTTCATTTATGATCTGTTCCACTTTGTCTATTTCCTCATCCGTCAATTTCCGTGGGTGTGAAAAATCGAAACGGAGACGTTCGGCAGTGATATGACTACCTTTCTGTCTGACATGCTTTCCTAATACTACCCTGAGAGTCTGCTGAAGCAGGTGAGTAGCGGTATGGAGTTTGGTGGTTTTTTCGGACTGGTCCTGAAGGCCGCCTTTGAACGTACCTTTGGCTGCTGTCCTTGACAGTTCCTGGTGTTTTTTAAATTCTTCCTCAAATAACTTTTTTTCAATTTTTTGGGTGCGTTCTCTGGCTATTTCGGCTGTCATCTCCCAAGGAAAACCGAAGCTCTGATAAAGATCAAAAGCAATTTTTCCCGTAAGGACTTGATACTTGTCGAGTTCCTTTAGGCCTCTTCCTAAAGTATTTCCGAATTTTTTTTCTTCCATTCCGATAGTATCTGTAATAACTTTTGAGTTTTTGTTAAGTTCCATGTAATCAGTCTGGTAATCTTTTATCACAATCTCGCTTAAGGTTTTCATAAATAAGCCGTTTATTCCCAAAAGACGGCCGAAGCGGACGGCCCTTCTTATAAGTCTTCTTAGGATATAGCCCCTTTCTTTGTTGCCGGGCATAACCCCGTCTGATATGACAAATGAAGCTGAGCGGACATGGTCGGCTACAATCCGCATGTATCTTTTGTACATCCCGTCATATTTTTTACCGCTTAAGCTCTCCAAACTGCTTATGATATTTTTAAAAAGTCCGGTCTGGAACGGATCCGGCTCGCTCACTTTTCCCTCCAGCCATTCGAGGATAGCAGTGACTCTTTCATGACCCATACCGGTATCCACGTTTTGTTGTGCCAACTTCTCAAAAGCACCATCGGTTTTTTTGTTGTACTGCATAAAGACGTCATTCCAAACCTCCAGGTATCTGCCGCAGTTGCAGTTTATATGGCAAATTGGACCATGTACTTTGGTATCATGCACCTGAAGCCCGGTATCATAAAACATCTCACTGTCCGGCCCGCAAGGACCTGTCTGTCCGGCCGGTCCCCACCAATTCTTAGTTTTCGGATAGGGGAAAATCCTGGCATTTCCGATCACACCCTGTTTCGGGTGGCCCAGTTCTGCTGTTATTCCTGCTGCAGCAAAGGCATCCTTCCAGTAAAGAGTAGACTCATTATCCATGGGGGCATTACCATCTCCCTCAAATACGGAGATATAAATCCTTTTGGGATCAAGACCCAGCCACTTTTTTCCCGTAAGAAACTCAAATGACCAGAAAATTGCTTCTTTCTTGAAATAATCTCCCAAAGACCAGTTGCCCAGCATTTCAAAAAAAGTGAAATGGGACAGATCTCCTACCTCTTCAATATCATCCGTGCGCATGGATTTCTGCACGTCAACCAGTCTTTTGCCCAGAGGATGCGGTTCTCCTAAAAGATAGGGAACCAGGGGATGCATGCCAGCAGTTATGAAAAGGACCGTGGGGTCGTTTTCAGGAACCAGTGGTGAGGAAGGTATCTCCCGGTGGTTCCTGGGATGAGTAGTAAAAAATTCGATGAATTTTTGCTTGACATTTATCATATGCCCACAATCTTATTATATACTGAAAAAACTCAGGTTGAAATAAGTTTTTCCAGCATATACCCATCCAACCCGCTTCGCCATAGCTTCAGCGAGGCGAGTCAGCTATTGCAACTATTCTGGTTGCAAACCTGAGTAAGAGGTAGAGATGATAATAAGTGCCAAAAGGAGAGGAGAGGTAGGGATAAGTACAAATAATGTTTTCAGTCCTTGTGGGGGAGCATTTTCGAGTTGAATTTCTTATTTCATCTTATTGAATTGCTTAATGTTGAGATAGTTTGGATAAGATAATTTCTTCATACTTTTAACCCATCCAACCACAACACTGTTTTATAATAAAAGGTTTCGTACAATCAGCTTGAGGAATATAATTGTGTAGGCTGAGATACATAGGTGACACTTTCAAGGTATAATTACCAATCTTGAAAGGAGAAGCCGATGACTGCAGTTAAACCAAACCCATTTCA
>Ga0210028_1003396_pt1 | contig 12123 bp, 12 predicted proteins | sample CryGeymeta201513_FD_185468 | JGI IMG/M metagenome (GOLD analysis project Ga0210028, IMG submission 185468) | Groundwater microbial communities from Crystal Geyser aquifers in Utah, USA - Crystal Geyser metaG 2015-13 (SPAdes) (version 2) | ecosystem: Environmental > Aquatic > Deep subsurface >...
AGTTATTATTCGGCACCTGCTCCGGCACCAACTGCACTTATCACCAAAATATTACGGACATGCTTTTAGAAGTTAAGGTTAATTTAAAAACCGGCAAAACCCTTACCCAGCATTACCAAGTCAATCTTTAGTCATCGCCTTCAGTTTTAACTTAAGGGGAAGTTTTTCGATGGCATAGCGCAGGGCGGTCCGGGGCATTTTAGTTTTGTGTTTCATCACAAAAGCAAACACTTGTGGTTGATTATATTTACTGGCTTCTTTTAACATCCAGCCATAGCCTTTCTGGACCATGTCATCGGTGTCAGTTAACAGTGTCTCGGCAGTCTTAAGAATTTGCGCTAAGTACTTTTTTTCTTTTCCGAAGGGATGGATCAAAGTGACCGCTGCCGCCCGCCTGGTCCAGCGGTTTTTCGACTTAGTCCAGGTTAATAGTTGAGTTGCCAGCTTTGGGTATTTATTTATTAAGTAACTTAAGCTGTGGGTGCAAAAATCATCAATCTTGGCCCAATTGTCAAAATATTTATCCACCCATCTTTGAAAATTTTTAAAATCTTCCGGCTGGAATTTTTCCCGCCTGCGCCAGATCCAACTGCCGGCAATTGTCGTCAGCTCGTTATAGCCCTCATTAAACATTTTCTCGGCAAGCTTAAACAAATCTGCTTTATTAAATTTTTTCACCTCCGGCCAAAACTTAGCCGCAATTTTTCGCCGGTTCGGTAAACGGACGCCGAAGTTTTTAATCGCTCCTTTAAAAAACCGTCTTTCCCCTTCGCAATACTCAGGGTCAATATTGTTAATTAATTCTCCTTTTATCTGTGAAATGAGATTCATAGTTTAAGCGAAAAAGCTGATTAGAAAAATTCCGGCGATCATCAATATTGCCCCGGTCAGTCTTTGTTTGATTTTTTCTTCTTTTAACACCAGCCAGCCAAGCAGGATGGAAAATAAAATACTGGTTCTTTTAATTGCCATGGCGTAAGTTGCCAAGGTCAAACTCAAGGCTTTGGAAATGAAAAATTGTTCTGCACCGCCAGCTAAGCCTATTATTAATAAAATTAACCACACTATTCGGGTATACTTTTTCATTTCTTTTAGTTTAAAAATTATGACGAGTAAAAAAGTAAACGCGACTACTGTTTTATAAGCAATCGACCAAGTAATTGCCGAAGAATAATTAATTGCCAGTTTGGCAAAACTGCCGGTAATTGCCCAAATTATTGCTGTTGCCAGCATATATTTAGCGCCCGGTTCATGAAACAGTTTTTTTATCGTATAAACGAATTTAGTATTGCCAAAATCAATATTTAGCCAATAAGTCCCTAAAACAATTAAAAGTATCGCTAACCCTCCGATAATAGAAGGAATTTCTTTAATAATCAGCCATCCGGTCAACCACATTAAAAGCGGGGTAAATGACAATAAGGGGGACACCAATGAAATATTGCCTTTTTTCAATGCCTGCAAATAAAAATACATTGCCAGCATATCTAAAGGGAACACAATTAAAACTACCAGCCAGAAATTTCCTGGAAGTTGCGTAAGGGGAATTTGGTGTAATTTATCTATAGGGATTAAAAAACCCAAGCTGATTAAATTCGTCCAAAAAATCAGGCTGACTTTGCTGATATTTTTTAAGCCGATTTTTATTAACAAAGCTTGTCCTGCCATTAAAAAAGCAGCCAAAATTGCCAGAAAGTAGCTCATTGGCAGATTATATCATGAGAAATTTGTGTTAAAATCGCTGGTATGGCTAGATATGTTCTCTCAGAAATTATTCTTAAGCGCTATGCCGATGTTTTGGTCAATTATGCCCTTAATTCCGGAAAAGGGGTCAGGCCGGGCGAAGTCGTCCAGTGTGTTGTACCGGACGTGGCCAAGCCTTTAGCCTTAGCTTTGCAAAACACTTTGCTTCAAGCCGGGGCTCAGCCTTTAATCCGTTTGCTCCCGACCGGTTTTTCCAAAGACTTTTTCTCTCTGGCCAATCAGGACCAGCTAACCTTTTTTCCGGACAAATATTTAAAAGAAAGAGTAAACTTAATTGACCACAATATTGCTATTATCGCCGACCCAGACCCCTTTGAGCTGAAAACCATTGCTCCTCAGAAAATTATTCTCAACCGTGACTCGCAAAAACCCTACAAAGATTGGCTGACCGACAAAGAAGTCCAAGGCAGATTTACCTGGGTCGTTGCTCTGTGGGGCACTGCCGCCAAAGCCAAGCTGGTCGGTTTAAGCTTGAAAAATTATTGGCGGCAGATTATTCAAGCCTGTTTTTTGGATAAAGTTGATCCGATTGCCGAATGGAAACAAATCAGCGTCCTGCAACAGAAAATATTAGTTAAACTCAATACTTTAAATATTCAAAGTATTCATATTAAAGGTCAGGATGTCGATTTAATTATTCAAATTGGTCATAATCGGCAGTGGATAGGCGGGTCCGGCCGCAACATTCCCAGTTTTGAGATTTTTACCTCGCCTGACTGGCGGGGGACCAGCGGTTGGATGAAGTTTAATCAGCCGGTTTACCGTTACGGCAACCTCATTCAAGACATTTATTTAGAATTTAACCAAGGTATTGTTGTTAGGGCAGAAGCAAAAACCGGCAATAAGTTACTGCAAGCGATGCTCAAAAGTCCCAATGCCGATAAATTAGGCGAATTCTCTTTAACCGACAGCCGCCTGTCCAGGATTACTCATATAATGGCCGAAATTTTATTCGATGAGAACATCGGCGGTCCTTACGGCAACAGCCATGTGGCGATCGGTATGGCTTACAAAGATTGTTACCAGGGCGACGGGAAAAAATTAACCGCCAAAGATTGGGACAAGTTAGGCTTTAACGACTCATCTGAACACACTGATTTTATTTCCACAGCTGATAGAACAGTCACCGCTAAACTGTCAAACGGCCGGGAAAAAACTATCTACCAGGATGGGCAGTTTACTTTATGATCATTCAAAACGACCAGCAATTGAGAACCTACCAAAAGGGCGTGGACTTGGCCATGAAAATTCTTCTGCAGCTCAATCAAAGTTTAAAGCCGGGAATTTTGCCGATCGACATTGATCAGTTGGCCTTTAAGCTTTGCGATCAACATCACGTTAAGCCGGCTTTTTTGGGCACCGGCGGCAAACACTCGGTTTACCAACATGCTACCTGTATTTCCGTTAATGACACCGCTGTTCATGGCATTCCCAGTAGCACGGAAGTTTTTAAAATTGGGGATATTGTCAAAATTGACTTTGGGATTATCTATCAGGGTTTTTACACTGATTTTTGTGTTACCGTCGGCCTGAAACAGTTAACCCCGGCTCAAATCAAATTAATTCAAGTGGCTAAAAAAGCGGTCAGAGAATCGATTAGGCAGGCTGTTCCCGGCAATACTACCGGTCATCTTGGCAGCGTCATGCATAGTGTGGCTAAAAAATCCGGCTTTGATGTTTTAAAGCATTATACCGGCCATGGTATTGGTAAAACCTTGCATGACAGTCCGGTTATTCCCGCCCATGGCATTCCCGGGCAGGGTGAACTGCTTCAGCCGGGCATGGTGGTTTGTTTGGAGGCGCAAATAGTCAGCGGTAGTGATCAGGTGGAAGTCGCCGACGACGGTTGGTCAGTTAAAACCGTTGATCACGGTTTAGTCGCCATGTTTGAGTACATGGTCGTGGTCCGGGATAAACCCTTAGTTTTAAATCCTACCTTTGATTGGCCGATTGTGGTTTAACTTGATAGACCGCGCCACGGGTAGAGCCGATTTTAATTACCAACTTCTGTTCTTGAAGTTTTTTTAAATCGTAATGTAGGGTTTTCGGATTGACTGACAAAAACCGCCTCTGAATAAGATCAAAACTAGCGTAAGGGTGGTCCTTAAGAACATTTAATATTTCCCGGCGGCGGAGAGGCAATAAGCTTAGCAATTCCTGATTTAGGAGTTTCTTTAGGGCTTTAAAACTCATTTTATTTCTCTCGATTTTTGCTGAATAAAACGCACTTTTTAATAACCCTTCATTTTTAAGGCGTTCGATTAAATCATCATTGATCACACTTCCATTTTAGAAGATATTGGAAGATACTAGAAAATATTAATTTGCTTGCTGCGGATAATGACATTTTTTCCATTTTTTGCCGGAACCGCACCAGCAGGGATCATTCCGGCCGATTTTTCGCTTGCGTCCCTCCGAAGCCTCTGGTGAAGGGAGATTACCTACAAGGTCCGTCCTTGTAGGCTCTGCCCGTCGTGAGCCGGCGCTGGCAAAAGCTTTGGCAAAATCGCTGGTGAGCGCGGCAGCGGCGGCGGGCGCCGGCGTTTCCGGTTTGGTTTCTTGGACTTGAGGGATGGGTTGAGGCTGCTGGGTTACCTGGACCCGGAAAATTCTTCTGGCGACTTCAAAATCAATCGTGTGGATTAATCGCTCAAACATAGTAAACGCTTCAGCCTTGTATTCCACTAAAGGATCTCTCTGGCCATAGCCGCGCAGGCCGATCCCTTCTCTTAAATCATCGGTCGCGTCCAAATGATCAATCCACAATTTGTCAATCGTATTCAGCATCACTAATTTTTCCACTTGCCGCATCAAATCTTGGCCAACCTGTTTTTCTTTTTGCTCATAAGTTTTATTAACGATTTCTGCCAGCATCTCTTTCACTTTTTCCGTTTCCTGGATTGGTTCCAATTGTTTTAAAATCCGTTTTTGCGAACCGGGATCAAACGGTACAATCATGAGAAAATCAGCCATTACTGTTTCATGATCAGGCATTCTGGTCAGGGGATTAATATTTTTTTCTACCAATTGATCAACTTCTGCTTTCAAAATTCCCTGCATTTTTTCTTTTACCTGCCCTTCAAGGACTTGTTTCCGCCGCTTATAAATCACTTCTCTCTGCTTGTTCATCACATCGTCATATTCCACCAAATGTTTCCGGGAATCAAAATGGAAGCTTTCCACTTTTACCTGCGCCTGTTCGATCGCTTTGGAGACCATCGGATGCTCCAATGGCACATCTTCCGGCATCTTTAAAGTCGTCATTAACTTACTGATTTGTTCTCCGCCGAAAATCCGCATAATATCATCTTCCAAGGACACATAAAAGCGGCTGGAACCCGGATCGCCCTGCCTGCCGGCCCGGCCCCTCAGCTGGTTATCGATCCGCCGGGATTCATGCCGCTCCACCCCAATCACATGCAAACCTCCCAATTTAATCACCTTGTCATGTTGTTTTTGCCACTCTTTTTTATCCATGGCCAGCGGATCGCCGCCCAGAACAATATCCACTCCCCGGCCGGCCATATTGGTCGCGAGCATCACGGCTCCGACCTCACCGGCTTTGCTGATAATACTGGCTTCTTTTAAGTGGTTTTTCGCGTTTAAAACCTCATGGGGGATTTTTTTCCGCTTCAGCATTTCGTCAATAATCTGGTTTTTTTCAATTGAAGTGGTCCCGATTAAAATCGGCTGGCCTTGAGTATGCCTTTCCACTACTTCCGCGACAATCGCCGCGTACTTGGCCCGGGTGGTTTTATACACCATGTCCGCCGCATCCTGTCTGATCATCGGTTTATGAGTCGGAATAACCACGGTTTCTAAATTGTAAATTTTTTTAAATTCTTCCGCTTCTGTCGCCGCTGTTCCGGTCATCCCTGATAATTTATCGTACATTCGGAAATAGTTTTGAAAAGAGATCGTCGCCAAAGTTTTTGACTCCTGCTTAATCGTCACATTTTCTTTTGCCTCTATTGCTTGGTGTAAACCTTCAGAAAATCTCCGGCCGAACATTAGTCTGCCGGTAAACTCATCCACAATAATTACTTCATCATCTTTAACCACATAGTCAATGTCTTTTTGGAAATGCTCTCTGGCTTTTAAAGCCTGTTCCAAATGATGGATTGTATCAAAGTCTTTTTCGTATAAATTTTCTATTCCCAGTTTTTTCTCAATTTTTTTAATGCCGTGATCGGTTAAATTAACCGTTTTATGTTTTTCATCGCTTTCGTAATCAGTCTCTTTGGATAACTGGCCGACCAAGGCCGAGAACTGGTAATACTTGCTGGTCGGTTCCGTATCCGGCGCCGAGATAATCAAAGGCGTTCTGGCTTCATCAATTAAAATCGAGTCCACTTCGTCAACAATCGCAAAATTGTGGCCTCTTTGCACCATTTGATTAAGCTGCTGTACCATATTGTCCCGTAAATAATCAAAGCCGAACTCATTATTCGTGCCGTAAGTAATATCTGCCCGATAAGCCTCCTGCCGGCTGACTTCTTTTAAGTGTTTTAACTTAGGATCTGCCATCGCTTCGTCAGTAAAATCAGGCTCATAGCGATAAGCTTTTTCATGCACAATCACTCCCACGGATATACCCAAGCAATCAAATATCGGTCCGTTCCAGCCGGCATCTCTTTGGGCCAGATAATCATTGACCGTCACCAAATGGCAGCCTTTTTCGCTTAAAGCATTTAGATAAAGTGCCGGAACGGCCGATAGGGTCTTTCCTTCTCCGGTTTTTTGTTCAGCGATTTTACCCTCGTGAAAACTAATCGCCGCCATCAGCTGTTCGTCAAACGGTCTTAAGCCGATGGTTTTTTCCGCCGCCGCCCGGACTAAGGCGAATGCTTCCGGTAATAAATCATTAAGCGTTTCGCCTTTTTTTATTCTGTCTTTAAATCCTTCTGTTTTTTCCCTGAAGGCCTTTGGCCTTTCCACTTGGTTGATTTTTTCCGCCAAAACCCTAAGCTTTTTTACTTCCCGTTCATTAGTATCCAAGAGCTTATTCAAAAATTTAAACATCTTATTCTAAAACCAGCCAAAAATGAGCAAGTTGCTGCGCGTCCTCATTAAAGTGATTTCTCCGAATACTTTTTCTAATTCTTTAATAAAGCCTTTTGCTTCTTCTTTATGTTCTTTGAAAAATAAATGGTTATAGATTACTGTCCCATTATGGGTCAGCAGTTTAGTTAAAGCCGTAAAAAATTTTTTACTTTTAAAGCCTTTCGGTATCTGATCGCCGATAAAAGCATCAACAATAATTAAATCAAATTTTTTCAGCCTTTTCTGTTTAGCTAATTTGTCTGCATATTTATCTCCGTCATCAATGGCTATTTTTAAATTTTTAATTGTCGCCAGGTTAAAATAGCACTGAGCGGCATTAATTACCTGTTCATCAATTTCCACCCCGGTCATTTGTGCCTGGGGGTAATATTTTTGAATGGCAAAACCCACATCGCCGCAGCCCAAGCCGATGATTAACACCTGTTCCACCTTTTGCCCTCTTTTTTTAACTTGGCCGATGGCTTTATTCCAGACTTTTTGCATTAATCTGCCTGATTGCAGCATGCCGCCTATAATCAGCCGCGGCCGGTTAAATGCCATGATCACTTGGATTAAACCATTGTGCGGCGAGCGGTATTCTTTAATCGTTTGCATGGTTAAATAGTTTTTCAGCCAGCATTTCATATTTGTTTTTTCCCGATATATTTTTGTAAAACTTTCGGAATTTCGATATGCCCGTCTTTAGTTTGGTAATTCTCCATAATGGCTATCAGCGTCCGGCCGATGGCGAAACCCGTGCCGTTTAAGGTGTGGACATACTGCCGCTTATCTTTGTCTTTAAATTTAATATTTAACCGCCGGGCTTGGAAATCGGTACAGGATGAAGTCGAGGTTAATTCCCGGTATTGATTCTGGCCGGGCAGCCAGGCTTCCAAATCGTACTTTCTGGCTGCCGGCGCTCCCAAATCACCGCTGCACATTTTCACTACCTGGTAGGGGATTTCCAAAGCCTGCAGCAGCTCTTCTTCAGTCTTCAGTAAAAACTCGTGTTCTTTATCGCTGTCTTCCGGTTTGGTAAACGAAAACATCTCCACTTTATCAAACTGGTGTACCCGCAAAATTCCCCGGGTGTCTTTACCGTAAGTGCCGGCTTCCCGCCTGAAACAAGTGGACCAGCCCATGTACCGCCTGGGCAAATCTTCCGCTTTAAAAACTTCGCCGCTGTGCAGCGGCCCGATCGCTTGTTCCGACGTGCCCACTAACACCTGGTTATCTTTATCAAAAATATACATTTGTTCATCGCCCCCGTGTTCCAGATAACCCATGGCCTGCATCATCTCGGTTTTAATCAATACCGGCGGCACCACCGGGATAAACCCTTTTTTGGTTAAGGTTTCCAAGGCCAGATTAACTAAAGCCATTTCCAACCTGACCCCGTCGCCTTTTAAATAGGCAAACCGACTGCCGGAAACCTTTGCCGCCCGGCCAATATCAATCATGCCTAATTTTTCTCCCAGCTCCGCGTGATCTTTGACTGCAAATTCAAACTTTCTGATTTTGCCCCATTTCCTGACCACTTCATTTTCCGCTTCGTTTTTACCCGCCTTCACGTCTTTGGCGGCCGGATTGGGAAGTTGATACATTAGTTCTTTTAGTTTCTTTTCTATTTCTTTTAATGCCGGTTCAAATTCTTTCAGTTTATTTTTAATTTTTTTACCTTTGACAAGGTCGAACCTTGTCAGTTGGTTGCGCTCGGCCCGCAAGGCTTCGATTTTTTGCAGCAGTTCCCGCCGCTTTTTATCCAATGCCAGCACTTCATCGACGATTTTCGGATCGTAGTTTTTATTTTCTGTCGACTGCTTAACTTTGTCCGGATTATCCCGGATAAATTGAATATCCAGCATAGTCTTAATTATAACCCTAAATCTCCACTAATTGCCTGCATCGCTTTCAGGCTTAATTCGATAAATTCTGGCAAAGAAATGCCCAATTTTTCTTCACACAAAGCAATTTGTTCCCGGTGCACCCCGGCGGCAAAACTTTTTTCTTTCCATTTTTTCAAAACCGACTCGACCGTAACGGCCGCCAGTTTTTTCTCCGGCCGCACTAGGGCGCAGGCAATAATTAAGCCGGAGAGTTCGTCACAGCAATATAAAGACCACTCCATCTTTGTTTGCGGTTCCGCTAATCCCGGCTGGAATTTCCAGCCGTGGGTCTTAACTGCCTGAATAATTTTTGGGTCGAATTTTAACTCTTCCAGCTGTTTAAAAAATTCTTCAGAGGGATGTTTTTCTTTCATTTCTTCATAATCAGCATCATGAACTAAGCCGGCTAAACCCCATAATTCTTCGTCTTCCCCCTGTCCGCCTTTGGCGGAGAAATGTTTGGCCAAAGCGCGCATTTCCGCTTCCACTGCCAGCATATGCTTGACCAAATTGACATTTTTGGTCCGGCTCTGCACGTATTTTAAAGCTTCTTCTCTTGTCATCATATTTCATTGGGAATATCAATAAATTCCACCTCCAAGTTATTAATAAATTTTTCTTTAATTTTTTTGCCCAGCTTCTGGACTCCGAACACTTCCGTCGCATAATGTCCGCCGCAGAAATAATTAATTTCCGACTCTTTCATTTGATGGACAATCCATTCGCTGGTTTCGCCGGAGATATACAATTCCACCCCCTTGGCTTCCATTTCTGCCAATTCTGCCATGTCCGGCGTGCCTCTGCCGGAAACTACGCCGATTGTCGTTATTTTCTCTGGTCCGGCTAAAACCGTAAAAAGCTTGCGTTTTAATAATTGCTCGCATTTTTTTAATAACTCTTTAACATCTTGCGCTTGGTCAAATTGAGCCGTATAGCCCCATTCGTCAAACAACGGTTCTTTAATTTTGGCCCCTAATAATTTAATAATCACGGCATTGTTGCCGATTTCCGGGTGGCTGTCCAAAGCGTAATGCAGCCCCATGACGGTAAGTTTATTTTCCACAATTATTTTTAGTCTTTTTTGGGAAAAAAGCGGATAACGCGATTTCCACACCCGGGTATCCAGGCCGTGGTGGAAAATGCAAAAATTGGTTCCTGCTTTCACTGCCGCCTTTAAAAATTCTTCATTAGCGCTGACTCCCAAAGCCACCTTGCTGATATTTTCCTGGCCTAACCACTGCACCCCGTTGGCAATCTCGTCTTTAACTAACGCCTTTTGCATTAGCTCTTCGCCGATCGTCTGCTCAACAAACTTAATTAACTCATCGCGTTTGATCATAGTTTATTTTTCCTTCGGTCTCATTAAAGGAAAAGGGATTACTTCTTTAATGCTCCAGGTATTGGTTATAAACATTACCAGGCGGTCAATGCCGATTCCGATACCGCCCAGAGGAGGACAGCCATAACTTAAGGCTTCTAAAAACTCTTCGTCTAGCGGTTGGGCCTCTTCGTCGCCGGCCTGCAAATTTTTCTGTTCGTTTTCAAAGCGTTCCCGTTGTTCCGCCGGACTGACAATTTCCGACCAGCCGTCGCAAATTTCCTTGCCGCCGATATAACCTTCAAATCTTTCTGTTCTCCCGGGCCTTGAACGGTGGGCTTTAGAAAGAGGGCTGACATCCATCGGATAATCAATTACCCAAGTGGGTTGAATTAATTTATCTGTTACCAAATGGTCAAATATTGTAAACAAAGCTTTATTTTTTGTATAAACTCCGGGAACTTTAAGTTTATTTTTCTTGATAATTTCCTTAATTTCTTTATTAGTAATTATTTCCCAATCAATTTTTAAGTATTTTTTTAAAGCCTGATCAATGGTAATTCTTTCCCATTTTCCGGATAAGTCAATTTTATTTTCACCTACTTTAATTTCAAAACTATCATTGGTTTGTTTAGCCACATATTGAATTAAAGTTTCAGTTAAATCCATCATTCGCTGATAATCAGCGTAAGCTTCATAAAATTCCATCATCGTAAATTCCGGTTGATGGGATAAATCCATGCCTTCGTTTCTAAAATTTCTGGCAATTTCGAAAACTCTTTCATAACCGCCCACAATTAATCTTTTTAGATATAATTCCGGGGCCACTCGCAAATACATATCGATATCCAAGGCATTAATATGAGTGGTAAATGGTCGGGCATTGGTGCCGCCATAAAGACTTTGCAGTACTGGCGTTTCCACTTCCTGATAATTTTCTTTCCAGAGAAACTCCCTGATGGCTTTTTCAATCTTCCAACGCTTATCCATTACCTCTTTTACTTCGGGATTAAGGATTAAATCAATATATCTTTTCCTAAATCTCTCTTCCGTATCTTTTAGCCCGTACCAAGCATCCGGTAAAGGGTGCAGCCCTTTTTGTAAAAAAGTTATTGTTTTCGCCTTAACGGTTATTTCTCCGGCATGAGTTTTAAACATTTCACCCTGGACCCCGATAAAATCACCCACATCTAAAAGTTTGATCATTTGATAAGTTTTCTCGCTTAAAGCGTTAGCGGTAGCTAAAACTTGGACTTTCCCGGTTTCATCTTTTAGATCAAAGAAACATAGTTTGCCGTGTCTTCGATAAGCAATAATTCTCCCGGCAATATTAGCTTTTAGGCCGATTTTTTTTACATTTTTAATCTGTTGTTCTTTTTTATAAAAAGGCGGGCTGGGATTAAATCCTAGTTTAATAATTGCTGTTAATTTTTCTTTTCTATTCTTAATTAATTGATTTATTGGTGTACCCATATTGCCTCCTATTGATAAAGTATATCAAAAAAACCCGGCTTTTTGGCCGGGATTAATTGTTTTCTTTTTTTATCTTAGTGGATTTTGAGAATGTGATAGGTTACTTTCCCGGCCGGAGCCTCAATCTCCACCTTTTCGCCTTTGCCTTTGCCCAATAAGGCTTGGCCCAGCGGGGAAGTGTGGGAAATTTTTTGTTCTAAAGGATCAGCTTCCCATTCGCCGACCACTTCAAAAGTTTGTTCTTTACCGTTAACCTTCACCGTTACCTTACAGCCCAGGACAACTTTATTATTAGCCGCATGATTATTTTTAATCAGTTTCGCCTTGGCAATCAAAACCTCAATTTCTTCAATTCTGCCTTCCACAAAAGCCAAATCTTCTCTGGCGGCCGTATACTCGCTGTTCTCGGTTAAATCCCCATGAGCTCTGGCGGTCGCTACTCTCTCAATCAGCGCCGGCCGCTTTTGCTCCGCCAAAACCCTGAGCTCTTCCTTCAGCTCTTTCAAACCTTCACCGGTCACATACACATCTTGCTGGTTCATATACAAAAATTAGCCTCACCGGGCAATCTGAAGTTGTACAAACATGGATTATATACTACCCCAAACGAAAATCAATACGCATTTAAGCTTTACTTTT
>Ga0210028_1003444_pt1 | contig 12028 bp, 9 predicted proteins | sample CryGeymeta201513_FD_185468 | JGI IMG/M metagenome (GOLD analysis project Ga0210028, IMG submission 185468) | Groundwater microbial communities from Crystal Geyser aquifers in Utah, USA - Crystal Geyser metaG 2015-13 (SPAdes) (version 2) | ecosystem: Environmental > Aquatic > Deep subsurface >...
CGCTCGTTGTTGGACGAGGAGGACGCGGCCCACGCCATCGCCGTCCGCAGCGGGCTGAGCGGTTCGATTTTGGATTTGCGATTGTCGATTTGCGATTGAAGGGCAACGGCGGGAAGCCCGGAGGGGTCATGTCCTTTGCGCGGCGCGGTGCTTCCCAGGGAGAAGGAACCGAAGGTCGGACAGCGAACACTGAACATCGAACATCGAACATCGAACACCGAACGTCGCAACGCCGAACACTGGACGACTGCGAACCGCAGAAGGAGGAGTCTGCCATGCCGATCCCCTGGAAAGCCATCGCGAACTCTGCGAGTTCGACGAAAGAACCCCCGTGACCCGAATGCCGCCCCCAAGTACTACGCACTGGACATGACTCGCTCGTTGTTGGACGAAGAGGACGCTGCCCACGCCATCGCCGTCCGCAGCGGTCTGAGCGGTTCGATTCTGGATTTGCGATTGTCGATTTGCGATTGAAGGGCAACGGCGGGAAGCCTGGCGGGGTCATGCCCTTAGCGCGGCTCGGCTCCTTCTCAGCGACGCTCAGCAGCGAAGGCGGGGCCGTGACCGCCGAGGAGGTCCGCCGGCTGCCCAAAGACGTGAGCGTGAGCTTCCGGGCGGCCCCGGACCTTCGCCGCGCCCTGGAAGCCGCCGGCGACCAGTTCACCGGCGAGACCACCGAGCTGGCGACGCCGTAGCCCGGCGCCCGTCAGCCCGACCAGCCGGGAAGTATGCTACTTCTTGCAGGGAACTACGATACTTCCGCCCAAGAAGTATGATACTTGCCGGGGGGAAGTATCATACTTCTTGCCTGGCGGCGCGCGGAGGCCGGTAAGGCGGGGCGGAGAGGGAGTTTGCACCACGGAGAAACCCGGTGGTTTCAGGAGACAACTGAGAGCACGGAGAAGGAGTTGGTCTGAACCGCCAAGACGCGAACGACGTGAAGGTTCGCCGGGAGGCGCTTGGCTTTGGTCGCGGGTCTTCCCGGGCGGGGCGCCGTTGCGGTTGCCGGTGCTTGTCGTCTCCCTGCTCACCGTGTCTCTGTGGTTGCCCCAACTCCGTTTCGCGGCCGGTGGGCCGCCGCCGAAGACGGTCACGCTGAACTTCAAAGACGCCGAGATCCGGGAGGTGCTGAGCGGGTTGTCGGAAGCCACCGGGGTCAACGTGGTGGCCGATGGCACGGTGCAGGGGCGGATCGGGTTGAGCGTGAAAGGGGTGACGTTGGAGCAGGCGATTCAGGCCATTGCCCGGATGGCGCAGCTTCAGTGGGCGGAGCAGGGAGGAGTGTATCTGCTGAGCCGGAACCCGATTCCGAAGCCGGCGGTCATCGAGGTGCGCGACGGGAAGCTCACGGTGGACGTGGCGCGGATGGAGATCCGAGAATTCCTCCAGCAGGTCTCGGCCAAGAGCGGGTTGAGCTTGGTGCCGGAGCAGTCGCTTTCCGGGCAGGTGACGGTGGCGGTGACGGGGGCGCCGGTGGAGGAAGGGGTGCGGGCGATCTTGGAGGCGCAGGGGCTGGAGGTGCTGGAGCGGGGCGGAGGAGTGCGGGTAGTGGGGAGGAGGGAGCCGCAAAGAGGCGCAAAGGAAGGGCAGGGGTACGGAGAAGCCACAGAGAGTGCGGAGAGCTCAGAGAAAGGGCGAGAGGCAGGGGAAGGGCAAGGGCGGGACGGTAACGCGGAGACGCAGAGAGGCACAGGCGCAGAGGAAAGGCAAGGGCAGGGCGATAGACCTGGGCAGTCAGTCTCTGGGATCTCTGTGGCTGGGAAGTTCGATACGGTGACGGTGGAGCTCAAGGACGCACAGGCGGCCGACATCCTGGCGGAGATCGCCAAGCAGACGGGTGTGGAAATCGTGGTGCTCACGGCGCCCGAGCTGACGCGGACGGTGCGGTGGGCGAAGGTGACGGTGGAAGAGGCGCTGCGGAACTTGCTTCTGGGGACCAAATACGCCTACGTGAAGGACGGGGCGCGGTACGTCGTGGGGGACACGACCCGCAAGTCGGGGGAAGACGGCGCGGAAGCGGCGCTGTTCCTGACGACGGAGACCATCCCGCTGAAGCACCTGCGACCAGAGGAGGCGCCGACGCTGCTGGGAGCGGTCGTCAGCAAGGACAGCCAGAGCCTGATTCCCTTGCCCGACCTGGGAGCGCTCTCGGTCACGGGCACGGCGGAGCAGCTCGCCCGCGTGCGGTCTATCCTGGAGCAGATCGATGTGCCGGCGCAGCAGATCATGCTGCAAGCGGTGCTGCTGGAAACGTCGGAGAACCTGGACAAGGAGTTGGGCTTCCAGTATCTCGGCGAGAAGAGCCACCTGAAGGGACAGGGGCCGCTGCAAGGGTCGCTGGTGTACGGCACTGCCGGCGGGTTCAAGGAGTTCCTGACCACGACCCTGACGGCGTTGGTCAGTGAAGGCAAGGCGCGTGTGTTGGCGAACCCGCGGGTGGCGACGCTCAACGGCAAGAAGGCCAACATCGAGATCACCCAGGACCGGTACTTCCGCACTTCCGGCATCCCGGCAACCAGCATTCCCAGCGGCGACGCCGGGGCGGGCACTGACAAGGACAGCACGCTCTTCTCGCCGTTCGTTCAGTCGCAGATCCAGACCATCAAGGCGGGCATCATGTTGGACATCACGCCGTGGGTGGGCGCCGAGGGCGACATCACTGTGGAGGTGACGCCCACCGTCAGCAACCTGACCGGCGTCAGCGCCGACGGCCTGCCCGAGGTCAGCCAACGCACCGTCACCACCACCGTCCGCGTCAAGGACGGCGAGACCATCGTCATCGGCGGGTTGAAGCAGGAAGAGGAAACGGTGTCCGTGTCCAAGCTGCCGATTCTGGGCGACCTGCCGCTGCTGGGCCCGCTGTTCCGCCACACCCGGAAGGCTAGCCGGCAGAGCGAGCTAATCATCCTGGTGACGCCGCGAATACTGACAGGCTTGCAGTGAGGGAAGGCTCACCACTGAGACGCGGAGAGCACGGAGAGACTCTTACCGTGTTCCAATCGACGTTCGACATCGACTGCCCGTTGACGGATCCGCGACTGCTTGGGTTTGAGGTGGACTCGAACCCGGCGGGGTTGCTGCTGTCGCTGGAGGGGACGGTGACGGTGGGCACTGGCAAGCGACGCGTGCGCTTGCACACCGCCGTGCTGTTGTTTGCGGTCGAGTGGCTCACCTGGCTGCGGGAAATGATGAACGGGAGCCGGGAGACGTGCCGATTCTTCGGGAAGGAAGCCAGTTGGCGGGTGCGGCGACAGCGGCGGCGGGCGGAGATCGAATGGACGCCGGACGCGGCCGCGGAGGGCGCGCGGAAGTACAAAGTGCGCGCATCCCTTCAACACCTGGCGGCGGTCAGTGTGGACAGCGGGTTGGGATTGGTCCGGCGGCTGCTGGAGGTCGATGATGACCTGCAGGACCTGCCGCCCGTCCAAGATCTGCTCCACAGCTTGCGCGAGACTAAGACTGCGTTGACCGCCTACGAAGCCGCGACGGCGCCATTGCCCGTCCGGTTGATGCGCGCGATCCGGTCGCGGCGGGGACGCCCCGGCGGCTGGGTGGCGGCTGGGCTGACGGCGCTGGTGGTTGCGCAGTCGTTGGCGCTCCTCGGGCTGTGGCGGCGGGTGGAAGAGCTGCGCCGGGAGCCGGTCGCCACGCCGTCCCTCGGGGCGAGCCCGCCGGCGAAGCCGCAAGCCGGCGGACCGGACAGTCCCGAGCTGCCCCCGCCGGCGTCGATACCCGGCGGTCAGCCGGCGCAACCGGCGCCACGGGCGGACGCTCGCGGCTACGACGCGACCGGGGCGCCGTCAGTCGACCTGAGCGGCGGAGCAACGTTCGGCGCCGTCGTCCCCGCACCTCTGCCCCCGCCGGGGCAGCCCACTGTACCACAGGGCACACTACCAGCTCCGGTCTCACCGCGCCAAACCTCTGCCAAGCTCGTCGGCGTCATCGAGACGGAGACGGAGAAGTTGGCACTCCTCGAACACGACGGCCGCACGGACAAGCTGCGGAAGGGAGACACACTGACCACCGGCGCAAGCGGGACGGCGGAGTGGCGGGTGATCTGGATCACGGCGCAGAGCGTCCAGCTCGAAGGCGTCAGTCCCCGGTCCCCCGGCAAGGCGCCCGCGCGAGTGGCGTTGACGCTGGGGGAGGAGGCGAGGCTGAGGTGATTTTGGATTTGCGACTTTGGATTTGGGAAGATCATTGGTGAGTGGTGAGTTGTGACTGCCAATCATCGGCGCGGGATGATCGCAAATTGCAAATCGAGAATCGAGAATGGTCTCTCGCTCACCGAGGTGATCATCGCCCTTGGCTTACTGCTGACGGCGGTCTATTGCGCCTACCGGGTGCTGGGCACGGCGCTGCAGGTGGGCGGATCGTCGGGGCGGTACTTGCAGGCGGTGTACGCGTGCTCGGGGGCGGTGGCGCGGGTGCAAGGCATGCCGTTTTCGGAGTTACCGCCGGTTTTGGTTCGCCTCGATGACTTGAAGGCGTTGCCGTTGACGATTGGGCTGCCCAACACGAACATCGTGCGGGACAGTCAGAAGCTGCGGTGGACGGACGGCGGGGCGTTCGAGGGCGAGTACCGGCTCGATCCGGCGGCCGCCGCCCTGACGATTCTGGGCACGCGGCGGTCGGGCACTGTGGTGGTGGAGTACGCCTTCGAGCTTGACCACGCCGCGGCGCCGACAACGTCCGGCGAGTCGCTCCCGGGAGAGCGGGTGCAGGTAACTGGGCGGTTGTACGGCGAGGAGGTGGCTTTGAGCTCGCCCAAACAGCTTACGGCTGCGCTGTTCTGGACCGAGCGCGGGAGAGAGCGTTGCGTGCGGCTGGAGACGCTGAAGGTGAGGTAGAGCGCCGAATGAAGGAAGGCTGGAATGGCGGAGCACTGCGGCGGCTCCCTGCCACCCGTCACCCATCACCCGCCACTCGCTCCGTCACCTGGAACTCCGCTGAGTTCCCCGCGGCTCGGAATGCGGCGCGCTGTCACCAGCCACCTGTCACCCGGCCCGTCACCGTTGCGGCTCGGAAAGCGGCGCCCGGCATGACCGTGCTTGAATTGCTCGTCGCCATCGGCGTGTTCGGCGTAGTGCTTGGGCTGACGGTCCAGTTGATCTTGCAGGCGCTTCGGCTTTCCGACGAGGTCGCGGCGCGAGCGGAGCTGCAGGAGGACGTGGCGGGGCTGGTGGAACGAATGGCGAGGGACCTCGGCGAGGCGGACCACGTGGAGACGTTCGGGCGTCGCTTGGTGGTTCACCGACCGGGCGACTCAACCGTCGAGTATACCTTCGTGCCCGAGGAGCGATCCCTGCTGCGCGACGCCGGCAAGGCGAGACGCTGCGTGCTGAAGACGACCCTGGTGGACGACGTGGCGTTCCGGCTGTCGCCGCCGTTCTGCGAAGTGCGCGTCGCGGTCAGTCGCCGGATGCCGCGGTCGGTGCGGTCGGCGCGGTTCTCGTTGGCGACGACGGTGCGGCTCCGCCATTGAAGGGATGACAGGCGACAGGAGCGAAGGGGGGTGAGGGGCCGGAAGTTGGCCGTTGAGAGTTGGACGTTCGATGTTGAGTGTTCGAGGTTCTATGTTTGGCGTTCCGCGGACCGGGCAGGCGCTGGTGCTCAGCCTGCTGTTGCTGCTGTTCGTGGTCGGGCTGTCGGCGGTGGTGGTGAAGGTCGCCCGCGACCACGTGTCCTTCACGACCACGATGCGCGACCGGGCGCAGAGCCGGCTGCTCTGCGACGCGGGCGTCGAGTACGCGCTGCACCAGTTGGACCGGGGGGACTGGCTGGGGAAGCTGCAGAAGGCGAACCGGCTGACTCACGCTGCAGAGGTGCCTGCCGGCCAAGGCGACAAGGGGAGTCCGAGCCGAGGGCGGTTCCGGCTGGTGGTGGAGCGTTGCGGGTGGGACGCGCCGAGTCCGGCGCCAGGCAAGCCCCTCGCAGAAATGCCGCCTCCGCTGTTGCGGATCACCTCCACGGGCTTCGTTCGCGGGCAGCAGTACACCCGCGCGACGTACGCCTCCGACCCGACGGACTTGTGGTTGTATGCGCTCAACGTCTACCAGGTCGACTGGGCGAGGGACATCCGTCGAAGAGACGCCGTCACGGACCTGGGCGATACCGGCGCCGAGAGTCTGATCCAGGAACTGCGGACCGTTCCCGGCGGCGGGCGGCTCGCGCTCGGCGCCCGGTCCGAGCCGGTCTTCGCCGGCGTCGATCCGGCCACGGTCTCGGTGCTGCTGCGCGGGAGGGACGACCTCCGCGCCCTGCGCCGCGCGGAGGCGGAGGGATCCCGGCAGGGGGAGTACCGACTGGACGGTGCGGCAGGCACGATCGACTTCTCCCCCAAGGACGCCGGGAAGACGGTCCAGATCCGATACGACTACTTTCGGCGCATCCCCAAGTCGCCGGGTCCGTTCGCCTTCTCGGTGCCCTACACCCCCATGGTCCCGAACACAGAGGCGGTGCGGGACGCCAGCGGACGGCCGCTGGTGCGCGAGGCGGTCCGACCCCGGCTCCAGGGTCACTACGGGCTGGACGAGGCGCGCGGGCGGTTCTTCTTCACCGAGCACGACACGTGGATCCCGGTGCGGACCCCGCACGCTTTCCGGGGTACGCGGTTCACCGGCCCGGTGCGCGTCAACGGCGACGTGGAATGGAGCGGACGCAACCTGCTTTACCTGTGCGAAGGCGAGACGGTGGCGGCCGCGGGAAGACAGCGCATTCAGGGCATCGCCGAGGGCGGGACAGGTCAGGCGACCTGTCCTACGGAGGTGTTCATCGTCGACGAGAGGGGAGCAACCTCGGTCCTTCGTAGTCCCAGCGCTCACTTCCTGGAAGGCGCCCCGTGGCATTGGCCGCCGCCGCTATCGGTAGCTTTCTATCGAGGGCTGACCGACCGACGCTTGGGCGGCGATGGGCTCTATCTCGACAACTCCGGTCAGCGACAAGACCCGGCAGAGGCGGTCCGCGAATGGACGCGCGAGTCGTCGCGCAACTGGCACGGACACGTGTATGACCCGCCCGGCATCGAACTGGACCTCAATCGCAGGGAGCCGCCCGCCAACGGCGTTGTATTCGCCGAGGGCAACGTGAGAGTGCGAGGCATCCAGGCGTCAGGGACGCAGTTGACCGTCGTGTCGGGTGGGTCGATCTACGTCGAATCGTCCGTCGGCCCGCCCGTGCCGGTTGCCGGCCAAGCCGAGGGAGGCAGTCTGGCGCTGATCGCCGCGGAGCACGTGTGCGTCAACACGACGAAGCTCGCGCGGCCGATTGCCGGCACTGGTTCCAACGCCTACCTGCGTGCCCTGGTCTGGGCGCGCGAGGGCACCTTCGCCGCAGTCACCGTGTCCGGCGGACCGGGGCAGCACAGTCGGCGCAACCGGTTGCTGGTTCAGGGAGCGGTGTCGGTAAACGTTTCCTTCCCGGCCGAGCACTGGGCCGCCGCATTCACCAGCGTGGAATACATGCACGACCCCTCGCTGCGCAGTCCGACGAGGAGACCGCCGTGGTTGGTAGGTGAAGCGACCGGGGGTGCAGGACGATAGCGACCTCGCCCTGGCCTCCGCCGGGCGCCAAAACAAATGCCGCCGGCATCGCCTTGCGGGGAACCGGCGGCAACAGGGGTTGTGCTACAGGTGGACAGTTTTGCGCCGTGTCCGGGGCTACCTACACTTGCCCTCTTTGCAGTGGGCGATGGAACGGAGCATCCACTTGCGCATTGAGAGACACCTCCTCCGGCCGAACATTCGGCATACCCACAGTTTGAGGCTTTGACACGCGGATGTCAACAGCGGGGGCGGGAGCGGCGCCTGCCGGGTGGTCTCCAAGAGGTGTCGCCGCTTGGTCAGGAAGCGCCTGCGGGCGCTACTGCAGGTTCCTGGATAATTGCCCGTGCCTGCGAAACCCAGTATAATGGCTTGTTTGCCGAATTGGGGCCGAGAGTGCCTTCGTGACGGTCACTACGCCCATGGACCATCCCGTTCTGCCCAAAGTCAACGCCGCCCGGGTCCGTGAGGATCTCCTGGTCTTGCTGGCGATCCCCAGCCCCGCCCTTCGTGAGAAGCTGGTGATGGACGCGCTCTGCCAGCGGTTGTCGGCGGCCGGGTTTGCCTACGAACTCGATGGCGCGGGCACCCAACTGGGCGGCGAGGTCGGCAACCTCATCGTCCGCATTCCGGGCAACGGCGGCCGCGACGAGGCGCTGCTGCTGAATGCGCATGTCGACACGGTCGTCCCGTGCGAAGGGGTGCGACCGGTGGAGCGCGACGGAGTAGTCTATTCCGCTGGCGACACTGTGCTGGGCGCTGACGACAAGACAGGTGTCGTGGCGCTGCTGGAAGCCATCCGCACCGTCGAGGAGCAGTCGGTTCCCCACGGTCCTATCGAACTGGTGTTCACGGTCGCCGAGGAGACGGGGCTGAACGGCGCCAAGCGTCTCGATATGAGCCGTCTCCGCGCTCGCCGTGGGTACGTGTTTGATGGAAGCGCCAAGATCGGCTGCGGGACCCTCGCGGCGCCGTCCCACGACAACCTGGAAGTACTCATCCGGGGCAAGGCCGCCCATGCCGGCATGAGACCGGAACAAGGCATCAGCGCCATCACCCTTGCCTCCAAGGCAATCGCCCAGATGAAGCTCGGCCGCCTCGACGCAGAGACGACCGCCAATGTCGGTGTCATCGAGGGCGGCCAAGCAACCAATATCGTGCCTGAGGAGGTCCGCGTCCGCTGTGAGGCGCGGAGCCACGACCCGGCCAAGCTGGCCGCGCAGATCCGGCACATGCAGGAGCTGTTCGAGAGCTGCGCGACGGCGGGCGGCGGCACAGCCGAGTGCACGATCGACCGCAAGTACCGCGCGTTCGCGGTACCTGAAGACGACCCGTTGGTGCGGTTGGCCTCCAGGGCTGCGGAGCGTCTGGGGCTGCGCCCTCGGTGGAAAGCTGGCGGCGGCGGTAGCGACGCAAACGTCTTCAACGAACGCGGCCTCAAGACCGTCATCCTCAATTCCGGGCAGCAGAACCCCCATACCACTCAGGAATGCACGGCGTTGAAGGACGTTGTGCTGGCGGCGCAGCACGCGGTGGCGATCATCGCGCTCTTCGGTGAGGAGACCTACTCGGGGGGGACCTGAATCGGGCCGCTGCAGATGCGGCAGGCCCGCCGGCGGGTGGAGGATGCGATCGTTTTGGCTTCGACAAACCCTCTGATTGTGCAAAGCGACAACTCCGTGCTGCTCGAAGTCGACAACCCTCTCTATGAGGCGGCTCGAGACGAGTTGGCGCGGTTTGCCGAGCTGGAAAAGAGCCCCGAGCACATCCACCACTACCGCGTCACGCCCCTCTCTCTGTGGAATGCCGCGGCCGCTGGGCTCCCCGCGGAGACCATCCTTGAGGCGCTGGAGCGCTACGGCAAGTACGAGGTCCCGCAGAATGTGCGCGCCTCGGTGCAGGAGGCGATTGGGCGCTACGGGGTGCTGAAGCTCTACCAGCGCGACGGGCAGTATGTGCTCCATGCCGAGGACCAGTACTTGCTGACGGAGGTTTCTCGGGAGAAGACCGTTGCCCCCTTTCTGCTGGAGCGGCTGGACGAGGACAGCGCAGTCATTGACCCGATGGCCCGCGGCCGCGTCAAGCAGGCGCTGGTCAAGCTGGGCTTCCCGGTGGAGGACCTGGCCGGCTACGTCCAGGGCGACCCGCTGGACGTGTCCTTGCGGGAGACCGCGCGGACGGGCAAGCCCTTCGGCTTGCGCCACTACCAGCGGGAAGCCGTCGACGTGTTCCACGCCGGCGGCACCACCCGGGGCGGCAGTGGCGTGGTCGTGTTGCCCTGTGGCGCGGGCAAGACCGTCGTGGGCATGGGCGCCATGGCTCAGGTCCGGGAGCGGACCCTGGTGTTGGCGACCAACATTGTCGCCGTGCACCAGTGGATGACCGAGATCCTCGACAAGACAACCCTCGCGGAGAGCGACCTCGCCGAGTACAGCGGCGAGTCCAAAGACCTCAAGCCGGTGACTGTCGCAACGTACCAGATCGTCACCCATCGCAAGAAGCGAGGCGACCCGTTCCGGCACTTCGAGATCTTCACCCGGGAGAAGTGGGGGCTGATCATCTACGATGAGGTGCACCTGTTGCCGGCGCCCGTGTTCCAGGTGACCGCGGAGATCCAAGCGACGCGCCGGTTGGGACTCACCGCGACGTTGGTCCGCGAGGATGAGCGGGAAGACGATGTCTTCAGCCTGATCGGCCCGAAGCGCTACGACGTGCCCTGGCGCGACCTGGAGAAGCAGGGCTGGATCGCTCAGGCGCACTGCCACGAACTGCGGCTCCCGCTGCCTACAGAGAAGCGCCTGGCGTACGCAGTTGCCGATCACCGCAGCAAGTTCCGAATCGCCTCGGAGAACCCCTACAAGCTCGCCGCCGCGCGCAAGCTGCTGCAGCGGCACGCGCGCGATCAGGTGCTGATCATCGGGCAGTACCTGGACCAGTTGGAGGAGCTGACGCAATCGCTCCGCCTCCCCCTCATCACCGGGAAGACGAAGACGGAGGAGCGAGAGCGGCTCTACAATGCGTTCCGCGCCGGGGCGATCAAAGCACTGATCGTGTCCAAGGTGGCCAACTTCGCCATCGACCTGCCCGACGCCAATGTCGCCATTCAGGTGTCCGGCTCGTTCGGTTCGCGGCAGGAGGAGGCCCAGCGGTTGGGGCGACTGCTGCGCCCCAAGCAAGACAGCTCCCCGGCTCAGTTCTACTCCCTGGTGACCCGCGACACGCGGGACCAGGAGTTCGCCCTCAATCGGCAGCGGTTCCTGACGGAGCAGGGGTACCGGTACACCATCGAGGATCTCAACCTGGAGGACTTGGCAGGTGCCTGAGCAAGCCGACGCACGGACGCCGTGTGAACGAGCAGTGTTCCACCGCAACGTCGCGCTGGTCGAGTTCGACAGCGAGGCGCGCGCCCAGGAGATCCTGGACGTCAGCGGGCTCGGGGGGTTCGTCATCCGCCGGCTGACACCCACGGCCTTCTTGGTGGACCCGAACAAGGCAACGGTCCTTTCGGAGCGGCTCCGCGAACTGGGATTCCCGCCCAACGTGCAAGGGGGTGATTGAGCTGTCGCGCAGAGAGGGGGAGACGCCGCTGCCCCAGGGCGACGCCGCGCTTGCCGCCGTGCCGGAAGCCGCGGGCGCAGAGCCCGAGAGCATTGCCTACATGGGCGCTGTCCCAGTGGCCGCGCGCCAGATGCTCGACTGCTACGACCGGATCAGCGTGGAGGCCATGGCCCGCGGCCGGGGGCTTACGGTCGCGCGGGGCGTCTCGAAAGAGGACATCCTGCAACGGCTCGAGCCAGTCTTGTTTTCCGGCGAGAATGCCGCTACGGCGGTCGCTTCGCTCTCCCCCGACGAACTGCCTGTCTTGCAGTTCGTCAAGGAGTCCGGCGGGCAGACGACGACTCCAGCGGTGCTCCAGCAAATGTGGGCGCGCGGGGTACCCAAGGCCGAGGGCTCAATTCGGTCCCTGCTGAAGCGAGGGCTGCTGCTGTATCCCTACGAGGCAGAGCGGGCGGCAGGCACCGGGCGGTACGGGAAGCTCGCCGGGCACTGGCGGCTGTGGGCGCCGCGGCAGGTGCTGGACGCAGTAGCGCTGCCGCCGGTCGAGCTGCCAGCCGAGGTCTTCACGAAGGCGCCCCCCGCCGACAATGTCCTGCCTGCAAGCGTGGAGTTCCTGGCGGATCTCTATCGTTGTTGGCGCTACCTGAGCGAGACGGTGGTGTCTCCTCTACGCGGCGGCGGGATCGGCCGGAGGCACCGAGCCCGGCTTGCCGAGAGCTTGGCGTACAGCGACCGACTCTGGCGCGCCCGCGAAGACGAAGTGGCCGGTTCGGTTGACTTCCTGTTCCACCTCCTGCAGGACGTCGGCGCCGCTGCCGTTGAGGCCGACCAGTTGGTGCCGACTCCGGCCGGCGACGCGCTGTTCGGGCAGTCGAACCAAGAGGTGCTGCAGGAGCTCCTGCAGGCATGGACGGAGTCGACCGCCTGGA
>Ga0210028_1003446_pt1 | contig 12026 bp, 13 predicted proteins | sample CryGeymeta201513_FD_185468 | JGI IMG/M metagenome (GOLD analysis project Ga0210028, IMG submission 185468) | Groundwater microbial communities from Crystal Geyser aquifers in Utah, USA - Crystal Geyser metaG 2015-13 (SPAdes) (version 2) | ecosystem: Environmental > Aquatic > Deep subsurface >...
ACTTCCCAATTGGCCATACCTTAAAGAGGAATATTTAAGAACAGGAAAAAAACTTCCGGAATTCGGACCGGGGTTACAAATTTTTAAAAATGGGGTAAAATATTTTAAGTAACTATGAATAATCAATATACAATTGCCACTCTCGGTAGCCATTCTGCCCTTCAAATATTAAAAGGGGCTCGTGACGAAGGTTTTAGAACTTTGGTAATTGCCCTTAACAAACAAATTTCATTTTATAAACGATATCCATTTATTGATGAGATCATCGGAATAAATTCTTTCTCAGAATTTCCGGAAATTGAAGAAAAATTAATTGACAAAAAAGTGATTGTTATTCCTCATGGATCTTTTGTTGCCTACCTTGGAATGGAAGGGAATAAGAAAATAACTCTTCCCTATTTTGGTAATAAAAAAGTCCTTGATTTTGAGTTTGACCGATTTAAACAAGGTGATTGGCTGAAAAGATCAGGGATTAACACACCACAAGAATACAAAAATATTAAGGATGCTCAATTTCCGGTCATTATAAAATCATTTGGCGCTTCCGGTGGAAAAGGATATTTTCTTGTGAATAATAGGCAGTATTTGAAAGAAAAAATAAAATTATTTAAAAATAAACAATATATAATCCAGCAATATGTTGTTGGTGTCCCTCTTTATATTCACTATTTTTACTCCCCGCTAACAAAAACGTTGGAAATTTTAAGTATGGACCGAAGATATGAAACCAACGTTGATGCCTTGGGAAGAATTCCATTTAATGTCGACCCAAGTTATGTCGTCGTCGGTAACAGTCCTTTGGTATTGAGAGAATCGATGCTTCCGGAAGCTTACGAAATGGGAGAAAAAGTCGTCAAAAAATCTCAGGAATTAATTAGCTCTCAAGGATTGTTTGGACCCTTTTGTTTGGAGACGATCATTACGCCCGATCAAAAATTTTATGTGATTGAGATTTCAGCCCGTATTGTTGCCGGCACCAATCTTTTTATTGAGGGTTCTCCGTACGCCGATTTACTTTATAATGAACCGATGAGTACGGGACGAAGAATTGCCAGAGAAATAAAAATTACAATTAAAAAAAATAGATTAAAAGAGATATTGGATTAAAGCATATTGCCAGACTCGGTAAGGTAATTTTTATCACACGAGAGTCTCACCACTTCGTGGTCCCCTCGAAAGTGAAAAAATTACTCTTACCTCGTCTGTTTAAAGGCGAAGATACCTATTTTTGAAACTATCGCCAGGGGCCCCTTTGGGGTGTGGCGGTTGAAAAAATACGGTATCGAGCTTGATAAAAAATTTAATAAATTTTATTATGAGCCTTAAACAAATTTTAAATTCCTACAATTTATCCAACCTTACAATCGCTACTCTCGGTAGCCATTCTGCTCTTGATGTCTGCCGGGGAGCAAAGAATCTTGGATTTAGAACTTTAGTCATTACGGAAATTGGCCGGGAAAAAACTTACGGAAAATATTATAAAACTGACGGAAAATTAGGTTGTGTTGATGAAACTATCACCCTTAATAAATTTTCCGATCTTCTTCAACCTGATGTCCAAAAACAATTATTAGACAAAAATTCTATATTCGTCCCAAACCGTTCTTTTGAAGCATATCTAAATTTTGATTATGAAAAAATTGAAAAGGATTTTAAAGTTCCGATGTTTGGCAACCGAGAGCTACTTAAAATAGAGGAACGCGGTCGAGCAGAAAATCAATATTATTTACTTGAAAAATCTGGGATAAAATATCCAAAACAATTTAAAGACCCAAAAGATATCGACCGTTTATGTCTGATAAAAGTTCAGGAAAAAAAACGTGTCTTTGAAAGAGCTTTTTTCTTAGCAGAAAATTATCAGGACTATAAAAATCAAGTTGATGAAAAATTAAAAACAGGTGTCTTTACCGAGAAACAATTGAGTCAGGCCATAATCGAAGAATTTGTCGTCGGCGTCCAAGTTAATTTTAATTTTTTTTATTCCCCTATTTCCGACCGTTTAGAACTAATGGGAACCGATATGAGAAGACAAACTAATATTGAAGGATTGCTTCGAATCCCATCTTCGTATCAAACTGAGGTTTCCAAAAAAATCAGTACTAAATATGAAGAGGCCGGCCATATTGCCGTCACCGTCCTTGAATCAATGTTAGAAAAAGCCTTTGAGCTTGGAGAAAGATTCGTCAAAACCAGTAAAGAATTATTTTCTCCCGGAATTGTCGGTCCTTTTGCTTTGCAAAGCATTATTGTTGCTGGTCCACCAAAAAAAGACATAATCGTCATTGATATTTCTCCCCGTATGCCCGGATCACCGGGAATCGCATCTACACCATATGGCAACTATCTTTACGGAAAAAATATTTCTGTAGGAGAGCGAGTTGCGATGGAAATAAAGCAAGCGATTAAAATTAATAGTTTTGCTAAAATATTGTCATAATGAAATCATTTGATTTTTCAACATATCTGTCCCCTCTTACCTGGCGATACGGATCTGATGAGATGAGGAAAATTTTTAGTGAAAAGCATAAATATGAACTTTGGCGAAAAATTTGGATTGCTTTAGCCGAAGCCCAACATCAAGTGGGACTCGTCAGTAAAGAAGAACTAGAGGATTTGAAAAAAAACGAAAAAAATATCGATATAGATAAAATCTTTGAATATGAAAAAGATACCAAACATGATGTTGTAGCAGCTATAAAAGAATTTGCCGAAATTGCAAAAATTGGTGGAGGTAAAATTCATCTGGGGGCAACTAGTATGGACATCGTCGATAACGCTGATATGATTAGGATTTTTGAAGGATTGAAAATTGTTGAAAATAAAGTTATTGATATTCTAAATTTACTTGCTGATAAAATTGATAAATATTCTGATTTTCCCTGCTTAGGATATACTCACCTGCAACCTGCCGAACCAACAACAGTTGGCTACCGTCTATCTTTTTATGCCCAAGACCTTTTAATAGCTTATGAGTCTATCCAGTTTGCCAAAAAAACTATTAAAGGAAAAGGTATGAAGGGAGCAGTTGGAACAAGTGCAAGTTATAAAGAGTTGTTAAAAAATCACTCACTTTCGGCTGATCAACTTGAAACTAAAGTGATGAAAAGCTTAGGAATTGAGGAAACTTTAATTTCCGGACAGGTCTATCCCCGACTTTATGATTTTATCGTTTTAAATAGTTTGGTGATGGTAACTTCGGCTCTTGCTAAGTTTGCTGGTGACCTCCGAATTCTTCAATCACCTCTTTACGGAGAATGGTCAGAACCTTTTGGGAAAAAGCAGGTAGGGTCCTCTGCAATGCCGTTTAAAAAAAATCCAATCAGTAGTGAAAATATCTGCTCTCTCGCCCGTTTCGTTGCCACCCTCCCTCAAACAGCCAGAGAAAATGCCAACCTTTCTTATTTAGAGAGAACCCTTGACGACTCGGCCAATAAAAGAATTGTTATGGCTGAGGCTTTTCTGACAACCGACCAAATTTTAATAACCGCTGAAAAAATTATCAGTGGCTTGGTTATTAATAAAGAAAGAATCAGTTTTAATCTTCATCAGTATGCCTCGTTTGCCGCTTCTGAGTTAATCATTTTGGAAGCAGTAAAAAAGGGGGCCGACCGTCAAGAAATGCATGAGGCTTTAAGGATAAACTCAATGATCGCTTGGGCTGATATCCAAAATGGTAAAAAAAATCCGATGATGGATCTATTATCCAACGACAAATTAATAAAAAAATATTTAAATAAACAGCAATTAGAAAAATTGATGGAAGTTGAAAATCACATCGGCGACGCGCCTGAACGGGCAAAAAAATTAGTCAAAATTATAAAAAATTTATGTCTAATATAACTGTTTCTGTATTGATGGGTAGTGATTCTGATCTACCAGTGATGAAAGATGCTTTGGATATTTTGAATAAATTTGGTGTCGTTAATGAAGTTATGGTTTTATCAGCTCATCGAACATTTGAGGAAACCCGTGAATATGCAACGTCAGCAATTGAAAGAGGAACTAAAGTAATTATTGCCGGAGCCGGCGGTTCCGCCCATCTCCCTGGTGTCATTGCCGCTATGTTCCCGTTACCCGTCATCGGTGTCCCGATAAAATCAAAATCGCTCGAAGGCTTAGACTCCTTACTTTCAATCGTTCAAATGCCACCGGGAATTCCGGTTGCCACTGTTGGAATTAATAGTGCTAAAAATGCCGGCCTCTTAGCCGTCCAGATACTGGCAACTTCAGATAAAGAACTCTCGGAAAAATTAAATGTTTTCCGATTAAAACAAAAAGAGACCGTTTTAGAAAAAACAGAAAAATTAAAAACGATGGGAATGGAAAAATATTTAAAAATTTTAAAAAAATAATATGATTACAAAAAAAGTGATTTTAAAATCGCTTCCGAATGTTTTAAAAACCGTTGACTTGCCCTTGGGAAAAAAAATCCAGGGAAAGGTCAGGGATATTTATTTTAAGGACAAAAAAAGAATTTTAATCACCACCGATCGCCAGTCCGCCTTCGATGTCATTCTCGGAAATATTCCATTTAAAGGAGCAGTATTGAATCAACTGGCAGCTTTTTGGTTTAAAAAAACTAAGCATATTGTTGACAATCATCTGCTTGATGTCCCCGATCCAAATGTTTCCATTGCTAAAAATTGTGAATCGATTCAGGTTGAAATGGTCGTCCGTGGTTATATTTCCGGAGTCACCAACACATCTATCTGGGGCTCATATGAAAAAGGTGAAAGAGTTATTTATGGATTAAAATTTCCAGATGGCTTGAAGAAGAATCAGAAATTGAAAACCCCCGTCATCACTCCAACTACTCACCCACTCGTTGGCGCAAAGGGTCATGATAAAAGATTGACCAGAGAACAAATAATAAAGAAAAAATTAGTCAGTGAAAAATTATATAAGCAGATGGAAAAAGCGGCTTTGGCTCTATTCAAATATGGAACCAAACTCTGCCTTTCCAAAGGTTTGATTCTGGTTGATACAAAATATGAATTCGGATTGTATAACGGCAAATTGACTTTGATTGATGAAATCCATACTCCGGATTCTTCCCGATTCTGGATCGCTAAAACCTATAAGACCTTATTTAATAAAGGATTGGAACCGGAAAACTTTGATAAAGAATTTTTAAGACTTTGGTATGTAAAGCGTGGATACCGAGGAGATGGTCCTCCACCAAAAATGGCTGATGAACTAATCGTTGCCGTCGCCCAACGTTACATCGGAGTTTACGAAAAACTCACCGGCCTCAAATTCAAAGCCTTTGAATATCCAATTGAGGAGAGAATCAAGAAGAATTTGAGGAAGTATATTTCTTAAATTCTATCATCGACGAGAAAATGCAAGAGATAATGTCATTCCTGCCCCCTCGATCGGAGTCGAGGACAGGCTCCGACGGGAAACCAGAATAAAATTCTATTATGGAAAATATAGAAGAAAATAGTAAAAAAGAATTCAATAGTTGGGCAAAAACATATGATAGTTTTTTTAATCACTGGTATTTTTCACATACAAATAAAAAAATTGTTAGCCTGTTGGAAATTAATCCAAAATCTTCAATACTTGATGTAGGTTGTGGGACCGGTATTTTGATAGAAAATCTTATTGATAAAAAATATTCAAAAATTTATGGAATTGATATTTCTCAGGAAATGGTAAAGATGGCTAAAAGAAAATTTAGTAAAAATAAAAAAGTAAAAATTTTCTTAGGTTCTGCTGTAAAAATGCCATATAAAAATAATTCCTTTAATTTTATAACCTGTTCTAATTCATTTCATCATCATCCTGATTCCTTAAAATCTTTAAAAGAAATGTATAGGATATTAAAACCTGGTGGTAAATTAATTTTATTAGACGCATTCAAAGATGGAATTATTAGAGAAATTTATACTAAAATAATTCAAAAATTTGAGGGTAGGATTTTGCATTATTACAAGGATGAAATATATAATTTATTTAAAAAAGTAGGATTTAGTCAAATCAATCAACAAAACCTAGGATTATTACATCTGATCACTATTGGAGAAAAAATGTAATTTTAGTCTCCTGACTTCTATCACATCGTAAACTCCGTGCCTAAATCTTAAATTCTTGGACACTACGCATTGTCCCGACTTCGCCAACCTCTAATATTTAACGTTTTTTGAGCCTGATTTTTTCTTGTTTGGGTCACTTACTATTTTCAACTTTTTTACGCTAAAATTTCTTTGTGTTTATTCGCAAAACTAAAAATCGTTCAGGGAATCTTGTTTTTCAAGTTATGAAAAAAGTTGGTCGTCAAAATCGCTTTGTTAAACAACTTGAAACTGCCAGAAATACTTTAGAAGAAAATCAATTAAAAATATTGGGGCGTCAATATTTAGACAAAGAACGTATTAAAACAGGAGGAATATCTCTTTTTGATAACCGTTATTATCAAAATTCCTTGGATAAATTTTTTTCCAACATAGAATTTATTTCTGCCTTAGATACTGTTACTTATGATTTTTTTAAATATTTTTATCGTATGATCGGACTAAATAGTATTAGCAACTAAATCAATATGTCCTTTTTACAGCTTTGAAAACCACTAATTAATATCACTTTCATGTAATAGGTCAAGTGTATAATAAGAGAATAAATAAGTACGATCTACATCTTCGACATCTGATTCATTTGTATGAGATAGTATTGCATTTAATTCCTTAAAGTGTGCCTGTGCAGCTTACTCTTTATTTTTTGAAAGAGAGTTAATATCACTATCTCCCTTCAATTTAAAAATTACTATCATCCACCCCCCCTATCAGTGTCCTTAGATCGGGAAAATGCAAGAGAAAAAATAAATTAGCCTCATACAACTGGTCTAGTTTGTACAAGGCCTATCCCAGCCGACCGATGCATAACCTCCGAGGTTGTACGTCGCTTGGCACACCTCCGAGGTTGTACGTCGCTTGGCACAATAATAGTGTCTATCACTTTTTTTACGTTTTCAAAACAATCTAAACTCATACTTTTGTAGGTTATAAACGACTGACAAAATGTAACGACTACTTTATTATTTATTTGTGTCCACACAAATTAATTATTTTATTTCTTCGAGAAGTAATCCTGTAAAAGAATTTATAGATTCTTTGGAATCTAAACAAAAAATCAAAGTCTTTCATATCTTTAAAATAATTATTGAATATGGAATTCACTCAATTCCTCAACATATAAAAAAACTGTCAGGAACTCCTTTATGGGAAATAAGAATCATAGGCAAAGATAATATTCGTATTCTATATATGATTCCCAGAAAAGAAACTATCCTCCTTTTACATGGATTTATTAAGAAAACACAGAGAACTAATCCTAAGGAAATCAACATTGCCATTAATAGATACCATCAATGGTTCTTGACAAATGATATCTTTTAAGATATCATTCTTATATATGAAAAACAAACTCTCATACACATTTCAAAATCATTTAAAAGATTCTCTAAAAGATCCTCAATTTAAAATTGCATGGAAAAATTCCCAAGTCGAATACGATCTTGCCAGTGCTTTAATTAAAAAAAGGCTTTCTCAGAAAATTTCTTAAAGAAGTTTAGCGAAAAAAACAAATACTACTCAAGCGGTCATATCGAGAATTGAGACTATGACAGCTAATCCTTCCCTTTTGCTTTTAAAAAGGTTGGCCGAAGCTCTCAACGGTAAACTTGTCCTACAGTTTAAATAATTCTATCCGACCGATGCATAACCTCCGAGGTTGTACGTCGCTTGGCACAGATTTTAAAATGTAATTTTGGACTGAATTTCCCCAGGGGGGACTATAGCCCGCCTTCGAGGGAATGACAATTATGCACGAACTTGAAGGCTTTCTTTTGAGAAAGTAAGGCTTTTTGATTCAATGATGACTTTTTTGTCTCCTGCTTCAACTACTCCAGCATTGTACGCCTTTATGTTGTGGGTTTCGGCAAGTTTTAATACTTGAGCAACGTCTTTTTCAGCCACGAAGATAGCAAAACCGGCGCCCATATTTAAATTTCCATAAGCCTCTTTTTCATCTAGTTTTCCCTGTTCAACAATAAATTGCAAAACTTTTGGCACCGGTGGGAGATCGGTTATTTTATAGGTAAGTTCTTTTTGATGTCTCATTAGTTTTCGCCAACCGTGTCCGGTGATATTAACCATATAGTGCATATCTATAGTGTTTTTAAGTAGTTCCTCAATTAATTTTGCATAAATTATAGTTGGAGTCAGTAATAATTCCCCGTAAGTTTTCTCTCCATCAACTTTAGTTGAGTATCCTTCTGGCAAACCATCGGCAATTTTTCGAGCTAAAGTCAGACCATTGGCGTGGATACCACTGCTTTCAAATAAAATAATCCTGTCTCCCACATTAAGTTTTTCTCCCAAACACAGATTAACTTTTGGATTAATTATTCCAAAACAACTTCCCGCCAGATCAATTTTATCCTTCTCAATTACCCCTGATAAAACGGGAGTTTCTCCCCCACCCCAAACGGTTCCGGAATCATTACTTGCCTTTGTCCAACCGGAAACCAGATCATCGGCCCGTTTTTTATCTTTGAACCAATCCGACGAACCGGCTGCCCAATAAGCCATCAAGGTCAACGGCTTTGCCCCGACCGTTATTAGATCATTGACGATCATCGCCACTGTATCATAAGCCAAACTATCATAATAAGTTTTTCCTGTTAGCTTATACATTTCATCTCCCACCAAGCTCTTGGTTCCCAATCCCTCAATGACCGAGACAAAATAATATTCGCCGGCATCAACTACGTGAGCCGACTCTCCTCGGCTTTGCATAACTTCCTTATAGTTTGTGGGGATATTATTAACGGTTTTTTCTCCGGCTTGTTGAGCTATCCTTTTTAAGTAGTCAATTCTGTCGTAGTTAACCCCGGAATCTTTGTAGGTTAATTTATTTGTAATACTCATCTAATTTTTATTAGAGACCTTTTATATCAGTTTCAATATCTTTTAAATCGGCTTCAACACTTCCGATATCAATATCACTTGGATTACTTGACTCAACTACTGCTGCTGAAGGTGTTATTACAATATCTTCTTTCATGTTTGTTGTGGGAGAAATATTGGAAGTTGTGCTTGGCAATGTCTTCTTTTGATTTATTGAAAAGAAAATGTACCCACCGATAATCAGAGCAACAATTGTTAAAATAACCATGAGAGTTAAAAATATTATATTTAATGAAGATTTCTGAGGTTGTGGAGGAATAACAGAATTGGGAACAATGTTTGGTTGATTATTTATTTGAACTGGTTGAGTTGGATCCATATTTTATGGTGCGACTACCGTTGGGGTTGGTGTAATTTTTTTTAACGTTTTTGCTGTTTTATATGCTTCGACAACCGCTTCTTTTGCCTTGACTAATAATGCCTGAACACTCCTTAAATCTTGTTTCAATAAATCGTATGAAGCTTTAACTGAGGTGCCAAGATTTCTTTCATCAGTTATTGTGAAAACATAATCTTTTCCCGCTTGTTCTTCAACATTTGCCAAGGCTATACTAATAGCTGTTCTTGCCGTAGCAACATCTGCCCCTTTTTCTTCCAGTTTATCAATATGTTCTGTTAACCTCTCTAAAGCTTTTGTCATTCTATCTGTTTGATTTTTGTTGACAGTTGACATTCTATTATCAATTTTTTCTGTCAAAAGTTTTTTTCTTTCATCTCTAATTGTTTTAATTTTTTCTTTAAAATTTTCTCTTTCTCTTTTAAAAGTTTCCTTCATTTCTCCAATTTTCTTTTTTCTATCTTCTCTTTCCGCTTGTAAAGTCTCTCTAAATGTTTCTCTTTTCTCTTTTTGTTCTAAAATATTTTCTTTTATGTTCTGCCTTGTATTTTGAACTTCTTTTATCATTTCCTGCCTCTTTTCTCTTACGTCAATCTGACCTGTTGGCAATTCTGCTTTTGTTAATAAAGGACTAAAAACTAATAAACCAAATATTACCAGTAACGCGATTTTTAATTTCATACACTAAAGATACAAAAAAATTGAATCCTTGTCAACCTCTTTAGGCATTCCTCTTTTCCCAATATCTCCATTGATTCATTCAGCGGAGGAGAAATTTTTTTACCGGTGATAACTAAGCGTATATCCATAAAAAACTGGGAATTTTTTATCTCTAATTTTTTCGCTAAATTAATTAACGATTCTCCAATGACAAGCGCTTTCCAATCTGTTACTTTTTCTAATTCGCTGTAAACTTTTTCAAAAAATTCTTTTTTATTTGAAAGGTCAACTTCATATTTTTTCGGGGTTTTGAAAAAGAACTCACACAGGGTTAAATAATCAGAAAGTTTTTTGATTCTATCCTGAATTAATGGAATAGTCTTTTCAACAAGTTTTTCATCGAGTTTTTTATCCTTGTAAAATTCCAATACTTTATACTTAATACTTAATACTGGATACTTTCTTATGTACATCCCATTCATCCATTCGAGTTTTACCGGATCAAAGATCGGTGAGGAAGTCTGAATATCTTTAATATCAAAAACTTTAATGTATTCGTCAAGTGAAAAAATATCTTTTCCTTCCGGATGACTCCAACCCATTAAAGCCAAATAATTAAGTAAGGCTTCCGGAAGTATTCCTTGATCTAAATAATAAGATGTCCAAACCGGATTTTTTCTTTTGGAGAGTTTAGATTTATCAGGATTGCGAAGCAATGAGATATGAACAAAAGTTGGTAAATCCCATCCAAAGGCTTGATATAGAATTACGTGTTTGGGAGTCGAAGGCAACCATTCTTCACCGCGAATAATATGGGTAATTTTCATTAAATGATCGTCAACGACTACTCCCAGATGATAAGTAGGAAATCCATCCGATTTTAAAATAACCTGATCATCAATATTTTGTGTATCAATTATTATTTCTCCACGGACGGCATCATTAAACTTTATCTGTCCTTCAGGAATTAATAAGCGAATTACGTGACGAACTCCTTCTGATTTAATCTTACTAATAATTTCTTTTTGATGAGCTAAACAAAGGCGGTCATATTTTGGAACCTGTTTTTTTGCTTGCTGTTCACTACGCATCTTTGCTAATCTTTCCTGTGTGCAAATGCAGTAATAGGCCTTACCTTTGACAACTAATTCTTCCGCATATTTTTTGTAGATATTGAGCCTCTCAGACTGACGATATGGAGCGTAAGGACCGCCAACCTCTGGAGATTCATCAGCAATAAGCCCAATCCTTTTTAAGGTTGAAAGCATCTGGGCTTCACCACCCTCAACAATTCTTGTCCTATCAGTATCCTCTATTCTAATAACAAACTGACCTTTATTTTTTTTCGCCCAAGCGTAGTTCATTAAAGCAGTTGCCACTGATCCTACGTGGACATCGGCTCCGGTCGGTGAAGGGGCAATTCGAGTTCTTACCATATTCACAAATTATATAATACCTTTATTCACATTGACACTCTTCTCCACAACACCCAACCAACTCTTCAAAATTTTCTTCAATTACTTTCCAATCTAAATTTTCAAAAAAAGAATCTACATAACCTCCGCGATTAATTCCATAGTCTATAAAATATGCATGTTCGTAAGTATCAAGGGCGACGATTGGCGTCACTCCCCACATAGAAAAAGTATTTTGTGAATCACCAAGATAATTGACTAATCTTTCCTCCATATGATTCCAACCTGTCCATACCCAACCTCGGGCGGAAATAGCAGTCGCTTTCAAATCTTTTTTAAAAGCATCAAATGAGCCAAAATCTTTCTCTATCTGAGATAACAAGGCGCCGACTGGTGCCTTGCCTTTTCCTCCAAGATGAGAAAAATATATTTCATGATTAACAACTCCGCCCCAAGCAAAAGATAGCTCAACTTTTAGTTCGCGGATGTTGGAAAAAACCTGATTGGCTTTTGTATAATCCTCATCTTTTAATAAAGATAACTTTTCCTGAATTTCATTATATTTATTTACATATCCGTTATATAACTTCAAATGCTCTTCGACTGTCTTTTTAGAAATTCCCTTCATTGATAAAATCTTATCTG
>Ga0210028_1003473_pt1 | contig 11951 bp, 12 predicted proteins | sample CryGeymeta201513_FD_185468 | JGI IMG/M metagenome (GOLD analysis project Ga0210028, IMG submission 185468) | Groundwater microbial communities from Crystal Geyser aquifers in Utah, USA - Crystal Geyser metaG 2015-13 (SPAdes) (version 2) | ecosystem: Environmental > Aquatic > Deep subsurface >...
ATCGTAGGTTCTTTATATTCAGATAGAGTTGATGTCTTATTTATGAAAGCGATGGAGAAAGGAAATTTAAAAATTAGTGATTTAAAAAATAAACTCAAATAAATATACCCTTTTAAAAACTGTCTCATTTGTCTTATTTAGCCTCAGAGTGAGACAGTGCTATAAGGATGAGAAGGTTCGAGACCGTACCGCTCAACCATTCGACTCTTCGTTTCACTCCTAGCTCATGGCTGTAGCTAATTCGAGTCGAATGTCCTGAGCGACCATGAGCATAGTCGAATGGGAGTCGAAGGATATTAAAAATGTATCATCTGTACATTCTCCGCTGCTCTGATAATTTTCTCTATCGTGGTCAGACAAGTAGTTTGCAAAGAAGGATTCACGAACATAATTTTGATAAAAATAAATCTGTAAAATATTTGAGAGCAAAGAAGCCTGTTGTTCTTGTATATTTTGAAGAATTATCTACCCTACAAGAAGCTATGAGAAGAGAGTTACAGATAAAAAAGTGGACAAGAGCTAAAAAAGAAGTACTAATAAAGAGAAATTTTGTGCTACTGAAAAAGTTATAAAAACTAGCTCGATCCAAAAATTTAAGAATGTAATGAAAACTGAATATAACGTTGATTTGACTGACAAAGAAGCACAAGAACAAAGCAAAAGATCGGCGATTTTTTTGAGACGATTTTTTTAAAATCCTGATAAAATCAGTAATTATGTTATAATAGCAATCTAAAGTAGAACTCCAACTTTTTAGGTGTCAATTTTTTAGGTTGACAAAGTTTTACTTTTCCTATAAAGTGAGAAATATGGCAAACACAAAGATCAAGGAAAATGAGGAGGTGTTTTTTATTGCGTCTCAATATAAGAAGGAGCCTATTAAGGTTGATTATTATACCAAGTCGCAAGGAACTGCTGTGCCAAAAGATCGAGTGATTAAAAAAGAAACCGAGCTCGGTGTGAGATTCTTCGTTGGTGCTTAATAATAAGCACTATGACCAACTTAAAATTGCCAGTAATAGACATTGACTTTCAGACTGGAGTGCCGGAGATTATACCGTCTGCACAAACCGCAAATAAGACAGATGGTGAAGTATTAAAAAAGTTTAAGATATCTTTTGGAGAAAAACTCACGAAAGACCTGCAAGGTAAGTCTGATTTTCCAACAGAACATGATGTTTTTGTTTTTATTGCCCAATATTTTACTTGTGAAAAAGACTATAAGTGTCGTGATATTGATAATATTGGAAAAACAATTCTCGATATATCAAAGAATAAGCTCTATAAAGATGATAGTCAGGTAAAGGTTTATTTAGTTACCAAAGAAATTGAGAATCGTGTTAAACAAAATTTTGCTTATATGGCTGTGAAAATAATTAAGTCACATGGTAATATCGATATACTAAAAGTTGCTGGTATAGATAGATCGATAACCTACTACCAAAAATTAAAACAACAGGGCTTAGTTTGAGTTTTTATTGAACAAAATAGGTTCAAACCTGGCCCATGGTCCGCAACCAAGCTGGAAGTAAAAAAGCTCTGATTATTCGAATAATCAGAACAAAAATTATATAATCTCATCATGCGCTGGACACACGACATGTATCGGCATTTATCTCTTCGAGTCCTCAATGAAGTATTTGAAAATACGAGTACTAGGGAGGAAGAAGAAAGTGTGATTACCACGCTCATGGAGGAAGTCAAGTCTCGGCTTGATCCTCATCAGCTCAACTTCGTCAACCACCGATTGCGCAAACTTAAAAATGAATATAATGTAAATATATATGACAGATAATACCCTCCTTAACCAAGATACTGCCAATAATGATTTTTTCCATGACTTTATTATTTTTTTAACATATATAGAGAAGAATACGATTCGCAGAACTGCGACCGGCAATATCTCACTTGCAGACATTGCAGCATTAAAAAAGGATTTTCGCCAGCAAAAAATATTTAAAGATTATGAGAAGCATGGATGGAAAATCGCTAGTGAAGTAGATATTCGCTTTTTAACTCATATGAAAGTGCTTGCAGAGGTAATGTATCTTACCTATAATAGAAAAGGTAAATTACTCATCTCAAAAAATGGAAGAGGCTATCTGCATAATATTGACCCCATTACGCAGTATTGGAATATGGTTGAAACTTATTGGCACAAAATTAGTTGGGAGTATGTAAACCCAAGCTTTGAAATAGATGGAGAAGGTGTTATGGATATTTTACAGAAAAACCAAAATATCATTTGGGATGCACTATTGAGAAAGGAGTATGAATGGATTGATTTTCAAGCATTTTGTGAGACTATAAAAGTTCATTTTAATTTGGATTCATATTTTAAAGATAAAGGCTACGGAATAGATTTTTTTCCCATTGAATATGGATTAATTAAAAACAATCTTTTCCGCCTCGGTTGTATAGAAATAGAGGAAGAGAAAAATGCACGTGGTTTTACAAAGATCAAGCGGTTTAAACCTACTAAACTTGGTACATATATGTTTAAAAAAATAATAAAAGATAAAAGTGAAGAAGAGGGCGACGATTGCCCAATTTGCAGAGGGATGAAAAAGGCTGAAAAGGAACAGAGAAATTTAAGCATGGAGGAACTAAAGGAGCTATTTGACGAAGCAAAGAAGAAAAAGTGATATTTATATTACTGTTTTCTTCAACTCTTCAATAGTAAGTCGTTTGTCTTTTTGGAGTGAGCGAATTTGTTTTATGCGCTCTATCATGTCAGGATGATACATCTGATACCCACCTTTTGACAGCTCAGCAACTCGCAAGAGGCCTTCTTGTGTCCAAAAACGAATCGTGGGAATTGATTCATTTGTTGCTTTTGCCAACTCTCCTATTTTGAGAAGCTTTTTTAGCATCAATGTTTTTTCTTCTTTTGGTTCTACTGATTCAAGATAAATATGAAGGGACCTTTCGATTGCTGTGTACATCAAATCGTTATAATCTGAAAGATCCCCATGCAACTGTCCCTTTTCAATACTATTTATATATACCTTTCTCTCTTCTTTGCGAATAATAGCGGGAGGAAATCCTCCTTGCATCAGGATTAAATTCATCAAGATCCTTCCCGTTCTTCCATTCCCATCACTAAAGGGGTGGATACTTACAAAGTCAAAGTGCGCTCGAACTGCAACATTAATAATGTTATTTTTTGAAATCTGTAGATTGGCAATAAACTCTTTCATGAGTGATGGGACTTTCAGTGGGTTAGGAAGAACAACTGTTGATCCAGAAATCCGAACAGGAACATTTCTATATCTTCCTGCGTTTGTCATATCGATCCCCCGTAATATGATTGAGTGAATATTTCTGATAGTCTGCTCGGAAATATCTTTTATATTTTTATTCTGAAACGTCATAATAAACTCCCATGCTTTTGCGTGATTAATTGCTTCTAGATGCTCAACAATTGATTTACCCTCAACGGTAATTCCCTTTTCCACAACAAGAGCAGTCTCTTGACGCGTGAGGGTATTCCCTTCAATGGCATTGGACGTATAAGTGAGCTCCACTTTGTACCATTCATCTAAATTCCGTATTATCTCTTTTGGAAATGGTCTGTGGACATCTAATTGCTTTTTAAGTTCGTGTAACCGAGATAGGGTAATCATGTCTAAAGTATAACGTAATACTTTATGGTTGTCAAGAGGTATTTTGAGGCTGCTCGAATATCAATATGACAACAAAATAGGTATCCGGATGGACGACATGAGAACTGCTTTGATATACTTTCTTTATGGGAAGGGTAAATTTAGAAAAGGTTGTCAAATATATTGTTGATGAATCCGTTAAATTAAAAAATAAATATACTGATGAAATTAACGCCAAAGTAGAATTTGGCGATGTTTTTACCAGAGATGAAGGTGAGTATCAACAATTAACCGATGTTATTAATAAATTAGGAACTATAGTTTATCCTGGGCCGTCTGGAAATATTTACTCTTTGAAAAAATCGATAGAAACTGTTGCCGGAAATTTATATTTGGTTAAAATAAGGAAACCTGATAATAAACTTCACTTTCGCGGTGATGCTGATTTTGATACAGATTATCAAAAGTTAAAGCAAAAATATCACAATAATTCTCATTTTGAATTAATTGTCCGAGGTAAATTTGAAATGCTTCGATTATCTGATTCGAGTTTTGATGTTATGAGTTGTTTTTCTAGTATTCCGGTAAGGAAATGGATATAAAAAATTCCCATATAGCCAACCAATTCATCCGTCATTGGTTTATGTTAGAAGCTTACCACTTTTAATTTTTTTTAAAAGTTATTTCCAATTGCGGCGGTTGATGATTTTGATATAAATTTTCTTCTGGATCAAAATATACAATATCACCACTTGATTTCCCTCCAATCGTTTCTGTGGCAAAGCGCAATCGGTATTGAGAACGGCCCCGCTTATAATATAAATCGTTTTTTACACTATCAGTTACTTCTAAATTTTTTTCTTTGAAAGTATCATTGTCAGACAACACCCCAATATGAGTCTTTATAGCCGCTCTATTATAATCAGTCGCATCAAGACTTGTTCCGTAATCAAGATGATCAACGACTACATTACCTCCAATGATGTACGGTTTACCAACTATACCCATCTGACGCATCTTGAGAGTTGCCTTTTCTATGGTGATATTACTCGGGAGAGATTTTAAATCAAAACTAACAAAACCTCGAAAGGTTGCAATATTATTTCTTCCAATCCATATCTCCACAGTATTACTTCCCCCATTATTGCTGGACCTATACCCGTCTAAAGATGCATTTCCTTCCAACACTTGGGTTTCGCTCGGGTGAAATACTACAAGTGGCATAATAGTAAATAGTGTTCCCGTAGGTTTTGGGGTGGCTGTTGGAATAGGACTTGTATTGATTGTTGGAGAAGCTACTAGAGAATTGGTTGGAAAATTTTTTGGGAAAACTGTTATAAAGGTCGTTGGATAAATTGTTGTATGGGTTGTTGTTGTTGGAACTAGAGTGGGACTCCCCTCTGTTTTGAGTGCCAGAGTAGACGTTATTAAACCAGTTTCCTGGTTGGATCTGCCATATTTGAAAGCAAAAAAACTAACGAAACATAAGCTTCCTAGAAGGGCAATTATCACAAAAGAAATTAAAAGTTGTTTCTTATATTTCTGCAACATATCATAAAAAAATATTTTATTGCGTGTTATATACTGTATAATGACCATTATATATGAAATATCTTATTAGTTTCCTCGTTGTTATCATATTTGTTCTCACAGCCCTTGTTTCTTACTTCGTCGGCAAACAAAACGTATTGCCTGCTTTAACTAAAAATCTTGCTGCCACTTTGTCTCCAAGTAATAATCCAACCTTACCTTCTCCAACGTCAATTGCACAAGTCACACCGATACCTTTTCAAATTATTAAAGGCGGAGGCATTCTTTCTTTTCCACAGTATCAACTTAAAGCCAGCGCTGATTGGATTTATTCCCGCGAAGCAGAAGGACAGGACAATGAAAAAATTATTCTCAAAAACGGTGCTTACGGACTTTCAATATCCCAAGGTGGTTTTGGAGGCGCCGTTTGTCTTTTCCCTGGCGATGCCGAAACTGAGGGACCTTCGTCACGTTATGTCAAATATGTTGAAATAACTACTAATAGTGGTGATCAACTGCGACGAAGTACTCCAGAAAATGGACAGGGATTTGGTATATGTCAGAATACCCAATACGGTTGGGGCGCTCCAACTCTTTACGGTCATATTGGTCTTACCATACCAAATAATCCTACTCCCGAAATGCTTAAGGAAATTGATGGAATTCTTGCATCTCTTACGAAAATATAAACAGGGCCCAGACCGACACGCTCAACAAAATAGGGATCCGAATGGACGATGTGAGAACTGGTTTGATATAATTTCCTTAGTTATTTATTAGCTACATATAAATGAAATTCGCAATACTCAACGATGCTCATATAGGTCCAATAACAAGTGGCTATAAATTTGGAATTCAAAGAAAAGTAATGGGAGAAGGAGAAAAGTTAATAAAAGAATTTGTAAGGAAAATGAATGAAGAGGATTACCCTGAGTTTGTCGTGAACCTTGGGGATTCTATAGAAGATGTAAATGACAAAGTAAAAGATATCATCTCATATAAAAAGTTTCTCTCCCTTCTTTCTCCGTTGAAATGTCCACTCTATCATTTAATTGGAAATCATGATGTCCGCACTCTTCCTCAAGAGGAGATTGCAAAAATACTTGGATACGAGAAAATGTATTACTCATTTGATCGCGGTGAATACCATTTCATTGCCTTGAGTTTTGAGATGATAGAAGACCATACGCATGATTTAGCGGCCATTTCCGCACAAATACCTGAAAAACAAATGGAATGGCTTAAGGCTGATTTATCAAAAACTAACAAGCCTTGTATTATCTTTGTTCACTATGGACTTGCCGATGATGATATGAAGGGGAACTTTTGGTTTGAGAAAGACCCATATCATGCGATGATGGGAAATAGAAAAGAAATACGAAAAATACTGGAAAATTCAGGAAAGGTAAAGGCTATTATATCTGCTCACCAACATTGGAATAGAATGCACGTTCATAATGGTATCCCCTATTTTACCATCACCTCAATGATTGAAAATACTCATAATGATGGAATTGCTTCAGGAGCAAATACCATCGTTGAGTTAAACTCGGAAAAGATCAGAATAAACGTAAGAGGTAACGATCCAATAAAATTTAAATATGAATTCAAGTAATCTAAATCTTCTAATCCTCTTGTTTTAAACAATAAAAGAGTCTATAGTCTGATTAAATCACTATTGAAAGGAGGTGAAACAAATGAAAAAGTGTAATCCCTTTACAGTCGGGCTTTATAGCGGATTATTGATCGGCTTTTGTCATCTCGTTTGGGCTGTATTAGTGTCTCTTGGCCTGGCCCAAGCATGGATGGATTTTATGTTTAGTCTTCATTTCCTGAACAATCCATTCCAAGTTGGAACATTTGACATGACAACGGCAGTTTCTTTAATAATCGTGACGTCTGTTGTTGGTTATGGATTCGGTTGGGTCGCAATGTGGGTGTGGAATGGAATGCAGAAAAAATAAGCATTTCTCAGTTATGTGAATTGAAATGTCCTAAATTGGCCTGTTTATTTTTTATCCTCATAACCAATAATGTCCTCTTTTGTTACCTCATGACATGCTCCATAATTGCATTAATTAATTATACGTAAGAGTGTGTTTTTGCAACATTCGTATTCCAAAATAACTGTATTGGGTAAAGGAATAATATAAGCCCCAATATAATAAAAATGTAATGGGGGGATTTTTCTACGCTAAAGCTTATAAACGCGAGGGAGAGTCCGAGGATTCTTCCCATTGCAAGTATGATCTCTCTCCCTGGTATTGCGCGTTGTAGATTGGAATGTGAATCAATTACCATCGCTGTTGATACATTCCAAAACAAAGGAAGGAAGAATTGAATGATTCCCGTCAAAATAAGCCAATTGACGAGGTTTGATTTGACCACAGCAAACAGGAGTGTGGTGCAAGCCATGATAATTGTTAATGGATAGAGAAATACTATTCGTTTTTGCAATTTATCTGTAATCTTTCCCAATGCGAAGTTCGCGATAATACTAACCACGGCAAGGTATGAAAGGAACATGCCATATTTGAGAGGTGTCTGTATAAAATAAAGCGTATAAATGGGGATAATACCGAAGGGTACCGCTTCCCATATGCCCTCCAAAAAAAGAAATACTCTGGTTGTCTTTATTTCTCTAATCGCCTCTCCCACAGTATACGATAGCTGAAAATTTTCTTGAAAACGGACCAGATAAAAAGCAATGGCAAATGAAACCAGGGATACTATCCAAAGGAAAATTAAATTTTCTTGAGCGATGTATCCCGCCAGAAGAGGCGCGAATATTCCAATAAAACTAGGCACAATAAACATCAATGCCGAACTATGACCTTTTTTTTCTTGCGGACTATTCATAAAATGGGCAATATTGTAAAAAGTATAGAAGAAAAACATTGCAAACCCGCCTATAACGGCGGCGATATAAAATTGAAAAGAACTCTTGATGGATATGGAAAGAAAAATGGAGATAAGGGACGAAACAAGCGCTAATCGCCAGGAAATTCGGGAAGTAAATGTCGTTAAGGTAAGTAGTAATATAATTTGGGCCACAAATTTGAGAACCACTCCTAAGAGCATCTGTCGGAGACTTAGCTGTTGTGCTAAAAAGTGAGTGGGAAATATCGATGTACTGAAAATAATGAACCAAATGTATGAGGTATAGAAGGTAAAAAGCAATTGAAATTTCTTATTGAACATCGATTATAATTCTAACATAACCCCCCTCCCCTTTTTGAGGTCAAAGCCAGACTCACGGCCACATGTTGACAAGATGTAAATAAAGTGGTATACTTTGTTTACAAGTTAGAAAAGATGTAAACAAAGTAGTATGACCAATATCATAGGCGAATATAAACAGCAACCAACTGGGTATCGAGCGTTCATTCCATATTCTTTTCCTCCAAAGGAAGGTTTTTTATTTGATACGAAAATAATTAAAAAAAATAGTAGGGCTACCCAACTGCTTGGAAAGCTTGACGGAGTGACTAAAAATTTACCTGATTCAGATTTTTTCCTCTTGATGTACCTAAATAAAGATGCGGCCTCTTCGAGTCAAATTGAAGGGACCAGAGCCACCATGATTGATGCAATTGAAGCAAAAACAGGAAACATAACCAACATACCCGAAGATGTCGATGATATTTTGCATTATATAAAGGCGCTTCATTATGGAATACGTCGTGTGACTACGGATGATTTTCCTATGTCTTTACGGTTTATGAAAGAACTTCATAAGGAGCTTATGAATAAAGCACGTGCCACTCATTTTTCCGATCCTGGAGAATTTAGACGAAGTCAAAATTGGATTGGTGGCACACGCCCAGATAACGCAAGATTTGTCCCTCCACCCATAGGTGAGATGAATAGAGCTTTGAGTGATTTTGAACTTTTCTTACATGCAAAAGATGATGTTCCTCCAGTGATAAAATCAGGCATTTTACATGCACAATTTGAGACAATTCATCCATTCTTAGATGGTAATGGAAGAACAGGAAGAATGCTTATAAATTTTTTTCTTTGGAAAGAAGAATATTTAGAAAAACCAGTATTATTTTTATCTTCCTATTTTAAAAAACATCAAGAACTATATTATGAGAAACTTTTAGGTTATCATAATGGAAAAGTTCAGGACTGGATTGATTTTTTTTTAGATGGAGTGATTGAAATTTCGCAGGAAGCAATTGATATTGTTGATAAAATAATAAAATTACGTGAATGCGATATTTTAAAAATTTCTACACTAGGAAAACGTGCTGCTGAAAGTGCTGCGCTTATTTTGCCCAGGCTCTATGGGCAGCCTGTGGTAAACACAAATGTACTACAAGAATGGACGGGCTTTAGTCGTCAAGGAGTACAAGTACTTATTGAGAGATTCAAGGAAATGGGAATTCTTTCTGACAAAGATAAAGATAAAACATATGGGCAATCATACATCTATAGAGAATATGTTAATATTTTTAATGAAAAATAAGAATATTTGACAAAAAAGTGCCCCATGCTTGGCAACCGCAGCGCTCGCCCGCCTCTGGAGGGGTTGCCGAAGGCCGGCCACGATGAACTACTTCCCTTTTCGCATTCCTATCAAACCGTATCCTCACTTTATTGATTTGAGGCCAAAATGTTGCTTATAAACCGCAAAAGTTGATATTGTGTCATCTTATGTGATAAAAAATGGGCTTGCAAAATAGATTTAATACAGTATAATTACGTATGCAGTTAAAAAAATTATCTACACTAGCTGAAATCATTTCCGGATATACCTTTCGTAATGCAATAAACTCCGATACTACAGAAAATTCCTTCGTTCTTCAAGCTAAAAATATTGAGAGAGGACATAAAATAATAAGTACTGATTCACTTGTAAGAGTAAATCTTCCAAAAATAAATTCTACTTCTTTGCTCAAAAAAAATGATATTGTTCTTGTTTCAAAGGGTTTTTCCCTCGGATCATTTAGATCTGCTCTTTTTATGATGGATGATAAGCAGGTTGTCGCAAATTCCTCATTATTAATAATCCGTGTGAAAATTGCCGGTATTTTATCTGGCTATATAAGTGCCTATCTTAATTCGGATGAGGGGCAGTACAAACTTCTCTCTCTAGTCAGTGGCTCATACATTCAATCAATTTCAAAAAGAAGACTCGCCGAAGAATTTATGTTGCCTATTCCCTCGATACGTGAGCAGCAGCTTATTGTTGATTTATCAGTTAATATTGGTAAGCAGAGAGAGTATTACAATCGAAAAAGCGTCTTAATGGGATCCATTTTAGACTCGCTATTAAAATTTTCACACATTTCATAATATGAGCACTCAAACTATTTATTCTCAAGAAGAACTCAATAAAATTCTGTGGGCCGCTGCAGACTCCTCACGGAGTAGCGTTGATGCAGGAATTTATAAGGACTATGCGCTTACCGTTCTTTTCTTTAAGTATGTAAGCGATCTCAATAAAAAACAGTATGCTGAATATAAAAAACGCTTCGGTAGTGATGAAAAACGTATTGAGGAGAAAATGAAACTCGACAGATTTTATCTGCCTCCAAAATCATCATTTGATTATGTTTACAGTAAAATCGAAGAGGACAATATTGGAGAGGAAATTAATAAAGCGCTTCATAAAATCGAAGATACAAATAAAGAAAAGCTCGAGGGAGTATTTAACGTGGATTTTAATTCAGAGTCAATTCTTGGAAAATTAGACCAGCGTAATAAAATGCTACGTAATCTCATTCAAGACTTTGCAAAAATAGATCTTTCGAATGTGGGAGACGATATCATAGGAAATTCCTATATGTATATGATCGAACGCTTTGGAGCAGACGCAGGTAAAAAAGCGGGAGAATTTTTTACTACTAAATCTGTGGCAAAGCTCGTTGCAATGCTTGCAGAGCCAAAAGAGGGAGATCGTATTTGTGACCCTGCTTGTGGGTCAGGTGGCCTTCTCCTTCTTGCTGGATTGGAAGTAGAAAAAAAGGGTTCTAAAAATTATGCACTGTATGGTCAAGAATCCACTGGCTCTACCTATCAGCTTGCTCGTATGAATATGTTTCTCCATGGAAAAGATTCTGCTCGCCTTGAATGGGGAGATACATTGAATAACCCCTTACTCGTAGAGAATGATCATCTTATGCATTTTGATGTTGTTACGGCTAATCCTCCCTTTTCTCTTAAAAAATGGGGCGCAGAACATGCAGAAGCAGATAAATATAACCGCTTTTGGCGAGGTGTTCCTCCAAAAGACAAGGGAGATTTTGCATTTATTACTCACATGATAGAAACAGCAAAGCCAAAGACAGGGCGAGTGGCAGTAATTGTTCCTCACGGAGTTCTGTTTAGAGGAGGAGCTGAGGGGAAAATCCGTGAGCAATTGCTTAAAGAAAATATCATTGATTCTGTAATTGGCCTTCCTGCGGGGCTTTTTCAAACTACAGGTATTCCAGTAGCTATCCTCATTATTGATCGGTCACGAGAAATCGGTGGAAAAAATGAAAATAAAAAAGACATCTTCTTTATTGAGGCATCAAAGGAATTTAAACATGGAAAAGCAAAAAATATCCTCACTGAAGAAAACATTACTAAGATTTTTAACACATACAAAAATCGCAAAGATGTAGAAAAATTCTCCCGAAAGGTGGCTTTTAATGAAATTAAGGAAAATGATTTTAACCTTAACATTACACGCTATGTAGACACATTCGTAGAAGATGCCCCGATAGATATACAAGCAAATCTCAAGGAGCTAGCTGCAATCGAGCCAGAGCTGTTGAAGCTGGAGAAGCAGATGGGGGAATATTTAAAGGAGTTGGGAATTAA
>Ga0210028_1003476_pt1 | contig 11939 bp, 11 predicted proteins | sample CryGeymeta201513_FD_185468 | JGI IMG/M metagenome (GOLD analysis project Ga0210028, IMG submission 185468) | Groundwater microbial communities from Crystal Geyser aquifers in Utah, USA - Crystal Geyser metaG 2015-13 (SPAdes) (version 2) | ecosystem: Environmental > Aquatic > Deep subsurface >...
TATAATTAATAATATTGACTTTATTAATTTTTTTTATTTTTTCCATTACAATCGGAGCAAATTCTTCATCATAAATTTTTTTAGCATAACTGTTCTCAATCGCTTTCACGGGATCAATGCCTATCAGTCCTTGGCCTAAGGCAATAGTCTTGTAAGCTTTGGCAATTCTATCCCAATGATTATCTCTGTCCATAGCGTAAAAACGCCCGGAGATAGTGGCAATTTCACCTGTTTTATACTCAGCAATAAAACGTTCTATATCTTTAATAAAATTAAGGCCGCTGTTATACGGCGTATCTCGGCCATCTAATATGGCATGGATATATACTTGTTTGATATTATATTCTTTGGCTAGGGCAATTAAGGCCTGCAAATGGTCAATGGAAGCATGGACGCCTCCATTGGAAGTTAACCCTAATAAGTGCAGGCACGATTTATTTTTTTTAACATGATTAATCGCTTTAAGCAGAGCTTTGTTTTTATAAAAGCTATTATCACTAATCGCCTTATTGATTCTCGGCAAATCCTGATAATGGATCCTCCCTAGCCCTAAATTAAGATGGCCGACCTCGCTGTTGCCCGACTCTCCCCAGGGGAGGCCAACCGCCTCGCCCGAAGCCCTGATTGTCATAGAAGGATATTTTTTTAATAATTCATTCATGGTTGGAGTATCGGCTTGGCTGATGGCATTGCCGCTATAAGGCTGAGCTATCCCCCAGCCGTCTAAAACCACTAAAATAACCGGCTTCGGCCTTTTTAATTTTTTCGTAGAATTGCTGTTCATGTTAACAGAGTAATATAATTATAATAAATTTTCGCTTTTTGTTTATAAAAAAATAAAACAATTATATAAATATAATTAGCTTGTTATTTTGTAAAATTTACTTAATTCTATTTTAAAATAATTGTCAATTATAATTCCGCTTCTATTTCCATCAACCGATTGTATTTGGATAATCTTTCCCCCCGGGAAAGCGAACCTGACTTAATAAAATCCGCTCCGACCGCCACGGCTAAATCAGCTATATAATTATCGCAAGTTTCCCCGCTTCTATGCGATACCATTGTTTTATAATTATGCCTTTGCGCCAATTTAACGCAGGCGATTGTTTCGGTTAAAGTGCCGACCTGATTAGGCTTGATAAGAATGGCATTAGCGACTTTTTCTTTAAATCCTTTGCGCAAACGATCTATATTAGTTACGAATAAATCATCTCCAACCAGAAGCATATCTTTCCCCAGTTCTTCGGTTAATTCACGCCAGCCTTCCCAATCGTCTTCAGCTAAACCGTCTTCAATGGAAATAATCGGAAATTTTCTGAACCATTCATAATAAAGACCGATTAAATTGCTCTTTCGGTAGCTGGATTGGTCTAATTTAAAAATATATTCTCCGGTAGATCTGTCATATAATTCAGATGAGCCGACATCAATACAAATGCCGATATCATTTCCCGGCGCGTATCCGGCCCTGATAATAGCCGCTATTATCAATTCAATGGCTTGAATGCTGGACACAATATCAGGAGCGTAGCCCCCTTCGCTGCCGACATCAGTATCATAATTTGACTCTTTTAATACATAACTCAATTCATGAAAAATTTCCGAGCCCATGCGCAATTTTTCAGAAAAACTTATTTTCTTTAAAGGCATAATCATAAATTCCTGAAAATCCAAAGTGGTATCAGCGTGCTTGCCGCCATTAAAAATATTAAACGATGGCGTAGGCAATTTGAATTTATTGATTGGAAATTTATAAGTTTGGGAAATATATTTGTAAAGCTCCAAATTTTTTGCCAAAGCGCCGGCGCGGGAACATGCTAGTGAAACTGATAATATTGAATTGGCTCCAAGCTTCTTTTTATTTTTAGTGCCATCGAGCTTAATCATTAAATCATCAATTTTTTCCTGCATAGTGATATCTACCCCATTAAGTTTGGGAAAAATTTTAGTATGAATATTATTAATTGCTTTTAACATTCCCATGCCTCTGTATCTTTTTTTGTCGCCATCGCGCAATTCATAAGCTTCATGAATGCCGGTAGAAGTGCCGGCGGGAACGCTAGCTACGGCGCTCAAGCCATTGCCTAAAATAATTTTAGTTTCAATAGTTGGATTTCCCCGCGCATCTAATATTTCCCGAGCTTTGATTTGTTTTATATTTGCCATAATTATCTTAATTAAATTATGAATTGAGATGATAGTAAAATTACTTTTATTTCAACCATCTCTGCAATTATCTCATTATCTTTTTACAATTCCTTTTAATCCTGGCATTTTATTTCCGCTTAAAAAAGCTATCATGGCTCCGCCTCCAGTTGATGCCCAATCTACATATTCAAGCATTTTTGTCATTTTTAAGGCCTCAAGAGTTTCTCCTCCGCCGACTACTCCGAAAGCTTTGCCCGAAGAACGAGACGCAATTACTTGGCCTAAAAACAATGTGCCGTACTTAAAAGAATTATCTTCAAACTTGCCCATGGGGCCGTTCCAAATAATAGTATTGGCTTTTTTAATAAACTTGGCATAAAATTTAATTGTTCTTGGCCCAATATCTAAAATTATATCATTTTTATTTATATGGTTAATACTTTTTACCGTTGAGACGCTGTCCAGCCCTGTTTTAACCACGGCATCTATGGGCAAAAGAATTTTTTTGCGGGTGTAATAATTATGAAAATCAGCAATGCTTCTGGCCAGCTTAATATCTTTTTTATCAACCAGCGACTGTCCGATTTCATAATTTAAGGCAAATAAAAAATTATTTGCCATCGCTCCGCCAATTAATATATGATCCGCTTTCGCGCTCAGTTTTTTTATAAATTGCAATTTTGTCGCCATTTTTAAGCCGCCGATTAAAATTAGCAAAGGTTTTTTAGGATGCAATATTTTATTAAGATTGGTTACCTCGGCCTCTATTAATAATCCGGCATAGGCCGGAAGATATTTTTTTATGGCGCAAACTGAAGCATGGGCCCGATGGCTGACGCCGAATGCATTATTAACGTAAATATCAGCCAAGCGGGATAATCGCCGAGCAAATAATTTATTATTATCCTCTTCGCCTTTATGGAAGCGTAAATTTTCTAATAATAAAATATCTCCTTCTTTCATTTCGTGGATTTTTGACTCTACCGCAAAACCGGTTGCATCGCTGGCAAAATCAACTTGCCTGCCCAATATATCGCTTAATCTTTTAGCCAAAGGGAAAGTAGAATATTTTTCCAATAATTCTTCTTTAGACAATTTATTGATTTCCAATAATGGGCGGCCTAAATGAGTGCCGATAATAATTCGGCATTTATGGCGCAGTAAAAAACGGATTGTCGGTAAACTGGCTACTATTTTAAAATCATCTTTAATTTTTCCGTCTTTTATCGGGACGTTAAAATCAGCTCTGACAAAAACTCTTTTACCCCTTATTTTTTTCGCATCCCTAATGGTTATTATTTTCATTTTTTTTATTACATCTTATAATATATATTATAACATAATTTAATTTAAAATAAAAACCTCCAATTTATTATCAATTGCAGGCAGTAAAATTAAAAAAAATTATGGCGGACAAACTTTGTCAGAACACCCCCGCCAAAGGCGGTGGCTTGATGAGTGGGGTCGCCTAAAAGGCGATCCTTCCCCGTCGTTCTTGTTTAATTTGTTAATTAACTTTGTTTTTTCTTAAAACTTTCCGTCGCTGTCATTGTCGTTTTGTTCCCGAATGTATTTCTTGATTATTTCTTCATCGAATCCGACCGTTGATACTGCGTAACCCCTCTGTCCGAAAACTACACTTTACTGTCATTCCTGTGAAAGCGGGAATCCATAATTTGTCTGATATTAAACCTTTCTGGATTCCCGATCGAGTCGGGAATGACAAAAAAAATAGTTTTCGGACAGTCTGGGATTACCTAATGGTAAAAGTTATTTAACTATCAACTTGCCTAAAATTACTTCAGTCTCTTTTTCTTGATTATTGCGCATATAGGTAATTTTAATTTTCTCGCCTTCTAAATAATTTTGCATAATATCAGCTAAATTATTGTCTTTATTTATTTCAATATTATTAACATAAGTTATTATATCATCTTCTTTTAAACCGGCTGTTCGGGCCGGGCTATTTTTAACAACCGCTATGCCGTTTTTATCTTTATATATTAATGCGCCTTTATTGGCATAATTATTTTCTGTATTATTTTCTTTGGCATTAATTAATTGGGATAAATCAATATAATTAATCCCCAAGCTGGCTCGCCTGATTTCTTTATATTTTAATAAGCTGTTAATAGCTGAAGTAAAATTAGTCATAGAATCAACCTCCCCCAATTCATTGACCAAGCCGATAATATTTCCCGATATGCCAAATAGCACCGAAGAATTAAATTCCTTGCCTAAAACATTCGCTAAATTAATCTTTCTTAAAATTAAATCGCTATTACTGACAATATTTTCTTCGTTTAAATGGGAATTAATTATTGAAGTTAAATAGGCTTGGCTTTTCCAATTAACCGCGATCGCCAACTGCCCATTTTTTGTTTCATCTAAAGCGCCAAAAACTTTAATCGGCAAATCTTTGGCATTAATATGCAAAAAATAAACTTTAGTCAGACCATCATTAATTATTTTATCAATTGAGTTAATTTTTCCATCTCCTGTTATTATTACATATTTATTCAAATCCGCAATATTAAAGCCGGTTAAAATCCAACCATCGCTGGTAATAATTATGCCTTCGGCTATTGGCTTCTTTAAGTCATAATAATTATTTAAATTAAATTTATTATCGCTTACGGCGGAGCTTGGATTTGTAAAATTCTTTTTTTCATAAATCCCCACCAAGCTGCTTTTAGCCGTGTTGATAGTTTCAATAACTTTATCATTTTGCTCTACAATCACTTTTTTAGCTTCTCTGATAACTAAGCTTGAATTGCCATAATAACCGCTGGATAAATCTATCTCACTATTGAATGAGGGATTGTAAATATCCGGCCAAAAATAATTTTTCAATATTAAATCTCCGGCCATTCCTCCGGCCAAACTAAAAAATATTATCATAATAATAAATAGCGGTTTAATCCTATTTAATTTATCTTTTATTTTAAACGGCATAATAAATTTACTTATATATTCTAATTATTTTTTATATTTTATTTTTTGCTTTTAAATTTAAGCTATATCCATCTGGCCGTGGCAATAATTAAAAAAATTATTATCAACCCGAATATCGCATATAATCTTACTATTCTTTTATTTAAACTATTAATAAAAAAAAGCCTTAATAACCTTACTAATACATAATAGCAGACTGTCAAAGCTAATCCAGAAATATTATAATTGAAAGGCAAATAAAAAATACTCCAGGCCAATTCTACCAGTACCAGGCAGCTAATTAATATATATATTATGCCTTTATTTAAGGCAATTTTATCAATTGCCAAAATTTGGTAAAATATTAAGGCCGTAATAAAAAAAATAACAAATATTAGAGGCCAGATCGGCAAATACAAAAATGACTGGAAGGCATAAATAGCGGAAGCCGTATAAAAAAATGTTAAAAAAATTCCATAGGTAAATATATTATTAAAAATATATTCTTCATACAAAACAGGCATAATCAAATAGTAATATAAATATTTTAAATAATAATATATAAAAATAGCATCAAGGATGAATATAATCTGGATAGTATTATGGCTACTTAATATAGACGTATAGGCAATCGAACTAATAAGCAATAAAATTGGTAAAATTATAAAAGACCACTGAGAACTAATCGACTGGCTGGTATTAATAAACCGCCAATAAGCAATAATAATTAACAAGCAGGCTAAAACCAAAACGGCATAAATCATTGATGGCCAAAATAATAAAATTTCAAGTAAAATCAATATAAATATCGGCGCTATTAATATTAAAAGGCGGTTATAAGGCATAATAATTGCTATTAGCTGGCTAGCCAAGTATAATTTTCCTTGATTTTATTGATGAGCTCCTGGCTGGATAATTTATCCTCATTATTATTTGTCTGCAAATATTTTTCCATCATCGTTACTGCTAAAACAAATTTAATATGCAGATCTTTATATTCGCCCGGCACTTTTAAGCTCAAAAGTTGCTCTTTGGTTTGGTTTAACTGCTGCTCTGTCAAATCCGGACTTTTAATTAAATGATTATAATTGTAAAAAATCAACCTGGCCTCGGAGCGATAAGCTAATTTAAGTTGCTCGGTGAAAATATTGCTATTTCCCGAATCGGAAATTTCTGCCTGGTTGGCAATATCGGCTTTATTTATATCTACCCGCGTAATAGTGGCAAATAAATAAAAAATAAATCCTGTAATAATTATAATAAAAAATATTAATATAAATTTATCTTTATTTGACATATTATTTAATGATATTTATGGGAGTGAATCTATAAAATCAAGAATCTTTAATTTATTATATTAAAATCATCATTTGCTCCTGACAATTCTTTCTTTAATTCTAAAAACTTTATTAAATCCAAATTGTCCATATTATTCATCTTTAAATATTTCGGCGAGAAAGTATAAAGGACATCATTAATAAAAAGGCTTCTTTTGACAGTATTGTCATAATATCTAATTCCTCCCCAAGTTTCGCTTTCATTACTGGCTATGCCCCCGTCAGAATGGTCAATTTTTCCTTTTAAGGTAAAGCCATTATCATCAACTTTAAATACGACCGCGCCGCTAAATACGAATTGGCCATAACTATTATTATCCTTTGCCTCCATAATACTGGCGGGAATAACTAAAAGATTTTTTTCCTTTGAAAATAAAAATGCTTTATGGTCGGAGAGGGCTATGGAATCGCTGCCGCTGTCCCCTAATACATATTTATCAATTTCTTTGGGATTGGCTACATCGGCCACGTCAAAAAGAGATAATTTTATACCCTTAGTCGTAACCCCTCCCCATTCATTCTCTGTGGTTTCCTTACCCAAGCCGATTAATTTATGGTCATCATAGGGATGAAGATAATTAGAAAAGCCTGAAATTTTTAACTGGCCTAAAACTTTAGGATTATTCGGATCGGCTAAATCAATAACAAATAAGGGATCTGTTTGTTTAAAAGTCACCATATAGGCCCGATTCTGCATAAATCTGGCAGAATAAATTCTCTCGCCCGGCGCTAATCCTTCCAGCTTGCCGGCCGGCTTTAAATTTTCATCCAATACATATAAATTATTATAAGAATCCTGCTGGCCGCTATCGGTAAATTGCGACCAAGTTCTATTTTTGGTAGTAGCAATGCGAAAAAATCCATTTTGCTCATCCATGGAAAATTGGTTTAATACTTGGCCGGTGACTTCTCCGAATGTTTTATATTCCAAACTGCCGCTATTAATGGCGATCTTATGGATAACCGTTTTTTCAAGCTCTTTAGATATATCCTCGTATTTCTTCTTCATGGCCGCTTCTAATTCTTTTTGCGATTTTTCCTCTTCTTCATTGGTTAATGATTTCTTAAATCTTTTAATGATGGCAAAAATTTTTCCGCTTTTTTCTTCATCTGATAGAATATAATTATCCACCTGCTCAATTTTAGCAATTCTCTCATGGTCTTTGGCGCTTAATCTTGGCAATACAATATCTTTCATCACGGCCATCGCCAACTGAAACTCGCTGATATATTTTGTGTATGTAATATAAATATTATTTTGCGAAACATACATATTCTGGTTGGCTGACATTAAATAGACCTCGCTTTTCATGTCTTGGCCCGCATCCTTCATATTTATGGCGGTGATGGTGGTAAAATTATAATTATCATAAGGAATGTCAAAATAATATACCGGCGGCATAACGCATCCAGCATCAGCGCAGCCGTTTACCACGGTTTTTTCATCGGCTAATACTCTGGGTAAAATCACCGGATCATCAATATAATTATAGGAATAATTAGTAGTTACAAAATAAACCCAGTCCCCGATCATCCGGGAATTATTATAATTGCCTTCAAAATCCAAGTCTTTTATCTGCTTGGGATTGGCTTTATCTTTAATATCAAAAATTTTTAAAAAGGTGAAATTTGATCCTCTCCTGAATGTTTTGTATATTTCCGTATTATATATATTTTGGTTTTCCCCGTAAATAACCAAATAATCGCCGTTAATATAAATATTTTCCGGCCTTGACTTAAAATTTATTTTAGAAATAATATTGGCATTATCAGCCGGATAAGCGTCAATGATAAATAAATCATTATTAGCAACGGCATAAATATATTTGCCATCGGTTTTTATAATATCCGCTTCATCCACGCCCGCGACCTGCACATTGGTCGGCGAATAATCGCTGGGACCGGCATCTGGCTTAGCAGCATCCGATGTGATGCCAGGACCGGCAAGATTAGATATTTCCCTGGATACTTGCGCTCCATCAACTGCTCCCATCGGCAATGCTAAACTTTTCACGCCTCCGCTAAAACCCAGGCCATAGCTCATGCCGGAACTTAAAGGATTAGCTTCTAAAAAATTTTTTAAATCTTCCCAATCAGTAAATTTTTTTATCTGTGTCTGGGCGGCCAGTTGCTGATCCAGCGTTTTATCAATCTGGCTGTTGTCCAAAGGATTTGAATTATTATCTGTGTTTTGCACCGGTTGGACTTTAGGAACGGTTAATTTTTTTAAAGAAATTAATGAGCAGCCGGACAAAAAGAAAACAAATGTTAATAAAATAATAATTAGTTTAAAAGATTGTTTTTTTTTCATAATATTTTGATTTATTTATTATATAATATTTAAAATTTTTATATGCTATATAACTTTTATTCTAATTTAAAATTTTCCGCATCAATTTCCACCCAATTTTCCCCGTCTTCATCCCATTTATAAACATTTAATTTTTGCGATTTTTCATCCTGGCTATAAACATACTGCACGTCGGTTTCCGAACCGATCCGTTTGGAAAAAGTGGTCTTTTTGTCAAGTATTACCGGCTTAGACACATACTCTAATCTAATTTTCCCCAAAGGCCCCTGAAAAACAACATAATCAATGTCAACCCCGCCCTCATCTTCCATATACTCATTGCCCTCATCTTCTATTTTAAAATTATCCTTGATATGCCCCAATATATTTTTCCATTTTTCTTCAGTCATATAAAATTATTATAGCATATTTTAATTATTTATGGCAATAAAAAAACCGAACCTATTTTTAATTTGGTTCGGTTGTAATATTATAGATTGGGATAATACTATTATTTTCTCATGCTAAACTCACAGCCGCAGTAATTCTGCCGGTATAATTTAAATTGGTGGGATATTTTCACGGCTTTTTTATACCCGTCTTTCTTCTTAAAATCCCGGTCCAAATATTTTAGGCCGTATTTTTTTGCCAGCATATTGCCTATTTTAGAAATTTCTTTATAATTTTTATGCGGACTGATGGTTAAGGTGGTGGAAAAATATTTGTATTTTTTTTCTTTGGCATATTTAGCAACAGTATTTAATCTTTCTTTAAAGCATATTTTACACCTGTCCCCGCCTTCATGATCTTTCTCATGCCCCTGTACGGATTCTAGCCAATCCTGATGCTTATAGGCCGCGGTAATAATTGGCAAGCCGATTTTTTTAGCTATTTTTTCAGCTTCTTTTAATCTAATAAGATATTCTTTTTCTGGATAAATATTCGGGTTATAAAAAAATAAAGTTACCCAAAATTCTTTTTTTAAAAGCATGGCCACATACGCGCCGCAGCCGATGCAGCAAACATGCAGAAGCAACTTTGGTTTTTTCTGTTTTTGATAAAAGAGGTAAGCCAAAACTCCGGTGGCAGCGCCAAGTAAATCATAAAATAAATCAATTATTGACGCTTCTCGGCCGCTGACAAAAGATTGATGGATTTCGTCGGTGATACCGTATAAAAAAGAAAATAAAATTATCGCCAAATAGGCTTTCCAATCCTGCAGGCAATAAATCTCATCTTCCAGCCAAGACCTGGCGGCTATTAAAATTAATAACGACAAAACCCCATACAAAAAAATATGAACTAAAATTTGATTATAATTAGTTGTTTGAATAATAAAACTACCGCCCGGCCGGCCGGATAATATAAATATAAAACCCATCCATAAAACAGTCAATAAAATTTTTAATATTTTTCCCAACATGCGATTAATCGTCCCCCTGACAAGGGGGGGATGAGGGTTATTTTGACAAAGCTTCAACTATTTTTTCCCCGAACTTTTTAGCCGAATCCGGACCGTCGGCGGTGATAATATTTTGAAATATTGTTACATCCTCGCCGGTAAAACCGGCTCCGCCGGATTGTAAATCTGCCTTGACTCCCGGCCAAGAAGTAGCTTGTTTGCCGTCTAAAATGCCGGCTTTGGCCAGAATGGCCGGAGCGACGGGGATGCCGAATTTTCTCATCACATAGCCTATAAGCCCGAACGCGAACATGACAAAGAGGTCGTCAACGCTGTTCTGCAAACCGAAGGCCCCGATAACGCAAAGGATAATGATCGCAGCGGAAAAGACGGAGTATGGAAGCCGGTTCAACTCGAGAAAGAGCCGGATTCCCATGATCGTCAAGACCAGCAGGAACAGATTGGAGAGGAGCATCGCCACGAAGATCCCGTAAACGATTTCCGGATGGGTGGAAAGAAGAAGCGGACCCGGCTGCATCCCGTGGATCATGAAGGCCGCGATCATCATGGCGGTCGTGTTGCTGCCCGGAAGCCCCAGCGAGAGCAGGATGGTCATGGAGCCGCCGGTGGAGGCGTTGTTCGCGGACTCCGAAGCCATCAGCCCATCGATGGCGCCGTGGCCGAACTTCTCCGGTTCCTTCGATGTCCTCGCCGCCTCCCCGTACGCCAGAAACGAGGCAATCGTCGCCCCGGCGCCGGGCAGCGCCCCGACGATCGTGCCGATGATCGGGGAGCGGATCAGATTGAACCAGTTCTTTCTGAACAGAGAAAATTTCGGCATCTCCGCTCTCATGCCCCGGTACCCGACATGCCCCTTGTACTCCTTGAACGGCTCCTCCGCCTCGATGAGGATCTCCGACACGGCCAAAAGCCCCACCATCGCGGTCACGAAGTTGATCCCCCCCAGCAGTATCATCGTATCGAAGGTGAACCGCTCCCCACCCGTAATGCCGTCTGTGCCGATCGTGGCCAGAAAAAGTCCGAAGGAACAGGAAAGGAAGCCTTTCAGGAGAGAGCCTCCCGACAGGCCCGAAACGACGCTCAACCCGAGGATGGTGAGGGCGAAGAACTCCGGAGGACCGAACTTCAGGGCAAAATTGGCGATCAGCGGCGTCGCCGCCATCATGACCAGCACGCTGAATATTCCGCCGAAGATGGAGCAGAGCAGAAATGTCCATAGTGCGAAGGCGGCATGACCCTGTTTGGCGAGCGCATGTCCCTCGATCACGGTGGGCACCGAGGAGGGCTCCCCCGGAATGCCGAAGAGAATCGACGTGATGGAACCGCCGGTGATCCCCCCGCAGTAGGCGGCCACGAGCATGCTGAAGGCCGTCATCGGCGAGAGTGTATAGGTGAAAGACAGAAGCAAGACGACGCCCATGGACGTGCTGATTCCCGGAAGGGCGCCCGCCAGCAGCCCCCAGAGGCCTCCCAGACCTATCGCCAGGATGTTCTGCGGGAGAAGGACGGTTGCAAAGGCATTCCAGTAATGATCCAACATCGCATTGCACCCCTTCGGCTTCCGAGCAACAATGTTACTCAGCTACAAAGCGCGCGCCGGAAGGCGCGAGTCGCTAATAAAAAAGACGGCTAAATACGGTAAAGATGCCGACACCCCTGGGAAACGGGATCGCGATGAATTTCGCAAAAACGAGAATCGTTATGGCGGTGACCAGAAACGGCGAGATGATCAGAACCAGTTTTCTTCTCTCTTCCAGGGCCAGGGCGAACGCCGGAACAAAGAAGAAGGTGGACAAAATAAAGC
>Ga0210028_1003481_pt1 | contig 11932 bp, 6 predicted proteins | sample CryGeymeta201513_FD_185468 | JGI IMG/M metagenome (GOLD analysis project Ga0210028, IMG submission 185468) | Groundwater microbial communities from Crystal Geyser aquifers in Utah, USA - Crystal Geyser metaG 2015-13 (SPAdes) (version 2) | ecosystem: Environmental > Aquatic > Deep subsurface >...
GTATTTTGGAAGTTCATATCTTATTGTCGTCGAGGGATTGAACGGATTTGGAAAATTTTGGCTTATCCTAAAATCTTTTGGAGTTAAATTTTCTACAAGCCCAACTGAAGTTAAATTATCAATTTCGATTTCTTGATCTGATGAATCTGTTTTAATGACTCCTCCTGAATAAATTGAGCCTTTGAATTTTCTCATGAATTTATAATGATTGTCTGAAAATCTAGTTGTGTCTCCATCAATGTGTTCCAATTTTATTGGAAGAGCAGTATTTTCTTTGGAAGTATCTGGAATTGCATTGTATCCTTTACTCTCTAGAAATTCTGGAGTATAATTTTGATTTTCTGGAAGCCCGTTATTGTCAACTAAAAGTTTTTCCAATTTTCCCAAATGAACTTTTATGATATTTGGATTGTTTAAAGTTAAATATTTTTTATCATAGTCTGATAAAGTTGCAACTCCGCTAGTTAAGTTAAATGTAATAATATTACCTCTAGAATCAAAATACTTTTTTCCAGTATAAGGATTTTTAATGTAAGCTTCTAGACCCATTGTCACGGGATGATTTGCATCCATATCAAAATCTCCTGGTTTTATCGAATTAAAATTGTGATAATTAAAAAATAGCCAATCATCAAATTTTAAAGGGTCCTCCCCAACTAAAATCCCTGCAATTGCATGAGAAACTCCATTTGTGTTGGTTGTTGAAAAATAATACAATGGTATATTTGTCCAAGCATTATGTTCGCTTGAATGAACATTCTGCATTCCTTGGTCTTTTTCTAATTGAATAAATTCATCCATATTAGATAGTCCTCCATTTCTAAAGCACATATCTAAAATATTTGTTGCACATACCCATCCAGGAGTCGCTGCTCTAGAAGGTTGATTTGTAATTAAGTTCATTTTCATAGCCCAATTAGTTCTTTCTTCTTTTGTTTTTAGTTCGTTCCAATGTCCAGGAAGATAAGGAATCTTTCCAGAAACATAATCTAAAATTGTTTTTGTGTCTTCTGAATTTGTTAATCCGTCGCCATTCACATCTAACATTTTATTTGAAACCCCATTTTCAACTAAAGATGCATCTGTGCTATCAACTTTACCACTTAGATTTCCATCTCCTGAACCGTACCATTCTAGAGGCTGTTTTCCAACTTGCAATGTTACATTTGGTTGAGAGAAAGGATTTCCTATCACATCTAAAGAAGTAGGACCATTTAATTCGGTACCCTGGGCAAAAAGGATGGATGCGAGTGATAGTAAGAAATAAAAGAAGACCGGTTTCATTTTAACTCTATAAATTTTGTTGTAAACTTAACCAAGTTAGACGTTAGAGTCAATAAAATTTTACCGGAAGCTAAGAAAGTTTTGTTTACCCCATCTTCTTCTTCAATCTTTCAATCTCATCCCGAAGAGAAGCGGCGCGTTCAAATTCCAAATCTTTTGCCGACTTATACATCTCATCGGTTAGCTGTTGAATCAAATCTTCTTTCTGCTCTTTTGTCATGTACTTAATTACCGGTTCGGCAACTTTAGAAAATGGAGTGTCGTACTTTTCTCCATCTCTTGTACGAACATCGGCGATAGAAGTAGAGGACATGATTTCATCAAACGTTTTATAAATCGTCTGTGGAGTAATATTATTCGCGATGTTATATTCCGTTTGAACTATCCGCCGCCGTTTTGTTTCTTCTATCACTTTCCGCATTGATTCTGTAATTCTGTCGGCGTACATAATAACGAGTCCGTTCACATTTCGCGCGGTTCTTCCGGCTGTCTGCATCAGCGAGCGTTCACTGCGGAGAAATCCTTCTTTGTCCGCATCAATAATTGCAACGAGAGAAACTTCCGGCAAATCCAATCCTTCGCGAAGCAAATTTACACCGACAAGTACATCAAAATCTCCAAGGCGCAGATCACGTAAAATTTCTACACGCTCAAGCGCATCAATATCGCTGTGAATGTAGCGGACAAGAATGCCGAGTTTTTCAAGATAGTCAGCAAGGTCTTCCGCCATTTTTTTAGTTAATGTAGTAACTAACACTCTTTCTTTTTTTACAACACGCGTTCTTATCTCTCCGAGCAAGTCATCTATTTGTCCTTTTATCGGGCGGACTTCAATTTCTGGATCGAGCAAACCGGTAGGACGAATGATCTGTTCAACAAAAATTCCTTCCGATTTTTCCAATTCATAATCGCTTGGTGTGGCGCTGATAAAAATTGTCTGGTTCAACTTTGCATAAAATTCATCGAACTTCATCGGCCGGTTATCCAGCGCGGAAGGAAGCCGGAAGCCGTATTCCACAAGGGTTTCCTTGCGTGACCGGTCGCCGTTGAACATCCCGCGTACCTGCGGAATGGTTACGTGTGATTCATCTATAATCAGAAGAAAATCTTTCGGAAAATAATCCATCAATGTTGATGGACGAGTCCCCGGATCGCGGTTTTCCATGTGGCGGGAATAATTTTCTATTCCGGAGCAATACCCGATTTCTTTCATCATTTCGATATCGAACTTTGTCCGCTGTTCAATTCGCTGCGCTTCCAAATATCTTTCTTGTTGATGATAATATCGCAAACGTTCTTCCAATTCAAACTCAATTAGTTTGATCGCTTTTTGCATTTGTCCCCGCTCCGTTACATAATATTTAGCGGGGTAAATTGCGGTGGACTCAATTTCTTCTTTTGTCTCGCCGGTGATTGAATCAATGACGGAAAGTTTTTCAATCTCATCATCCCAAAGTTGAATGCGTATCGCTTCTTCATATTGATAAGCCGGAATAACTTCAATAATATCACCACGGACGCGAAAAGTACCGCGAGTAAAATCCGTATCGTTCCTTACAAAATAAATATCGGTAAGCGTTCGCAGAATTTCTTTCTTGGAAGTTTTCTGATTTTTCTTCAAAAAATAAATTTGCTTCGCGTATTCTTCCGGCGCGCCGATACCGTAAATACAACTCACACTCGCAACGATGATGATATCGCTTCGTCCTTCAATTAACGCTGTGGTTGCTTTTAGGCGAAGGCGATCAATCTCTTCATTCACGGCAAAATCTTTTTCGATAAACGTATCGGAAGAAATGACGTACGCTTCAGGCTGGTAGTAATCATAATAGCTGATGAAAAACTCAACTGCATTTTTGGGGAAGAATGATTTAAACTCGGAATACAACTGCGCGGCAAGTGTCTTGTTATGTGAGATGATCAGTGTTGGTTTGTTCAATTGTTGAATAACGTTTGAGATGGTAAATGTTTTTCCGCTGCCGGTAACTCCAAGCAGTGTCTGGAATTTATCACCCCGTTTGATGCCGTCAACCAATTCTTGAATTGCCCGCGGCTGATCGCCGGAAGGCTGATAATTTGATACTAATTCGAAAGTCTTCATTTCTTTTAATAAATTTATAGTTGGAATTCTAAGATACAGGTTTAAGCACAAATTCAACAAGAGAAAAAGAAAGTAGAATTATGAAAAAAAGTTTTGTTATGACCGCCGGATTATTCGGTTTTGTCGGTGTGACTTTGGGAGCTTTCGGCGGACATGCTTTAAAGGAAATAATCTCTCCCGAAATGCTGGAGATTTATAAGATCGGGATTCAATATCATTTGATACACGCCGTGGTATTGCTTGCAATTGCACTTTCGGGAAAGGAATTTCTTCAAAAATCCTTTATGTTTTTTACAGTGGGAATTCTTCTCTTCTCCTTTTCACTTTATGCTTACGCGATTAGCGGAATTAAATTTCTCGTCTTCATTACTCCACTTGGCGGAACATGCTTTTTAATTGGCTGGGGATTGGTGGTTTATCAATCGTGGAAACATGTAAAAGAATAGAAAACTAAAAACGCAACCTCGAAGGTTAAGGAAGATGTTAGGTGTCAACCTTCGAGGTAACTAATCTAAATTTCCATAAACCGTCATCCATCTTAATTTTTCATTAATCAATTTCATCCTTATTTTTATAACACTATTTGATTATTAAAAGAAGTACTTCGATGAAACGCACCATTCTTTCTTTCCTTGTTTTTATTTCCATCAATTATGGACAATACAATATTAAATCACCCTACTTGCAAAATCCCGACAAGGTAATTGGTTACGTTGATAGCTGTGCTGCTTTCTGGTTGAATGCATACGACCCGGTGAATGGAGGATTTTATACGAACATCGACAAGTACGGAAAAGCAAGCGGCACACAAAAAAATATGCAGACGCAGTCGCGCGATGCGTATGGATTTGTCCGCGCTTTTATGCTTACCGGAAAAGATGAATATCTTACTAAAGCAAAACAAGCGCTCGATTTTATGTACAAACACGCTTGGGACAATACCAATGGTGGTTGGTATTGGGAACTTGACAAATATGGTAATCCAACTTCCGGCAACACAAACAAAGATGCGTTTCATCAGCACTACGGACTTCTCGGTCCAATGGCTTCTTTTGAAGCTACAGGCGATACACTCGATTGGAATTGGGTAATGAAAGGTTATCAAAATAATGAAACAAAAATGTGGGACAACCGCGCTGAATATTTCGGCTACTACGATTACAGCAGCAAAAACTGGTCAACAAAAAACAATAAAAGTTTTAACGCTACGGTTGATGCGATTACAACTCATTTACTTTATTTGTATCTGCTGACCAAGGATCAACAATATTTGGATAAGACTCTCCAAATAATTGATAACATGCAAACATGGTTTGTGCCAAGTATGGATCTTCAAAAAATTGGTTTTGCGGAAATTTATGATGCTAATTGGAATAGCCTTCCAAGCGAAACGATGACGATAATGGGACACGTTTTAAAAACGGCATGGTGTTTCGCTCGTGTAAATCAAATTCATCCCGACCCAAGTTACATTTCTTCAGCGAAAAAATTAATTGAAAATGTTTTGTTGAAAGGGTATGATACTGAGTTTGGTGGTCCTTACAAAGATTACAATCGTACAACGGGACAAATGTTAATGTGGGGAAATCCCGACACCGCAAAAGCCTGGTGGCAAATGGAACAAGCGGTAACAGCGGGTTTGCAAATGTATCAAGTAACTTCTGAAGATCAATATTTAAAAATGGCTGATGAAACACTCGACTTTTTCATGAAATATTTTGTTGATCATACTTACGGCGAAGTATATGAGAATAGAACTCGCCGCGGCGTGCAAACGTGGGGTGAAGGAAAGGGGAATCCGAACAAAGCCGGATATCATTCAATTGAATTGGGATACTACACATATCTTTACGGAAAATTTTTCGTAAAAAAAGAACCGATAACTTTATACTATGATTTTCAACCCGGGAAAGATCGGAAAGTGTTTTTAAACCCGATTGAACTTCCGTTCAATAACTACGCAATAAAAGAAGTTATTTATAACGAGCAACCGTATACAGATTACGCATCACAAACGCACGAACTGCATCTACCGGTTAATGTCGGCGGAAAATTTAAAGTGACATTCGAGCAAGTAATTTATGATGATATAGCAGATGAGAAAGTTTTGCCGGAGAAGTTCGAGCTTAAACAGAATTATCCGAATCCGTTCAATCCAACAACAAACATCAGTTGGCAGTTGGCAGTCGGAAGTTACGTAACACTAAAAGTTTATGATGTGCTTGGGAATGAGATTGCGACGCTGGTTGACGAAGAAAAGCAAACCGGCAATTATAATGTGAACTTCAATCCACAACAAACAAATAACGACAAACAGCTTTCGAGTGGGATTTATTTCTACACGTTGCGCGCGGGTAAATTTGTCGAAACAAAGAAAATGATTTTTCTTCGTTAGGCAGTTAGTTGATGATTCCCCACTAATAAAAAAGCCCGGCAGATGTCGGGCTTTTTTTAAGAATAAGAACTTACTCGTGAGTATTTTTTATTGCTTCAATCTTATTTCGCTTATAATCCGAAACTCCGACCACCAAACCGGCAGTAACAACCACAGCTCCGATGATTTGATATGTTGTAACATCTTTACCAAAAAGAAGCATAATAAAAGGTAGTAGCGCCAGCCAAACGTTAGTGTAAGGAACCCAAAGATGCGCGGAAAATTTAGAGAGTTTGAAAAATCCAAAACTGTAGACGTAACCTGTTAATCCGGCGGCAATAACAAAGAGAATAGGCCACCAGTTATTGGGGAAAATGTTTCCATCGAATAATGCAAAGAATCTATGGTATTCGACCGAAATAAAAACCTTTTCAATATTCTTTTCAACATCGGCAGGTAAATCCTTCTGGAGCTGATAAGCATTGATCGTCTTGTCATAATGGGTTAAAATGAATTCCTTTTTGGGTCCATCAAGTTTTGCAAGTACACGAGTTTCAAATTTATGAATGGGAACTTGAGCGGGAATATTTGCACGGAGAAAACTTCCGACAAGTGGAAAAATAATCAACGCCGAAGTAATAAAGAGCATCTTCCAAATTTCCCGCCACAATACCAAAGCGTTTGGGCCAACTTTAGAGAATGCGGTCTGAACCGTTTTGTTATTTAATATTTGTTGGGAGCCTAAGCAGAGGTTAATAATTATTATCCAAATAATTGCTGTCGAGTCAAGAAATGTATCCGGGTCGGGAGTTCCACCAAGAACTCTCGGCAAATGGGGAATTGCTAAACCCAAAACAACAAGGAGAACTCCAATCCAATGTTCTTTTCTTAATGTAGCGTTAAAAAGGAATTTGCCGAAAAAGGGTAAAAAGACCAAATAAATATTTACATACGGAGCAAAAAGATGAGGAGAATAATATCGCGGTAAATAAAAGAATCCGATGTTTTCGATTACGCCGGTAAATGCGCAAATGATAATGGTTATCATCGAGACCGCACCGGGCCACAAATATTTTAATTTCTTTCCTCGAATAACTTCAACGCTAACTGCGATTAAAGCCCAGAGGAGTTTTGAAAGTTCTCTCCACCAGGTCATTACTCCGGGAGAAACACCAACAGCTTTATCGCCGACATATTCCGGTTGGTTGCCCATCCAATTGAGGATGTACTGTCCGCTCAGTCCGCCGTTAATGATCATCACCCAAAGGAAAAGTAATATCAATTCCATCTTTCTTTTTCACTTATGTGAATGGATAGTTCCAATTTTTACGGGGGGTAAAGTTACTTTTTTTTTTTGAATGAACCTATAAAATTTTAATCGATACATACAAATCTATATGCATAATTGAACGATTGAATAATATCCTCGATTAAATTCTTGTTTTTTTTTGACACGATTTACGAACAAGGATTAACGAATAGCGATTTTTGATTTGTTTGACTTCTAAAATCAAAAATCGTTAATCATTGTTCTGAGATCAAAAAGTATTGGTTGACGGCTTCGCTGCGCTAAGAGTGCATGGATGAATGAAATCAATTTCAAATTGATAGAGAAAACGCTCATTCATACAAACATTCATCCATTCCGTCGTTCCGTTCCACCACGAACCAATTTTTCCTTATATTTGCAGTCAACTATTGATAACTATAGAGAAGAGCATGGAGCCCCAAAACACAATCGAAATTCCTAAAGCATATAACTCCGCATCAGCAGAAGATAAATGGTACGCCTATTGGTTAAAACATAAAATATTTCATTCGGAAGTTGACAGCACAAAAGATCCTTACACCATCGTTATTCCACCGCCGAATATTACCGGAATGTTAACCATGGGGCACATCTTAAACAACACGCTGCAAGATGTACTTATCCGCCAGAAAAGAATGCAAGGTTTTAACGCTTGCTGGGTGCCGGGGACTGACCATGCATCAATAGCTACCGAAAGCAAAGTTACAAAATTTTTAAAAGATGAAGGAATTGACAAACACAAAATCGGGCGAGAAGAATTTTTAAAGTATTGTCAGGAGTGGAAAATTAAATATGGCGGAATCATCATTCAACAACTAAAGAAGCTTGGTGTAAGCTGCGACTGGGAGCGCGAACGCTTTACGATGGATGATCATTATTACAAAAAAGTTATCGAAGCGTTTGTAAAACTTTATCACGATGGAAAAATTTACCGCGGAAACAGATTAGTGAATTGGTGTCCTGTTTCCAAATCGGCTATTAGTGATGAAGAAGTAATTTACAGAACGATAAACGGAAACATTTGGTATTTCAAATATCCGGTGAAAGACTCAGACGAATTTATTACCGTTGCAACTACTCGTCCCGAAACGATGCTGGGAGACAGCGGCATAGCTGTTAATCCAAGCGATAAACGTTATAAGAAATTAGTTGGCAAATCCGTAATTCTTCCTTTGGTGAACAAGGAAATTCCAGTTATCGCAGACTATTATGTTGAAAAAGAATTTGGAACCGGCGCCGTAAAAGTTACGCCCGCACATGATTTTAATGATTATCTCATGGGGCAGCGGCACAATCTCGAAGTGATAAATATTTTTAATCCCGATGCTTCAACCAATGAAAATGTTCCGCAAGAATTTCAGCATCTCGACAGATATGAAGCCCGCAAGTTGGTCGTAAAGAAGATGGAAGAACTCGGTTTAGTTGAAAAGATTGAGCCATATCAAACAAACATCGGTTATTCTGAGCGTGGCGGCGTGCCGATTGAACCATATCTTTCCGAGCAATGGTTTATGAAAATGGATGAGCTCGCCAGACCTGCACTCGAAATTGTAAAAGAAGGAAAAGTAAAATTTCATCCTGACCATTGGGTTAAAACGTATGAACATTGGATGGAAAACATAAAGGATTGGTGCATCTCGCGCCAGCTTTGGTGGGGTCACCGGATTCCCGTTTGGTATTGCGTTGGCGATGATCATTGTAATTTGGAATGTAAGCAGCCGATCGTTGCGGAAACGAAACCGGAAAAATGTCCGCACTGCGGAAGCACAAATTTGAGACAAGACGATGATGTGCTTGATACGTGGGCATCAAGCTGGCTTTGGGCGCATGATGTTTTTAAAACCGAAAAAGAAAAGAAATATTACTATCCTACAAATACGCTTATCACCGCACCAGATATTATTTTCTTTTGGGTAGCGCGAATGATCATTGCCGGATTGTATTTTGAAAAAAATATTCCCTTCAGCGATGTTTATTTTACCAGTATCATCCGCGATCTGCAAGGGCGGAAGATGAGTAAGTCGCTTGGCAACTCTCCCGATCCGCTTGAAGTGATAAATGAATATGGCGCCGATGCGCTCCGTTTCTCCGTAATTTATTTAGCGCCGCTTGGACAGGATGTTCTATTCGCAACGGAGAAATGTGAGATCGGCAGAAACTTTGCTAATAAAATTTGGAACGCCGGAAGATTTTTATTGATGAACGCACAGACGATCCCAATCGATAAAACACTTGCAGATAAACATATTGATATTATTGATGAGTGGATTCAATCGCGATTTAACCAAACGTTAAAAGAGTTAAACCGCGCAATGGAAAAGTTCGAGTTCAACAACGCCTCAAAAATTATTTATTCGTTTGTGTGGAATGATTTCTGCGATTGGTACATCGAGTTATCAAAATCAAAATTCTATTCCGATAACGAAGAAGTGAAATCAGCTGCATTAACACGGGCTATTTCGCTGTTCGAAAATCTTTTAAAACTTGTTCATCCATTTATGCCATTCGTAACTGAAGAACTGTGGCAGCTTATCAAAAAAAGAAATGTAGGAGAAAGTATTTCAACTTCCGCTTATCCGAAGTGCGACGAAACATTTATCAAACAAAATGTTGATGATGAAATGAACTTCTTGCAGGAAGTTGTTACCGCAATCCGCAATATCCGCGGTGAAATGAACATTGCTCCTTCAAAGCCGATTTCTGTTTACTTGAAAACCGAAGTAAATCTTTCGGCAAGTATTAATTATTTCAAAAAATTAACTCGTGCAGAAGAAGTGGTAATCGGTAAAGACATTGTTAAACCGGAAAAATCTACTGCGGCGGTTGTGAAGAATTGCGAAATCTATATTCCGCTTGAGGGATTGATAGATGTTGCAGCAGAGCGGGAAAAGTTATCGAAAGATATCAGCCGTTTAGAAGGCAGCATTAACGGAGTTGAGAAAAAACTATCGAACGAAAATTTTGTGAAGAACGCTCCCGTTGATATAGTGGAAAAAGAAAAGACAAAATTAGCAGATTGGTTTGAGAAGTTGGCAAAGTTAAAAGAACTCTTATTAAATCTTAAGTAAAAGAAAATGTTTTCTAAAAAACAGTTTCCGCTTCTTACTGCAATTGCCGTTTTCATTCTTACGCTGTTAATATTTCTTTACATCTCAATTAATGAAAACAATGGAAGACTAATCTATGGATTGGACGATGCATACATCCATCTTTCAATAGCAAAGAATTTAGCATTTCACGGAAATTGGGGAATCAGTCCCGACAAGTTTTCCTCTTCGTCGTCTTCTCTAATTTGGCCGGTATTGCTCAGCATTGCATTTTTGACTTTTGGAGTAAACGAAATTACTCCTTTCGTTTTAAATGTGGTTTTTTTAACAGCGGCTCTCGTCTTTGCAAGTTATAAAATAATTCCCGACGGGATGAAATGGCATTATAAATTAATCGCTCTACTAATTATAATTTTCACTACTGCTTTTCCAGCGTTAGTCTTCGGTGGGATGGAACATTCTCTGCAAATATTCATAAGCGTGATGTTTGTTTATTACGCCGCGACAATGTTAGCCTTAAACACCGATTCTGCCCCATCAACAAAAATGGATATGATTTTTTTGCTCACTTCGTTTTTATTAACACTTGTTCGTTATGAAGGGCTGTTTTTGATTGCTGTTGTTTTTGTGCTGCTTCTTTTTCAGAAAAGATTCTCATTAGCATTTTTACTTTTAATTATTTCATTACTACCAATTATTTTGTTTGGTTTATTTTCCATTTCAAACAGTGCCTACTTCCTACCAAATTCCGTTTTACTTAAAGGGGCGATGGCAAGATTTTCAACTTCAAAAGATGTTTACAAGTGGGTTTATGAACTTTTTTATACTACGGGATTCAATAATTTTCATACAGGATATCTCTTTACTTTTATGCTTATTTCTTTGGTGTGTTTATGGTTTCTTAAAGTAAATCGAGAAACGAATAATTTCCTTTTTGGGTTCGGACTTATTACTGCGCTAGCAACGATATTGCATATTAAATTAGCTGACGTTGGATACTTCTTCAGATACGACGCTTACCTGGTCTTTTTGTTTTTGGTTTTTATTATATCTTCATTTATTCAGATGCGTTCGATGATCAAAATCAAAATTAGATCATTAGAAAAATTATGGCAAAAAACCGCCTTTGGTTTGATAATAATGTTCTTGCTTGTGCCAATAATTGTAAGAGGAGCGATTGCACTTAAACAAGTTACCGAAGCTTCTAACGATAGATTTATGGAACATCTTACCGCGGCGAATTTTATAAACAAGTATTACAACAACGCCACAGTTGTTTTAAACGATATTGGTGCGGCATCATTTTATTCAGAGGTGAAAATTCTAGACGCTTATGGTTTGTGCAGCAATGAACCGGTTGAGTTCAGAAAGAAAACCGGCTACACAAAAAAAGATTTATACAGCTGGGCACAAAAATCAAACGCTAAAATTGCAATACTGCAAACGAATTGGAACGAAATATCCAAACGCATCCCGGACGAATGGACAAAAGTAACCGAATGGGAAATACCGCGTAATGTTATTTTCGGCGATACAAAGATAGGCATTTACTCGGTTGATCTTTCTGAGAAAAACTTCTTGATTAAAAATTTAAATGAGTTTTCTTCTTTAGTTCCCAAAGGAATCCGACAGAAGAGATTGTATTAGTCTGAGAAATTTGAAGATCGGAAAAGATTTTTTTTTGAATTCTTTTGAAACCGGCAACCGCCGAGGTAATTTAATTCCTAACCTGGACAAGCCAGAACCAATTTATCACATTAGAATGATTGAATGGCTGTATGGTTGAATGAAAAACATCCATCCATTCATTTTCATTC
>Ga0210028_1003499_pt1 | contig 11890 bp, 10 predicted proteins | sample CryGeymeta201513_FD_185468 | JGI IMG/M metagenome (GOLD analysis project Ga0210028, IMG submission 185468) | Groundwater microbial communities from Crystal Geyser aquifers in Utah, USA - Crystal Geyser metaG 2015-13 (SPAdes) (version 2) | ecosystem: Environmental > Aquatic > Deep subsurface >...
CAGGTAGGCTCCTTTCAGACCCGTGTTATAATGTCATGACTGGTGCAAAAATCTTGAGATTGTGCATCGATAAACATGGTTACACATGGGAGGCAGTGGGCTGTTACAATGCAGTAAGCAGACAGAAAAGGATCGGCTATTCCTGGAAGGTGTATGAAGAACTGAAGGCTGAAGGCTTAAGGCTTAAGGCTGAAGTCAAAAGCCAAACTCAAAACTCAAAACTCAAAACTCAAAACCCCAACTTCCGAACTACGAACTCATCCTTTTCATTCACTGTAAAGGATGAGGCCTCTGTTGAGTAAGATTTATGAGCATTTTAGCAGATATCCTGTCAAAGATAAAACACCTTGAGCCAAGAAGGGATATTCCTCCAGGGCTCAGAAGCACGGTCTCTGCCCTTAGAAAGAAGGAGTTAAATAAAAGGCGAGTAATTATCCTTCTAATCTTTGCCGCCATAGCATTAAGCTCGGGCTCTGTGACGGTTTATCTGATGCAGACATATTTACCCCGCACCACAGAAAGCCACGGGGGTAAAGCCGTGGTGCGGGGTTTACCCGGGGAGGGATTAAAAGAGGTAGAGCCTCATACTACCATAAAACAACCCGAGTATAAACCAGAGTATAAAAGAGAAGAAATTAAAAGAAAGCCGACAGTGAGACCGGAGATTATTGCTCAGAAAGAGAAGCCAAAGGTAGAAGAGATTGTAAGCCCCGTTAGAAAGCAGGGCCCTTTTTCTAACGGGGTAAAGGAGCAACCCGATGTTCGGACCTCGGAAAATGACCTTTATCTTTATATGGGTGGAAATTACGAAAAGAAAGGGGATCACTACAATGCCATATCCAGTTACAAAAAGGTTCTTGACATAGAACCCAGGAATTACAGGGTAATAAATAAGATAGCTTACATACTCATCCAGATAGCCTCATATGAGGAGGCATTGAAATATCTCGACAGTGCACTTAGCATCAGGCATGATTATGTCCCCGCGTTAATTAATACAGGAATTGTATATGCAAAGGCAGAAAAGTTCTCTGACGCAGAGAAATACCTCTTAAAGGCCCTGTCCCTCGAAGAGGCTAACCAACCGGCACTTTTTAACATCGCCACGCTTTATGAAAAACAGGGTAAATACGACCTTGCCAGAGGATACTATTTAAGGCTAAAAAATCTGGGTAATGATCAAGGACGCCTTGGCATCGAAAGGATAGAGGGGTTAACAAATGGTGTCAGGTCTTGACATTTGACATAGGCTTATAGAAATACCCTTTTTAACTTTGATGAACCCTTTATGTCAAATGTCAAGACCTGACACCATTTACTTCCACATCCTTATCTGCTATCCAGCCCTCCCTGTCTCCATACACAGAGAGTTTATACCACCTGGAACCGACACTGTCCATTGTCTCATCAATTATCTTTATTTTCTCTCCCTTGTAAATCATACCAATCTTAGAGGCACTGATATCAGGCTCAGCCATTATATTTGCAGCTTCAGCACTGACCACCGCATATCTCAATGGGCTGATTGGCTTTTTGATAGCAACAGGTGGGGTGCCTTTATCTCCTGTAAAATAGTCAGAGGTCCAGTAGTATCCCATCGCTCCTGCAATAATAACAAGCACTATCAGGGCATAAATCAATACCGGTCGCTTTTTTATTTCCTTATCCATGACACCACCCTTAAGATGCCTTACGGCATACCTGAGATGTCTGGGGGTAATGGTGTTGCTTTCTTCAAGATATGCAGACATGATAGCCCTTGATGCTAATATGTTGATGATTCGTGGTATCCCTGCAGAGAATTTATAAATGGGCCTCGACAGTCCGCCATCCAGCCTCAAGAATCCCTTTCCTGCCTTTATCAGCCTGTAGTTTATATATTCCAGTATCTCATCACTCTGTAGCGGAGTCAGCCTTGCCCTTACTGTTATCCTCTGGCTCAATTGTCTGAGTTTATCTTTATTCAGCCTCCCCTCAAGCTCGGGCTGGGCAATCAGGATTATCTGTAAGAGTTTATCTTTGTAGGTTTCAAGGTTTGAAAGCAGCCTTAACTCCTCGAGGGTCTCATCGGGCAGGTTCTGTGCCTCATCAACAATTATGATCACAGGCTTTCCGATCTGGGATTTCTCTACAAGAAAGTCCCTGAATGCCTTTAATATGTCATTCTTGTTTGTCGTTGTGAGTTTTACATTCAGGTCCTCAAGGACAGACAGGAGAAATTCCTCAGGGGAAAGACGGGGGGTCAATACCAGCGCTATCTCCGCCTTATCCCTCCAGCTTTCTTTGAATACATTAAGAACGGTAGTCTTTCCTGTCCCCGGTTCTCCTGTCACAAGGCAGAAGCCTTCCTTTTGCTGCACCACATAATTTAGTGAAAGCAGGGCCTCATTATGGCTTGCTGATGGGAAGAAATACACAGGGTCGGGTGTCAATCTGAAGGGGTCTTCCTTTAATCCATAAAACTCTAAAATATCCATTATCTTCCCATCTTTGATACCAAGTCATATACTGGGAATAAAAGACCAATTATGATAAGCGCAAACATCAGTCCTATAACGCCTATCACGATTGGCTCTATCATCTTGCCAAGCTTCTGTGATACATCATCGAGCCTCTTGAGGTAATACCCTGAGAGATAGGCAAATTGTTCATCAAGGGTGCCACTTGTTTCCCCTATGTCAATCATCCTTGTTGCAAGTGGAGGAAATACCTCATGTCTTCTTAAGGCATCTGATATCCTGCTGCCTCCTGATATTGCCTGTTTGGAATCCTCAATAGCAGACTTAAAAACATCATTGCCTATGACCTCGGCTATTATCTCAAATGACCTGTCTATGGTAATGCCTGCTGCGGTAAGTATCCTGAGCTGCTCTGAGAATAGTGCTAAGAGCTTGTTATAGATAACATGTTTCATTACTGGAAACTTTATCTTTGCAAGGTCAATATAGTATCGGGTCTCCTTCTTTTGCCTCAGAAGCTTTATCAATACAAACAATATCACAGGGCTCAGCAGTATCAGATACCAGTAAGACTGGGTAAGGTTGCTAATAAAGATGAGAATCCTTGTTGGCAGTGGAAGGGCAATACCCATATCCTTGAACACACCCATAACCTTTGGAAGGACATATATCAGCCAGAAAAGCAATGCACCAGTTGTTGTAACAATCGCAAAGGCTGGATATATGAGTGCCCTCTTAATAGAAGCGGCTAAGTCTTCCATCCTCTGCAGGTGTCCTGCTACATCAGAGAGGCTCCTGTCAAGCCGGCCTGTCTCCTCTCCTACCATTATCAGACGCACAAAGACATCAGGAAAGATGTGTCTTTGTACAGCCACCGCATCAGAGAATCTTGAGCCGAGTTCCACCGTAGCCCGTATACTGTCTATCTTTTGCTTAAAATATCTGTTCTCGGTTGTCCCTGCTATATCAGAAAGGGCAGAAAGTAGAGGAATGCCTGACCTCAACATCACAGAAAGGTTACTTGCAAACTCAATAATATCCCTTCTTTTTATCTTCTTTGCGAGAAGCCTCCTTTTTATGGATGCGATATACTCATTGGTTTTTTTTATGTCTACTACATGTAGTCCTGAGGATGTAATGCTGTCATATGCATTGTCCATATCTATGCCTTCTGTCACACCCTTTATGAGGGTACCGCTGGGGTCAATAGCCCTGTATGAAAAAAATGGCATTATCCAGCAACCCTCAATATTTCTCCGAATGTTGTTATGCCCTCAATAGCCTTTCTTATCCCATCCTCCCTGATGGTCTTCATGCCATTCCTTATAGCAACCTCTTTTATTGTTCCTACAGATGCGCCAGAATAAATCAACTCCCTTATATCATCACTAACAATAAATATCTCGCCGATGGCTGTCCTTCCTGAATAGCCTGTATTGCTACAGACAGGGCAACCCATGCCTTTAAAGGCAGTCTTTACACCTTCTTCAAGCTCTAATAGACCCATGGACTTCAATTCACCCCCTTTAAGTTGATATTCAGTCTTACAATTCATACATATCTTTCGTACAAGCCTTTGTGCTACAACAGCAAGGAGAGAGGATGAAAGCAGGTATCTATCAACGTTAAGGTCAATGAGTCTTGGAATAGCAGTAACCGCATCGCTTGAATGGAGTGTTGTGAGGACCAGATGACCTGTAATGGATGACCTTATAGCAATCCTTGCAGTCTCCTCATCCCTTATCTCACCTATGAGCATCACATCAGGGTCATGTCTCATAAAGTTTCTACCTGCAAGTGCAAAGTCATATCCTGCCTTTTCATTGACCTCTGTCTGCTTCACCATACTCAACCTGTATTCCACAGGGTCTTCCACTGTGAGGACATTCTTCTCGAGGAGATTTATCTCCCTCAAGGCAGCATAGAGGGTTGTTGTTTTACCACTTCCGGTGGGGCCTGTAAGGAGGATTATGCCATAAGGCTTTGAAAACAAAAGGCGCAATCTCTCTGTGGCGTGCTCATCAAAGCCGAGACCTGAGAGCCGGAGTAGCGAAACAGAGGCCCTCAGTATCCTGATTGCAACATTTTCTCCATATATCGTGGGAATGGTTGAGACACGCATGTCATATTTCTTGTTTAATAAGGAAAAAGAAAATGAACCATCCTGTGGCAATCTCTGTTCTGCTATATCAAGCCCTGAGAGTATCTTTATCCTTGATATAACCCCGCTCTGGATGACCTTTGGAAGACAATGGGCATGGTGCAAAACACCATCTATGCGGTAAGCGACATGGACTGTATCTGAGTGGGGGCTTATGTGAATATCCGTCGCATTCCTGCGGATACTATCCATGATCAAGAGTTCTGTGAGTGAGGAGGTCATGGTTGCTGATGGAGTCCCCATTCCGCCAGAGGCGGACTTTATCTCATTAATAGCACTAGCAATGCGATAAGGTATGGGGTTTTCTAAAAAATAATACGCCCTCTCCAATGCCTCATAAAAACCTTCAGTATCTACCATATAGACCTTTGGGGGGTTGCCGCTTATCCTGGTGGCTGTATCTATGGCAAGTATATTGCTGGGGTTACTTATTCCGATAGTAAGAATCCCATTTTCAACACTGAGTGGCAGAAAACCCATTCTTTCTGCAATCTCTCGAGATACCAGATGCAGGGCATCCTCTGGTATGGTATAGCCGTCAAGATTTAGAAACCCGATGCCTGCCTGCTCCGAAAGGACCTCCGCCATTTCTCCGGGTGAGACAAAACCTAGCTTTATCAGTGTCTCACCAATCAGGTCACCGGTTATAGTCTGCTGTGCCAGTGCAATATTTAGCTGTTCATCATTGATAAACCCTTTTGCCTTTAATAATTCACCGAATCTTGAGGTTGCCATTTTATTGTACTACTATCGTTGGTTTCAACATTATAACAAGCTCTGTCTTTTCATCGAGCCTCTTCCGACTCCTAAACAGATACCCTATCAGTGGAATATCGCCAAGAAGGGGGACCTTACTGTCCTCTGATACCTCCTTTTTCTGCATAAGACCCCCAATTATGACCATCTCTCCATCCTTGACCCTGACAGTGGTGCTTAACTCCCTGAGGTCAACTGTTGGCAGAGAAATCTGTATAATGTTTTCTCCAACCTTTCCGAGCGTCTTGTCCTCGAGTCTTATGAGGTCAGAAACTATAGGTGTTATAGCCATAGTTATCTCTCCCGTATCACTTATATATGGGACGATTCCAATCATAATACCTGAAAGGATGCCGCTGGTCTCGACTGTAAAGGTGGTAGTAGGCAAGACCCCCGTGGCTGCGGTTGTGGTGGTTGTCTCGACCCTTGATATGAAGTTTACATTTCTTCCGACACTCAAAAGTGAGGTCTGCCCATTCATAATATTCACCCTCGGATTTGAAAGCACCCTCACATTTCCCTGACTCTGGAGGGCATTTAACAAGGCGGTAAAGTCCCTTCCTGTAATGCCAATATGAAAATTGGACAGGGCCTCGGTCACAACAGTCGCAAACTTCTCTGTTCCCACTGTGACCCGACCCAGGCCACTTTTCTCTAATACTGCTGTCCAGTCAATTCCATATCTCAGAGTCTCGGACAGTTGCACCTCTACAATACGGGCCTCAATAATAACCTGCCTGTTGAGTACCTTCTTGATCGCTGCTAAATAATTCTCCACCCTTTCCAGATCCTTCTTCGTGGCAGTAACAATTATAGTCCCTGTCATCCTGTTAACGCTAAAACTTGCAATACCCGGCAGGCCCGCTATCGCCTTTTCTATGGAATCCCATAGTTTAAAAGCGACTTTATCAGCCTCTATCCTTTGTGTTACACCACCTCTGAGGCCGGTTGTTCCAGCTGCCATTCCAGTTGTTGTTGTAACACCTGCTGCCCCTCCTAATATGTCACCTCCGACATCAACAGCATAATCCTGAATAACCGGTGGCTGGCCGAATTCGAACACCCTTGTGTCCATTGCCTTCACAGTGAGGATATTGTCTTTTACGGAATAGAAATAGTCCACAGAAGCGACGATTATATTCAGGGCATCCTCTGCACTGATATGCCTTAATGTAACCGTCAGAGGTATTTCAGGATTCACCCCCTTGTCCATCACAAGGTTCAGCCCTGTAGCTTCGGCTATGACGTGAAGGACATCCCTTAGCGGGGTATCCCTTGCTGAGATGGAAACAATCCTTGTCTTCAGTGGCAAAAGCTCCTCAGAGACAGGTATAAAATTAGGGGGAGGCGGCTGAGAGGCGGCCACTGCAGTAAAAATAACAAGGCAGAAGGAACAAAGAATGAAGTGAAACCTTATCACTTAATCCCCTCCAGATACACCCACCTTGTTCTTTGTTCTGCGTTCTGCTGCCTGTGTTCTGTCAGCAATATCCTGTTTTTCTCTATTTTTGTTATCCTCATCCTGCCTATAGTATCTCCTTCGTTAACCACCAATCCATTCATAATAGCCATCCTGCGTCCCTCGCTAACAACTATCATCGAGACCTTTAATTCAACAGGTTCCTCCCCCCTCTGAGGGGCCATCGCTGAAAGAGGCACAGGAGGGAAGCCCTGTGGAGGTATCTTAACTATCTCTATCGGGCTTCTAAGGTCTTTGACAGCCGCAATCCGCCCTCTTTCGGGTAGTTCTATCCTTTCAGGGACAAATCCTACCACCTGTATCTCCTCTGGAGTTAGTGCAGGCTTAAAATTAATCAGTTTCATAGTAAGAAGACTGACAATAATTAATAAAAATGGCAGGACTATTAATATTATTTTTGATCTCTCCATATATCAATTTCACCCCGCTCCACAGGAAGCCACAGGTGCAAACCCCGCCCCTGCGCGGCAGGTGCGGGATAAAGCGTGGAGCGGGGTTCACAATCTCCCAATCTCTTTGCCTGACATCCTCAGCGAACCATCTATCTTACATATTATAATAGCACCAGATGGTCCCCCTGCCTTTGCAATTACAATGTTATTTATGGCAAGATATGGAAAATTCAGAGACTGCAGGTATCCAACGTTATTCACCAGCACCGCATAGTCATCAACAGGGATACGGATATTTACAGGAAGGGTTATCTCACCTGCCTTATCAGCAAAGTTTGTTACAGTTATGTCAGCACCCTTAATAGTCATCTTTATGGCATCGAGTGCTAATAGTATGCCCTCTTTATGGCTTTTTGAATAATAATAAGGTGGCAGTAGATTGTTTATCCCCTTTATCACCGAATCAATATCCATTGCAGTCTGTTTCATCCTCAAGGCATTTATCCTTATAAGCTCGAACTTCCTTATTGTATCTAAGAGGCTGTATTCATATTTAGTGAGTAAAGTAACAGAGACAATGATTATACCCAGGGTTATTCCTGCAATGAGGTGAAGGGTAACAGTTCTTTTGAGTTCACTATAGATCATTGATATTGCATCTTTATATGAAAACCTTTATCTTTAAAGTCAAGACCATGGCCCTTTATGCTGACACCTTTTAGAGCCGCAATCGAGTTAATGAGTTTCTGATAATCCATCTGCATACCTGCATAACCCTCTGTCTTTACTGACCCCTTCAGCTCTACATTCAAAATACTATTGCCTGTATTTATAGATATGGAATCTATCCTTATATTATCCACCTTCAGTTCAGAAAGTAAAGACAGAAACCTTTGAATGTCGGGAATTGATGCAGCATTCCTGAGGGATGTCACAAAAGGCATATACCCAGCAAGCTCGGTCTTTTTCATGTCGTATATGGTTAGTGTGTCATTAATATCGGGAAGGTTTCTTCTTATAGAGTTAAGTCTGTTCTTCGATTCCATAATATTTTTTACTATGAACCCTGTATAAACCATACCTATAATGGAAAGCGACAGGAACAGGGCAGTGGAATACCTCAAAAACAGCCTTGTGCGGAAAAGATTTTTATACTCTACAGTTAATAGGTTTATATCCCTATCCTTTGGGATAAAAAGTGCTGAAAGTGGAGATATAAAGTCAAGAAGTGTACTGCTCATCTGTGAACGAAAGGACTGGTGTGTGAGGCAGGCTATGGGTATTGATGTATCCACAGTTACATTGTAATTACTGCAGAGGCTTCCTGCAAGTATGATAGAATGCGGGTTTATCTTCAGGGTCTGTCTGCAATAATTAATAGTCATCTTAATGCCCTGAATATCAACATCCCCGATTCCCTGTTCAAGGAATTGGGCTATCCTGATGAACTGTATCACACCATCTTTAATCAAAAATATATTTTTATTAAGACCTGTCTCTGAAACGCATAGCAACGGCATAGGTTCTGGCCCTATCAGACAGGCGAGAGAAAATATATCAGGATAGATCGCTTTAACGACCTTGCCCTTAAGAATAAATTTATTAACTATCTCTTTTATTTCCTCATTCCTGACAGCAAAGACAAAGACCTCTTTCATCCTCCTCCGCTCTACAATCTTTTCGCCTGTTATTGTATAAATGAAGGAGAAGTCCTTGAATTGAGACCTCTTCCTTATCTCTGCTTCAATCAGTATTTTGATTAATCTGGTTTTTGTTGGTGGGACGAGGATTGTATCCTGGAAAAAATCCTTAAAGCTGTTTGTAATTATGAATTCCTTCTGCTTTTCCTTAAGAAGAAAGTCATCAAACTGTTCATTCCTTAATATGATGGCATCATCAACTACAATGTTTTTTCTCCTGAATGTGGCGTAAAGGACTCTTATGGTTTCATCTTCAAAACTTACTACTACCATTTAGATGTGTCGGGTCTTGACATTTGACTCAACCCTTTTTACAAGTCTATGTAGATTTTTATCCCTTGCCATTTGCTCCTTCAGCCTCATAGATATCTTACTTATACTGCTGTAATGGATCCCTCCAAATATCTCGCCTATTTCTTTATTACTTAATCCAGAATATCTTTGGATTAGATATATTGCAATTTTGCGACCTTCTTCGTTCTTGCCTCTATTTAGAACCTCTCCTTCCTTTATACCAAGGGTCTTCGCAACCTCTTTAATTATCTCCTCAGGCGCTCTATTTTCTGTAAATCCCTTTTTCTCTATAATTTCATCGCTTATCTTCTGCCTCTTTAATAACCTCCTTATGTCTTCCCTGAATTCCTTACCTCCAAGTATAACCCGAGCATAAAGGTCTTTCAGAGGTGTCTCTATCTTTCCTTCTAACCCTTCTTCCACATATTCCTTATAGTTTCTCCTCGCCATACCTTCGTCTCTCCCAAATCTCGACAACACCCATGAATATTCCATCCAGCTCTTTTCTTTTTGCATCCCGATATAAGCCGGGTAACTACTCCACTCATATAGTTCGGGGGTCTCCACTGTCCCTGCCCTCACGGGATTGAGATGAATATACCTGCTTAACTCTAAAAGATATGCATCTTTTTCCACAAGGATTCCCTTGTACCTCCCCTGGAAAAGATGTCCTGCTCTGCCATACCTGCGATTGAAATACCCTGTATAACCCCCATTTATCCCGTGCATCGCCTTCAAAAGGTTCCCCTTTGGTGTTTCAAGGACCAGATGATAGTGGTTATTCATTAGAACATAACTATGAATTAGAATCCCATAACGTTCATGATAATCTTTTAATATCTCAAGAAATTTTCCCCTGTCATGGTCGTCAAGAAATATCTCTCTTTTTTCGTTTCCCCGACTCGTAATGTGATAAAGGGCTCCCGGATATTCTATCCTTAATGGTCTTCCCATGTGAAAAGGTTAGCAGATATTCATGAGTTTGTCAATTGTCAAGACCTGACACCTTATCAATAGTCTATAATTGTACATGAAGTATAGGTTATAGCAGAAAGCTTTACAATATTGTTGCAGTTCGCATCAATCGTTATTAGGTCGGTGTAAGTTTTTTCGCATGACCGCTTGTCTTTCTCGCACCTGCTTTCTTTAGTATAGAGGTATATGGTTTGTCCTGGAAAAATTGGATTTGTACTTTCATTTTTATCTACTTCCAGACAACCATCTAAATCTATTCTGTAGTGTACCTTTTTATCAGTAGCATTAAATATGCGAATACCTGCAATTGTTGGGTTTATACTTAATGCCAGAGACTTTTGCGTGATGTTGTCATTGGTGCCAGGGGGGTCATTGTTATCCCTGGCAAAAAAGGTAAGGTTAAAGGCACCAGTTGCTATTGGTCCCCCTGAAATAGCGAGGCTATCGGCCTGCCCCCAAGACGCCTTAGCTAAATTTAAACAATCTGTGCTTAAAGTTGCTGGAGTAAAGGTTAACCCAGTAGATCCAGATTCCTGTCTGCACCAACGGTATTTTCCACCATCTGCAAAAGGCACACCGCCCTCAGCATAAATACTTACATTATAGGGACTGCATCTAAAACCAGAAGGCAACTCATTATTCAGAATCTTAAGTTGTGCCCCCACGCACCCTGCCTTTATCCTGAGCTCATCAAGGGTTACCCATTTGACAATGTCATCATAAGGTTCAGGTCTATTAATCATTTCAGCAGAGGGATAGTTGGGGCAGTTTGTTGAATTAGTGCAGTCGTCAATATCTGGGGTATCAACCTCATAAACTCGAACACAGGTTCCTGCAGGGCATGGTGCTCCTGTTATTGTTCCTGTTTGCACATTATAGTTATCAGCTCCACTTATAACAATAAAGGCAACGTTGGTAATGCTATTTGCCACTGTACATGCTGTGTCACGACAAATAGTTAGATCAGTTGTCTTTCTACCACAGATGGCATCTATACTTCCTGTAGGTATGGTTATGAGATTGGAATCTACAATATAATACAATGTCTTTGTCCATGCATCTTTGGGGTTTCTTACTATTTCAACGAATTCATCAATAGTACTATCAGGTGTAAAGTCATCCTGTAAGGGTAACTTTTTATTAGAGGCTCCATAACTTATTACAGACTCAGTCGCAGCATCAACTATCTCTTTTGACTCTATGTATTTAGCCCTTTTTGTTAGTGGCCCTATCAGGGCAACACCAAGGGCAACAAGAATGCCTATTATCACAAGGATTATTGCCAGTTCAATGAGGGTAAAGCCTTTATTCTTGGTTTTCAAAATCATATCTTCACCCTATTATTGCATAAATTTACTGTAGTTTAGCAAATTTTGTCATTCGGGTGCTTTTCTATTAGTTGAAAAGACCCAAGAACTTCTTATACATTATATCCTGTCCTACAGAAAGGCTAAGAAGAATTGAAGGGTAATAGGTAAGTTTTTCCAAAAAACCAAATTTACTTTTCAGTGTCTCATCTCTTTAATTTTTAACAATCGTATCCTTAGGAGGTAAGAAAAAACACTCTCCCATCCCCCCTTTTTTATCATCATCAAAGGAAAGAGTGATGAACATCATATTCGATCCTTAAGTAGATTATCAGGGTCCTCTTATTTGTATCGATTCCCCAAGGG
>Ga0210028_1003504_pt1 | contig 11871 bp, 9 predicted proteins | sample CryGeymeta201513_FD_185468 | JGI IMG/M metagenome (GOLD analysis project Ga0210028, IMG submission 185468) | Groundwater microbial communities from Crystal Geyser aquifers in Utah, USA - Crystal Geyser metaG 2015-13 (SPAdes) (version 2) | ecosystem: Environmental > Aquatic > Deep subsurface >...
GTGCTAGGACAATACACATAGCGGGTACTAAGGGGAAGGGGAGTGTGGCAGCGATGATTGCCCAGGTTTTGACCGTCTCAGGCTATAACACCGGGCTATATACTTCACCTCACCTTCATACTTTGAGAGAGCGGATTAGAGTCAATGGTAGTTTAATCTCCGAAGCTGAATTTGCCTCTCTTGTGACCACGCTTAACCCTTGCATTGAGCTGATAAATCATAATCCTGATTACCGGAGCCTGACCTACTTTGAGGCGTTGACTGTGTTGGCATTTACTCATTTCCAAAGTAAGCAGGTGGATTTTCAAGTATTGGAAGTTGGATTAGGTGGCCGGTTGGATGCTACCAATGTGGTTAAGCCGGATGTTTGCGTTATCACTCCCATCAGCCGGGACCACACCGAAATTTTAGGTAACAGTCTGAATAAGATAGCTTTGGAAAAGGCAGGTATCATTAAACCTGGCTGTTTTGTTATCAGTTCTCCACAAACTGGAGCGGTAGCCAGGGTATTGAACGATGTGTGCCAGAAGCAAGGGGTGGAATTGATTGAAGTAGGCCAGGACGTTATCTGGCATAGCGTGACCAATGACCTTCATAAGCAATCATTTATGGTTGAGGGGAGGAAGGGGGTTTATCACATTACCATTCCGCTTCTCGGAGATTTCCAGGTTGAGAATGCCTCCGCCGCTGTAGCGGCGTTAGAGGCTTTGAGTTCTCATGGTTTTGATATTTCACCCGAAAGTATTGTCGAAGGGCTGGCGGAGGTTGACTGGCCAGGGCGGTTTCAGATCTTGAATCGCAATCCATTGGTATTAGTTGATGGTGCTCATAATGTGGCATCGATGAGGAGATTGGCTTGGAATATAAAAAAGTATTTCCACTATGAGCGGCTGTTTGTTATTTTTGGTGTCTCGGTAGATAAAGATATAAGCGGCATAGCGAGGGAATTAGCCTTCCTTTCGCCCCAGGTTATCGTTGCCCGCTCTTCCCATCCGCGTGCTGCCTCTCCCAGTACTATAGCCGCTAAGTTTGATAAATGCGGCATTAAACCACAGATTGGTGAAAATGTTTTTCAATCTCTCGATTTAGCTTTATCCATAGCAAAAGATAACGACCTCATCGTGGTTACCGGCTCTCTATTTGTAGTAGCCGAAGCCTTGGATTACGCCACTAAATATCTGGTGAAGGCTAGTTAATGCTGTGTGGATTCAAGCGTGGGAGAAGTGAGGGCTTCTTGAGGTAGCATTTTGGATAGCATTTGCTGTAATGCCATAACATGGCTGCATGTTCCCCACTGGGAGAAGAAATCGCAGGAACAATGCCATTTCCCATCACTGTAATCTACTTTATGGATATTATGCCCGCCATGAAAATCAACCGAAAGAGCGGAAAAGGTCACCCTCTCCGGTTGCTGAGCATAAATCTTGGCTTTTTCAATCTTACCGATAAGACTGGACCTCATCTATAACCCTCCTTAATCCATTTGTTATTTTTGGGAGCAATTAAACTAGAGTATATAATATAGATGGTTAAAAATCCACTTTGTCCATGAAAGGGAAGCAAGCTAATGCGTGAGCAATTTACCGATATTTTATCTAAGTGCAATGCTGACTATGTAGAGATTCGGTTTGAACAAAATCAAACCACTCAGATTAGCTACCGGGGTGGGAAGCTGGAGGAAATAAGCCGGACTTGTAGCTCTGGCGGCAATATTAGAGCTTTAGTCAAGGGAGGTTGGGGATTTGCCTGTTTTAATTCTGGTGATAAATTGGATGATTATGTTGAATTGGCAGTAAAGCAGGCAAAGTTAGCCTGTGGAGAAGGATTTACCCTTCCTTCCAAGGAGCCAATAATGGATATTGTGGAGGTGCCGGTAAAGGACAACGCTACTGACACGCCATTGGTGAAGAAGAAGCAACTCTTTGATGAATACAATGACATTATGCTTACTTCACCGCAGATTCAGGATTCGAGAATTGGCTATCAGGATGTCAACCGCAAGGTTATTTTTGCTAATTCCGAGGGGAGTTATATCGAGCAAGATAAGCCAGACTTGACTTTACGGGTGACTGCTATAGCACGAAGGAATGGTGAAATCCAGCAAGCAGGGTTGAGCCTGGGCAGTGTTGGTGATTTTTCTGCGATAGAGAACTTGCACGACGAGGTGAAGGAAGTAGCTAAGCGTGCTGCTGCGCTTCTCCACGCTCCTCAGGTAAAGGGTGATGAATACACCGTCGTTTTAGACCCTATTATAGCAGGTGTTTTTGCTCATGAAGCTTTCGGGCATTTATCTGAGGCAGATTTTGTTTATCAGAACGAGCCATTGCGACAGGTCATGGTGCTGGGGAAAAGGTTTGGCGGCAAGCACCTTAATATCGTTGATGATGCTACCATCCCTGGTCTGCGAGGAAGCTATAGATATGATGATGAGGGAATGCTAGCTACGAAGACTTATCTTATTCATGAAGGTGCCCTGGTGGGAAGGCTTCATTCTAGGGAGACAGCGGCTAGAATGGGGGAAACGCCAACCGGGAATGCTCGCGCCATTAATTACCTCTTCCCGCCTATAGTGCGAATGACCAATACCTTCATTGAGCCTGGGGGCACATCTTTTGAGGAAATGCTTGGTGAAATCAAAGACGGGGTTTACGTCAGGGATTGGTATGGGGGAACAACCAGCCTGGAGATGTTCACCTTCTCCGCAGGTGAAGCTTACATGATTCGTGATGGGAAATTGGCAGAATTGCTACGCCCGGTGGTATTAACCGGCAATGTTTTTGTTACCTTGGGTAACATAGACACTATTGGCAATGATTTAGGTATGAATCAAGGTGGTGGTTGTGGTAAGGGAGGACAATCTCCGCTCCCTGTTTCCAATGGCAGTCCACATATCAGGATTCGTCATTGCGTAATTGGGGGTAGATGATGGAAAGGGTGCTTGACGCTATTAAAGGGAAGGCCGAGCAAGCAGAAATTTTTGAGGTTTCAACTCAAATAGTGCCAGTTCATTTTGAAGCTAATCGGTTGAAGCAAATTCAATCTAAAGAAAGTAGCAGCGTTGCCCTGCGAATTTTTAAGGACGGTAGGGTTGGTTTCGCCTTTGGTCGCGGCGTGGATGATGTGAAGAACTTAATTGACATGGCGGTGGAAACAGCACCTTTTGGACCTTCAGCTAACTTTGAGTTTCCCTCATCAAATGATTACCCTGATGTGGCTGTTTTTGACTCTGAAATACCAATCATCACCATGGAACAGATGGTTGAGCTTGGTAAGCAACTTATTGCCAAGGTCAGGGAGCATACTCCTGAGCTTCTCTGCGATGTCGAGGTGACAAAGGGGGTAAGCTCAGTTCACCTGGTTAATTCTCAGGGTGGTGAAGCGAGATGGGATAAGAGCTTGTTCAGCATTAACCTGGAAGGTGTGCTTATGAAAGGCACTGATATGCTTTTTGTTGGGGATAGTGATAGTTCATGTCGTTTTTTCACTGACATTGATATTCTGGCAAACAGGATAATCACACAGTTAGAGCTAGCTAAAAGTAAGGCTGCTACATCCACTAAACAACTACCAATTATCTTTACTCCTCGCGGCGTAGCCAGTGTTTTGCTAGCTCCGCTGATGCTTGCTTTTAGTGGTAAGGCAGTCCTTGAAGGGACTTCGTGGTTAAAGGATAAGTTAGGAGAGCGTGTTTTTGATAGCAAGCTCACCATCTGGGACGATGCTACTTTACCTTATCGACCAGGAAGTTGTCCTTGTGATGGTGAAGGTATACCTAGCCAGCGAATACCTCTGATTGCAAAAGGAGAAGTAGCGAATTTCCTCTATGATTTGCAAACAGCGGCTTTATCTGCTAAAAAAAGCACTGGCAGTGGCAGGCGGTCAGGAGATAGACCTCCTGCTCCAAACATAAGCTCAGTGGTAATAGAGGTGGGTGAGGACCGGTTTGAAGATATGTTGAAGGATATGAAAGAGGGGTTGATTGTGGAGCAACTTATGGGTGCGGAACAGGGTAATTTGCTTAGTGGTGACTTTAGTGGTAATGTCCTGTTAGGCTATAAAGTGGCGAATGGTAACATAGTGGGACGAGTGAAGGATACCATGGTTTCGGGAAATGTTTACCAGGTGTTAAAAGAAATCATTGGTGTTGGAAACGAGGCAAGGTGGGTTGATGAGATTTTTCTTGTTCCTCATTTGTATTGTCCCCGATTATCTGTGGTAACGAGAACATGAAGGGTATATTAAAGCTTTCTAAAGAACCCCATCCCAAAAGCTGCTTCATGCTTGCTTCATGGCCTGGCATAGGCAATGTCTCGTTAATAGTGGCTCAATATTTAAAGGAGAAGCTGAATGCAGAGGAAATAGGGGAGATAGACCCGGTCAACTTTTTTGAGCCTGTTGGCGTTGCGGTTAAGGATAATGTAATTGAGAAACCACGTTTTCCGGAAAGCAAGTTTTATTACTGGCAGGATGGTAAAGCTAAGAAGGGGCTGATAATATTCATTGGTGAAGAACAACCCAGCTCCAAGGGATATGAGTTACTATCTTGTGTTCTAGATGTTGCCCGGAAATTCAAGGTAAAAAGGGTGTATAGCTGTGCTGCTGCAGTAACGCGGATTCATCACAGTGAGGATTCGAAAGTCTGGGCGGTAGCTACAAAACGTGGGCTAATTAAAGAGTTACAGAAATACGATGTTGTTTTTAGGGGTAACCTTCGCATTGCCGGATTAAATGGCTTATTTTTGGGAATGGCTAAAGAGCGTGATATTGAAGGTGTTTGTTTGTTAGGGGAGGTGCCAGCATATGCTATTCAGATAGCAAATCCCGGGGCATCCTATGCTGTGCTTGAAGTTTTAACCAAGATGTTGGGGATTGATATCGAGTTGACTGAGCTTAGCGATATGGCTGAGCAATCGAAGGAAGAGATGGGGGAAGTAATCAAGATAGCTACTGCTGAATTTATTGACCGCTTCACTGAGCCTATTTGGGAGCAAGATGAAGGTGAAGAGGAGGAATAAGGTGTTTTTTGCTCTTTATAAACGGCTCATGATTATGCTATCCTCAAATTTAGATGTCAGCGTTAACTGAAGTTTATCGGCAGATTGCCAGTTGTCAGGATTGTGAATTAGCTAAGCATCGCAATAAAGTAGTGCCCGGTGAAGGTCCTGAGAATGCTGATTTGCTTTTTATAGGTGAGGCACCTGGCTGGAATGAAGACCAGCAGGGGCGCCCTTTTGTCGGGGCAGCGGGGGGATTTTTAGACCAGCTGTTAGCCTCGATTGGATTGCGGCGTGAGCAGGTTTACATTGCCAATGTAATTAAGTGCCGTCCCCCGCAAAACCGTGACCCTTTACCCGATGAAATACAAGCTTGCTCCAAATGGCTTGACCATCAGGTGGAAATAATCCAACCTAGAGTGATTGTCACTCTAGGGCGTTATTCCTTGGCCAAGTATTTTCCCGGGGAAAGCATAGGTAAAATTCATGGAAAGCCGCGGAAACAGAATGATATTATTTATTACCCTATGTATCACCCCGCTGCTGCTCTCCATCAAGGAAGTCTACGCAAAATTATTCAGGAGGACATGCTTCGGATTCCGCAAATACTGACTCAATGGGAAAGGATACCTGAGGAAGTTGGTGTGCGGCAGTTAGAATTGTTCTAGGCTAAAACAATGACACAGGGGAGACTGAGTATAATTCCCTTAGGTGGGCTGGGAGAGATCGGCAAAAACATGATGGCTTTGGCATATGACAATGATATTATTGTCATTGATGCCGGGCTTATGTTTCCTGATGCGGAAACGCTCGGGGCCGACTTTCTCATCCCTGACATCAGCTATCTTCTAAAGAGGCAGCAGAGCATAAGGGGGATGGTTATTACTCATGGGCATGAAGACCATATTGGCGCTTTGCCTTATGTCTTGCCGCAACTTGATTGCCCTGTTTACACTGCTCGACTTACTGAAAAATTGCTCTCTGCGGAACTCAAACAGCGCGGTGTAAAGATTAAACCCAAGGTAAACATAGTTTCTTATGAGGATAAGATTAACCTCGGTAGCTTTACCATAGAGTTTTTCCCGGTATGTCATAGCATTCCTGATGCTATGGGGTTAATCATTGGTACTCCTTTAGGCATTGTAGTCCACAGTGGTGATTTCAAGATTGATTATACCCCTGTCATTGGTATGCCAACTGACCTTAGTCGGCTGGCGCAATTAGGGGCGAAGGGTGTTTTGCTTCTTCTTTCCGACTCTACTTATGTTGAGCTTCCGGGATATACTCCTTCTGAAAAGGTGGTCAGCGGTGTTTTAGACAATATCATTGCTGGAGCTTCAGGGAGAGTAATTATAACTACCTTTGCTTCCCTTATTTCCCGCATACAACAGGTAATCGACGCTGCTGCTAAACACAATCGTCGTGTGTTTATCACCGGGAGAAGTATGAAGGCGATAGTGCCAATAGCATTAGAGTCAGGTTATCTTGTTGCGCCTCCGGGCATTTTTTGCCAGAGTGATGAGCTTAGATATTTGGCGCACAACCAGATTGTGATACTAGCTACTGGGAGTCAAGGTGAACCTACATCTGCTTTGGTGCGTATAGCTAATGGGGACCATGACCAGGTGCAGATTGTCTCTGGTGACACAGTGGTGATATCAGCAACCCCTATTCCTGGCAATGAAGCGTTGATTAATAGAACCATTGACAGCCTTTTTCGGCAAGGTGCTAATGTGGTTTACGACAAGTTATCTCAAGTTCATGTCCATGGGCATGGTAGTCAGGAAGAATTGAAGTTATTACTTACCCTGGTTAAGCCTAAGTTCTTTATCCCTGTTCATGGCGAATACCGCCATTTAAGCTTGCATGCTAAATTAGCGGAGAGTTTGGGTATAGCTAAGGATAATATCTTTGTCCTTCAGGATGGAGAGATGCTTGAATTAGGGAGGGATAAAGGAGCGATTGTGGACAAGACTCCGTTAAAGGATATTTATGTGGTTGGTTCAAAGACATATGCCCTGGATAGTGCTGTATTTCGTGACCGAAAGCAGCTTTCTCAAGATGGAGTTGTAGTGGTAGTGACTGTCATTAATGTTAAAGGTGGCAAATTAGTAGGAAAGCCCGAAGTTCTAAGTCGGGGGGTTGTTGATAGTAAGGATGGGCAGAAACTAATTGAACAAAGTCGGGGTGTAGTAATAGCAGGCTTAAAAAATGCCCCAAAATGTTTATCTGACCCTCGTGCCGTAGATACCAAGGTCAAGACTCTCCTGGCGGATTTCTTCTACAAGAGAACTCGTCGCCACCCTATAATCATTCCGGTAACTTTGGAGGCATAGCTTTGTCCCATGTCCAGGGTAAAACATAAAGCAACTCCTAAATTAAGGCGGAGGAAAACAGGGGGCCAATCAGCAGTGAGGCGATTTCTGGGTTTCCTTGCCAGACCCTTAGTATGGAGGTTCATATTAATTCTGGTCATAGTGGGGTTGCTTTATCTGCTCTATCCCATTTTAGTCGCGGCAGGAGCTGGTATAGTTGGCTTGTTTGGTCTTGGGCTGGCCCTGATAGCCGTCGCAGTGGGCGCCACAATCTGGGTGACCAGGGGGGAGCATTATGAGTTGCTTAAAAAACGCTGGAATTCGTTTGTAAAGGTTGCAAGGCACTGGAACTGGATTGTGGCTGGGATTATCTTTATCATAGCTATCTGGGGGCTGCTTTCCTTTTTCCGTGTTGGCATTCTCAGCCAGGCTACATTGGGAGGCTGGATTGGACAGTGGATAGCCGGGTCTCAGGGTATTATCGGTGGTCTTAGAATAGCCGGGCTTGTCCTCTTGGGAATTATTTTTATCGCCCCGGCCAGGGTGTGGCATGCGATAACCATTGTCGGTCGAAAATTTCGGCGTGCCTTTCGAAGTATTCGGGCTCAAGTTCGTAAGCCTCGGGCTATCATAACTCCGGGTGTCCCTGCTGAAACTGCTCCTGCTGAACCCGGGCATATTGAGATTCCTGAAGTAAAACAAACAGGACAGGTAGAGCAGGTAATAAGGGAGCACGAACCTATTATTACCCCTGGTGGTTGGCAGCTTCCCCCGATTGAGATTCTGGATAAACCAGTGGAAGTGGTGTTGTCCCCGGAGGATGTCAATAGGCGAGCTCAGTTAATTGAAGAAGCTTTAACTAGCTATGGGGTGGAGGCTAAGGTGGTGCAAACAAATATCGGACCTACAGTAACACAGTTTGGTGTTGAGCCAGGCTGGGACCGGAAGTATAAAGATGGCAGGGAGGTAGCGCGGACTAGAGTTAGAGTGGAGAGGATAACTTCTCTAGCTAACGACCTGGCATTGGCTTTAGCCGCTTCCAGCATCAGGGTTGAAGCTCCTGTTCCTGGAAAATCAATGGTGGGCATTGAGGTTCCCAATACCGTGTTTGGGGTGGTTTCTCTTCGTAATGTGATAGAGACCGCAGCTTTTCAAAAGATGAAGGCTAAGTCGAAGCTAGCTGTTGCTCTGGGGAAAGGTGCTGGCGGTGAAGCAGTTGTGGCTGACCTGGCTAAAATGCCCCATTTACTCATTGCTGGTGCTACCGGTAGCGGTAAGACTGTTTGTTTAAATTCCGTTATTTGTTGCTTGCTGTTACATGATAGCCCTGATGATGTCCGTTTTATCATGATTGACCCCAAGAGGGTGGAGTTGGTGGTTTTTAATGCAATACCTAACTTAGTTGCGCCGGTAATTGTCGATACCGACATGGCCTTGAAGGGATTGAGGTGGCTTAATCAAGAAATGGATAGGAGATATCGTCAGTTTGCTCAGGCGGGGGTGCGCAACATCGAGGGTTATAATAAAGACCGTTCGCCTGAAGAGGCGCTGCCATATTTAATAGTTATCATTGATGAGCTGGCTGATCTAATGATGGCGGCTTTTGATGAAGTGGAGCGTGGTCTTTGCCGCTTGGCTCAACTAGCTCGAGCTACCGGCATACACCTTGTTGTAGCCACACAACGTCCCTCCGTTGATGTAATTACCGGACTTATTAAAGCTAACTTCCCCACTCGAATTAGCTTTGCACTTACTTCACAGGTTGATTCACGTACTATTATTGATATGGTAGGAGCTGAGAAGTTGCTTGGCAGAGGCGATATGCTTTATATGCCTACCGAGGCTAGCAAGCCCAAACGGCTTCAAGGAACATTCGTTTCTGATTCTGAAATTGAAAGATTGGTTTATTTTTTGGGGAATCAACGCCGGTCAGGGACAAGCCTTATCAACTTTGGTGAAATGGGACGGCTACCTTCTCCGGGTGAAAAGGCTGCTATGTATGAGGATCCCCTTTTGGAAGAAGCGAGGCAGATGGCGAAGGAGTATGAACATATCTCTGTTTCATTCTTGCAACGCCGTCTTCGTATTGGTTATCCCAGAGCTGCTCGTCTTATGGATACGTTGCAGCAGGAAGGCTCGGTGCGAACTCCTCCGCCAAAGGGGGAAAGTTAAACTTTGCCACAATCCCTCTAAATCCCCCTTTTCTAAAGGGGGAGTAAGGGGGATTTGACAATGTGAAAGAGCGGTCAGCAGTCAGTTGTCAGTAGTCAATGGACAAGGTGGTTCAAGTAATCTTTCAATTCTGGGCCTATTTCAGGATGTTTTAATCCCAGCGCTATTGTAGCTTTAATCCACCCTAATATTGTGCCGGCATCATAGTAGTCACCTTCAATTTCATATCCAAATACAGCTTGTCTTCGGAGCAACCGTTTTAATCCATCGGTTATCTGGAGCTCGCCACCTATACCGAAGGAGGTAGATTGTAGTTCTTCAAAGACCTCGGGCATAAGCACGTATCTACCCATTATGGCAAGATTTGAGGGGGCTTGGGACGGCTCCGGTTTTTCTATAAAGTCCATGATTTGATAGACATCTTTTGCTATCCTTTTCGGTTTGACTACGCCGTATCTTGATATCTCGTCCGGCTCTACTTGCTTCACGGCAACAACGCTGCCGTGGTATTGTTCAAAGATGTTCAGCATTTTCTTAAGCACCAACTCCTTTTGCTCAAAGAGGTCATCGGGAAGTATTACGAGAAATGGCTCTTTGCCTACCACATCTTTAGCGGCGAGCACAGCATGACCCAATCCCAGTAATTCCTTTTGATGGACAAAGCAGATACTGGGTAGGTTGGAGAGGTGAGATATTTTGGCTAACAAATCTTCCTTACCCCTTTGTTCCAGGATATGTTCCAGCCCTACGCTCTTATCAAAGTAATCCTCGATGGCTGCTTTCCCCTGGGATGTTATTATGATTATCAATTCAATTCCGCAGGCGGCACATTCCTCCACGGCATATTGGATAATTGGCTTATCTACCAGTGGCAGAATTTCTTTAGGAACGGATTTGGTAATGGGCAGAAATCTTGTGCCCCAGCCAGCGGCGGGAATAACTGCTTTTCTAACTTTCACTTTCAAGCACCAAATTTGTCTAATTTTAGAGCGTTGGCCATAGCCAACGGCATGATTTCTATAGCGGGGAACCTTCCCAGGCCACCAGCAAGGCAGGCTTGCTCTGAGAATTCGGTCACTCTATCAGGGCGACACCATTTAGAGTGGAGCATGAAAGGGACGGGATGCCAGCTATGCATGGCTAAGGCTGCTGGTGTGGAATGGTCTCCAGTGATAATGAGAACATCGGGCTCTAATTTGAGCAACAGGGGAAGCGCGGCATCAACTTCCTCAATAGCCTGGACTTTAGCCTCGAAGTTCCCATCCTCTCCTCTGGAGTCGGTGCTCTTAAAATGGATGAAGAAGAAGTCGAATTTTTCATAATTACGGCGCAGACTTTCTAGCTGGTCTGTTATGTTGTTCCCTGAGTGAAGTACCTCCATTCCTACTAGTTTAGCTAAACCTCGATACATGGGGTATATCGCGATGGCTGCGGGTTTTAACTTATAGATCTCGGACATGGAAGGTATATCGGGATAGCGAGAAAATCCACGCAATAACACCATGTTGGCCGGGGAGATGTTATTGGGAGAGCGAAGCAATCTCGCGGCTTGGTGTACGAATTTATTGGCAATCTCCGCCATTTTTTCTGCCTCCGTGGACAATGCCTCTACCTTCTTTGGGGCTAATCCTGTTTGCTGAGGGTCGGAATCGGTTAATTGGGGAGATAACCCATCGCCTCGAAAAATGAGCACGAATCTATGTTCCTTCACCGGTGATACTATAATTTCAATTTCAGAGATACTAATCTCTTTTAATAATTGACATAATTTAGTATTTTCTTCCGTAGAAATCCGCCCTGCCCTTCTATCAGCAACAATTCCTTGCTCATTAACGGTGCAGAAATTACCCCGGGCGGCGACATCGCTTTTCTTTAGTGCTAAATCTACCCCGAGCGCTTCGGTGATTCCTCTCCCGATATTATATTTAATAGGGTCGTATCCGAAGAGTGCTAGATGCCCCGGCGTGCTACCAGGGGTAATTCCAGGGCTTACCGGGTCAATGAGTCCGCAAAGCGATTTCCGGGCCAGTTCATCCAGGTTAGGTTTTTTTGCTGATTCTAACTCTGTCTTACCAGTTCGGGGATGGGGTAATCCCCCCACGCCATCTATTACCAAGAACACTATCTTGGAGGGAGATGAGTGTGACAGTTTTTTTATATGCTCAAGTTCAATCATCTTATCTCATTTTAGCTGTTTAAGTACGTTGTTGACAAGCTTGTTATTGGCGAAATAGTATGTAAGTGAGTAATGAGTGATGAGTTACCCTTTATGCATTACCCGTTACCCATTAGAGATTGTTTAGCAACCTATCCCCCTGACCCCCTTCCCTTAGCAAGGGAAGGGGGAGTGTAGGTAAGAGAGGGGTGAAACCCCTCTCTATAAATCTCTT
>Ga0210028_1003510_pt1 | contig 11861 bp, 16 predicted proteins | sample CryGeymeta201513_FD_185468 | JGI IMG/M metagenome (GOLD analysis project Ga0210028, IMG submission 185468) | Groundwater microbial communities from Crystal Geyser aquifers in Utah, USA - Crystal Geyser metaG 2015-13 (SPAdes) (version 2) | ecosystem: Environmental > Aquatic > Deep subsurface >...
CCCGGGCAGACCTGCCCGGATTGCAGCAGTCCGGCCACCGAACAACCGCAAAACGGGGCCAAGTGCAGCAGCGGCATGTCGGACGGGTTCGCAGCTTTGCGGGGGAATCGGGGGCAGCAGCGAGGCCTGTCCCCTGTCTACCCTTTCCCGAAATGGCCGCCATAACGTGGATCAGCCAGAGATGCCCGGCACCTTGCGGGATGTGACAGTTACCAGCCACATGAAAAGAACGCCGCAGGGGCGCGGGCGTTTCCGACACAATCTTCGGTCAGGTGGATTTCGCCAGGAAAAATCGGATCATGTGAGCCGAGGCGTCTGGACCCTTGCGGCCGGTATGGGTCACGGATGGCGAAGCTGCGGTGATCGAGGTCAGATGACCGCACCGCCTGTGACGCGGGCCGGGACAATGCCGGTCCATGTGGGCGTCGCGATGGGCTCCGGCACCGACGTCGCGCTCGAGACCGCCGACGCTGCAATTCTGCGCAACCGGTTGACCGACGTGGCCGGAGCGATACAATTTGCCCGCGCGACCATGGCGAACATCCGTCAGAACGTGGCGATCACCCTCTGTCTCAAGGCGGCGTTTCTGGTCACGACCATTCTCGGCATCACGGGGCTTTGGCTCGCCATCCTCGCCGACACCGGCGCGACCGTTCTGGTCACGCTGAACGCGCTGCGTCTGCTGCGGTTCGATCTGGATCGGATGAGCTGAGACGGTGGTAGAGACCGGCGACGACCCTCAGCCGATCCGCCCCAACGCCGGGAACGCATCCAGCAGCCAGTAGGACATCGCGCTCAACTGCCCGGTGATCATCGCAATCCCCATCACGATCATCACCACGCCCGCGCCCTGATGCAGGCGGCGCCCGAGGCGGCCCGCACCGCGCAGGCGGCCCGTCAGGCGGTCGGTGAAGGCGGCGACGATCAGGAACGGCACGCCAAGCCCGGCGGAATAGACGCCAAGCAGCGCCACGCCTTGACCGACCGTCGCGCTGGCCGCACTCGCGGTCAGGATCGCGCCAAGGATCGGGCCGATGCAGGGCGTCCAGCCGAAGCCGAAGGCGAGGCCAAGCACGTAAGCCGCGACAGGCCGCCCGCCCGGCAGGTCGAGGTGAAAGCGGAAATCGCGCTCCATCGCCTGGATGCGCGCGGCCCCCAGCATGAACAGCCCGAACAGGATGACGATGCCGCCGCCCACGATGTTAAGCTCGAAGCGCCAGCGCAGCAGCGACTGGCCAAGCGCGGTGGCCGAGGCGCCAAGCACCATGAAGATCGTCGAGAACCCCAGCACGAAGCAGAGGCTGAGCCCGACGACCTGACCCCGGCCCGGCTGCACCGCGCCGCCGACCGAGCGCCCGGCGATGTAGGAGACATAGCCCGGCACCAGCGGCAGCACGCAGGGCGAGACGAAGGAGATCGTGCCCGCCAGCAGCGCTGCGGTCATGCCGATCAGCGAGAGATCAGCCATGCGCGGGCTCCCCTTTCGCCCGACGCCACGGTCGCCAGCCGGTGGCGCAGGCATAGGCGGCGAGCGGGACAGCTAACAGATCGGATGTTTCTTTCATCGGTCAGGCCCTTTCGTTTGCGATGATGGCCTCGAAAAACGCCACGTTCTCGGCGCTGTCCCACGCGGACGGCCCGGCAAGGCGGCCCAGCTCAAAGCCCTGCCGGTTGATCAGGATCGTGGTCGGCAGGCCGATCACGGCGAAGGCCATCATCGCGCGGATGTCCTCGGCCAGATACAGGCCAAGGTGCCGGATCCCGATCTCGTCGTAGAACCGCCGCACCGGGTCGAACCCCGCCCGGTCGATGGACAGCGGCAGCACATGGAAGTCGTCACCGCCAAGGCGCGCCTGCAACGCGTCGAGGGTCGGCATCTCGTCGCGGCAGGGCACGCACCAGGTGGCCCAGATGTTCAGCAGCACCACCCGCCCGCGGAAATCGTCCAGTTTCAGGTTGCGCCTCGCGCCATCGACAAAGGGTGGCGAGAGCATCGGCTGCGGTTCGTCATGCAGCGGTATCAGCGGCCGCGCCAAGGCCGGTCCGGCCGCCAGCGCCATCGCACCGGCCATGAAATGGCGCCGCCTCATTGCCCGGCCTGCGCTTGCAGCCGACGCACCACGGGCAGGATCTGCTGATCGAGGATTTGCCGATCAAACGGCCCGACGTGCTTGTAAGCGATCCGTCCCATCGCATCGATCACGTAGGTTTCCGGCACGCCATAAACCCCCCAGTCGATCGAGACCCGCCCGTTGCGGTCGGCCCCGATCCGGGTGAACGGGTCGCCAAGCTCGGCGAGAAACGCCAGCGCCTCGTCCGGCGCATCCTTGTAATTGATGCCGTAGATCGGCACTTCCCCGGTGCCAGCAAGCGCCACCATCAGCGGGTTCTCGGCCCGACAGGGCACGCACCAGGACGCCCAGACATTGACCAGCGACACCGCGCCGACCAGGTCGGTCGTGGCCAGACCGTCGCTGCGCCCCGCGATCGGCGGCAGCGTGAACTCGGGCACCAGCTTGCCGATCAGGGTCGAAGGCAGCCGGTCGTCGCTGTTGAAAAGCCCCCAGAGAAAGGCCGCCGCCAGAGCGGCGAAGATCGCCACCGGAAGCAGCATCAACATCCTGGCGCGCGGGCGGCTTGGGTTTTCGTGCATATCCCCGCTCATGATCCACCGCCATCGTTCGCCGTCACCTCGGCCTGAAAGCTGCGCTGGCGCGCGGGCCAGGTGCTTTTGATCCAGGCCAGCGCCGCCGCGATTTCGTCGTCGGTGAGGATGTCTTGATAGACGGGCATGACGCTTTCATAGCCGGGCACGATGGCACCAATCCCGAGCTTGGTGATGGTGAACAACTGCCGGTCGGCATGGTGCCAGGTATGGCCGCTGGCATCGTGCGGCGGCGCGGGCATCCGGCCATCCTCCAGTCTGCGCTTCCAGTCGGGCTGGCCTTCCAGCTTTGCCCCGTGGCAGGCGGCGCAGTTGGCGGCATAGACCTGCTGCCCGAGTGCTGTCTGTTCCGGGGTGACGGGCGCGCCCAGAAAGGCAAGCCCTTGCGCGCTGCTGCTTTCCTGCGCCAATGCAAGCCCCGCCACCGATCCAAGGCTCGCCGCGAGGGCAAAGGTCAGTGCCATTGTCCGACGGTTCATGCCGGGCCCCGCAAATATTTCACCAGCGCCGCGACCGAAAGGCCGAGCACCGCCAGCACGAGCAGCAGCAACAGACCTGCCCCGCCCATCATCACGGCCATCATCGGGTCCCCCATCATCTGCACCATGACATCACTCATCGGAATAGACCGCCACGCCCTCGGGTCCGAAGGCATAGACCCGCAGCGTTCCCGTCTTTTCGGGTGCCATGCCGGGCGCGTTCATCGGCATGCCTGGCAGGGTGATGCCGGTGATGGCGGGCTGTTGTGCCATCAGGCGGTTAAGGATTTCGACCGGCACCAGCCCGCTGACGAAGTAGTTGCCCATTTTCGCCAGATGACAGCCAAGCCCAGCTTCCGGCACGCCCACCGAAATCGAGGTTTTGTCGAAGTTTCGGTCGTCGATCACCGTGACCTCAAAGCCCTCGGCGCGCAGGTATTCGGCATAGGCGTCGCAGCAGCCGCAGCCGGGATCGCGCCAGATGGTGACAGGTTCGGCGGCAAGCGCCGGGGTGGCGAGCAGGGCAAAGACGGCAATAGCAAAGCGTTTCATTTTGGGTCCTTTCAGATGGTTGAGAGCGCGGCCCAGGTGGTGCCGCCGTCACGGCTGAGGATCAGGCCGTCCGGTGTGGCGGCGGCGATCAGGCTCGGGTCGGTGGGGTGAATGGCCAGCGCAGTCGCGGCGTGGTCGGTGCCCCGCGCCCAGTTCGCGCCGCCGTCGGCCGAGGTCCAGAGCCCCGAGGGCAACGCGGCAATGAGCCGTTCCGGGGCGGCCAGCGCCGAGGCGAGGGCCAATACCGGCTCACTCTCGGGCAGCGGCGCTTCCGGCGGCGGCGCGGTGCCTGCGACCAGCGCATCCATCGCGTCGCCCGCCACCACGTCCTGCCAGCGGCAAAAGCAATCGGGCACCCGGGTCAGGCCGCGCTCGGTTCCGGCATAGACCCAGATGCCGCCCATACCGGAGGCGAGATTGACCGAAGCAAGCGCCAGAACTTCGCGCTCGGCCTCGGCAATCCACGGGCGGTCCATCGCAAAGGCCCAGGTCGCGCCAGCGTCCGCGCTGCGCCACAGCCCATCGCCCGCCACGGCGGCATGGATCGTGTCGGGTGACCCGGCAGCGATGGCGAGCGCCGTGACCGGCGCTTGGGGTAGGCCGCCGTCTGCCGCGCGCCACGACCGCCCGCCATCGTCAGAGCGCAGCAGGCCGCCACCTGCGGTCGCCGCGAACAGCCGCCCCGACCGCTCGGGGTGACAGGCGAGTGCGCGGATCGGCGTTGCGGGCGGGGCAAGGGTTTCGGCGAGGCCGCCAGACAGATCGTGCCGCCACATCTGTGCGCCCGCCGCGATCAGCGCATCGCCGTCGAAGGCGAGTGCTGACGCAGCCCCGCCCCCGGCCTGTGCTGAACGCGCGGGCAACAGCCCCGCAAAGGCGGCGCTACCGGCCAGAAAACGCCGACGCGACAGCGCGGATGGAAATCTTGAACTCATGGGTTTGGCTCATCTGACAGGGGCCGTCGGACTCGCGTAGCTGGCGCGAGGGCTGAGCGTATCGCGGCGCAATTCGGGCGCGCGGATACGCAGGCAGACGATCACGACGACGCCTTGGCGGGCGTTCGTGCCGTCGGATCAGATGAGGGTTCGGGGCGGGAAAGGATCTGGCGGTGCGCGCAGCCCGTGCGGCAGGGTCATGCCGATGGGCCGGTCGTGGCTGAACACGGGCACCGCAGGTGCGGGCGTGGCGGCGCTGTTCATCGCCGCAATCACCGGCGCGGTGCAAACCAATTCGCACCCAGCGTCGGGAACGCCGTTGCCGCCATCAGCGCAGGCCTGACAGTCGGACATCGCCATTTCCAGCGCCATCGCATCCGCGCTCACCGCCTGCACGGTGGCGCTCGTGGCGAACACCGCGAGAACCACAATGGCAAAGAGTGAAGCCAATTTACCCATGAAACGCGTATATTGCGGGACCCGTGCGATGTCCATTCACGAAACGGTGGCGTGGGTGGTGACGCGTTCCTGGCAGCCGGGTCCCGCGACAAGAAGATATATCACCCCGCGCAGCACGACAGCTTTGCCACGTCCCGATCGAAGGTCTGCGCGGCGAGTTTCAGCCCTTCAACCGTGGTCAGGTAGGGGAAGATCGTCGCGCCAAGTGCCTTGGTCGTCATCCCGAACTTCAGCGCCATGACCAGCGTCTGCACACTGTCCGACCCTTCGGGTGCCATGATCACACCGCCCAGCAGGCGGTCGGTCCTGGCATCCGCCACCAGTTTGATCAGACCCCGTGTGTCGCGGGCGGCAAGGGCGCGCGGCACGTTGTCGAGGCCGAGGACCGAGGTTTTCACCGGGTGCCCCGCCTCTTGCGCCTGCGCTTCGGTCAGACCGACGCCCGCCACTTGCGGATCGCTGAACACGACCCAGGGCATCGCGGCATTGTCATAGTATTCGGCCCCGCCGATGGCGTTCCTTGCTGCCAGCTTGGCGCCGTAAGCGGCCATGTAGACGAACTGATCGCGGTTGGTCACGTCGCCCGCGGCATAGACACCGGGGCGCGAGGTTTGCATGTCGCAGCCCACCACGATCGCGCCACGCGCGTCGGTCTCAACGCCCAAGTCAGACAGCCCCAGCCCTTCGGTGTTCGGGCTGCGCCCGGTGGTCAGGACGATATGATCCGCTGTCAGATCGTGTGCGGCACCGTCCTTGGTCACCGTCAGGACCGCGCGACCGTCCGCTGCCCGCGCGCCCTGATAGCGCAGGCCAGCCGCGATTGTCACACCCTCGGCGCGCAGCACGTCGGCCAAGGCCGCGCCGACTTCCGGTTCGGTTTGCGGCAGAAGACGCGAGCGGCAGACAATCGTCACCGCAACCCCCATCCGCGCCATCATCTGCGCCAGTTCCACCCCGATATAGCCGCCGCCGAGAAAGATCAGGCTCTTCGGCAGGGCGTCCAGCGCGAGAAGCGATGTGCTGTCCAGCGTCGGCACCGCGTCGATCCCCGCGATCTCCGGCACCGCAGGGCGGCCGCCGGTGGCGATGATGATCTTGGGCGCAGTGATCTTGCGCCCGCCGACCTGCACGCCACCGGGGACAAGCCGCGCCGCACCTTCGTCGATGTAGGTGATGCCCTCATAGCCGGGCAGCAGATCGGCATACTTCTTCTGCCGCAGACCGGCAACCAACGCGTCCTTGCCCGCCATCAGCGCGGCCCAGTCATCGACCTGCGCCGCTCCCGACAGCCCCGGAAACCGCCGTGCCGCTTTCGCGCCGTGGATCGCTTCCGCCGCGCGGATCATCGCCTTCGAGGGCACGCAGCCGACGTTGACACAGGTGCCGCCGATCAGCCCATGACCGATCAGCGCCACGCGCTTGCCCGCCTCGGCCACCGTGATCGCGGCGGAAAACCCCGCCGATCCGGCCCCGATCACCGCGATGTCGAAAACGCCCGTCCCGGGAATCGTGCAGCAATCGTTCATTTCGTCAGCCCTTCACGTTGGCCGGATAGCCCGCCATGGCCGAGGCTTGCGCAATCGCCGCCGCATCGGTCAGGGCGGGATCAAAGATCACGGTCGCGCTGCGGGCATCGAAGTCTATCTCGACCGACTGCACCCCATCGACACCGCTCATGGCGGCCTTGACCGTTACCGGGCACAGCGCGCAGGTCATGTCGGGCACATCGAAACTGACTTCGGTCAGTGTGGCTGCGCTGGTCGTTGCCGATTGGGCAAAGACCATCGGCGCAGTGGCGGGGAGGCCGAGCATCAGGGCTCCGAGCGCCAGAATTGCAAGACGTTTCATCGGGATTCTCCTTGGGTTTCAGTAAAGCAGCGGGGCCCACCAGTTGAGCGTCACCGACAGCAGCACCAGCACCGCGGCCAGCCAAAGCACCGTTTTGGTGATCCGCGACGATTGCGGGCGGGCGCAGTAAGACCCCTCGACGCAGACCGGTTTGGTGCGGAAATAGACGTGCCAGAACCCGAGCGCGATGAAGACGATGGCGAGCCCCGAGGTCAGCGGCTTGTAGGGCTCAAGTGCTGTCAGATTGCCGATCCATGCCCCCGATATTCCCAGCGTCACCAGCACCAGCGGCACGATGCAGCAGGCCGAGGCCAGAAACGCCCCCGCCAGCCCGAGGGTGGCAAACAGGCCCTTGTGATCGGCGCGGTCAGGCGCGGTTGCGGTATCGTGAATGTCGCTCATCGCCCCGTTCCTTGTCATCCAGTTGCAACCTGTCTACAGTCTGTAGCAACTACAGGCTCAAGCGGAAAATCATCATGTCGGATCACAAGAACGAGAGCGGTCTGACGCGCGGCGCGTTGGCGCAGACCACCGGCTGCAATATCGAGACGATCCGCTACTACGAGAAAACCGGCCTGCTGCCCGACCCGCCGCGCACTGGCGCGGGCTATCGTATTTATACGCAGGCCCATGTGGCGCGGCTGCGCTTCATCCTGCGCGCGCGCGAGTTGGGTTTTCCCATGGACGACATTCGCGGACTGCTGGGGCTCGACGATGGCGCGGCCCCCAGTTGCGCCGAGGTCAAGCTGCGCACCGAGCATCACCTCGCGGATGTGCGCGCCAAGATCGCCGATCTGAAGCGGATCGAGCGCGTGCTGGCCGAAACTGCCGCCAGATGTTCCGGCGCGCGGGTGCCGGATTGCCCGGTGCTGGACGCACTGGCCGAACAGGTCTGAGCGCGGATAGGGTGCCCGGCTTCACGAACAAATGATTGTCAGCAGGCACAGCACCGCCCGTTCCAATGGACAATCCCGGGTGCAGCACCTACGTTTCCGGCATGATCCACCGCCTTGTCACTCTTCTGGCCGCACTGGCAATCGCTGTCATTTCGACGGCGGCTTTGGCGCATGCGGCGCAGATGAGCGACGTGCCCGACTTCGGGGTGCATGCGGTCGAGATGGTGCAGGCCGAAGACATCGGTGCCATTTCATGCGGCGGCGATCAGCATTGTGGGGCGGCGATGGCCGGGTTTTGCGCTTTCGCCAGCGTCGGACTGACCGGGATCGTGACGCCGCCAGACGTGCAAGCGGATTTCGCTTGCCATTCGATCCGTCACACCGTGCCGACCGGCATGGTGCTTTCCGGCGCTGTGCCTGCCCGGGCCGAACGCCCCCCCAAACTTTGCCTCCTTTGAACGCGCCCGGGCTGCGGCCTGCGGCGTTTCCTCGGCTTTTTTGAAACGGGACGCGCTGTCCCGAGGAGACCCCATGAATACCTTTTCCCGTCGCGGCTTTATCGCCGCAAGTGCTGCCGCCCTTGCCGCAGCCCAAATGCCCCGCCTTGCTTTCGCGCAGGCGACGACCCCGATCGCCCTGTCGGCGACCACCCGCACACTCGATATCGACGGCCGCGCGGCAACCGTCTTCGGCCTTGCCGGCCCCGGCGGCCAGGGCCTGATCCTTGATCCCGGCCAGCGCTTCCGGGTCGATCTGACCAACAATCTTGACGTGCCGACCATTGTGCATTGGCACGGGCAAATTCCGCCCAACGCGCTGGATGGGGCACCCAATACGGCACCGCTGCTGACCCCGGGCGAGATGCGGTCCTATGACTTCGAGCCGCGGCCCGGCACGTTCTGGATGCACGCCCATGTGGTGGCGCACGAGATGCGCCTGCTTGCCGCACCCCTGATCGTGCGCGCGCCCGAAGATTTGAGCGCCGACCGGCAGGAGGTGGTGCTGTTCCTGCACGATTTCTCGTTCAAGACCCCCGACGAGGTGCTGGCCGAGATCGCCGCCGGGGGCGAAGATCATGGCGATGCGGCTGCGGGCATGGGCAACATGCCGGGCATGGATCATGGCACCATGGGCGGCATGCAGATGGGTGGCATGGGCGGCATGGCGATGGACCTGAACGACTACAACTGGGACGCCTATCTTGCCAACGACCGGACGCTCTCGGACCCCGAGATGGTGCAGGTCGAACGCGGCGGGCGCATCCGGCTGCGGGTGATCAACGCCGCCGCCGCCACCGTGTTCTGGATCGACACCGGCAAGGCTGAGGCGCGGCTGATCGCGGTCGATGGCGATCCGGTGCAGCCGATCAGCGGCACCCGCTTTGGTCTGGCGATGGCGCAGCGGCTGGATTTCGAGATCGACCTGCCCGGCGAAGGCGGTGCCTGGCCGATCCTTGCGTTGCGCGAAGGCGCGCGCGACCGCACCGGGATCATCCTTGCCACGCCGGGGGCCGAGGTCCGGCGCATCGACGCGCTGGCCGAAAGTGACGCGCCTGCGTTTGATACCGATCTGGCGCAGGAAGCGCGGCTTGTCGCCCTGCACCCCTTGGCCGACCAGCCGGTGGAGCGCCGCCATATGGTCATGCTGGGCGGGTCGATGCAGCCCTATGTCTGGACCATCAACGGCGCGGTCTGGGGCCAGCATCAGCCCATCGCCGCGCGCCGCGGCGAGCGCGTATCGCTGACCTTCCACAACATGTCGATGATGGGCCACCCGATGCACCTGCACGGCCATGCCTTCCAGGTGGTCGGGATCAACGGTCGCCGCATCGCCGGGGCCTTGCGCGACACGGTCTATGTGCCGCCGATGGCGATGGTCGAGATTGCGCTCGATGCCGGTGAAGCCGCCCCCTGGCTGCTGCATTGCCACCACATGGCGCATATGGCGACCGGCATGATGACCGAGTTTTCGGTCACCGCCTGAGCCCGGACGGGGCGCTGGTTCCCGTGGTCGGCATCGCGCATCAGATGGTGGCGCTTGAATAGAAAGGAGTGCGGACATGCTGCCGCTCATCCCGCTGGGCTGGGCGCTGAGCCTGTTTCTGGTGATCACCCATGTGATCTGCATCAGCTTCGACCTCATGCTGCCGCAATATGCTATGTACATGACCTGGTCCGGGCTGCTGCCCGGTATCAACTGGCTGACCCCGGTGGGGCTCGCGATCGGGCTGGTGGAAAGCTTGCTTTACGGCTGGTATGCTGCGCGCATCTTCGGCGGGATTTTCAACGCCTGCGCCAGCCGCTCGGCCGCGGCCTGAACCGGGCATCCGGCCCGGCCTTGCGGGAAGTTTCCAACCGGCGCAGACCCGCAGTTCCGGCCTTTCAGCCGAATCCCCGCCGAACCGGGCGGCTTCCGCGACCACATAGGAGTTGCCCGCCATGACCGACCATCACCCGACCACCGCAGCCGCGACCGATGCAACCATCTACACCTGCCCGATGCACCCCGAGGTGCGCGAAGATCATCCGGGCAAATGCCCGAAATGCGGCATGTTCCTGGTGCCCGTGGGCGCGGCAGATCTGCATGGCGCGAACCATGGGCACAAGGCTCAGGCGGCAGCCTCGGGCGGCGGCAAATATGACACCGTGCCGACGGGCTGGTCGGGGCCGGTCCATACCTGCCCGATGCATGCGCAGGTGCGCCAGACCGGGCCCGGATCCTGCCCGATCTGCGGCATGGGGCTGGAACTGGAATCGGCGGCGATGGGCAACGCGGGGCCGAACCCCGAACTGGTCGATTTCACCCGGCGGTTCTGGGTCGGCGTGGCGCTGACCATCCCACTTCTGGTGCTGACCATGAGCCCGCTTGTCGGCCTGCCGCAGATCCGCGAGCTTTTCGGCCAGCGCGCCGCCCTCTGGATCGAGGTGGCGCTGGCCTCGCCGGTGATCGGGTGGTCGGGCTGGCCGTTCCTGGTGCGCGGCTGGAAGTCGTTTCGCACGTTGAGGCTCAACATGTTCTCGCTGATTTCGATGGGCATCGCGGCGGCCTACCTGTTTTCGATGGTTGCGGTGATTGCGCCGGGCCTCTTTCCCGCAGGTTTCCGCGACCCCATGACCGGGCAGGTCGGCGTCTATTTCGAGGCCGCGGCGGTGATCGTGACGCTGGTGCTGCTGGGTCAGGTGATGGAACTCAAGGCCCGCGAGGGCACCGGCCGCGCCATCCGCGCGCTGCTTGACATGGCGGCCAAGACCGCACGGGTGATCCGCCCGGACGGGACCGAGGAAGAAATCGCGCTGGAAGAGGTGCAGATCGGCGACCGGCTGCGGGTCCGCCCCGGCGACAAGGTGCCGGTCGATGGCAAGGTGGTGGACGGGCGATCGTCAGTCGACGAAAGCCTGATCTCCGGCGAGCCGCTGCCGGTGGAAAAGGTCGCGGGCGATCCGCTTACCGGGGCCACGATCAACGGCACCGGCAGCCTGATCATGGAAGCGACGCGGGTCGGCGCCGACACGATGCTGGCGCAGATCGTGCAGATGGTGGCCAATGCGCAACGCTCGCGCGCGCCGATCCAGAAATACGCCGACAAGGTGGCGGGTTTCTTCGTGCCGGCGGTAATCGGGGTGGCGGTGCTGTCGTTCATCGCCTGGGCGCTCTGGGGGCCGGAACCGGCGCTGAGCTACGCGCTGATCTCGGCGGTGGCGGTGCTGATCATCGCCTGCCCCTGCGCGCTTGGCCTGGCCACGCCGATGTCGATCATGACGGCGACCGGGCGCGGCGCGCAGGCCGGGGTGCTGATCAAGAACGCCGAGGCGCTGGAGCGGTTCGAGACGGTCGATACCCTGATCGTCGACAAGACCGGCACCCTGACGATGGGCAAGCCCAAGCTGGTCGGCGTCTTCCCCGAGGCGGGCCATGACGAGACCGAGGTGCTGCGCCTCGCCGCTTCGCTTGAGCGCGGATCAGAACATCCGCTGGCCGAGGCGATCGTGCGCGGTGCCGAAGAACGCGGCGTCGAGATGGTCGAGGC
>Ga0210028_1003548_pt1 | contig 11790 bp, 12 predicted proteins | sample CryGeymeta201513_FD_185468 | JGI IMG/M metagenome (GOLD analysis project Ga0210028, IMG submission 185468) | Groundwater microbial communities from Crystal Geyser aquifers in Utah, USA - Crystal Geyser metaG 2015-13 (SPAdes) (version 2) | ecosystem: Environmental > Aquatic > Deep subsurface >...
TCATAGTACCGTTGGAAATCGGAACCGCTCCCGAACCATTCCCCGCGTGATGCCCGTCCACCATGTCCGCATTGAGATTGGTATTCACAGTACTATTTGAAACTGGGATATTTCCTGCTGCATTCCCTGCATCATATCCATCCACCATATCCGCATTCAGATTCAGATCAGGAAGAGATGATTGCCCGCTTGCAACCGGGGTGATGATCCCGAAGTCCACATCGTTGAGAGGAGAGGGAAGCGCCGTCCCGGATACCGTAACAGTCGTCACGGTGGCATAAGCAGACGACACGACTTCATGATAGGCGTAGGTGGATCCAGACAAGGATCTGACCTTGCGACCGACCAGAAAGATGGTCGTCTGATCGCCGTTAACTGTAAACTGTGTGTCAGATGAGCGAGTCAGCCCCGCGAATGCCGCCGAACTCCACTCGGTTGTATTCTGGGTAGCGCCCGCCTTGAGCGTACCATCTTCATTGAGAGCAACGTCGAGTCTTGTATCCAACGCTCCCGTAGAGCCCCGCGCATTGGTGACTTCGGTTTGAACCGCGGAAATGAGAGCGTCCTGAGCGTCCTCTTTGTCAAGAAGGTTCACCTCCCCGTCCCGCGCATTGGTGACTTCGGCTTGAACCGCGAAAATGAGAGCGTCCTGAGCGTCCTCTTTGGCAAGAAGGTTCGCCTCCCCGTCCCGCGCATTGGTGACTTCGGTTTCAATGTCGAGAAACCGCTGGTTGATGCTGGCCTTGGCTCCCCTCGCCGTTATCAGATCATCGTCTATGGCATTGCAAGCGGTATTCAGCCGATTCCATTCCTCGTCAAGCTCAAGGGATGGGATCGGGCTCTTGGCAATGGAAAGCGTGTTGAACCGGGTGGTCCCGTTCGTTCTTGCGAATCTGGTGCTCATCAGATACCTCCCGCTGTGAAATAGGGAATGAAGTGATTAAATTCCAGTGGTCCCTTAGAAGAAGTGTTCTCGAAGGCCCATTGCGTGACACGGCCGCGGCCAAAAAGAGGAAGCCGGAGGTCCTGGTTTTTGGCGTGGTCCATAAGAAAGAAGTTTTCCCATAAATCGAAAACCGGCTCATCCATGAGACAAGGGCCAGGCTCTACCGTAAAAGTTGTTTTCTCGCCAAGACCGTAAGGAAGATAATCAGTTGTCGTATACATATCGATGTCCGTTACGGCCCCTTCGTTGATCCCCCAATACCACATGACGATCTCCATGGTCTTGAGATTAACCTTCCGGCCCGGCTTCAGCAGGTGATGCCAGGCTCCGGCCCACTTAATCGTTATGTCATTGCCGGCATCCGACCAAACCAGATTTTGAAACTGCTTATAGAGCCACCCGTTCCCGCACATATATACAGTCCCGTCATTCGCTTTGAAAAAAGCGTTGCAGTCCATCCCGACGAAACGAGTAATCGGCTTGGTTTTCCGTGCATAGTGATAGCACCATACGATTGCATCGGTCTTGACGAGATACCACCCATAATCGGAGGCGTGAACTGAGTCAAAGTTTGTGACCCCGTCCCGGAGCATAGCCGTTATTTCCGGATCCATTTCTTCTGAGATGTCCTTGGTGTTTAGGGATCCGGTTGTTATGACCTGGCGAAGCGTCTTGATCCCGTCATGGTGGAGGAAAGCGAGGTCGTCCCCGAGGTTCTGCAGCGTATCAATATTTACGCATCCAAGTCCCTTTATGACCTGGACGAGAGAAAAATCCCCGTATTGAGTGGGATCCGACCCTTGGTAGATGGCGATATGGTTCTTTAGAAAAATGACCAGGAGATCCACATAGGTCGCATATCCAAGGATCGTGTCCTGGTCCTTGATCACCGTGGAGAGATCGAGATAGCCTGCGTTGCCGGGGGTTGTCCAATCCTCTGGATCCGCAAGTGCGGAGTGGACTGCTATCATGGGGTCGGTTGGGTCGTTCATCCATGCCCGGTTTTTGTGGACATGCACGGCGGTTGCCCCGCTCGGCGGGGATCCTCCAAGTGTGGCGGTATTGAGATTCGCTCCATTTTCGTAAATTTTCTTGGGTGTATTCCCGGCGCCGACGGCCAGGCATATAAAGCCCGCAGGAGTGACCGTAAACGTCCACTTGTCAGAGAGGGTGTGTCCTGTGTTGGCCAGAAATTTTACCTGGATGCCGTAAGCAAGCTCCTGCCAATCCGCGGTTACGGTAATGGTGGCCTTGTCCCAGGTAGTTCCTCCGTCCAATGAATATTTAAACGTGTCAGGCGTTCCAGCCTTGTCGATCTCAACCCTAAATGTAATCGCCGATCTTCCAGTGAACATGGCCTGGCGGATAGAAAGATCATTGAGTACGCCTGCAAAGGTAACGGTTCCTTTTGTGGCCCCGCCTTTCATGGTCGCGTATCTCGCCTTGGCTGCCGCCCATGAACCGGACGCGAACGTTATCGCTGAGAGTTCTTTCGGGGATCCTTTGAGTTCATAAAAGCTCGTACCTCCGCAAGTGATGATATGGGAAGCGCCGGCGGCTACAAACTCATAGCCGGAAAGCATGTTTACTCCGGTGACGACGGTGGTGTTCGCCTTGCTCCCGCCAGGTCTTTTGGCCATGCCTCCGAGTTCTGAAACGAACATATTGGAACAAAGGAGGGAATACCTCGGATCCATGTCGGACTTTGCCTGCTTGGTGGTCTCGCCGCCGACGAAATTGCCTATGGGTTTGGATAGAACCTGATTCCCCATCAATACGGCTCCATGGATTCACCGAAGTTGCTGTCGCCCTGGGACGTGGAGTACATGCTCAGTTTGAGTTTAAATTCTTCAAGTTCCGACATAAAATTTTCGCCCTGCTCCGACCTGGCCTTTACCATCGTGCCGAGGATGCAGGTGTCCGTATCGAGGACCGGGACATCCGCAGCATTGACAAGCATCGGCGGCTTCTTGGTAAGTTCCACCCTGAGCGTATAGACCTGATCGGGTATCGGCGCTATTTCAATCTGGGGGAGAAGGACGCTTTTCCCGTAAAATCGCCAGTAAAGAGGCTCTCCCCTGGTCTGTACCTTGGCTGTGAACGCCCATGAGTCATTGGTCGTATGTCCGGTTGCGGCGGCAAATGTGATGTAAACGCCACGGGATAAGAGTTGCGCTGTGCCTGCAACCATGGCCACGCCGGTCGTCCATGCGCCTCCGGATTCCTGCCATTCGTAGGTGTTTCCGGCTGTGGCCACGACGGTGTAGGTCACATCCGCTGATCCGTTAAAATCCCCGCTTGTGAACAGGTCGTTGAGCCCGGGAGGGTCTGCTACCGGCGTAAAAACAATCTCTCCGGATTCGGATCCCCACAAATTTCGGTTGGCACTCCGGTATTCCCGGAAAAAGGCATCATCCTTTTTAATAACGGTTTTGCCTCCGAACTCGATATACAGGACCTTATCGAGTTCCGTAATCCCGGACGGCGCCACAGGGTAAAGAACCACGTCCCTGGATGTATTCAGAAAATGAGTGACCTTGAGTTCATCCCAAATACAATTGTCCGTCATCATGTTTCGCTGGACATCGTTCAGGAAAGCCAGGATCAGCTTCCCGTGTGTATCAGCAAAGGATACGGCTTGCGGCAGCCTGAGCCGCTTCTGGACTTCCTGAACGATCTGGAGCGCGTTCACGATTATCGACTCCTATCTGTGATGTACGGAAAAACCTGTCTCTCGATGGAGATCATTTCCCGGCCTTCGCCGTTTTCACGGTCCTTGTAGATGTAATCGACCTCAACGGCCTGGTCAAGGACCTCCAGGACGTACTCGGGAACATCAACCCACTCTCCTCGTTTGATCTGCCATCGCTTTGTGTTGAGACCAATGTAGACATCTCCGCGGCCTCCCGATCCCACTCCGGACGGGATCTTGATCCGGACCATCTTTGCTCCGGCTGCCCAATCCGGCTGCGGTTCCGGCGGCTTCTCGGAGGCGATCCCGGTCTTGTCCTCGATATGCGCCACCTTTGCATTGAGTTTTTCGTTCCTCCTCAAGATGGCGGCATTTGCCTCTGTAAGAGCGTCGACCTGTTCCTTGACGGCCTCAAGTTCCTCCTCTTTGGTCTTTGGAAGCACGGACGGAGCTTCAACGGCTTCGGGATAGAGCCGTTCATCCCGTCCTAATCCAAGTAGTTCATCTCCCGTTTTCTTCTCTTTGGACATAAATCAAGCCCTCCAATAAAGGTTAAAAGCCGGCCCTCCTGGTTTCCTCCGCATTGCCGTCATTTAAGCGAGGGCAATGTAATGCATCACTTCTCCTGACACATTAAGGTCTGTGTCGGCGCCGATCGTGAAACCCTTGGACTCCACTCCAGCGGATCCGGCATACTCTGAAATCCCATTGGATGTGATCACGCTGGTCGTCCCGGCAGCCGCCTGTTTTACAGCGGAAGCGGCGGCCATCCATTGAAACCATTTGGCCGTCACCCTACCGCCTGACGCTACGTTCACGACTTCGACATATCTCGGGGTGAATCCGAGCACAACATTGATAGCAGCCCCGGTCCCGGTAACGGTCCCGGCTGCGACTTGATTTTCTCTCATGATTTTTCTCCTATGCTTGTTGGTTAAGGGGCGGGCGGTCCCGCCCCCTCTTGTTCAATCCTGCGAATTGATCAGCCTCCATTAACCGAGGGCTGCCGTCTCGATCCGATACATCCAGTTCTGGTTCAGGATTACCGCAGCGTGCCAGGTTTTCCAGCCTGCAGATCCTCTCTGAGCCAACGGGTCGGTGTCCGAAGCCCGGGGATTGTGGATCAGCGTGCTCACGGCATTTTTGCCGCCGAGAGCGACCAAACCGTAGGCGTCCCGGCCGAGAATTATGATCGGATAAACGTCCAGGTTGGTGTCGTTGTCCGTGATGTACCCGGTCGTTCCCTTCGCTGCGCCGGCATGCCCCCAGGGGATCATGTGGTTGTCGCAGACAAACCGGATCTCGTAAAACGACCCGACCTCGCCCTGCATGATCCCCTGCTGTGAGGGATACTTGTGGACAGGAGTAAACCCACTCAACCTGTCCAGATCCGGCTTCAGGTCCGTATGGCAGATCGCCACGTAGCAGGCAGGCACCGGGATCGTGGAAATGTTCGGTCCGGCCTGATGGATCTCCGTGATCTTCTTGGTCATTTGTGCGTCCATGAGGCGAACCACCCCTCGGAAGTTGTCGGCAGTGACGATACCCCGAACCTCAGCCCGTGTGGCTACCAGCGCACCAGCGGCGCCGATGCGGAGAACAAAGGTACCGGCCTTGAGCACATTGCATCGGAGCAGATCCACGGTATCCACTGCCTGGTCCCCGAGGATGTCCATGGATTCCCGGAGGACCGGGTCCTCATGGGTGTCCTGGATCACGTCCGTGGTCCGCATGAAGTCGCCATACTGCTTCACGGTCGCCGTGTAGTCGTCCGTGTTGAACACGCTTCCATCCGGGGACACGCCTTCAAGTAAGGGTACGGTCGCCTCTGGAAGCCGGTTGTATCTCCGGAATTTGATCGTCTGCGTCGCCTTTTTGGGGAGCGTCCGCTGTTGCCCGAACTGGCCGGCGATGTTGTTGTACTTGGCCCTTTCTAGCAGGCGCCGGTCAGCATAAGCGTTGGTTCTCGGACTCAGTTCTAAATCCGTGTATTTGTTGATAGACATGTCTGGATCTCCTTATCGGAGCCGGACCTTACATCTTTGCGAACTCCTCGCTTGACAACGACCATATCCCGTCGACGTCCTCCCGCTTCGGGGTTTGCCGTGTCGGCGATTTGTTGCTCGGCTTTAAAGATCCGGCATCAATGATTGTTTTGTTTAGGCGCTTCTCTTCTTCGGTTCTCACGTCTGCGACCACTCCGGCTGCTTTTGCCTTTTTAAACTCGGTGATGGCGTGGGAGATGTCTCTCGGGTCATCGCTTTGCAGAGCGGCGAACCGCATGGCCGGAGGTTGAACCTGCGCCCATGCCTCGAAGTTCGGATACTCTGCCTTCATGAGATCATCAAAATCGGAGTGGTCTTTCAGAATCTCCGGTTTGACATCGTTCTCCCATTTCTCTTTTGCCTTCTTCCGCTTTTCTTCTTCGGTATTCGACTGACTTTTGGCCTCGAAATCCCTGAGCTTTTTCCCCTGCTCCTCAACCATACCGGCGATCTTGTTCAGGGGGTCCTTGAGTTCCGGATAATCCTCGAACACGCCCGTATCCTCGATGCCCTTTTTGAGATCGAGGAAATCGGTATTCGCCTTATCTGACTTGTCCTGCTGCGCCTGGACCTGTGCCGCGGTCGCGTTCCCCTTCTTAAATTCGTTCACCATCCGCTCAAGCTCGATGTTTTCCTGTCTGAGCTTGGTCGCGTAGGATTGCGTGTCTTTCAACGCCTTCCTGAGCGGTTCAATCGGGTTTTCGTCTCCGGCCTCGGGTTTCTCCGGGGTAATCGGATTTGGAACCTTCTCACCGCCGTCCATGGGGTTTGGATCTTTGGCCTCGGGTTGTGCAGCAGCCTTGCCGAGCTCGTCAAACGTCTGGTTGTATTCTTCTTCGGCCTTTTTTTCTTTTTCTCCGGGAGTCAGTTCTTTGTCTGCCATTTCAAACCTCCGTTGTGGGTCCATTGCTGGATAATCCACCTTGTTTTTGTGGGTCTCTTCAACGGATAGTCCTTCCGGATCCGCATCCGAGGTAGTCCACCTTATTGAATTCCGGCCTTCTCATTGATAAAGCCGGCAATATCCTCAAGCGCTCCCTTTGCGCCCTGAGCCCGGTAGATCCGGACTATGTTTTCCTCTTCTACGAGGATCTGGGCGCTTTGTTTCTTCTTCTCCTCGATATACTCAAGCAATTCGATAAACGCCGGGTAGGCCATTAACTGTCTCATCGCCGGCCTCCGGGTGGCAGCGCCGACGCCGCAGGGGGTTCAGCGGGAGGGCCGATCGCCTCTCCCCCTCCGGCCATGGCGTCTTGCGCCAATTTCATCAATATCTTCTCAACCTCTTCCTTCGGACGGATACATTTCTGCAGGTTCAGGAGTTTTGCGAGTTCACGCATGAGTTCCGGTCTGTCCACAAAGATAGCGTCCTGGGGATTCTTGCCGGTGATTTGGAAGAATTGAGCGACACGCTCCTGCATGACCTCCTTCGCCATGAGGGATGCCGCTCCGGTCGCACGGACCCGGAAGAGGCCACGGGCCCCCTGGGTGGTCTGCATGAACCAATCGGCCATATCCTCGACGATCGGCTCGATCCAGTAATCGTCTATATTTTTAACCACCGCTTTAAGATTGATGTTTGCCTGGGTCATAAGCATGGACATGCCCGCGGCCGTTTTGTTTAAGAATGAGTCCTGTTGGCCGGAACTATATTTCGGGATTCCGGTCTCTTCATCTGAGAACCGCTCAAACATCTCCATGAGTTCAACAAGTCCGCGTGTAATATCCTTGAACAAAATCTCGTCAATGGCATCTTTCGGAGCATAGTTCCCCTTGAGATACCAGACCTTGCGGGGGTAAATGCGAAGGTCCTTGGTCAGTTTGGTGTCGATTCGTTCCCTGTTCACGGCAATCATCCCGGACCCGGAAAGGGCCTTGTTGTCGATGATCAGCCGCGCAGAAGAATTGACCATCTTCTGAGAATCCCGCATCATCCTGGGTACGCCGATTCCGTAAATCCGGTGAGGGACCTTCTTGTACGGACAAACCTTGAACGGACTTTTCCCGGCCAGAGGATGAAATGTCGCCTTGATCACCCGATTGCCGGCGAGAACAACCAGAACCGGAGTATCCGGGGAATCGTCATTCGGGACTTCAATCCCGGCGTTGACGGCTATCTCGGTCGGGACAGTCCCCCATCCCTCGGCTACGCCGATCCGCTTATCCTTCTCAAATGATTCGCCGATATATTTATTCCCGAGGATTGTGGCGGTAAAATCCTTGTCGTCAGCCCGGTCGTCGATCAGGTTCGACATCTCGATAATGGTCTCTTTATCGTATCCGGGCTGATAAGCCAGAGTGCGAAACGCATGAGGAGCCATTCTCTCGTAATGAAATTCAAAGGCCGATTCGCCTGGACGGGCGTTGACATCACAGTAATAACTCCACAACGGCAAAGGCTCGACGTTCGCCAGGATTTTTGTTATGGTCTCAAGAGTGAACGGAGGACCGCCTACGTCCCTGGCCGGCATCCCCTGAATCATCCTTCTCCTGGGCAATACCTGTTTTACAATCTCGATAATCGGCGACTTGAATACGGCCGTGCCGAGGATGCAAAGATCCAGGCTTGCGCTGTCGAATTTCTCCTGAAGGCGGATCTCACGGAAATGCTGAATGAGGCGTTTTTTAAGTGCGTCACGTAATTTTTCCATCTGGTCGGCGGGGATACCCACAATATCCTCGCCGATATACTCAAGATCAAATGGGACATCATTCGCCGATTCAGCTGGGAAAAGGGAGTCCTGAATTTTGCTGTGTGCCGTATTCGTCTTGAGCGCCGTCAGCTTGATAAAAATCTTCGACCGGCCGGCGCTCCCCTCAGTGACAGGAAACCAATTCGCATTTTTCTGGTATTGGCCGAGGAAGTTGTACCAATCCTCTTCCCACTCCTCCTCGAACGGCTGACGGTTGATCACATATTCATCGAAGAACCGCTTCGTATAATTATAAAGATCCATCTCGGCAGGAGAGTAAATGCCGGTCCGCTGTCCCTCAGCCTGTGCCGTACCTTCGGTTCTCAATAACCTACCTCCACGTCAAGAGGCCTGGTGTCAACCTGGTCCTGCTGCTGTGCCATCTCAAACCATCCGTCATTGCCTCTGTATTCCGAAACAGGAAGCGCAAAAGTAAGATTGTGCGCGTCTGCCTTGTTCGGGCTTTTCAATCCCCGCTTCTTCATGTTTTCTTTTTTCTCAACGAGGATCTTCCCGTCGCTTGAAAATCCGTAAGTCGGGGTCGTCAATTCCCCAATTAATTCCCCATCCTCGTTGTCCCATAAGAAGCCCCGGCGCTGCTCCAGCCAATCCCGCATCTTTCCCCAAAGCTCGTCCCGAAGCCGGTGATATTTCGCAGGCTCGGTCGAAGGGGTCTCGGACACATTTACGGCCATGACGTTAAAACCCAATTCCTTCAGCCGATCATGAACCCCGGCACCGATTCCGATTACGTCCACGAATATCTGGACCGCCTTCTCCTTGTTCGCCAGGTTAGCTACGAAACCGGCGACCTCCATGGTGTTCTTTTGCCGCAAGACGTGATAAGGCAGGAAACCGTCACCCTGCCGGACGGCTATTACCGTCTCATCATCCCCGTACCTGGCCGGATCCACTCCGATTATCTTCTTCGCCTGGGGATCAAAAACGAAATCCCGAATCCTCGCCGCATTAGCCCAATCGTAGGGAATAAAAACGTCATCCTCTTGTTTCGGGAATAACCCCAAAACACGAACCCGGTAGATGCTCGACTCCTTGCCATACCGCTTCTCAATCTTTTTCGGATACCCTTTCGGAGCCCAAGTCGACTCAAGGCAATTCCACCGATCGACATAATCGTAAGAAGCTTTGTCTCTGTGGTGGGATAAATAAAAGGTCCCGCTAAGCCGGGTTCCGTTGGAGATCATGAAATTCAACGTCTCAATCGTGCCCGTGGTCCCGACTAAAATCTCATGGTTCTCGTCCGGTATTCCGCTTGCTTCATCCCGAATTACAAAAACATACTCAGCATGTCTACCGGCCAAAGCCTCGGGATTCTCTTTTGTGGAAGTAATCGACGTGGCGAACCACTCCTCGGGATGGTTTTTGTGGAATATCTTCTCTTTCGTCCATTGGAATTGGACGCGGAAGACCGGATTCATGTGCCGCAGCCACTTCGCAAACTCGCTCCACAGAACATCATAAAGCTGGTGCTTGGACGGCGCCGTGCAGACAACCTTCGGCATCCACCTGGTGCTCAAATAATGCAGACCCAACCCGGACGCAACAGCATCCTTGCCGCAGCCATGGCCGGAAACTATACTCACATCTCTGGCCCCTTCATCAAAAGCCTTCAGCACCCGGTCCTGCTGCCGATCCGGGGTCATGTGCAAAATTTCCGGAAAGAAAGCCCGACGGTTGTCGTAGTAATACTCGATCATGTCGAGAAGCTTCTGAGATTGGTGCATTATACCCCCAAAGAACTTCGATCCTAAAAAAGCGCCGTCTTCTTTTCGATCGGAACCACCTTCCCGCTCTCCTCAGCCTTCTTGCGCTCCCGATATTCCTTCGCCTTCCGCCTCTCCTCCCGCCTATTGTGCGCCTCCTCAATCGCCGCCTCAAGATCGACCTCGGGTACGCCGGCATCCCCCATGTCCTTCACGTCCGGCATGACCTTCGACGCATATAGCTTCAACGCCTGAACCCGGACCTGAGCCGGAATGGTCTTTTCCACCACCAATCCATCCTTGGTAATATGCTCATCCTTCAACCGGCCATGAATAATATCCTCCAAAACGTCCAGCGCCGTCGGCATCCCCTTGAGAATCCGGTCCTGATCACGCTTACTTAAAATTTTTGCAGATTTTTTTGCCGACATAACTCACCACAAAAAAAGGGGACCCGTACCGTTAAGTACGAAGTCCCCTTCCAGAAAGGAGGATTGCCCCGTGTTGCCTGTATTTTGTGCACTTAGATCATCCGCCCGGCCCCCCAAACGAATAATGAACCACTATGGCTTGTGCTCACGAAGATACCGCCATCTATTCCCGTTGTCAACAAAAAACTTTGTCAGCAATGTTCCACGGGGCCGGCATGGAAAATAAAAAAGCGGCCTCATGTGAGACGGCGGGAAAAGCGGCGGTGGGACTCTATCCTGGCGGGATGGGGCCCCAGGTGGGGGGGGTATGCACGACACCCCGGCACCCCGGATCTGAGAGGAAAAACCAAGGCTCAGAGCGGCGAGGCGAATCCCCACCGGACACGCAGCGGACCTCTGCGATCACGGCAGATGGCGGATGCGGCGAGGCGAATCCCCACCATGCATCATGTTGAAAATAAAGCACAATATCGGATAATAGCGTTTTGTGAATTAATTTCTATGTTAACATAATATCGGTTATCGGACGTTGCTGTTTTTCCCTATCTATTTGATATTGCTTATCAATCAGGCTTTTAGATAATTCATCCGGAAATGGGGAGGAAGTGGGGAGAAAGTAGGGAGAGTGTGACAATTCGACCGAGGAAACCGAGGACCGGACCCTAAAACCATGCCGCCCCACACCCCCACACCCGACAGGTTGACACGAGGATAGGCGGCCCTTTTAGTCCACCACTGGCCCTTTTAGGCCAAACACGGGCCGAGGAGCACGATGGCCCTTTTTTCCGAATTGCCGAATCTCCGGATGTGGTAACCGCCAGGATTGTTCATATCTCGCAGGTCCAACCGGATCAGCCCGCGGTAGCACATCTCATGCAGAGCTATATACATCTGCTCAGCATTCGGAAAAACAACACATTCGTTCGACCGCAGCAGATGCTCGACTTCGTTCAGATCCACCGCGGCATCGAGTTCTCTGCGTATTTTTTGATACTCTTCTGTCCGCCGCAGGCCCGCGAAAAACAGGCCCGACAGCCACACCCCATGCTTCTCACGCAGGCGTTTCAGCACCGGAATTTCGTTGCGGGGCACAGACAAGACGACGCGGTTATTGTACATGCGCGCAATCATAAAATCTATCGGCGGCCGTGTCAATCCATAAAATTAATGGCGACAACTGTTAACCGCCCGTGGCTATGGATTGTTGACCAAATGTTAACATTTGTTAACTTTGTTGTTGACAACCACAATAATACGTG
>Ga0210028_1003566_pt1 | contig 11750 bp, 19 predicted proteins | sample CryGeymeta201513_FD_185468 | JGI IMG/M metagenome (GOLD analysis project Ga0210028, IMG submission 185468) | Groundwater microbial communities from Crystal Geyser aquifers in Utah, USA - Crystal Geyser metaG 2015-13 (SPAdes) (version 2) | ecosystem: Environmental > Aquatic > Deep subsurface >...
TCTGAAGGTGGCCGATAACACCGGCGCGCGTGAGATCCAGGTGATCCACGTGCTGGGCGGCTCCACGCGCAAATATGGCGCGGTGGGGGACGTGGTGGTGGCGGCGGTCAAGTCTGCCACGCCGCAGGGCGCAGTCAAGAAGAGCGAAGTGGTGCGCGCAGTGGTTGTCCGTTGCGCGAAGGAATGGCGCCGTGAAGACGGTTCGCACATCCGCTTCGACGACAATGCCGCGGTCATCCTGGACGCGGACGGGAAGAACCCCAGGGGTACGCGTATTTTTGGGCCGGTGGCGCGTGAATTGCGTGAAAAAGGCTTTATGAAAATCGTTTCGCTGGCGCCTGAAGTGTTATAAGCCAGCGTGGGAGCGAAAGCAATGAAAGTTAAGATCAAAAAAGGCGATACCGTTGAGGTAATCAGCGGCAAGCTGGAGGACAAAGGCAAGCGCGGCGAAGTGCTCAATGTTTTGCGAGCCGACGGCCGTGTGGTCATCCAGGGCGTCAATATCCGCACGAAGCACCAGAAGCAGGTGCAGACGCAGGCCGGGCGCAACATCAACCCGGGCCGTATCAAGTTCGAGGCCCCGCTGGATATTTCGAACGTCATGCTGGTCTGCCCGAAATGCAGCAAGATAACCCGCGTCTCGGTTCAACGGGACGACACGGGCGCGCACCGCGTTTGCAAGCAGTGCGAATCCGTGATGGATTAGGCGGGTGGAGTGAAATCATGAATAAGATGATAGAACGTTACCAGAACGAAGCCGTGCCTGCCTTGAAAAAGGCGTTCAGCTACAAGAACGTCATGCAGGCGCCGCGCATCGAGAAGGTTGTGGTGAATATCGGCGTTGGCGAGGCGCTGGATAACAAGAAGGCGTTGGAGTTTGCCGTGGCAGACCTGACGACGATCACCGGCCAGAAGCCGATCCAGACCAAGGCCCGCAAGAGCATCGCCAACTTCAAGTTGCGGGAAGGCTCCATCATCGGCACGAAAGTGACCCTGCGCGGGCCGCGCATGTGGGCCTTCCTCGACCGCCTGCTGAACGTGGCCCTGCCGCGCGTGCGCGATTTTCGCGGCGTCTCGGCGGATGCCTTCGACGGGCGCGGCAATTACACGCTCGGCCTGAAGGACCAACTGGTGTTCCCCGAGATCGAGTACGACAAAATTGACAAACTGCGCGGTATGGAAGTCACCATTGTGACGACCGCCCAGAATGACGACGAGGCGCGCTCCCTGCTTCAACTGCTTGGGATGCCGTTCGGTAAAAAGGAAGCGTAATCTATGGCAAAGAAAGCTATGCAATTTCGTGAACTTCGACGCCGCCAGGCCGTCCAGGTGCGCAACCGCTGCCACCGCTGTGGACGCCCGCGTGGGTACATGCGCCGCTTTGGCCTGTGCCGTATTTGCTTCCGTGAACTGGCATTGCAGGGCAAGATCCCCGGCGTGACCAAGTCATCCTGGTAACCGGTGGAGGTGAGATCATGGTAAATGACCCGATCGCTGATATGCTGACGCGCGTTCGCAATGCTGTTCTTTCCGGGCATGCCCAGGTGGCGATGCCCAGTTCCAGCATCAAGATCGAGATTGCGAAGATCCTGAAGGAAGAGGGCTTCCTCGACGGTTACGAAGTCGTGGAAGGCGAAAAAGCCTCTGAAAAGGTACTGCGCTTGAAAATCAAATATGTCGGTGAGCGCCGCGAGCGCACGCCGGTCATCACCGGCCTGGAGCGCGTGAGCAAACCCGGCCGCCGCATCTATACCCGCAAACAGGACATTCCCTGGGTGCTCTCCGGACTGGGTGTTGCCATCCTGTCCACGCCCAAAGGCGTAATGACCGGGGTGCGCGCCCGCCAGCTGGGCGTGGGCGGCGAGATCCTTTGTAAAGTCTGGTAGGCAGGAGGAACGATATTATGTCTCGTGTTGGACGCATGCCCGTTGCCGTTCCCGGCGGCGTGCAGATTAACATTGACGGTTCGCTCGTGAAAGTGAAAGGACCGAAGGGTGAACTTCAGCGGATGTTCTCGCCGCTGATCGGCATCGCCCTCGAAAACGGCCAGGTCACTGTCACGCGCAATTCCGATGCCGCCGCCGAACGCGCCTTGCATGGCACCACGCGCGCCGTGCTGGCGAACATGATCCACGGCGTGAGCAGTGGGTTTACCACCACCCTCGAAGTGGAAGGCGTGGGTTACCGCGCTGAACTGAACGGGAAGAACCTGATGCTGTATGTCGGTTATTCGCATCCCGTCGAAGTCCCGCCGCCGGCGGGAATCAACTTCGAGGTGGAACAGAAGACCCGCCAGATCAGAGTGATGGGCTTCGACAAGGAAGTGGTCGGCCAGACCGCGGCCGACATCCGCAAGGTGCGCCCGCCTGAACCGTATCACGGCAAAGGTATTCGCTATGCCGGGGAGCGGGTTCGTCGCAAGGCTGGCAAAGCCGGGAAAGGAGCCAAGTAATTTATGGCTAACAAGAATCGCACTGAGGCTCGTCTTCGCCGTCACGCCCGCGTTCGCAAGAACCTGGCCGGGACCGGCGAGCGCCCTCGCTTGAATGTATTTCGCAGTCTTTCGGAAATCTACGTCCAGGTCGTTGACGACCAGCAGGGGCATACGCTGGTCTCCGCCTCGTCGGTGGACCAGGAATTGCGCGCGGATCTGAAGGGCAAGAACAAGACCGAACAGGCGAAACTGGTCGGGCAGGTTGTGGCCAAACGCGCCAAGAGCAAGGGCATCGAAGCGGTCGTTTTTGACCGGGGCGGCTTCCGTTATACGGGCCGCGTCAAGGCCCTGGCTGATGGCGCACGGGAAGGCGGCCTGCAGTTCTAGGCCGAGTGGAGTAAATTATGGCAGACTATACCAAGAGTCCTGAAAAGCAGAATTTCGAGCAACAGGATGCCTTCGAAGAACGCGTCATCGAAATCGCGCGCGTCGCGAAAGTCGTCAAGGGCGGCCGCCGCTTCCAGTTCCGCGTGACCGTCGTCGTCGGCGATAAAAAAGGCACGATCGGCATGGGCGTCGGCAAGGCCAACGCCGTCCCGGATGCGATGCGCAAGGCTTCGGAGCGCGCCCGCAAGGATTTGCGCCAGGTCAACCTGGCGGGGACGACCGTCCCACACCAAGTCATCGGCAAGGTGGCCGGGGCGCGTGTTTTCCTGAAACCCGCCTCCCCCGGTACCGGCGTGATCGCCGCAGGCGGCGTGCGCGCCGTGCTGGAATTGGCCGGCGTGCGCGACATCCTGACCAAGTCCATGGGCTCCGCCAACGTGCTCAATGTGGTCATGGCGACGTTTGCCGCCCTCGACCAGATGCGTTCTCCCCAGAAGGAAGCCATCCGCCGCGGCAAGCCCGTTGAAGAGTTGATGCCGTTCTGGGAACGGAGGAAGCAACATGCCTAGCAAAGAAACAACCGGCAAGACCCTGCGTATCACCCTGGTGAAAAGCCCGATCGGCTACAAAAAAGATCAGAAGAAGACCGCGCGCGCACTCGGCTTGTACCGCATGAATCAAACGGTGGAACACATGGACAGCCCCGCCCTGCGCGGGATGTTGAACAAGATTGTCCACCTGCTGCGGATTGAAGAGTAGAAAAACCATGAAACTACACGATCTTGTGCCCAATCCGGGCTCCAAAAAAAATCGCAAACGCGTTGGACGCGGCTCCGCGGCCGGCCAGGGCAAGACGGCCGGGCGCGGCACCAAAGGCGAAGGCGCGCGCGCCGGTTCAGGCGGACGCTTGTACCGCCAGGGCGGCAACCTGCCGTTCTATCGCCGCCTGCCGTTCATGCGCGGCGAGGGATTCCGTTCCATCAACCGCGTGGAATACAACGAAATCAACCTGGACCAGTTGTCCGCATCCTTCCAGGCCGACGCCGAAGTCACCCCCGAATCGTTGACCGAGGCGCGCCTGCTGCGCGACCCGCGCAACCCGGTCGTCATCCTCGGCCGCGGCGAAATCAAAGCCGCGCTCAAGGTGCGCGCCCATCGCATCAGCGCAACCGCCAAGTCCAAGATCGAAGCGGCTGGCGGCAGTGTGGAGTTGATCGCTTAACGGCGTTCCTTCAGGAGACGATATGGCTCAAAAGAAACCCTCCGCGTGGCGCTACCTCAAGCACATGTGGAACTCAGAGGACATTCGCCAAAAGTTGCTGATCACGCTTGGATTGCTGGCGATCTATCGCCTGGCATCCAACGTGCCGGCTCCCGGCGTGGATCCTGCCGCATTGGCGGCGTTCACCAGCGGCGCCGCATCCACGGGCGGGAACTTCCTGGGCTTCCTCGACCTGCTTTCCGGCGGTACGATCTCCAGGTTCTCCCTGCTTTCGATGGGCGTCTACCCGTACATCACGGCGCAGATCATCATCCAATTGCTGGTGCCGATCATCCCCGCGTTACAACGCCGCATGGAAGACGACCCGCGCGAAGGCCGCAAGTGGATGGAGAAGTGGACCTACTACCTGGCGGTTCCCATGGCGGCTCTCTCCGCCATCGGGCAGATCAATATCTTCAACTCGCTGGCCAACCAGCAGATTGTCAAGTTTGGTTTCACCGGCGATTTGATCATCCCCTCGCTGACCACCCTGCTGGCCATGACGGCCGGCACGATGTTTGCCATCTGGCTGGGTGAGTTGATCTCGGAATACGGCATTCGCGGGCAGGGACTTTCCCTGATCATCTTTGCCGGTATTGTGGCTCGCATGCCGCAGAACCTCTATGGTTTGTTGAGCGACAAGACCTACGGCGTTCTCCTGCTGGTCATTATCTTAGTCATTATGCTGATAACGATTTTCGCCATCGTTTATGTTCAGCAGGGACGCCGCAATGTGCCGGTCATGTACCCCGGACGCCGCATGGGCAATCGCATGTCCATGCCGGTCAAAGGCACCCTGCCGCTGATGGTCAACATGGCCGGTATGATCCCGCTCATCTTCGCCAGCGCCATCCTGCAATTCCCGGTCATCCTGGCCAGTTACTTCAACCGCTCCGAAACCATCTGGGTTAAATCCGCGGCAGACTGGACCCAGGCCAACCTGGGCGGCAACGGCTCGCTCTACTGGATCCTGTACTTCTTCATGGTGGTCATCTTTACGTTCTTCTATACCACCGTACTCTTTGACCAGCAAAACTACGGCGAAAACCTGAAGCGCGTCGGCGCGCAGATCCCCGGTGTCAACCGCGGCGCTCCCACCCAGAAATACCTGAAGCGCGTCCAATCCCTGATTACCCTGCCGGGAGCGCTCTTCCTCGGCCTGGTGGCGATCCTGCCTTACCTGGTCGGTTTGGCGTTACAGGGCTTCGGCATCGCCAGCACAAGTTCCTCATCCAGCCTGTTGCTCGTCTCCTCTTCCGGACTGCTCATCGTCGTTGGCGTCGTGCGCGATACCTTCATGAACATCGAGGCCGAGCTCAAACTTCACGGCTATCAGGACACCCTGCTCGTAAAGTAGGTCGAAATTAATTTCGACCTACAGACAGGACTCGCATGGCAACCTTCATCATTCTTCTCGGTCCGCCCGGCGTCGGCAAAGGCACACAGGCAAAAATCCTGGCCGAACAGACCGGTCTTGTCCACATCTCTTCGGGCGACCTGTTCCGCGAAAACATGAAGAACCAGACCGAACTGGGAAAGCATGCCCAGTCGTACATTACGAAAGGCGACCTTGTCCCGGACAACGTGACCATCGCCATGATCCGCGAGCGCCTCACTCGCCCGGACTGCGAGGCGGGCGCCATTTTGGACGGCTTCCCCCGCACGACGGCCCAGGCCGACGCGCTCGAGAAGATGCTGGCCGATTTCGGCGGCAAAGTGGACAAGGTCCCCTACGTCACCGCCCCCGAAAAAGTCCTCGTGGAGCGTCTTTCGGGACGCTGGACCTGCCGCACGAACGGGCACATTTTCCATGACAAGAACAACCCGCCGAAACAGGCCGCAGTCTGCGATTTCGACGGTTCCGAACTCTACCAGCGCGACGATGACAAGTCTGAGACGATTGTCCGCCGCATCCAGGTTTACCTGGAGCAGACCGCGCCGCTGATTACTTATTACCGTCAGCGCGGCAACCTGATTGAGATCAATGGCGCGCAGAATATTCGCGAGGTCACCAAGACTCTCCTGTCTGCGTTGAAAAAATAATATGGACTGGGCGCGCCAGATACACGTTAAGAGTCCGGCCGAGATCGCCCTGATGCGCGCGGCTGGGCGTGTCAACGCAGAAGTCCTGGCGACTGTCAAGGCGCTTTTAAAACCGGGTGTTTCCACCGCCGACCTCAACGCGGCTGCTGAGGCTGTGCTTAGGAAACACAAATGTATATCGCCGTTCAAGGGTTACGGCCATCCGCCGTTCCCGGCCTCCATTACCGTCAGCATCAACCGCGAGTTGGTGCATGGCATTCCGAAAAAAGATCGGAAGTTGAAGGCCGGTGACATCGTTTCGATAGATTGCGGGACGGCGCTGGATGGCTATGTGGCCGACTCGGCCTTTTCCGCCGGGGTGGGGGCGATCTCCTCCCAGGCGCGGGACCTGCTCGAGGTCACGCAAGGCGCGTTGCAGGCCGGCATCCAAAAGATGCGGGTTGGCAATCGCACCGGCGACGTCTCGGCGGCGATACAACAGCACGTCGAAAGCCGCGGGTATCACGTTACGCGTGAATACACCGGGCACGGCGTCGGGCGGCAGATGCACGAAGGCCCCCAGGTTCCCAATTACGGGAAGCCGGGGACAGGCGTGCCGCTGCGCCAGGGCATGACCATCGCCCTCGAACCGATGGTGCTGGTGGGGACGCCCGCAACCCGCGTCCTCGCGGACCAGTGGACGGTTGTCTCTTCCGATGGGTCTTTGACGGCGCACTTCGAGCATTCGGTGGCTGTCACCGCAGGAGATCCCCTCATCCTGACTGTCCCTTAGACTTGTCGGTAGGTCGGAATTAATTCCGACCAACATTTCACTGGACGGAACGAAACGGCGCGTGTATAATCCAATCTTTGGTTGTCCAAAGCGAAGGCCAAAATGAAGGAGTTAGTTGCAATGAAAGTTTCCCCATCAATTCGTAAGCGTTGCGCCAAATGCAAAGTGGTGCGCCGCAAAGGCAGATTGTTCGTGATCTGCGAAAATCCCAAGCACAAGCAGCGACAGGGATAGGTGTAAACTATGGCTCGTATCGAAGGCGTTGATCTGCCCCGCAACAAGCGGGTGGAAGTTGGTCTGACCTCTATCTATGGAGTCGGGTCAACGCGCGCGCGTGAAATCCTGTCCGCCGCCAAGGTGAACCCGGACACCCGGGTGAAGGACCTGAGCGAAGCGGAAACGGCCGCGCTGCGCGAGTACATCACCAAGCACATCACGGTGGAAGGCGACCTGCGCCGCGAGACGCAGATGAACATCAAGCGCCTGATCGAGATCGGCAGTTACCGCGGACTGCGTCATCGCCGCAACCTGCCAGTCCGTGGTCAGCGCTCGCGCACGAATGCCCGCACCCGCAAAGGCCCCAAGAAGACCGTGGCCGGCCGCGGACGCCGCAAGGGCGGAAAGAAGTAAGAGGAGAGAAACGACATGGCTCAAAGTGTTCGTTCTACGCGGCGCGCCAGCGGCGCCAAAAAGGGCAAGCGCGCCCTGTCCTCCGGGCAGGTGCATGTCTTTGCCTCGTTCAACAATACCATCGTAACCGTGACGGATACGCAGGGGAACACGGTTGCCTGGGGCAGCGCGGGTTCGGCGGGCTTCAAAGGCTCGCGCAAGAGCACGCCCTTCGCCGCCCGCCTGGCCGCCGAACAGGCAGTCAAGGCCGCGCAGGCGCTGGGCATCCAGGAAGTGGACCTGTTCGTCAAAGGCCCCGGCCCGGGACGTGAAAACGCCATCCGCGCCGTGCAGGCCGCCGGTATGAAAGTGCGCTCGATTTCGGATATCACCCCGGTTCCCCATAACGGCTGCCGGCCTCCGAAAAAGCGCCGCGTGTAGTTCATGGTGAGGTAGTTGAGATATGGCAAAATATATTGGTCCGGTATGTAAACTCTGCCGGCGCGAAGGCGAAAAACTATTCCTGAAGGGTGAGCGTTGCTTCACTCCGAAGTGCGCGTTCGAGAAACGCTCGTACGCTCCCGGCATGCACGGCAAGGCCGGCAGCCGCGGCGGCGGCGGTCGCAACCGCATGGGACGCGAGTCTGACTTCAACCGCCAGTTGCGCGCCAAGCAGAGAGCCCGCCGCGTGTACGGCATCCTGGAGCGGCAGTTCCGCCGCTACTACGAAACCTCGTTGACCCGCCGCGGCTTGACGGGGCTAAACCTGTTGCAGATCCTCGAGTCCCGGCTTGATAATATTGTATATCGTCTCGGGTTCGCCTCCAGCCGGGCGCAGGCCCGCCTGCTGGTGACCCACGGCCATTTTCTCGTGAATGGCCGCCGCACCGACATTCCCTCGATGATCCTGAAGGAAGGCGATGCGGTCGCAGTCCGCGAGGGCTCGCGCAACCTGGCCTACTTCAAGGAAATGGGCGACCTGGCTGAAAAGCGCACGTCCCCAACCTGGCTCGGACGCGACCTCAAGCAATTGAGCGGTTCGATTGATCGAATGCCTGAGCGTGCTGAAATTGACGGCAGCCTGAACGAGCAGTTGATCGTCGAATACTACTCACGGTAGTACTTGTCAATGCCCTGGCCGGGCCAGACGGCTGGCCAGGGCCCGTTCTCTATCAAAGGGAGAGGTGAACCGTGACGGGTATCACGAATATGGTCATGCCTAAGATCGAGCGCGAAGCGGAAGCTCGTAATTACGGCAAATTCATCATCAGTCCGCTTGAGCGCGGCTACGGCATCACCGTCGGAAACGCGCTCCGCCGTATCCTGCTGTCCTCGCTGGACGGCGCGGCAGTTTCTTCCATTCGCATTGTGGATGTCCTGCATGAATTCAGCGACATCCCCGGCGTGCGCGATGACGTTATCCAGGTGACATTGCAGGTCAAACAACTGCGTATGAAACTGGACGGCGTGGACAGCGCCCGCATGCACCTGGAAGTGCGCGGCGAAGGCACCGTGACCGCGGCGGATATTATCACGCCGCCCGAGGTCGAGATCGTTAACCCCGATCTCTATCTCTTCACGGTGGACAGTCCCAAAGCCAAACTCGATATCGAGTTTACAGTGGAACGCGGACGGGGTTATTCCCCGGCCAACGAACGCTCCGGGCACTCGCCCATCGGTGAACTGCCGGTGGACGCCATCTACAGCCCGGTCAAGCGCGTCAATTGGGAAGTCAGTTCGGCCCGCGTCGGCCAGAGCAGCAACTACGATAAGCTCACACTCGAGATCTGGACCGACGGCACGATCCCGCCCGAACGCGCCTTGAGCGCCTCGGCGCGCGCCCTGATTGACCACCTGCGCTTCATTGCAGGCATCAGCGAGGAAACGTTGACGGTGGCCGTCGAGAAGGAAATCTCCGGGAGCCGCCTCACCAGCGAAGTGGCCGAAACCCCGGTGGAGGCCCTTGACCTCTCGGTGCGCGTCTTCAATTCCCTCAAGCGCACCGGCATTACCAACGTCGGCGATGTGCTCGACCTGCTCGAAAAGGGCGAACAAGCCGTCATGTCCATCCGCAACTTTGGCGAAAAGAGCCTCGATGAGCTCCGCCAGAAAATGCGTGAGAAGGGCTACCTGAAAGACGATACGACAACTGCGGAGTAATAAGACATGCGACACCAAGTATCTGGCTATAAACTCGGACGCGCCTCAAGCGCCCGGATTGGCATGCGCCGAATTCTGATCAAACAATTCTTCACCCACGAGCGCATCCAGACCACGCGCGCCAAGGCCGCTGCGATTCGCGGGGAAGCCGAGCGGATGATCACCATCGCGCGCAACAGCGCGGACAAGGATGACGCCGCCAAGGTGCACGCCCGCCGCCTCGTGGCCGCCCGCCTCGGGAGCAACGATATGATCCCGCGCCTGTTCGACGAGATCGCCCCGCGCTTTGCCTCCCGACCCGGCGGCTACACCCGCGTGACCAGACTCGGCCCGCGCCACGGCGACTCGGCGGAGATGGTCGTTCTCGAACTCGTGGAAGAATAGCCAGTGATCAGTGATCAGTGATCAGTCATCAGTACTGAACACTGATCACTGATCACTGATGACTGATGACTGATCACTGGCACAATGGCACGTTACCAGTTGATCCTTGCCTACGACGGCGCCAAACTTAATGGCAGTCAAAGGCAGGCCCGTTGGTCGAGTAATCCCGAGGGCAAGTCGAGGGATGTATCGGGACCGAGAACGGCGCAGGGCGAACTCGAAAAAGCCCTGCGGACCATCGGCTGGACGGGACGCTCGGTCCTCATCGCCGGACGCACCGACAGCGGAGTCCACGCCGAAGGGCAATCGGTCGCGCTGGACCTGGGGTGGCCTCACGGCCCCGACAAGTTGCGCGCCGCCCTGAACGCCGCCCTGCCGCCCGACCTGGCCGTGCGCGTAGCCAGAGAGGTGCGTTCAGACTTTCACCCGCGCTTCGATGCAACCTCGCGCCGCTATCGTTACCGACTCTTCTGCGATCCCGTCCGCGACCCCGTACGCGAACGCTTCGCCTGGAGAGTTTGGCCCCCGCTGGACGGCGACGCGCTCCAGTCTGTCGCCCCTGTTTTCCTCGGGACGCACGACTTCGCCGCCTTCGGTTCGCCGACCAAAGGGCCGGGAGGCTCCACCCTGCGGACGGTCTCGCTATCCGCGTGGACTCGCTCCGGGACGGAGTGGCAGTTCCAGGTCCGGGCGGATGCGTTTCTTTATCGCATGGCGCGGCGCCTGGTCTTCCTCCAGGTGGCGGTGGCGCAGGGACGGCTGTCCGTCGAACAAATCCAACAGGCGCTCGAAGCGCAGACTCGCCTGCCCGCGGGATTGGCTCCTGCGCACGGATTAAGCCTGGTCGAAGTGACGTATGCAGATCAATGAAAAAATCGTAAATTGTAAATTGTAAGCGGAGTAGCGATGTTCAAATCATATTATCCAAAAGCGAGCGAGATAGATCGCAAGTGGTTCGTGGTGGACGCCAAAGACCAGATCCTTGGCCGCCTGGCGACGCGTATCGCGCGCACCCTGCTGGGAAAACACAAGCCGACATTCACGCCGGGCGTCGAGATGGGCGATTATGTGATCGTCCTGAACGCAGGCGCTGTGGCTGTGACCGGCACGCGCACCAACAGCCGCATGGCGACCAAGTTGTACCATCATCATTCGGGCTATCCGGGCGGCCTGAAAAGCATCACCCTGCGCGACCAGTTGCAGAAGCACCCCGACCGCGCCATCCGCGCGGCTGTCTGGGGCATGTTGCCGCATAATCGCATGGGACGTTCCCTGCTCAAGCGCCTGAAAATCTACGCCGAGGCCGAGCACCCCCACACGATGCAGAAGCCGGAACCCCTGGCTTAGGAAAGGAATTAGAAAATGTCTGTGCAATATTATGAAGGCATTGGCCGCCGTAAGGAAAGCACCGCCCGCGTCCGGTTGATGAGCGGCGCAGGTAAGTTCACCGTTAACGAGAAGGAAGCGGAAGCCTACTTCACCCGCCTTGGCGACTTGCAGGCGATCCTCGCTCCGCTGGCCTCCGCGGGACAGGATCCCAAGTCCTACGACATCAGCGTCAAGGTCGAAGGCGGCGGCGTCACCGGCCAAACCTCGGCCGTGCAGTTGGGCATCGCCCGCGCGCTGGTCAAGATCAACGGCGATTGGAACTCCGCCATGCGCAAGGGCGGGTTCCTGACCCGCGACGCCCGCATCAAGGA
>Ga0210028_1003574_pt1 | contig 11730 bp, 9 predicted proteins | sample CryGeymeta201513_FD_185468 | JGI IMG/M metagenome (GOLD analysis project Ga0210028, IMG submission 185468) | Groundwater microbial communities from Crystal Geyser aquifers in Utah, USA - Crystal Geyser metaG 2015-13 (SPAdes) (version 2) | ecosystem: Environmental > Aquatic > Deep subsurface >...
GCAGATGAAAAAAGTGAGGCAATTAGAGATTTAAGATACACACAAAGCGGTTCGGTAACGCCGTATCTTTTTGGTGGTAATGAAGCTTCGTTCTTTTGGAATCCCGCGCCATACAACAAGGATGTTAATTGCAATGGAAGCGCCTTGGATAATATTACATCGTTAAGCAGCGGAACAACCTATAATGCTTCAATGCCGCTTCTGTTAAATATTCGATATACGTGGATTACCTCAAATTATAATGGATTGAATCAAGATGGACTTGTGGAACTTGCTCGTCAGAAGCTTTACAACGGCACTGCAAGTACTCCTCAATCGGCAGATACCTTATTGTTGAGCATTAATCACATAGATGAACCGAATAATGTTCAAGCGATTATCCGCGGAATAGATGAACCTGCAGAAACAGATTATGCGTACCAAATACTGCCGAATCAAGAAACGAAAGGATACATTACGCACGGAATGAATTGGAATAGCCGTGATGTAGATGCGTTTTCATTTAAAGCTGCAAAAGATGGGAAACTGGTAATTACACTTACAAATACGAATTCCGGAATCGATTCATTACTTGTTTACGATGGAACAAATTTACTCAATCGTGAACTTATTCAAAGTGGAACGCAGATGTTTACTGTCAATGGTGTTGTGCTTGATAAAATTTATAACATCATTCTTATTGGAACAGCCAACGGAACGAGTTGGGAAAATCCCTACTCAATCACCATCTCTAATGATGTTCCTGTTGAATTAACTTCGTTTAACGCAAGCGCAAGTAAACACGGCATAGAATTAAAGTGGTCAACCGCTACCGAAACCAATAATAAAGGCTTTGATGTTCAAAAGAGGACTAACGACAGAAACTTTCAATCTATCGGTTTTGTTGATGGGAGTGGAACGACAACCATAAAGCATGACTATACATTTTTCGATGGTTCGACGATTTCCGGTAAGGTTTATTATCGTTTATGTCAAATTGATCTCGATGGTGCATTTAAATATTCTGAAGTGCTTGAATCGGAAGAAAAGTTTCCTTCACAATTTAGTTTAATGCAGAATTATCCGAATCCTTTCAATCCAAGTACAGTCATCACTTGGCAGTTGGCAGTTGGCGCTCACGTAACTCTAAAAGTCTACGATGTGCTTGGTAATGAAGTTGCAACATTGGTGAATGAAGTTAAAACGCCGGGAAGCTATGAAGTAGAATTTCAGTCAACAGCAGGTAATCGCCAGTTGGCAGGCGGAGTTTCCGTCAAAGGCGGATACGCCTCCGGCATATATTTTTATCAACTAAAAGCCGGCAATTTCGTTCAAACAAAGAAGATGATTTATTTAAAATAAGCGATCGACAATTTTACTTGTAGCGGATTCTTTGTTTAATAAAACAATAAAATTAGTGGCGATCAATTTAGGCGCTTAGAGAATCACTATTGATAACATGTTAACGATAATTGAATATTGATTATTTATTATTTATTATTGAATAATCATGACCCATGGAAGGGAATGGGCTTTAATCAATAATCAATAATAAATAATAAATAAATTACTTCATCATTCGAAATTCCTAGTCTACCCGCCTCAGGCGGGTGTTCGATATTCATTATTCATTTTTCCCTTTAGCTTTTTTCCCAAGCAGGGTCTTGGGAAAAACGTAGGCTCTTAGATTTCTGTTATCGCTAACATGTTAACGATAATTGAATATTGACTATTGATTATTTATTATTGATTAATCATGGCCCATAAAAGGGAATGGGCTTTGATCAATAATCAATAAATTACTGCTTCATTCAATATTCCTTGTCTACCCGCCTCAGGCGGGTGTTTGATATTCGATATTCATTTTTCCTTTTGACCTGCCTCTCTACCGGCAATCTGGCGGGCAGGCAGCTTTTTTCCGTTGGAGAAAAACATAGTACTTTATCAGCAAAGTTCGTGTAATTCGCCGCGGCGAATTGGCAGAATATTAACATGATTACTAAAGCGAAAGAATGACTGAATGAAAATGAATGGATGAATGTTTTTCATTCAACCAAACAGCCATTCATTCATTCGAATGTGATAAATTGGTTTGGTTTACCCGACAACTTTTGGGCGGGCTTGTCCAGGTTAGGAGTTGAAAAAAATGTAACGCCTGGTTCCTACTTTGTATGCTCTTTTCTGAATGCAGCATATGTGCAGTAGAGTTTCCAATTATATTGTATTTTTGAATTGCCCTTTAGAAAGTGGTGAAGATTGTTAAAAAAGAATTCGGGAACAACGAACATTTAAGATTTACAAAACAATCAGATTAAAACAATTAATAAAAGAGGTTTTGTTATGGAAAAGTTTTTCAATCTAAAAGAACTTGCATCTGATATTAAAACTGAAATTCTTGCCGGGATCACTACTTTTCTGGCAACGATGTATATCATAATTGTTAATCCTGCTATTTTATCACAAACAGGTATGTCCTTTAGCGGAGTGCTGACCGCGACAATATTAGTAAGCGCCTTCTCCAGTATTATGATGGGCATTTATGCAAAGAACCCAATAGTTCTTGCCCCGGGTATGGGGATAAACGCTTTTTTTACGTTCACAGTAGTGATAGGTATGGGCATTGATTGGCGTATTGCCTTGGGCGCTGTTTTTTGGTCGGGGATTATTTTTTTACTCCTCTCGGTTTTCAATGTGCGAAAATTAATTGTGAAGGCAATTCCTCAACCGGTTAGATACGGTACTGCTGTCGGAATTGGACTCTTTATAGCGCTGATCGGATTGGTTGATGCTAAATTTATAGTTGCAAACTCTGCCACTATAGTGGGTCTTGGAGCAATGAATCACATTACGATAACATTTCTTATAGGATTTGTTGTAACAATTATTCTTGTTGTGAAAAAAATAAAAGGAGCTTTAATTTTAGGGATTATGGCTACTACTCTACTTTCAATTCCGATTGGAAGATTTTATGGGAATGCATCTTCTATTAATTTCGGTATTCCTACGCTTGTAACCTGGAAAGGGTTATATGCCATGCCGGACTTCAGCCTGATTTTCAGTTTGAATCTTGTTGATTCCTTCAAATTTTCATTTCTACCGGTTATTTTTTCGATGTTGTTTGTTGATATGTTTGATTCGCTTTCAACATTTATCGGTGTTGCGGAAGCCGGGAATCTTAAAGATGAAGACGGTGAGCCGATGAGAATAAAGGAGTCGTTAATTGTTGATTCATTTGCAACAATAATAGCTGGTTTGTCTGGAACAAGTGCCGGGACAAGTTATATTGAATCAGCCGCAGGAATTGAGGAAGGTGGGCGCAGTGGATTAACAGCAGTTGTTGCCGGACTCTTATTTCTACCGTTTTTATTTTTATCACCTCTGCTATCAATAGTTCCATCAATTGCTACGGCTCCCGCCCTAATATTAGTCGGGGTTTTTATGTGTGCGCCTATCATCAAAATAAACTGGAAGAAATTGGATGACGCTATTCCGGCATTCCTTGGAATGTTTTTAATTCCTCTGACATTTTCAATCACTCAAGGAATTATTTGGAGTTTTTTAAGTTTTACGGTAATTAAATTTGTAATTGGGAAGAGAAATGAAGTACACTGGATGCTGTATGTTATTGATGCATTCGCAATTTTAGCATTGGTACTGAGATAGAATCGTTTAATAAATTGGAATTATTGGGCTGTAAAGATTCTTCATTTTTCCCAGGACGCTGATTAGAAAAAATGCCAAAGGGAGAAAAGAATAATGAATATCTAACAAGGAATTTCGAATTATGAAATTGAAATATGATCAATTCAACATTCATCACTCCTTGCTTACTATTCAATATTCAATTATCGTTAACATGTTAGCAATAACGATTTTCTAAGAACCTATCTTAATAGAAACAAGCGAACAACAACAAAATGATTGATAAATAAACGCAGCCGTTCTGACTGCGTTTATTCATTTTAAACTAATCAGCGAATTATTTTGCTTTTGCAAATCTCGCATTAACTTCATCCCAGTTTACAACATTCCACCATGAAGAAATATAATCAGGTCTTCTATTTTGATAGTGTAAGTAATAGGCATGTTCCCAAACATCCAACGCGAGAAGCGGAGAACCCTTTACTTCAGAGATATCCATTAATGGGTTATCCTGGTTAGGACTTGAAGTTACAACTAATTTTCCGTTTGCTACAACGAGCCAAGCCCAGCCTGAACCAAAGCGGGTTGCGCCTGCATTAGAAAATTGTTTTTTAAATTCATCGAATGAACCGAAAGTTCCGTTAATTGCATCAGCTACTGCACCGGTTGGAATTCCCCCGCCGTTTGGTTTCATGTTTGTCCAGAACAGATTGTGGTTATAAACGCCGCCGCCGTTATTTCTTACCGCCGCAGGCGCTTTTGAAATTGAAGCGAAAAGTTCTTCGAGAGATTTTCCTTCCAGCTCAGTTCCGGCAACTGCATTGTTCAAATTATTAACATAAGCCTGATGATGTTTCGAATGGTGAATTTCCATTGTTAATTTATCAATATGCGGTTCAAGTGCATCGTAAGCGTAGGGAAGTGAAGGCAATTCAAATTTAGCCATTGTGTTAGTACTCCTTAATTTATTATTTATTGTATTGTTAAAATTGTTAATTGATCTCCCATAAAGAGAAACCGTAGAAAGCGCTGCTGCTTTTAGAAAAAATCTTCTTTGCATCATACACCGAATGAATTTCCACAGCCACAGGTCTTTGTAGCATTGGGATTATTAAAAACAAAACCTTTTCCGTTCAATCCGTCGGAAAAATCCAATTCAGTACCGGAAAGGTAGAAAAGACTTTTACCGTCAACAAAAAGTTTTACGCCTTTAATTTCTATAACCGAATCGCCGTCTCGTGGTTCGCTGTCAAATCCTAATGAATAGGACATACCGGAACAACCGCCGCCTTTAACACCAACGCGCAGCCCAAAAGATTCGGCTATCTTATTTTCACTCATAATTCTTTTTACTTCGCCGCAAGCTTTTTCAGTTATCGTTATTTCAGTTTCAAGTTGAACTTCGCTCATCTATGCCTCAAATATTTCATTTTTAATGTTCTTATAATAGCTAACAAAACAAAACGGGAAAATGTTCCCGAAGCATTAAAAAGAAAAAAGAAGAATATAAAAAATGTTGAAAGGAGAGAAGCATTTTTTGTAGCACAGATTAATAATCTGTGCTACGGAGAGCAAAATTATTTAGAAATGTAAATGAACAGCATAACATTATTTAAGCGTCGGCGCTAAAATTTAGAATGAATTTAATGGGTAACTCGGCATACTATTGTATCCTCAGTTTTCCACACGGCGGATTGTTTTTTAAGTCAAGAAATTTTTGTCTTACTTTCATTATCCATTTTTATATCTATCGCAAAATTAAAAATATTGAATCCCTGCCGGGATTCTTTTTTTGTTTTATATCAATGTTACCAAGATTAAATCCCTACGGGATTTCCACAACCCGACTCTGGCGGGTTGAATCATTGTAACAAATAAACCCATCGGCAGCCACATTCCCTTCGGGAATGAATATTTCTTAACTCCAATGAATCCTTTCTGTGAACAAACCGCCCGAGGCGGGTGGTTGACGGCTTAGCCGCACTAAGATGTATTATGAAACTGAGTATAAGATGAATCGCTATTGTTGCATGTTCAGTAAACGAAATTAAAAGAGGAAAATATTTATGCAAAAATAAAAAATTCGCTAAATGCAAAATTTTTCTTGCTATATAACAATTCTCTTTATATTTTCGTCTAAGCAAAAGGTTAAGTATTATTCCCGATGCTAATTGTTCTTTGAATAGTTGAATCTTTCCCGGTTGTTTTTTTAATGATGGAAATTGTAGCTTGTTTTTCTGTAGTACCTTTAAGCAAAAGTTTAAGGCTCGGAAAAAGCTTGTTAGGGTCGTTCTCTCGCATAACACTGGTGGCGCTAAGCTTTTATCAATTTAGATATTTTGTTTTGCTTAAAGGAAAGATACTACTATACAAAGCGCGGTTAACCGCATGTTCATGGTTGATGTTCAATGTTTGACGGATGATGTAACGGTACTAAGGTTATTTATTTTATAACGATATATATTTATCGTAATGAAATGTTGTACTTAAGTAATGTCCCGTTCATTTGTTAGCAGCAAAAGCATCATACTTTTTCTTCTTCTTAAAATCACTTCTTATTTTCATCATTTTAAAAATACCCTTGAAAACTCGTTATAAAACTCTGAGTGTTAGTTTGAGGAAAAAGTCAGTAGTCAATGGTCAATAGTCAGAATTTTTTTAATGATGACAAAAGTCATTGGCAAATTTCTAAAATAATACCCCAGGTAAACGTGTTATCGATTTTGTGCAGTCCGCTATGGTTGAGTTTTACTAACAATCTTATTCCCTCTCTGTAGAAAAGTTAGGGCTCTTAGTCGTTTTCCCGGCACTCTTAGTTGAAAAGTTAAGACTCTTAGTCATTTTCCCAACGTTCTAAAGTGAAAAGTTGACGCTCTTAGTCATTTTCCCAACGCTCTGAAGTGAAAAGTTTAGGCTCTAAGTCATTTTCCCAACGCTCTGAAGTGAAAAGTTAAGGCTCTAAGTACGTTTCCAGACACTCTGAAGTGAAAAGTTAAGGCTCTAAGTACATTTCCGAACGCTCTAAGTACTAAGAAAAGGGTTTTTAGCGGGTCTTTGGGCTCTCCCGGTGAAAGAAAAAGACTATTCTTTGAACAAAATTGTGCTAAAATGATTAATAAACGAACTTTATTCGGTTTTAACCTAAGTCTCTTTATGATGGGTTAGTTAAACTGCAAATAAAGGAGGTTCGGTAAGGTAACAACATAAGTATAAAGTTGAAAGTAGAAAGTATAAAGTCATTGGTCAGGTGTCATTTGTCATTGATCAGGAGTTAGAAGTAAAAACAAAAAAACTGATTCTCTTATCTCTTAGACAGACTAAAAACTGATAACTGATAACTGTAAAAATGATTCAATAAATAACAAAAAATAAACTAAAGACGAGGTGCATCATGGCTGAAAAATTTAATGGTATCCCGGTTTCGAGAACTAAGTTGTTTACGATTGCAAGTAAGGCTTACGAAACCACCAAAGGTCTTGCTAAACTTGCTGATGCGGGTTTAACGGCGGAGTATTTTGAGGAATTTGCCGCTAATATTGAAATTGCTAAAAATTTTAAGACTGCGGAGAAGGTAGCAAAAGAGAACGCTGAAAAGCTTGCGCAGGTACAGAAAAAATGTGAGGAGTGTTTTAATTGGATGAAGAAGGTTCAGGTTGCTTTAAAGAGGACTTTTAAAGGTGAATCCCCGCAGTTAAAGGAGTTCCCTTCAAATTTAAGTTTGGCAAAGGAAGACGCGGCAAAAATGATAAACCTGCTTCCGGCGGCTTTTGCAATTATTGATAAATACAATACCGAGCTTACAGCTAAAAGAACTCCCGCCACTCTTAAGCAGAAAGGGGAGACTTTAAAAGCTGAGCTTGAAACCATCTCCGCTGAATATAATTTGATGGATGGAAGCAACGAGTCTTATACAGTTAATAGGTTACTTGCGCATAAAAAACTGCAAGACACGATAAACGAAATAAATGAAACAGGAAGGGAAGAGTATAAGGATGATCCTGTCACCCTGAAGTTGTTCGACTCCCCCTGGCCGCAAAGCAAAGGAAAAGATAAAGGAAACGACGCACTACCGGAACCGCCGGCAGGGCAGTAGAAAGTGGAAAGTGGAAGTCAGTAGTCATTTGTCAATGGTTGAGAAATGACTACTGAATCGCTGAGGTGGAGCTATCACTTTTTGAGGATGAGGAATGAGGGGGTGGGGTTGGTTGTCATCATGGAATATGTTTGTTAGCAATTGGATTTTATGATTTATACATGTAAATTTTTTTTTAATAAACCTTTTTCAAATTATAATTAGGGTTTTTATGAGTAAAAAATATTTTCAATCTTTAATTTATCTTGTGCCATTGACCTTTCTTACTTTATTACTGTCATGTAATAATGGTTTTAAGCTACCCACCAACAATTTATTCCAAAAATCGATATTCCCAGATAGTAAATCAAACGACTTTCGTGACGATAGACCTAAACGTATTCATATTTTCGTAGATAATTCTGAATCCATGCAAGGATTTATTAATAGTCCTAATTCAAATTATATCAATGAAATTAGAAACATTGTCACAAAATTAGGGCAGCCAGAATTAGATTTTTATTTATTTAGTAATGATGTGAAGCCTTTAGGGGAAAACCTTAATAATACTATGAAGATATTGGGTAACCCTAGTACTTATAAAGGAAAACACACACGATTTGATCGCCTATTCGAATTCATACAGCGGAGTGACCTTCTTTCTGATATTAATCTTGTTATTTCAGATGGTATACACTCGGAAAACAGTCCACTCAGTCATACAGTTTTGACTAATTTTATAAGAGACTGGATTCAAAATAATTATTTTGGATTTCTAGGATTTATGAGTTCATTCAATGGAACAATCTTTCCCGTTAACAAATGTAATACGTTACATTATAATGGGAATAGACCTTTTTATTTATTTATTTTTTCACCACACAAACTAACACAGTATATAAAAAAAGAGGTATTAATAAATTCAGAAGAGGTAATTCATGCTGTAAATGGAAAGATTGAGACAGTAAATATTTTGAAGATTAATGAAGAAATTGGGATTGAAGAAAGTTTTCTTGAATCTCCGCAAAATCTTTATTTTGAGATTAATGATAAGACAGAAAAGATCTCATTAGATATAGATATTAAGTCTAATGATTTAAGATATTGGGATTTTGATAGTTTTCAGTCAGAATTACTATTAAAAACTGTAGATGTTTTTTACTTAAACAACAAAGATAGTATTGCAACATTAGATTCGAGTATTATTGAAAATCATAAAACTTACTTATGTAAAAAAGATAATAATAATCTACAAATAAAATTAGAATTTCAACCTTCTCAATCTGAAAAACTTCAAGTGTATCGTTTAGCACTCACTCCCTTAATACCAAGTTGGATTTCTAGATGGGCAACCGATAACGATTGTTTAATTAAAAACGCTGATAAGACATTCTACCTGTCAAAATTTTTTGAAAACGTCTTGTCGAGTGATAAAAAATTTAATTTATTTGAAATATTTATTATAATAAGGAGAAAAAAATGACAAGTGTCTTATATTTTTTATTTGAGCCAAAATCAAATATTTTAAAATGGCCTGCCATTTTAGATGCTCTTTCCATATTTCTTCTAATAATAATTGTGGCGTTAGTCCTTTTTTATTATTTAGTTGTTCCTTATAAAACCACGAAAAATTTTCTTAACTTTTGGATTACTGGAATATTAGGTTCTATTCTATTTTCCATTCTAATTGCACTGACTCTTCATTTCTCCAAACCTATTAAGGATTTTACCATTACTTTTGGGCAAGCATTTGTTGTAGCCGCTCATGCTATGGTTTATATTTTTATAGGATATTATTTGTTCAGTTTGATACGGAAAGTAGCATGCAAGATTAGACAACTAAAAAATGGGTTCTTACATAAAAAAACAATTCCTTTCTAACAACGTATAAGTGAGAAAACGATGATACAAAATTTATTAGTAATGGGTATTGGAGGTTCAGGGAATAAAGCATTAAGAGCCTTTATTCATCTATGTGCGATGGGATTAGGCCCAGAAAATATTGATGTGTTTATGATTGATATTGATCAGAATAACGGAGATGTAGAATTAACAAAAGATACTATCATTCAATATCAAACTATTAAAAAAAGATTAGTTGGAAATACTGAATACTTTAAATCAAATATTAATTTAAAAAGCGAAATCCCTTGGTCCCCCTTTGATAACTATGGGTTAAGAGGTAGTCTTACTTTAGGTAATTATCTGAATCTGATTCCATTAAGTGAGGATATAAAACGACTTATTCCTCTTTTTTTTACTTCTGATGAATTAACAGTTCCCTTAGAAGGTGGATGTAAAGCACATCCAAATATCGGCGCATTTTTAATGGCAACAATATTTTCTGATAAAAAATTTGAGGATATGTTAATCCAACATTTTACGAAACAGAATTCGGCTATTTATTTGTTTAATTCTATTTTTGGTGGAACTGGGGCATCCGGCGGACCTGTAATTGTCAATGGAATTAATAAATATTTTGCACAAGCTTTGAATGGTATAACTTATAAGAGGATCCCAATTGGTATGAGTGTACTTCTCCCATATTTTATTATCCCTAAATCAACTGATGATGAAGAGAAACTTAAAATTCAATCTCAGACTTTTGATGCAAATGCCGCAGCAGCATTGCCATATTATAAAACATCCGTTCCTGCAGATGTAATATATTTTGCGGGGGATCACGTTAAAGCAAGTTACAAGAATTATGCTTCAGGGAAAAAAGCACAATTAAATCCAGCCCATCTTTTAGAATTATATTCGGGAATTTTTGCGATTGATTTTTGTAATTCAAATTTTGATATGGAAATCAGAGTAAACACAAGATTTAATTTAATAACTTTTGGAAATGAAGATAACGATGATTATTCTATCGAACTGCTTGACATACCTAATATTAATGGTGTTAATCTAAAAAATAGAATTGTTAATCTGCAAATTCTTTCAAATACCTATAAGTATTTTTATTCTTTAAAAGATAAAATTCCACTCACGCGATTTTCATGGTTTACAGAAATTAGTGACTACAAAAACATTAAATCATCCGATAATTTCTTTGATGATTTAAAGACTTATTTTAATTTATACGATTGTTGGATGGAACAAATGACAATTAATAATGCGCGGTTAAAATATTTTAATAATCTTGAGAGAATTGACAACATTATACAAGGTAAACCAGTTCAGGAAGTATCTGACATAGATCAGATTAATAAGTACTTTAATATCCCCAAGCTTAAGAATAAACGAAATGAATATTCTGATTTCATGGAAATATGTAATAATGGAATCAATTATTTTATGGATAAATCAAAGGTTTTAAATTAAATGAGGCTAATATGAAAAGGAATTCATTTTTACAAGAAAAAATTAATGAAGGAATAGTAACAATACCTTTAAGTAATCGCGGAACGATTCATGATTGTACTACAACTTTATTCAATACACTTATTTCTTTACCGGCAATTGAAAAGATATCTCATTCGCATCCAACCCTTTGGGCGCCTTTTTATATTTATCTAGACAGTTGTAGAGGGAATTTTCCTAATTCTGACTTCTTATTTTCAAGAATAATTGATTTAATAGAAGTTATATATGATCAGAACAATTACTGCTACACATTGACTTTGGAAAATTTTAATATTCAAGAAATATCTGATGATGAAAAACATATCTTTACAAAAGCAATAAAGTCATTAAATCCAGATAATAATTTTCAGGATTATCAATTAATTTATGCTCAATTGCAAAATGAAAATATTGAACTTATTGGAATTACCTCGCCTTTTACACTTGTTATACCAATTGCAGATATTGACCAAACGAAATTTTATCAAGCATATCCACAGTTTTTTAAAGAGATAAGGAAAAATGATAAACGGGAAACGCATTTTTTATCCTATTTGAAAAATTCAGAAGTTTTTCAGGTTTTCCAGCTTTTTCAAGAAATGAGTCGTAATATTGTTTATCAGTAATTGTGAATATTTTGCGATCGTTAGGAGGCAAAGGAGCCTTATAACTTCCTGCCTTTAGTGGTT
>Ga0210028_1003577_pt1 | contig 11722 bp, 10 predicted proteins | sample CryGeymeta201513_FD_185468 | JGI IMG/M metagenome (GOLD analysis project Ga0210028, IMG submission 185468) | Groundwater microbial communities from Crystal Geyser aquifers in Utah, USA - Crystal Geyser metaG 2015-13 (SPAdes) (version 2) | ecosystem: Environmental > Aquatic > Deep subsurface >...
AAGAATATACCCTGAAGTATGAAGTCATAAAAGCAGCTTGAATTGCCCGGCTTGTTTCGATTGATTTAGACGCAGCAACAACTGCGGTTGGAATTCTTCTACTCACTTCTTCCGCATGACTGGGACCGGAGAGAACTCCAATCTGTTCGGTGGAAAAAGATGGAAATACTTCATGCAGCATTTGGGACATGGTAAGCAGCGAGTTTATTTCAATACCTTTTGATACGCTTGTAAGAATTGTGTTTTTTATTTCGGCGGGGTTGATCTCTTTAACAACTTTTCTTGTATACTGCGAGGGGACTGCAAGTATAATCATGTTCTTGTTATGAACAGCTTCATCAAGGTTGTGTGTAATTATTATTTCATCGGGAATTTTAACACCGGGAAGGTATAAATCATTTAAGCGGGTTTTGTCTAATATACGCGCATAGTGAGCTTTATACTCCCAGAGAGTAACATCGTGTCCGTTATAATGAAGCAAGACGGACAGCGTAGTACCCCATCCGCCTGCGCCGAGAACCGAAATTTTCATTAATAATTAAGTTGTTTTGTTTTTACTAAAATTAACTTTGTTTTCGTTACCATTAATTAATCGGACTACATTTTTGCGGTGAGTGTATATTACAAGCAGAGACACAAAAATGAGAAAAGGCAGTAATGTGCCATAGCCTTCTATATTAACGTGAAAAAGATTTTCTCTGATTACCAAAGTAAGGGGAACAGCAATTGCTCCTAGTATAGATCCAAGTGAAATATATCTCGAAACCGAAACAACTATAGCAAAAACCGCAACTGCCACAAGCATATCTATTGTAACAATAATGATAAGCATACCGAGAGCAGTAGCGATACCTTTGCCGCCTTTGAAGCCGGCAAAGACAGTCCATATATGCCCGATAACAGCTGAAATACCAGCAATAATTTGCACAAGTGTAAAATCATCAAATGGAGTAACGTTTTCGAAAGGCATACCGCCATAATGAAGCCGTGCGATAAAAACCACAGCAACTACACCTTTAAAAGCATCAAGCAGGATGGCAATTACGCCATACCTCCAGCCCATTACTCTCATTACGTTGGTCCCGCCAGCATTTCCGCTTCCGTGCTCACGAATATCAATGCCTTTTACAACCCTGCTTATTATTATACTGTTTGGTATAGAACCAACCAGATAAGATAAAATTATAATTGTGGTTAAGAGAAACATACTAACATCCAAATTTATAAATCTAAACCAATTTGTTTAGTGTAAATGATGGGGCAAACATAAGAATAATTAATATAAATATATAATCGAAAATTTTTCCCTCTTATTGATCCCTTTGAAAGTTTTAAAAAGAGTTATTACATCTTTCCAATTAGTTTTTTAAAAAGCACGATATCCGCTTTTGTTGTAATCTTGAAATTTAAAATTGACCCTTCAACAATATTAACTTTTCCACCAATTCGTTTAACAAGTATAGATTCATCAGTGCCGATAAAATTTTCATCATCAGCTTTTTTCATAGCCCTTAACAGAATTGAGTATTTAAATATTTGTGGCGTCTGAACATAATTAATTTTTTGGCGGCTTACATATTCTTCCACAAAATTAGTTCCTCTTACCAAAGTATCTCTTCCGGAAACACATACCAATGCGCTGCCTTTTTGCTTTGCGGTTTCAATTGCTCCGGTCAGTACTTCCTGCGGAAGCAAAGGGCGGGCAGCATCATGCACGATTATTAAATCATCCTTCTCTGCATTTATTGAAAGCAATGCATTGTAAACCGAATGCTGACGTTCTTTTCCTCCCTCAACAAACCTCTTTAGTTTTGTTATTAGATATTTCTTTTTAATTTTCTTGAGAAGATCGAAAAATTCCGGTGCGGCGGCAACAACTATCTCATCAACATTTTTATTTTTTTGAAAGACAGAGAGAGTAAAGGCAATAAGCTCTTTGCCTTTGAACAATAAATACTGCTTGGGAGCAGGTAATCCGCTCCGTTTGCCTTTACCTCCCGCCGGTATAATTGCAATTGTTCTCATAGAATGAGCATTGAATCGCCATAACTCAAGAAACGGAAATTTTCTTTTAAAGCTTTCTTATATGCTTTCGTGATTAGCTCGGTATCGCCAAATGCGCTAACAAGCATTATTAATGTTGACTCGGGCATGTGGAAATTTGTAATCAATCTGGTACCTATTTTAAAAGAATATGGCGGATAGATAAATTTATCCGTCCAGCCTCTACTTGGTTTTACGTAACCATCCGCTGTTACACTTGTTTCTAGCGCACGTGCCGAACTTGTTCCAACTACAAAAACATTATGGTTTAAGCTTTTTGCTTTATTGATTATTTCGGCAGTTTCTTTAGTAACCTCAAAAAACTCCGAGTCCATTTTATGTTTAGTTAAATCTTCAACCTCAACCGGGCGGAAAGTCCCGAGACCGATGTGCAGAACAACAGGAACTATTATAACTCCCTTTTTCTCAATCTTTTGAATAAGTTTTGGAGTGAAATGTAAACCGGCTGTTGGGGCTGCAACAGCGCCATCCACTTTTGCGTAAACGGTTTGATAATTTTCCCTGTCGCCTGGTTCAGGATCTCTTTTTATATAAGGCGGAAGAGGAGTAAGACCAATTTTTTCTACAGCCCGGTAAACGTTGCCCGGCTGATTGAAACGGACAGTTCTTCCGCGGGAAGTTGTATTATCTATAACCTCGCACCAAAGTTTGTCATTAAAATATATTTTATTTCCAATTCTTACTTTCCGTGCCGGATCAACGATAACATCCCAGATGCAATCTTCTGCATTTAGTTCTCTAAGTAAAAATACTTCAATCTTCGCATTTGTTTTTTCTTTCTTTCCATACAATCTTGCCTGGAAAACACGGGTCTCATTTACTACAAGAACATCGCCTTCCTTCATGTAGTCAGCTACATTAGAAAAAGCTTTTACTGATATTTCCTGCGTCGCCCTGTTCACTACCATCAGTTTCGATTTATCCCTTGGACTAACCGGATATTTAGCAATGACGGTTTTAGGCAAATTAAATTTAAAATCGGATAATTTCATTCTTCATCCTTTATGATGTGAGCTAATTTTATTTTAAAGGCAGGACGAATACTCATCCTGCCCGAATTAATTGTTGTTATTTTTTCTTAGCTAATTTCTTTTTTGAAACTGCTTTTTTCTTATCTGCTTTTCCGGCTTTCATTTCTTTAACAACCGCTCTGGCGGCTGCCAAACGTGCAATTGCTACTCTGAAAGGGGAACAGCTTACGTAGTTTAATCCTATTCTGTGACAAAATTCAACCGAAGAAGGTTCGCCGCCATGCTCGCCGCAGATTCCAACTTTCAGATTAGGGCGGGTAGCTCGTCCTCTTTCAGTGCCCATTCTTACAAGTTGACCTACACCTATTTGATCGAGCACTTCGAATGGGTCGTTCGGTAATATTTCACTTTGTACATAAAGCGGTAAAAACTTACCTGCATCGTCTCTCGACAAACCAAATGTGGTTTGTGTGAGGTCGTTTGTACCGAATGAAAAGAACTCGGCGCTCCGGGCAATTTCATCTGCTGTTAATGCAGCTCGCGGCAGTTCGATCATAGTGCCAACCAGGTAGTTGATCTTCTTCCCTTTTTCTTCCATTACTTCCTTTGCTACACGTCTTACAATTTCTTCCTGCATTTGGAATTCTTTAAGATCACTTACAAGAGGAATCATAATTTCCGGTTTTACTTTTATCCCCGCTTTTGCAACGTTACATGCAGCTTCAATAATTGCGCGAGCCTGCATTTCGGTTATTTCAGGGTAAAGTATACCAAGGCGGCATCCTCTAAAGCCAAGCATTGGGTTGAACTCTGCAAGGCTGTGAATCTTTTCCACAATTTTTTCTTCAGAAACTTTTAACGCCGCGGCTACTTCACGAATGTCTTTGTCAGAATGAGGTAAAAATTCATGAAGCGGCGGATCGAGCGTTCTTACAGTTACAGGGAAGCCATTCATCACTTTAAAGATTCCCTCGAAGTCTTCTCTCTGTAATGGAAGCAGTTCGTTCAATGCAGCTTTTCTGTCCTGTTCGGTATCGCTTAAAATCATTTTTCGAACAGACATAATTCTGTCGCCGCCAAAGAACATATGTTCGGTACGGCAAAGCCCGATACCTTCGGCGCCAAATGCAATTGCGTTAGCTGCCTGATCCGGCTGATCAGCGTTTGTTCTTACATTAAGTCTTCTCAGTTTATCTGCCCAGTTCATCAAACTATTATAGGTTTGAAAAATAGGGGATTTTTTAGGATCGAGAGATTTACTTATAAGAACCTGAATAACTTCACTTGGTTTGGTATTAATTTTACCGACAATAACTTCGCCTGTTGTACCATCGATAGAAATATAATCGCCTTCTTTAATTTTAAAGCTTTTCCCGTCGGCTGTAATTTCGCCGTCTTTGTAATTTATTTTTAATGAACCGCAGCCTGCAACACAAACTTTCCCCATCTGACGCGCAACAAGCGCAGCGTGAGAAGTCATACCGCCGCGGGCAGTTAATATACCTTCAGATGCATTCATTCCTTTAATATCTTCGGGTGAAGTTTCGATTCTTACAAGAATAACCGGGTCGCCTGTTTTTGCCATTTCTTCTGCATCGGAAGCGCTTAAAGCAACGCGTCCGGAAGCTGCTCCGGGTCCTGCATTAAGCCCCTTTGCAATCAGTCGTCCCTCGGCAATTGCTTTTTTCTTTTCATTAAGATCGAAGATAGGGCGAAGCAGTTGATTCAATTGATTCGGTTCAATTCGGGCAATTGCTACTTCTTTGCTGATGAGATTTTCTTTAACCATATCCACAGCCATCTTAATTGCAGCAAATCCGGTTCTCTTACCGACACGGCACTGCAGCATCCAAAGTTTTCCTTGCTGAATAGTGAACTCTACATCCTGCATATCTTTGTAATGCTTTTCTAATTTTTTTCTAATGTCGTCGAGTTCTTTATAAATCTTCGGGTTGTCTTTCTTCAACTCGGCAATGGGGTGAGGTGTGCGTGTTCCGGCAACAACGTCTTCACCTTGTGCGTTGAATAAGTATTCACCGTAAAAAATGTTTTCGCCAATTGCAGGATCTCGAGTAAACGCTACGCCCGTTCCGGAATCTTCGCCCATGTTGCCGAAGACCATTGATTGTACGTTTACCGCCGTTCCCCAGCTTGCAGGAATTCCATTCAGTTTGCGGTAAACAATCGCTCTGTCATTCATCCACGATCCGAATACTGCGCCAACTGCTCCCCAAAGCTGTTCCATCGGATCATCCGGAAAATTGCTGCCGGTTTTTTCTTTGATAGCATTTTTAAATTCTTCAACCAATTCTTTAAGATGATCTGCCGTAAGTTCGGTATCAAGTTTAAACCCGTTAGCTTCTTTCTTATTATGAAGAATGATTTCGAAGGGATCTTCATCATGTTTTTCAACAGGCTTTAAACCAAGAACAACATCACCATACATTTGAACAAATCTTCTGTATGAATCGTAAGCAAAACGCGGGTTATTTGTTTTTGCAATTAAACCCTGCACGGTAGTATCGTTTAATCCTAAATTAAGAATCGTATCCATCATGCCGGGCATAGAAGCTCTTGCGCCGGAACGTACCGAAAGGAGCAGCGGATTTTTAGCATCGCCAAATCTAGCGCCCATTTCTTTTTCAACTTTTGAGAGCAATTTAAGAACTTGAGTTTTTAAATCCTTCGGATAAGTTTGCTTGTTCGTAGTAGTAAGTACAAACTTCGGTTGTAATTGTAAAACCAGCAGGGACGGGTAAACCAATGTTCACCATTTCGGCAAGGTTGGCTCCTTTACCGCCAAGCAGTTCTTTCATAGCGGCTTTTCCATCGGCTTTTTTCCCGCCGAAAAAATAGACGTATTTATTATTTTTAGACATAATTATTTTTCCTCCATAAATATGCTTCGTTAATTATTGGTAGTATTAAAATTAAAATACTTTTTCACTTCAATTTATTTTCTGAAGAATATAATCTTCAAACTTTTGTTGTTCATCCATTTGCATTTCTATCTCAAGATAGAATACATCAATATCATCAAACTCCTTTGCAAATTTAATAAGTTTAACAGCATCTTTTTGAGTAGTAACTACAGAATATGCGTTCGTGGAATAAAATCGTTTTCGAATTTGCTGAACTTCTTTCAGTGTGTATTCTTTATGGTCTCTAAAAATCATTTTGTTAGTTGTGTTAACATTAGTCTGTCGTAAAATGTTCAAAAAAGAATATGAGTTTGCAATACCAGAAACAACGAGGCTGTGCTGTCCTTCAAAATCTTTCAGTTCGTAAATGGTATGCTTCATAACATCAACAAAACTAATGGCTTTATAATGAGAAGTAAAAATTGCTTTATCTATAAAATACTTTTTAAACTCATCCGGAATTTCTTTTTTGTCCGAAAATTTTCTATTAATAATAACTGCATCAGCACGTTTGATAGATGAAAACGGTTCTCTCATTAATCCAGTGGGCATCAGTTTCCGATTGAATGAATTATCGGATACAAGAAATTGCTGTTCAAAAAGGAGTAAATCGGCATCTCTTTTAATCCAACGGTGCTGGAAAGCATCATCAAGTATAATTGTGTTTACATTTGCATCATGCAAAAATTTATTTGCTCCTACAACCCGGTTTTCACTCACTGCCGCCGGCACTTTACAGTGAAGAGCCGTATGATAAATCTCATCGCCGCACTTTTCCACCGTTGTAAAAATTTCTTCGCCATCGGAAACATACAAATAGCCTTTAGTATTCCTTCCGTATCCGCGGCTCAGCACGCCCGGTTTTTTAGCGAATTTTTTTAACATCGTTGTTAAATAAATTACCATCGGGGTTTTACCCGAACCGCCCACGGTTAAATTACCAACAGACACAACCTTTACAGGAACACTTTTACTTTTAAAAATACCGTCATCAAAAAACTTGTTGCGTAAGTTTATAACGAAAGCGTAAACGGGTACAAACGGATACAAAATTATTTTTAGAAAATTCATAAACCGAATATAGCCGCTTTCGTTTGTAGTTCATTTAGTTTGTAATCGCACTGCCGAATTGTTTCAGAAGTTTTTTCGTAAGTTAGTGTTTGTTCTACATAGATCGGATTTGAGTATATCAGTTTAACTTTCGAAAAAGGTTTCGGCACCTGGAATCTATCCCAACTGCTTAAATATTTTTTCTTTTGGTAGCCTACGCCCGCAAGCACCAAAGGAACGCCGCTTTTTTTTGCCGCAATTACTACCCCGGCTTTTAGTTTTAAAGCCGGTCCGCGCGGTCCATCGGGCGTTACTGCAACAGACGTTTTATTTTTTGCATAATCGATCATTACTTCAAGCGCAACGCTGCCCCCCTTGCTGCTGGAACCTCTTACAACTTGATAACGCCAGTTCCTCAGAGTGTTTGCGAGAAGGTCGCCGTCTTTACTTTTACTTATTAAACCAAGGAAATTTTTATTCCGGTTTATATACCAGGGTAATAACATTGTTCCGTGCCAGAAAGCGAACACATAATTTTTATTATCACGTTCGAGTTTTTCAACTGCTTCTTTATTTATCTCTTCAATTTTTAATGTTTTACATAAAATATTTACTGCATGAAACAGCGTTATTTGTCCAATAAAACGGAGCGTATTCTGTTTTATTTTTTTAAGATTCATTCATCCCCAAGAGAATTATTGAAGCTGCTTTTCGGGAAGCGCCGGACGAGCCAAGAAGAGTTTTTATTCGCCCTAGTTTATCTTTTATCTGATTATATAATACAGTGTCAGATAATATTTTTTTGCTTTCCTCGAAAATTGTTTTTGCATTAACATCTTTTTGAATTAGTTCCGGCACAACTTCTTCGCCCAAAATAATATTTACCATACCGATGTTATTTACTTTGACTAATCGCTTAAATATTAAATACGTAATAGCGCTGGTTTTATAAATTACAATCATCGGCAGTTGAAACAATCCTGCTTCAAGCGTTGACGTGCCCGATTTGATTATTCCGAATTTAGCAAGGTTCATTAAATCGTATGTTTTACCTGTAATAAGCTTAAACTCAAATTCATTCTGATGTCTGCTATAAGATTCCGCATCAATATTTTCGGAGCCGGCAACAACCGTTTGAAGGTTAAATTCGCGGCAGATTTTTTTTGCTGCTTTCAACGTTTCCGGCAAAAGATTATCAACTTCATTTTTCCTGCTTCCTGGTAATATCAGCAGAATATCTTTGCTACTGTCCAGATCATATTGATGGAAAAACATTTCTTTACTTAACAAAGAATAGTTCTCAATCTGTTCCATTAAAGGGTGTCCCACAAACTCAACATCAACACCGGCTTTGCTATAGAATTCCTTTTCAAACGGGAAAACAATAATCATTTTGCTGACGAGTTTTTTTATTTTCTTTATTCGACCGGCGCCCCATGCCCATATTTGAGGGGAGATATAATAAAATATTTTTATATCGAATTTTTTCAATTTGCGGGCAAAGTTTAAATTAAAACCCGGATAATCAATCAGCACTACTTCTTTAATATTCTTTTCTTTTATAATTGAAATCAGATCCTTCTGCACTCTTTTTATAAACGGAAGATGTTTTATAACTTCAGTTAATCCGAGAAACGCCATTTTATTAATATGATACGCTGCCTGCATTCCCGCAGCCTGCATTTTGTCTCCGCCGATGCCGAAAATTCTAACAGCCGGATTCATCTTCAAAATTTCTTTTATAAGATGAGCGCCATGCAGGTCGCCCGAAACCTCGCCTGCAATTATCATTAAATTATTTTCGTTTATTCTTTTCAACTAAAATCTTCTTAGAAACCACAAAACAATTATTAATAAACTAATAAAACCCAAAGCCTGAAATGTTCTTCGTTCGCTGCGAAGCCCGGCTTTCAAATTGAACGGCGGCTGTGTTACATCCACAACTTTGTACGCAGTTAATCTTGGAAGAAATCGCGGAACGTTCTTTGTGTATGCTTCATAATCTCTGCCGAAAGTTTGCCGCAAGTAGCCTTCCTCAGCCTTAACTATATAATGATATTGCACTACAAAAAAAGCAAGAGCAATAATTTGAAGGTACGGGAATAAGGCATAAGACATTATTCCAAGTCCGAAATACATAATTATATTTCCTACGTAAAGCGGATTACGAACGCGGGCAAAGGGTCCGCTTACTATTAAAAACGTACCACCCACGGCGCCTGTTGTGCGTGTTTCGCTTCCTGCCCAGCTTACTCCCCACAAGCGGATAAGTTCGCCGCTTAGCGCCAGTAAAAATCCAATTATCAAACTCCAGATGTTTGCATTTATAAAAAACAGCATCAACAACACGAAGGGTATTGGCGTGTAACTGCGGTATTTAAAAAATTTAGAAGCTAAGTCAGACATAAAATCTTTCGTTAATTAAATTCATTCTAATGTATAAATTTCTTTTCTTTTTAATTCAGCCTGGTGGCGTTTTTTTAATCTTTTTTTAGAGAGGAGTTCTTCAAATCTTTTAATTATATCGTTGAAGGTTGTGTAAGGGAAAAACGGGATTCTCTCAACTTCGCAAAACTTGAGAAGGCTTTTTTTTGCGAAGATGTAATCACAAAATTGCACCGGATATTTATCGGAGTTGCCATCGCCGATGTAAACTGTAAAATCATCATCACTGCTGTTGTTAATTATATGATTCCGTTTGCAGTTTGCCGAAGTAGGACAGGAAGAATCATAAAAAGGGAACGACAACTCCATTTTATTGTTTTCCGTTAAAGCGAGATTATTTGAGTAATATGTTAAATGGCTTAAGTTTTCTCTTTTAAAAATTCTATCAATGTAATAGTCAAATCCATCGCTTAGCACTATAACATCCAGCTCGTTCTCTTTGCAGAAGTTGATGAAAGAATAAAACGCATCATCTATTTCAATCTCATCAATTAATTGATGGAGTTTGTTTTTATCAACCGACGTAACCGAATCATTCAGCATTTCCCAGCACTGGCGGGCGGTAATTGCGCCGCTGCGGAGCTTGCTAATAATTTCATTTCCTTTTTCTTCGTCGCCAAAATGTTTGAATATAACATTTCCCACATCTACTTTGGTTATTGTTCCATCGAAGTCAATAAATATTTTTAATTGTTTACTATCCATTTTTATTCTGTAATTACCATCTTTTTTACTTCAACATAATCGCCTGCTTTGAACCGGTAGAAATAAATTCCGGGCTTCAATCCTTCCGCATTAAAAGTAATTTGATTTTGCCCCGCGGGGTACTCTGTATTTTTTATTTCATAAACTTTTTCGACGTGGCTGTCGAAAAACTCTATGCTTACGAGAGAAGTACTCGGTAGAGAGAACTTAATCAAAGTTTCTTTGTTAAACGGATTCGGTGTGTTTTGCGTAACCACAGCCTGTCCGGAATTTCCAAGATAGGTAATTCGTTCAACATCGGACGGCTGAAGATTATCGTTAGCATCGTGTTGAACCACCCGATAATAAATTGTTCCGGAAACGGAGGGCTTGTCATAATATTCGTACAACACTCCCGCCTTAGATTTTTCTGTGTGAACAGTTCCGATAACATTCCACGCAGTTAATCCGGTGTCTGAAAAAACACTTTGCTCAATTTCGTAATAACTATCCGGAGTAACATTAGCCGAATACCATATTATTTTTACCGAATCGTCAACAAGTTCAGTTTTAAGACCTAATATTTGAGAAATGTAAGTTCCGGTATTAAAAATTTTCTGTGCATAAATTGCAGCATCGTTGCTTCTTTTCTCTCTGAATATTGCAACTGCACCGCCCTTAGTATCGCTGATTAAAGACAAATAACTTTTTTCGGAATTATGAAAAGATGCAATCGGCAGCCCTTCCTCATCCCATACCTTTTCGCCTTTTTTATTTATTCGTTGCCCGTAAAGGTTTGCTCTCGAATTTTCAATCCGACTGTCAATCCATGAAATAATTGCACCGCCATAACCATCACTAATCAACTTCTGCCCGAACTGACTTCCTTTAAAAGAAAGTACCGGCAATCCGCCGCTTTTCCAGATTGTGTTCCCCTTAGTATCATATTTTTGTATAAAAATATCTTTGTCACCGTTGAGTTCATTCGTCCAGCTTAAAATTATTTCTTTTTTCGATATAATAACCTGCGGATTTGTTTGCGAGGATTTCAATTTAGAAATTTCTTTTCCGTTCGTTCCCCAAAGCAAGGTCCCTTTTTTAGTAACCAACTGTTGACGAATTTTTTTACCGCCTTTTAGCGTCTGATATGCGAAGTAAACATTATTCGAGTCCACAAGCGCTGCTGAAAATGAAATTACCGATGAAGAAGTTTCGCTAAGGCGCAAAGCTTTTTCGCCCCATGTATGGCGTCCCCCTGGATCAACATGCTGCCCGTAAATTATGCTACTCTTCTCATTGCTTTCAATCCACAAAATATAAGCACCGCCTGCGCCGTCGCTAACAATAGATGAACCTGTTTTATTATTGCGCGATTTGAAAACCCAAATTGAAGTTGAATCAATCATTAACTTTCCGCCGGAAGTTATTTTTTGAAAGCCAATTTTATAATCTTCAATCAGGTCAGGGTCTTTTGTGATAAATGCGGCGTAAGTAAATCCATCTTTATCTGAGTCAACCGAAAAATCGGTTAGGTTATCTTTCACACGAGTGATTGCAATGCCTTTGTTCGACCAACCGAGTTTTCCA
>Ga0210028_1003584_pt1 | contig 11707 bp, 11 predicted proteins | sample CryGeymeta201513_FD_185468 | JGI IMG/M metagenome (GOLD analysis project Ga0210028, IMG submission 185468) | Groundwater microbial communities from Crystal Geyser aquifers in Utah, USA - Crystal Geyser metaG 2015-13 (SPAdes) (version 2) | ecosystem: Environmental > Aquatic > Deep subsurface >...
AACTTGAACATGTCGCCATATTCTTCGGTCTGGGCGTTGAAACCAAAGGTCTTGTCCTTGGATTCCCGCACCTTGCCAGCCACCACGGCACCGTCAACCCCGGCGTTCTGCGCGATCTGGCGCAGCGGAGCTTCCAGCGCGCGGCGCACGATGGCGATCCCGGCGTTCTGGTCGGCATTGGCACCGGTCAGCCCGTCGAGCGCCAGAGCGCCCTGCATCAGGGCCACGCCGCCGCCGACGACAATACCCTCTTGCACCGCAGCGCGAGTGGCGTTCAGCGCGTCATCGACGCGGTCCTTGCGCTCTTTCACTTCGATCTCGGTCATGCCGCCAACCTTGATCACCGCAACACCACCGGCCAGTTTGGCCACGCGTTCCTGCAGCTTTTCCTTGTCGTAGTCGCTGGTGGTTTCCTCGATCTGGGTGCGGATCTGGGCAACGCGGGCCTGAATTTCCGCCTTGTCGCCAGCGCCGTCGATGATCGTGGTGGTGTCTTTGGTGATCGACACCTTCTTGGCCTTGCCCAGCATGTCGATGGTGACATTCTCAAGCTTCATGCCCAGATCTTCGGAAATCACCTGCGCGCCGCTGAGGACCGCGATGTCTTGCAGCATCGCCTTGCGACGATCGCCAAAGCCCGGCGCCTTGACGGCGGCAATCTTCAGCCCGCCGCGCAGCTTGTTGACGACCAAAGTCGCCAGCGCTTCGCCTTCAACGTCTTCCGAGATGATCAGCAGCGGCTTTTGCGACTGGATCACGGCTTCCAGCAGCGGCACCATCGGTTGCAGGCTGGACAGCTTCTTTTCGTGCAGCAGGATCAGCACGTCTTCCAGATCGGCCACCATCTTGTCGGGGTTGGTGACGAAATAGGGGCTCAGATAGCCGCGGTCGAACTGCATGCCTTCGACGACTTCGGTTTCGGTTTCCAGACCCTTGTTTTCCTCGACGGTGATCACACCCTCGTTGCCGACCTTCTGCATCGCATCGGCGATCTGACGACCGATTTCAACCTCGCCGTTGGCGGCGATCTGACCCACTTGCGCCACTTCGGCGCTGTCGGTGACCTTGCGCGCGGCGGCCTTGATGGCGGCCACGACCTTGTCGGTGGCCAGATCAATGCCGCGCTTCAGATCCATCGGGTTCATCCCGGCGGCAACCGATTTCAAGCCATCCTTGATGATGGCCTGCGCCAGCACGGTGGCGGTGGTGGTGCCGTCGCCGGCTTCGTCATTGGTGCGGGAAGCGACTTCCTTCACCATCTGCGCGCCCATGTTCTCGAACTTGTCGGCCAGCTCGATTTCCTTGGCAACCGTCACCCCGTCCTTGGTGATGCGCGGCGCGCCATAGGATTTCTCGATCACCACATTGCGGCCCTTGGGCCCCAGGGTAACCTTCACGGCATCGGCCAGAATGTTCACGCCACGCAACATGCGGTCGCGGGCATCGGTGTCGAATTTGACGTCCTTAGCAGCCATTTGCTTGCTCCAGTTTGTCTTGAGTTCAGTTGTCTGCGAAATTCCGATCCCGGCTCAGCCCGAAGGCGAGCCTGCGATCTCAGGCGATGATGCCCAGAATGTCGCTTTCCTTCATGATCAGCAGGTCTTCGCCGTCAAGCTTGATCTCGGTGCCAGACCATTTGCCGAACAGCACCCGGTCGCCCTTTTTCACCGACGGGGCGATCAGCTCGCCACTGTCCTTGCGCGCGCCGGGGCCGACGGCCACAACTTCGGCTTCGGCCGGTTTTTCCTTGGCGGTATCGGGGATGATCAGCCCACCCTTGGTTTTTTCTTCGCCTTCGATGCGGCGGACCAGCACACGGTCATGCAGCGGTTTGAATTTCATCTGAACACACTCCCTAGGTTTCAGGTTCAATCTATTGGCACTCACCAAGGGCGAGTGCCAGAGCCGCACAGGTAGGCAGCACGGGCGGCACTGTCAACCGCCAGATCGGCAAAAATCGCGGGTTCTGCCGCGCATCTGTTGCTGCAACGCAGCATTGCGCCGGTCGCAACAGTCGGTGACGTGACAATCGCGCCCGCCCCGCCTATAAGGCGACAAATTCACCGCATCAAACGGACAGCATCCATGATCAAGGTTTTCGGCCACAAGGCCCCCGACACCGACGCCACCTGCTCTCCCATCATCTGGGCCTGGTATCTGACCGAGGTCAAAGCCACCCCGGCCACCCCGCACCTGCTGGGCGAGCCCAACACCGAAGCGGCTTTTGTGCTGAAGCGCTGGAATCTGGCGAAGCCGACCCTGATTGCCGACGTGACGCCGGGCGAAGATGTGGTGATCGTCGATACCAACAACCCCGCCGAATTGCCGCCCTCGATCAACGACGCCAACATCCTTGCGATCATCGACCACCACATGCTGGCAGGTGGCATCAAGACCCGCACCCCGATCGACATCACGGTGCGCCCGCTGGCCTGCACCGCCACGGTGATGTTTGATCTGATGGGCGACGCTGCGGCGCGGATGCCGGAAGCGATTCGCTGCGCCATGCTGTCGTGCATCCTGTCGGACACGCTGGAATTTCGCAGCCCCACCACCACACCGCATGACCGCGCTGTGGCCGAGGCACTGGCGCATGGCTTGGGCATTTCGATCCCCGATTATGCCGCCGAACTGTTCGCCGCCAAATCCGATGTCTCGGCCTTTTCCGATGCGGCGCTGCTGCGGATGGACAGCAAGGAATACGAGGTGGCGGGCAAGCAGTTGCGGGTCTCGGTGCTGGAAACCACCGCGCCCAAGGTGGTGCTGGACCGCAAGGCGGCGCTGATGGCCGCGATGCCCGGCGTGGCGGCCGAGGACGGGGCCGATCAGGTGCTGCTGTTCGTGATCGACATCCTGCGCGAAGAGGCGACGCTGCTGGTGCCTAACGATCTGGTCAAGGCGTTGGCCGAAGCCTCGTTCGGGGTCAAGGTCACGGGCGACAACGTGGTGATACCCGGCCTGATGTCGCGCAAGAAACAGATCATCCCGGCGCTGAAATTCTGATTTCGGCATGACCCGCATCATCGCATCGCTGTCCGAGGTCGCGGGGCCATACCGCGCGCTGTTTTGCGATCTCTGGGGCTGCCTGCACGATGGCAACGCCCCCTTTCCCGCCGCCGTTGCCGCCTTGCAGGGCTTTCGCGCGGCAGGCGGGACGGTCTTGCTGCTGACCAACGCCCCGCGCCCGAAACCCAGCGTCATCAAGCAGTTGCAGCACCTTGGCGTGCCTGACGACTGCTATGACGAAGTGGTATCCTCGGGCGATGCAGCGCAATACGCGCTGATCACCGGCGCGGTCGGGCACCGGGTCTATCATCTGGGTCCGGCCAAGGATCTGCCGTTCTTCACCGATTTTGCCGATGATCTGCAAGCCACGCGGGCGGCGCAGCCCCCGATCACCCTGGTGCCGTTGACCTCGGCCGAGGGCATCGTCTGCACCGGCCTGTTCGACGACCTGACCGAGACCCCCGCCGACTACCGCGCGACCCTGCTTTACGCCAAGACCCGCGGCTTGAAGCTGCTTTGCGCCAACCCCGATATCGTGGTCGATATGGGTGCTACGCGGGTCTTTTGTGCCGGGGCGCTGGCGCAGGCATATGATCGGATGGGCGGCACCAGCCTTTACTTCGGCAAGCCCCACCCGCCGATCTATGATCTTGCCCGCCGCCGCCTGGCGGCGCTGCGCCCCGAGATCGACGATTCCCGGATCCTGTGTGTCGGCGACGGTATCGCCACCGACGTGCAGGGTGGCATCGCCGAAGGGCTGGACACATTGTTCATCACCGGCGGTCTTGCTGCCGATCGGTTCGGGCCGGATTCCGCCAACCCCGACAAGGGCTTGCTCGACAAGTGGTTGGCCGGACACCAGCTTGGCCCGACCTTTGCCATGGGGAACCTGCGTTAGCGCACCGCAATAAAGTTGCTATTCTGGCAACATTTACGACCTTTTATTGCTTTTCTGATTGCGCTGCGACGCAGCATTAGCTATGCTGCATGGCAACATCACCAAGGATGCGCCCCATGCTCGACAACCAGCCACGCGGCACGATCTGCATCGAAGACCTCGAGATCGGCATGACCCGCCACTTGCGCAAGCTGATAACTGACCGGGATATAATGCTTTTTGCCGAAGTTTCGACCGACCATAACCCGGTTCATCTGGATGATGCCTATGCTCAGGACACCATCTTCGAGGGCCGCATCGCGCATGGCATGCTGACCGCCGGGCTGATTTCGGCGGTGATCGGCGAGCAGCTTCCCGGCCATGGCACCGTCTATCTTGGCCAGTCGCTGAAATTCATGGCCCCCGTCCGCCCCGGCGACACCGTGACTGCCTGCGTCAAGGTGATCGCGATCGACTATGCCAAGCGCCGGGTGACCCTTGAAACCCACTGCGCGGTAGGCGATACGGTGGTCTTGAAGGGCGAGGCACTGGTGCTGGCACCCAGCCGCAAATTCGACTGACGGGGCCTGCCCCCGCAATCCGGGGAACGATGCAAATACATCTGCATTGGCAAGGGCTTGACCCGCAGGATCGGGGTGCCTCGATCGCCATGGGAAATTTCGACGGGGTGCATCTTGGCCACCGCGCGGTGATCGAGCTGGCGCGCGCCTATGGCCCGCTTGGCATCCTGACGTTCGAGCCCCACCCGCGCGAATACTTTGCCCCCGACGCGCCGCCCTTCCGCCTGATGAACGCCGAGGCCCGCGCCCACCGGCTGGCAAAGCTGGGCGTGAAGCAGCTTTACCAACTGCCGTTCGACGCCACCATGGCCGCCTTTTCGCCCGAGGAATTCGCCCGCGCGGTGCTGGTTGGCGCTCTTGGGGTGCGCCATGTCGTGGTCGGCACCGATTTCTGCTTTGGCCGCGGCCGCACCGGCAAGGCCGCTGATCTGCAGGCGCTTGGCCGCAAACTGGGATTTGGCGTGACGGTGGCCGATCTGATCACCACCGGCGGGCACGAGATTTCCTCGACCGCAATCCGCGCCGCTTTGGCCGAAGGCCGCCCGCGCGACGCCAAGCTGATGCTGGGCCACTGGCACCGGATCGACGGCGAGGTGATCCACGGCGCCAAACGCGGCCGGAGCCTGGGCTATCCCACCGCCAACATGGCTGTCACCGGATTGCACCTGCCCCGGATCGGGGTCTATGCGGTCAAGGTCGATGTGCTGTCGGGGCCGCAGGCTGGCAGCTACGATGGCGCGGCCAGCCTTGGCGTGCGCCCGATGTTCGGGGTGAACCAGCCCAACCTCGAGACCCATATTTTCGACTTCGATGGTGATCTTTACGGCCACCACCTGTCGGTCGCCTTCATCGACTACCTGCGAGCCGAGCAGAAATTCGACGGCCTGCCCGCCCTGATCGCGCAGATGAAAGCCGACTGCGACCGTGCCCAAAGCATCCTTGGCGCGGTCTGAGCCGATGACCGAAAAACTTCGCCCCCGGTTCTGGGAAACCATTCCGCTCGACCGCATGACCACCGCCGAATGGGAGGCCCTGTGCGACGGCTGCGGCAAGTGCTGCCTTAACAAGATCGAGTTCGAGGATGACGGCGAAGTGGCCTTCACCCGCATCGCCTGCCGCCTGCTGGACGGTGACACCTGCCGCTGCAAGCACTATGAAACGCGGCGTCAGTTCGTGCCGGAATGTATCCAGATTTCGCCCGCCAGCCTGCCGAACATTGCCTACTGGCTGCCGCGCACCTGCGCCTATCTGCTGCTCTACCAGGGCAAGCCGCTTTACCACTGGCACCCGCTGATTTCGGGCGATGCCAACTCGGTGCATGATGCCGGGGTTTCGGTGCAGGGCTGGACGGTGCCGGAAACCGAGGTCGAAGAAGCAGACTGGGAAGACCACATCATCGAGGAGAAACCGTGATGTTCTTTGCCTCCGACAATGGCGCGCCGGTGCCGCCGCAGGTGATGGCGGCGCTGACAGCGGCCAATGCGGGCTACGCCATGCCCTACGGGGCTGACCCGATCACCGCCGAGCTGCGCGACCGGGTCCGGCACCTGTTCGAGGCCCCGCAGGCGGCGGTTCATCTGGTGGCCACCGGCACCGCCGCCAATGCGCTGGCGCTGGCCACCATCTGCCCGCCCTGGGGCGCAGTATTCTGCCACCGCCACGCCCATATCGAGGAAGACGAATGCGGCGCGCCCGAGTTTTTCAGCGCCGGTGCCAAACTTGCGCTGGTGGATGGCGCGGATGGCAAGATGACGCCCGAGTGCCTGGCCGAAGTCTTGGCGCGCACCGGCACCGGCGGGGTGCACGGGGTGCAGCGCGGCGCGCTGTCGGTGAGCAATGTCACCGAGGCTGGCACGGTTTACACCCCCGCCGAGGTGGCGGCGCTGACCGCCCGGGCCCGCACCCACGGCCTGCCCTGCCACATGGACGGCGCGCGCCTGGCCAATGCGCTGGTGGCAACCGGGGCCAGCCCGGCGGCGCTGACCTGGCAGGCGGGCATCGACATCCTGTCGTTCGGTGGCACCAAGAACGGCCTACTCGGGGTCGAGGCGGTGGTGATCTTCGATCCCGCCCGCGGCTGGGAGTTCGAGCTGCGGCGCAAGCGTTCGGGGCACCTGGTCTCGAAACACCGCTACCTTGCGGCCCAGATCGCGGCCTACCTTGAGGATGGGCTGTGGCTGCACCTTGCCGCCGACGCCAACGCCATGGCGGCGCGCCTGGCCGCCGGTCTTGCCGCCCTGCCCGGCGTCACCCTGACCCACCCGACGCAGGCCAACATCGTTTTCGCCGAATGGCCCGCAGGCGGGCACGATCGGCTCAGGGCGGCGGGGGCGGTCTATTACCCGGTGCCCGCCGCGCCGGGGCGCGAGGCGGCGCGGCTGGTCTGTTCGTGGTGCACAACCGCGCTCGAGGTCGATGCATTTCTGACGGCTTTGGCAGGCGGCGGCGCTCTTCGGCCGTGACCGGCCTCATCGCTGGTCGCGGGTGACAGCGATGAGGGGCGGCCCGGCCCGAAGAGCGGCGGCCACCCCGCCCCATCAGCGGTTTTCAAGCCCGGTGCAGAGTGCTAAGCCCTGCGGCATAAATCGATTCCGTCCAGAAGCCCCCAAGGATACCCACATGGCCGCCATTTCCGAGCCGAAGCTGATTTCCGGCAACGCCAACCTGCCGCTGGCCCAGTCGATCGCGCGCCGGATGTCGGTGCATCGCGGCATGTCGGTCAATCTGGTCGATGCCAGGATCGAGCGCTTCAACGATCAGGAGATTTTCGTCGAGGTCTATGAGAACGTGCGCGGCGAGGACATGTATGTGATCCAGCCCACGTCGAACCCGGCCAACGACAACCTGATGGAACTGCTGATCATCGCCGACACCCTGCGGCGGTCCTCGGCCAACCGCATCACCGCCGTGATCCCCTATTTCGGCTATGCCCGCCAGGATCGCCGATCAAAGGCCCGCACCCCGATCTCGGCCAAGCTGGTGGCCAACCTGATCACCGAGGCCGGCTTTGACCGGGTGCTGACGCTCGATCTGCACGCGGCCCAAATTCAGGGCTTTTTCGACATTCCGGTGGACAACCTCTACAGCTCGCCGATCTTCGCGCTGGATATCGCTCACCACTTCAAGGACCAGATGGCTGATCTGATGGTCGTCTCGCCCGATGTCGGCGGGGTGGCGCGCGCGCGCGAGCTGGCCAAGCGCATCAACGCGCCGCTGGCGATCGTGGACAAGCGCCGCGAGAAGCCGGGCGAGGTGGCCGAGATGATCGTGATCGGCAACGTGACGGGCAAGAAATGCATCATCGTCGATGACATCTGCGATACTGCGGGCACCCTGTGCAAGGCGTCCGAGGTTCTGCTGGAACATGGCGCAACCGAGGTTCACAGCTACATCACCCACGGTGTGCTGTCGGGCCCGGCGGTCGAGCGCGTGGCCAATTCGGTGATGAAAAGCCTGGTGATCACCGATTCGATTGCGCCCACCGCCGCCGTTCTGGCCGCGCCCAATATCCGCATCGTATCCACCGCCCCGATGTTCGCGCAGGCGATCCTGAACACCTGGAACGGCACCTCGGTGTCGTCGCTGTTCGAGACCGAAACCCTGGTGCCGATCTACGAGGGCATGTATGCCACGCTCTTGTGACGGCACCGCACCGGCTCAGTAAAGCTGCCAGCCCTCGTCGTCCTCGGGTTCGAGCGGGCCAATCGCGGTCCAGTCGGCACGGATGCGGGCGACACGGGTATCGCCCCAGGTCTTGAACACCAGATCGAACCCGGTGGTGGTCACGTTCTCGGACGAAATGTCGGCGCGCGCATTGGTCTGCTGATCGAGATCCCACATCGAGATGGCAACCAGCACCGTCGGGGGCGCAAGAAAAGCCTGCTCGAAGACCACGCCATGGCGACGTTCGCGCGGACCGTGGCCGGTCCACATCACGCCGCCATCGGCGAAATCGGAAAACAGCACCCGACTGCCCTGTGCGATTCCGATGCTGCCACTGGTGATCCGTTTCACGCCCGTTCCCTCAAGCTGACGCAAGAATACCTGCCAAACACGGCAATAATTCGGCCAGATAGCAAAAAGGCCCCGAACCATCGGGGCCTTCACGACACGATCGTAGCAAATTCAGTGCCCGGTTGCCACACGCAGAGCGAGAAAATCGCTGACCAGCTTGTCGGCGGCGTCGCGCCGCGCGCCCACCGCCTTGGCCGCCGCTTCGCGCGCCGCAGCCAGCAGGGTGTCAAGCTCGGCGCTGGTGATATCCTCAAGCTTGATCGCACGTTCGGCCAGCACCGAGACGCTGGCGGCGGTGATCTCGGCAAAACCCTCGGTCACGACATAGGCACTGGCCCCGGTCGGCCCGTTGGCGCGCAGGATGCCCGGCCGCAGGGTGGTGATGGTGGGGGCGTGCCCCTCCATCGCCGTCAGGTCGCCCTCGGCCCCGGGGATCTGCACCTCGGTGGCCTGAACCGAGGCCAGCCTCTGCTCGGGCGATACCAGATCGAATTGCAGCGTGGCCATCGCTTCCCCCTTACGCCGCCGCAGCGGCAGCCAGGCGCTGCGCCTTGGCGATCACGTCGGCAATGCCGCCGACCATGTAGAAGGCGGCTTCCGGCAGGTGGTCGTATTCGCCCGCCACCACTGCCTTGAACGACTTGATGGTTTCTTCCAGCGGCACCTGCACCCCGTCAGAGCCGGTGAACACCTTGGCCACGTCGAACGGCTGGCTCAGGAAGCGCTGGATCTTGCGCGCCCGTGCCACCGTCAGCTTGTCTTCTTCGCTGAGCTCGTCCATCCCCAGAATGGCGATGATGTCCTGCAACGACTTGTAGCGCTGCAACACGCCCTGCACCGAGCGCGCCACGTCATAGTGTTCCTGCCCCACCACCAGCGGGTCCATCAGCCGCGAGGTCGAATCGAGCGGGTCCACCGCCGGGTAGATGCCCAGTTCCGAAATCGCCCGGCTGAGGTTGGTGGTGGCGTCAAGGTGGGCAAACGAGGTCGCGGGTGCCGGGTCGGTCAGGTCGTCGGCGGGCACATAGATCGCCTGCACCGAGGTGATCGAGCCGGCCTTGGTCGAGGTGATGCGTTCCTGCAACGCCCCCATGTCGGTTGCCAGCGTCGGCTGATAGCCCACCGCCGAAGGGATGCGCCCCAGCAGCGCCGACACTTCCGAGCCGGCTTGCGTGAAGCGGAAGATGTTGTCCACGAAGAACAGAACATCGGTGCCCGATTGGTCGCGGAACTGTTCAGCCAGGGTCAGGCCCGACAGCGCCACCCGCATCCGGGCACCCGGCGGCTCGTTCATCTGGCCGTAAACCAGCGCCACTTTCGATTTGGTCAGATCGTCAAGGTTGATAACCCCGGATTCGATCATCTCGTGGTAAAGGTCGTTGCCTTCGCGGGTGCGCTCGCCCACCCCGGCAAACACCGAATAGCCCGAGTGCACCTTGGCGATGTTGTTGATCAGCTCCATGATCAGCACGGTCTTGCCCACCCCGGCACCGCCAAAGAGGCCGATCTTGCCGCCCTTGGCGTAGGGCGCCAGCAGGTCGATGACCTTGATCCCGGTCACCAGAACCTCGCTTTCGGTCGCCTGTTCCGAAAACGCCGGTGCGGGCTGGTGGATCGGGCGATGCTCAGAGGCCTTGACCGGGCCACGTTCATCGACCGGCTCGCCGATCACGTTCAGAATCCGCCCCAGCGTCGCGTCACCGACCGGCACCATGATCGGGTTGCCGGTGTCAGTAACCGGCTCGCCGCGCACCAGACCCTCGGTCGCGTCCATGGCGACAGCGCGCACCGTGTTCTCGCCAAGGTGCTGCGCCACTTCAAGGATCAGCCGCTTGCCGTTGTTGTGGGTTTCAAGTGCGTTCAGGATGGCCGGCAGGTCACCCTCGAAATGCACGTCAACCACGGCGCCGATTACCTGAGTAATCTTGCCGGTCGCTTTCGCTTTTGCCATGTCTTTACTCTCCGTGCGGGTCAAAGCGCTTCAGCGCCCGAGATGATTTCGATAAGTTCCTTGGTGATCGCGGCCTGACGCGAGCGGTTATACTGGATGGTCAGGCGGTTGATCATGTCGCCGGCGTTGCGGGTGGCGTTGTCCATCGCCGACATCCGCGCCCCCTGTTCCGAGGCGGCGTTTTCCAAAAGCGCGGTAAACACCTGGGTCGCCACCGCGCGCGGCAGCAACTCGGCCAGAATTTCATCTTCCGAGGGTTCGTAGTCGTAAACCGTCGCGGCCGGGGCCACCCCCTCGAACACCGCCGGAATGATCTGGCGCGCGGTCGGAACCTGGCTGATCACCGACTGAAAGCGGTTGAAGAACAGCGTTGCCACGTCGAACTCGCCGCCGGCAAACCGCGCCAGAATGTCCTGCGCAATCGCGGTGGCGTTGGTGTAGCCCATGCGCTTGACATCCGACAGGTCGATGTGGCCGACGAAATGGCTGGCATACTCGCGCCGCAACTGCTCGCGACCCTTCTTGCCGACGGTCAGGATCTTGACCGTCTTGCCCGCCGCCAGCAACGCGTTGATCTGCGCCTTCGCCAGCCGCACGATCGACGAGTTGAACCCACCGCACAGCCCGCGCTCGGCGGTCATCACCACCAGCAGGTGCACCTTTTCGCTGCCGGTCCCGGCCAGCAACTGCGGTGCCGCCCCGGCATTGATCACCGAGGCCGACAGCCCCGCCATCACCGCAATCATGCGCTCGGCATAGGGCCGGGCGGCCACGGCAGCATCCTGGGCACGGCGCAGTTTCGCCGCCGCGACCATCTGCATTGCCTTGGTGATCTTGCGCGTGTTCTTGACGCTGCCGATCCGGTTCTTCAGATCCTTGAGGCTGGGCATCTACCTGGTTCCCTCCCCCGCCGTCAGGCGAAGTCTTTCGCAAATGCGTCAATCGCCGCCTTGATCTTGGTCTCCAGCTCGCCCTTGACCTTGCGGTCGTTGGTCGTGATGTCGGCCAGCAGATCGGCGCTGTTGGCGCGCAGATGCTTGAGCAACCCGGCCTCGAACCGGACCACATCGCGCACCGCCACCTTGTCAAGAAAGCCGTGGGTGCCCGCGAAGATGACGCAGACAATCTCGGCGTTGGTCAGCGGCGAATATTGCGCCTGCTTCATCAGCTCGGTCAGGCGCGCGCCGCGGTTCAGCAGCGCCTGGGTCGAGGCGTCAAGATCCGAGCCGAACTGGGCAAAAGCCGCCATTTCGCGATACTGCGCCAGCTCCAGCTTGA
>Ga0210028_1003589_pt1 | contig 11698 bp, 13 predicted proteins | sample CryGeymeta201513_FD_185468 | JGI IMG/M metagenome (GOLD analysis project Ga0210028, IMG submission 185468) | Groundwater microbial communities from Crystal Geyser aquifers in Utah, USA - Crystal Geyser metaG 2015-13 (SPAdes) (version 2) | ecosystem: Environmental > Aquatic > Deep subsurface >...
GCCTGCGGTCAGATCGGCGAAATAATCCTCGTCCACGGTCTTGATCACGTAAGTCGTGCGCGCCCGCACGCCGACCTCGTAGCGAATCATCAGGAGGGCCAGGTCCGCGCCGTTGATCGGCACCACGTGATGCTGAACCCGGGTCAGGTAATCACGCGCCTCGCGCGAAAAATCCGAGGTGGTGACGAACACCCCCTTGGTCGCACCCAGGCCGGTCAGGCTGCCGATGAACTGCTGGATCGCCGGGCGGCTGACCTTGATCTCGGGCGCGTAACGCTTGGCCTGGATATAGACGGCATCCAGCCCCAGCGGGTCCTCGTGGATGATGCCGTCGATACCGCCATCGCCGCTGGTCTTGGTCATTTGCGCATTTTCGGCAATTCCCGATCCGTAGCCCATCTTGGTCAGAAGATCGAGAATCAAGCGCTCGAACCGGACCGGCGAGATGTCCCGCAGGATCGCCAGAATGTCGTCGCTTAGCGCTGCATCCAGAATGGCTTGGGCTGCGGCCATGGCGTCTTCGGGAGTGCGGGCATCCACTGCCGAAATCGGACCGATGGCACCACCTGGATCGCTATCGGGGCCAGCCGTTTTGGGCTTGGCCACCCAATTCTGGAAATCCTCAAACTGCGCCAGAATGGTGTTGTCGATCCGGGCGGGGTTTGTCGCCAGAAACCGTAGCCCTTTCTCGGTGACAATATGCTGATTCCGTCTGGGCGAACTGAGCAAACCAGCCTTGGAAAGATAGGTTCGCGCCCAATGTGCACGGTTGACGAGATAGGTCATGGTGCCGCTTGGAAGCAACTCATCGGCCTCTTCGTCGGTGATGCCGAATTGTGCCTTCAACGCCGGAAGGCAGGCACGGACATTGCTCGCGCCCTCGGCAAACAGCCGCAGGACCGGCAACATCATCGTTTCATAATCAGGAACCGGCATCGAAAGTCCTCTCTGACAAAATCACGCCCTTTTCCCCACCACCGCCACACCCAGCACCCCCAGCACCTTGGCCTCGATCTGCGCCGCACTCATCCCGGCCACGGCATACATCGCCGCGGGGCTGGCCTGGTCGATGAACACATCCGGCAGCACCATCGAACGAAACTTCAGCCCGGTGTCGAATACCCCTTCCTCGGCCAGCAACTGCGCCACATGTGAACCGAAACCACCAATCGCCCCTTCCTCGATGGTGATCAGCGCCTCGTGTTCATGCGCCAGCCGCAGGATCAGATCGCGGTCAAGCGGCTTGGCAAAGCGCGCATCGGCCACGGTCGGGGCAAGGCCGCGCGCCGCCAGCGCCTCGGCGGCCACCAGCACCTCGGCCAGCCTGGTGCCGAACGACAACAGCGCCACCCGCGCGCCTTCGCGCAGCACCCGACCTTTGCCGATTTCCAGCGGCACCCCGCGCTCGGGCAGTTCCACCCCCACCCCCTCGCCGCGCGGATAGCGAAAGGCGATCGGGCCTTCGTCATGCGCGGCGGCGGTGGCGACCATATGCACCAGCTCGGCCTCGTCGGCCGCGGCCATCACCACGAAACCGGGCAGGTTGGCCAGAAACGCCACGTCGAAGGCCCCGGCATGGGTGGCGCCATCCGCCCCCACCAGCCCGGCGCGATCAATCGCAAAGCGCACCGGCAGGCGCTGGATCGCCACGTCATGCACCACCTGATCGTAGCCGCGTTGCAGAAAGGTGGAATAGATCGCGCAGAACGGCCTCATCCCGCCCGCCGCCAACCCGGCGCAGAAGGTCACCGCGTGCTGCTCGGCAATGCCGACATCAAAACAGCGGCTGGGAAAGCGCTCGGCAAAGAGGTTCAGCCCGGTGCCCTCGGGCATCGCCGCCGTCACCGCCACGATGCGCTCGTCGCGCGCGGCTTCCGCAATCAGGGCACGCGCGAACACCGATGTGTAGCTTGGCGCATTCGAGGCGGCCTTGACCTGCACCCCGGTCAGCACGTCGAACTTGGCGGTGGCATGGCCCTTGTCGCTGGCAGCCTCGGCCGGGGCATAACCCTTGCCCTTGCGGGTGATGACATGAATCAGCATCGGCCCGGTAGCGCGCGCCTTGACGGTGCGCAACAGCGGCAGCAGCGCATCGAGATCGTGGCCATCGACCGGCCCGACATAGGAAAACCCCAGCTCCTCGAACAGGGTGCCGCCCACGGTCAGGCCTTTGATCATCTCCTTGGCCCGCCGCGCCCCGCTCTGGAACGGCTCGGGCAGCAGGCTGACCGCCCCCTTCGCCGCCGCCCGCAGCTCTTGAAACGGCTGCCCGGCGTAAAGCCGCGAAAGATAGGCCGACAGCGCGCCCACCGGCGGCGAGATGCTCATCTCGTTGTCGTTAAGCACCACGAACAAGCGCTTGTTCAGATGCCCCGCGTTGTTCATCGCCTCGAACGCCATGCCCGCGCTCATCGCGCCATCACCGATCACCGCAATCACGTCGCCCGCGCTGCCACCCAGATCGCGCGCCACCGCAAAACCCAACGCCGCCGAGATCGAGGTCGAACTGTGCGCCGCGCCGAACGGGTCATAGGGGCTTTCGGACCGCTTGGTGAAACCCGACAGCCCGCCCGGCTGGCGCAGGGTGCGGATGCGCTCGCGCCGCCCGGTCAGGATCTTGTGCGGATAGCACTGGTGCCCGACATCCCAGATGATCTTGTCGCGCGGCGCATCGAACACCGCGTGCAGCGCCACCGTCAGCTCGACCACCCCGAGGCCCGCACCCAGATGCCCCCCGGTGACCGACACCGCCGAAATCGTCTCGGCGCGCAACTCGTCGGCCAGCACCCGCAACTCGCGGTCGGAAAGCGCCTTGAGGTCGGACGGCAGATGCACCCGGTCCAGCGTCGGGGTCTTGGGTCGGTCGGTCATCTTTTGGTGCCCCCTCGGGCTGTCAGCTTTCCCTTGCGATAACGAAGCGCGCCGTGGCACGCAAGCGATCCGCCGCCGCACCGTAAGGGGCCAGCGCCGCCTCGGCCTCGGCCACCAGGGCGCCCGCGCGCGTCCGCGCCCCGTCCAACCCCAGCAGCGACACGAAGGTGGCCTTGCCCGCGCCCGCATCCTTGCCCAGCCGCTTGCCCGCCTTGGCCGCGTCGCCGGTGACATCCAGAATGTCGTCGGCAATCTGGAACGCCAGCCCCAGCGCTGCGGCATAACGCGCAAGCGGGCCCGCATCCGCCCGCGCCAGCACCGCCCCGGCGGTGGCCGACCACGCGATCAGCGCGCCGGTCTTGCCCGCCTGCAATGCGGTGATCTGATCCAGCGTCAACGGCACCACTGCGGTCTCGGCGGCAATATCGAGCGCCTGCCCCCGCACCATGCCTTCCGCCCCCGCCGCCCGCGCCAGTCCCGCCACCAGCGCCAGCCGCAGCTCGGGCGCGCCGAGATCCGGGTCGCACAGCAACCCAAAGGCCAGCGTCTGCAACGCATCCCCGGCCAGCAGCGCCGTCGCCTGATCCCACTTGACATGCACCGTGGCCAGCCCCCGGCGCAGATCGTCGTCATCCATGCAGGGCAGATCGTCGTGGATCAAACTGTAGGCATGCAGCGCTTCCACCGCCGCCGCAGCACTGATCGCAACCTCTGGCGCAATCCCGTGCAACCGCGCACTTTCCAGCACCAGAAAACCGCGCAAGCGCTTGCCGCCCTGCACCGCATAGCGCATCGCCGCCATCACCGGCTGATCGCCAAGCCCCGCCAGCGCCGCCTCCAGCCGCCGCGCGATCCGCCCGGCATCGGCCTGCAACACTTGGTGAAAGCTCACAACCCCTCCACCGCCGTGGTGCCAACGGCCCGGCCTTCGGCGGCGCGGATCAGTTCCACCTTCTCCTCGGCATCCTTCAGCTTTCCGGCGCAATGCGCCTTCAGCGCCGCCCCGCGCTCATAAAGCGCGATCGACTGCTCCAGCGGCACCTCGCCCTTCTCCAGCGCCGACACCACCTGCTCCAGCGCCGCCATCGCCTCTTCAAAACTCATCGCCGCAATGCTCGTGTCGCTCATCGTTGCCCTTCTTCTCTGCCCAAATATCCCACCGGGGGTCCGGGGGGTGTGAAACCCCCCGGCCTGCCTGGCCGAAGCTCAATCCGGGGCCAGCAGGTAGCCCGCCCCGCGCACGGTTTGCAGATAGCGTGGCTGCTTGGGGTCGGCCTCGATCTTGCGGCGCAGCCGGGTGATCTGCACATCAACCGCGCGTTCCTGTGCGCCATTGCCATCACCCGGCCCCAGATCGCCCACCAGCCGCTCGCGGCTGACCGCCTCGCCCGCTGCGGCGGCAAACACCCGCATCAACTGCGCCTCGGTCGCGGTCAGGCGCACCGGATCAGAGCCGCGCCACAACTCGCCGCGCTCGATGTCATAGCGCACCGCCCCCAGATGCAGCATCTTCGGGGCCGAGTCCACCTTGGCGGCCGGCACCCGCCGCAGGATCGCGTTGATCCGCAGCAACAGCTCCTTGGGCTCGAACGGTTTGACCAGATAATCGTCCGCCCCGGCCTCAAGCCCGTCGATCCGGTTCATCGCATCGCCCTTGGCGGTCAGCAGCAGGATCGGCGTCGCCATGCGGGCGCGCAGATCGCGGGTCAGGGTAATTCCGTCCTCGCCCGGCATCATCACATCAAGCACGATCAGATCGAACTCAAGCCCCGCCAGCAGGCGGCGCGCCTGTGCCGCGTCACGCGCGATCGACACCAGAAAGTCGTGCCGCATCAGAAACTTCTGCAACAGCCCCCGGATCCGTTCGTCGTCATCCACCACCAGCAGATGGGGTTGCGGCTCGGTCATGCGCCTGCCTCCCTGAGTGTCTGGAACTGACGCCGCAGCGCCGGGTCCATCATCGCCTCCAGCACCTGACGAAAGCCCTGCACCGCCACCGGCCCGGCGGCGCGGTAGGCCGCCCGCATCCGCGCCCGCTGCGCGTCCGACAGGCTGCGCTCCAGCGCCTCGCCCGCCGGGGTGAGATAGAGATGGCGCTCGCGCTTGTCCTGCCGCCCGATCCGGCTTTCCACCAGCCCGTCCCCGATCAGGGTGCGCAGCACCCGGTTCAGCGATTGCTTGGTCACCCCCAGAATCGACAGCAGATTGTTGACCGTGGTGCCCGGAGAGCGGTGAATGAAATGCACCGCCCGGTGATGGGCGCGACCATAATCCATGCCCTCGAGAATCCGGTCGGGGTCGGCGGTAAAGCCGCGATAGGCGAAAAACATCGCCTCGATGCCCTTGCGCACCTGCTCGTCGGTCAGGAACAGCAGGTTTTCCCCGCCCCCCGGCCCCGCGCCCCCTTCCGCCATGCTCACCTCCACGTTGCCGTTGATTTTATGTCAGCCTTGTTGACTTTCCAAGTCTCAAATGCTACGACCCATCAGAATTTGCGCAATATTATGCCCGTTTCGGACCAACCGTGCGCAACATTCGCAAATTTGCCCGCAGGAGGGAATGATGGCAGGCTATGACGACCGCGATGGAAAGATCTGGATGGACGGGCAACTGGTCGAGTGGCGCAGCGCCAAGGTCCATATCCTGACCCACGCGCTGCACTATGCCTCGAGCGTGTTCGAGGGCGAGCGCTGCTACAACGGCAAGATCTTCAAGACCACCCAGCATGCCGAACGGCTGCGCCAATCGGCGGCGCTGCTGGACATGGAGATGCCGTGGTCGGTGGCCGAGATCGAGGCCGCCAAGCAGGCCACCCTTCACGCCAACGGCCTGACCGACGCCTACGTCCGCCCGCTCGTGTGGCGCGGCTCGGGCGAAGACATGGGGGTTGCCGCCCGGCGCAACCCGATCCGCATGGCGATCGCGGTCTGGACCTGGGGCAGCTACTACGGCGACGCCAAGTTCAAGGGGGCCAAACTCGACATCTCGAAATGGAAGCGCCCCTCGCCCGAAACCATCCCGCACGCCGCCAAGGCGGCCGGGCTCTACATGATCTGCACCATGTCGAAACACGCCGCCGAAGCCAAAGGCTGCTCGGATGCGATGATGTTCGACTATCGCGGCTTTGTGGCCGAAGCCACCGGGGCCAACATCTTTTTTGTCAAGGATGGCGAAGTGCACACCCCGCTGCCCGACGCGTTCCTCAACGGCATCACCCGCCAGACCGTGATCGAGATGCTGCGCGCCAAGGGCATCAAGGTGCACGAGCGCCACATCCTGCCCGCCGAACTCGAAGGCTTTCAGCAGTGCTGGCTGACCGGCACCGCCGCCGAAGTCACTCCGGTCGGCCAGATCGCCGATTACCATTTCGAGGTCGGTCAACTGACCCGCGACATCGCGACCGACTACGAAAAGATGGTGCGGGCCTGAAAATGCGAAAGGGGTGAGCCGCGGCACGGCCCACCCCGAACTCCCCCGACTGGCGCTTGCGTCAGGCCGACCGTCCGCGCGCGATGCGCAGAAACTCGACCATCCGCCGGTTGCCTTCGGGCCGCGTCGCCGCCCGCTGCCACGCCCCGCGCCATACCGCAGCCGAGGCCCCGCTGCGCGCAATTGCCAGAAAATGCTTCATCCGCCCGCCCTGCGACGATGTGTGATGGTCTGCAATATGTCGGCTCATGACGAATCCTCCCCAGGTTGAGCGTAACCTGATTGTATCACGTAACCCAACTTTTCCCTAGACCCGAGCCGGTCAAAACAACGGCACCGCGGCATCTCCCGCGCTGCCAGGCCCGAAACGCCTGACAAGCCCGGGCACCCGCTGGTGCTCGTTCTTCGCTTCGTGCTCGCCAAACCACCAGCCCAAACCCAACCATGGTATGGCACCAAGCCTTGGCGGTTCCGCGCCAAACCGTTGAGCGGTGCCTTGCACCAGATCAACCGCCCGCGGCACGATCGGCGTGGTGATCGCCAGCGTCACCCCCAGATGCAGCACCAGGATTGCGTTCAGCAGCGCTCGAAACGGCTGCTTGCGGGTCTTGTGGCAATACCAGTGCTGTGCCAGTTTCGCCCCCGGCGACCCGCCGATCAGCGCCAGCAGCAGCAACACCCGCTCGGGCACCCGCCACTCCCCCGCCTCGGCCCGCCGCTTGTCCAGACCAAAGGCGACAAAGGTCAGTCCGTTGATCAGCACCGCCAGACCGGCCAGACACACCAGCGCAAAGCCGGGTGTGCCCGGCGCAATCAGATCACTTGTCATCGACAACTCGTTCTTACCATTCCTGCGCAAGCGCCTTAGCCAGCAATCATGGCAAAATTCAGGACAGCCGCGCCACCGCCCAGGCCGCCGCATCGGCCACCGCCGGATCGGGGTCGCCCACCAGCCCCGCCGCCACCGCGCGCAACCCGGGCAAGCCGGAATTGCCGATCGCATAAAGCACGTTGCGCACCATCCGCTCGCGCCCGATGCGCTTGATCGGGCTGCCAGCAAAGCGCGCCCGAAAGGCGGCATCGTCCAGCCCCGCCAGCTCGGCCAGCAGCGGCGCACCCACCCGATGGGCATAGCCGATCTCCTGCGCCGCGACGGCGAACTTGTTCCACGGACACACCGCCAGACAATCGTCGCAGCCATAGATGCGGTTGCCCAGCGCCGGGCGCAGAGCCTCGTCCACCGGCCCGCGATGTTCGATCGTGAGATACGAGATGCAGCGCCGCGCATCGAGCTGGTAGGGGCCGACAAATGCTTGCGTCGGGCAGATGTCGAGACAGGCGGTGCAGGTGCCGCAGTGGCTGACCTCGGCCTCGTCGCGCGGCAACGCGAGTGTGGTGAAGATCGCCCCCAGAAAGAACCAGTTGCCCAGATCGCGGCTTAGCAGATTGCTGTGCTTGCCCTGCCAGCCCAGCCCCGCCGCCTGTGCCAGCGGCTTTTCCATCACCGGCGCGGTATCGACGAACACCTTGATTTCAGCCCCCGAGACCTCAACCAACCAGCGCCCCAGCCGCTTCAGCCGCCGCTTCACCAGATCGTGGTAATCGCGCCCCTGGGCATAAACGCTGACCGCGCCGCGATCGCGCAGCGCCAGCACGGCGCGCGGGTCACTCTGCGGGCTATAGACCTCGGCCAGCATGATCACCGAGCGCGCCTCGGGCCATAGCGCTGCGGCGTTGCCACGCCAGCCCTCGCGCTCGGCCATCCAGCCCATCTGCCCCTGCCGCCCCGCGGCAAGCCAGGCGCGCAACCGCCCCGCCGCCTCGGGCACCGCATCCGGCGCACAGATCCCAACCTTGGCGAATCCCTCGTCCAAAGCCCGCGCCACCAGCCTTTGCTTCAAAGCCCCAGCCTCGGACACAACTCATTCACCTTTGCTCAAATATCCCGGGGGGTCCGGGGGGCTGGCCCCCCGGCTCTCCGCCATCAGAAATCAAGATCGGCATAATGCGCGGGCGGCGGAAAGCCCGGCACCTGATCGACCAGCAGGGTGCGGAATGAGGGGCGCGACTTGATCTTGGCATACCAGTCCTTGACCACCGCATGACGGTTCCAGTCCACATCCGAGATATAATCAAGACACGACAGATGTGCCGCCGCAGTGAAATCCGCCAGCGTCATCACATCGCCCGCCAGCCAGCGCCGCTGATCCAGCAGCCCGGCCATGTAATCGAGATGAACCTTAATCCGGTTCGACCCCGATTTCACGTTCTTGCTGTCAGGATAGCCCTGCCCCATGATCTTCTTGTTGATGCGCTCGTAAACCAGCTTCGAGGTCACCTCGGCATTGAACTTGTCGTCGAACCAGGCGCACAGGCGACGCACCTCGTAACGGCCCTCGGCGTCGCGCGGCAGCAGCGGCGGGTTGGGCACGGTTTCGTCAAGATATTCGCAGATCGCCTGACTTTCCGCCATCACGCGGTCGTCCAGCCGCAGCACCGGCACCTTGCCGGCCGGATTGCGGCGCAAGAACTCGGGGCTGGGCTGCCAGTAGCGTTCCTCGACCAGTTCGACCTCGATCCGCTTTTCCGCCAGCGTCAGGCGCACCTTGCGGCAGAACGGCGACAGCGCAACATGATAGAGACGGTTCATCGGGCCCCGGCCTTGGAAATTTGTTGCGCCCTCATTGACCTGCGGGGCCGGGAATTTCAACCCTTCGGCGATTTATTCCTCAAAACACGCCGCCCGCCCGTCCGCCGCGATGGTCTCGGCCCCCGCCACCACCTGAAGCGCGCGCTTGCGCACGAACGGCCCCGGCCGGGCGGGATCGCGGCGCTTGGGGTCGGGCAGCACAGCGGCCAGCCGCGCCGCCTGGACAGGCGTCAGAGCGGCGGCATCGACCCCGAAGAACTGCTGCGCCGCCGCCTGCACCCCGAACACCCCTTCGCCGAACTCGGCAACGTTAAGGTAAACCTCAAGAATACGCCGCTTGGTCCAGACCAGCTCGACCGCCGGGGTCAGCACCGCCTCCATCGCCTTGCGGGTCCAGTTTCGGCCCTGCCACAGGAACACGTTCTTGACCACCTGCTGGCTGATGGTCGAGGCCCCGCGCCCGCTGCCTGCCTCGACCGCCGCCCGGATCGCGGCCATGTCAAAGCCCCAGTGCAGGCAGAAATTGGCGTCTTCGGCGGCCACCGCCGCGCGCGCCATCACCGGCGCGATGCGGTCCCACGCCACCCACTCGCGTTGCACCGCCCCCAGCCGCAGACGCTCGCCCAGAATGGTGATCGTGGTCGGCGGATTGACCAGCGCGAACAGCACCACCAGGGCGGCAAAGAACCCCGTCCCCGCCAGCAGCCCACGCCCCAGCCAGCGCCGCAACCGCGAGAGCGCGCGCGCTTTCCTGCTTTTCGCTGCCTTGCGGGTGGTTTTCACGGCCATGCCGCCACCATAGCCATGAAGCGCAAGGCGGGGTCAAGCGGCGCGGCGCGACTCAGGCGGCGCGGGCCAGCAGCCGTGCTTCATGCGCGCGCAGCACGCAGCGCGCGGTCGGCCAGGCGGTGCGGCCACCGACCTGCGCCAGCTCGGGGAACAGCGCCAGAATCTCGGCCCTGAGCTCGGCGTCACCGGCCAGGATGGCGTCGCCGGGGTGAAAGCTTTCGCTCAAGGCACCCTCGGCCTCGATGATCTCGTGGCGGTCGAACAGCAGATGCAGGTAGGTCACCTCGGCCACCGGCTGCACCTGCACCCGATCCCCATCGACCAGATGCCGGGCCGCCACCAGCACCTCGTCCTGCCCGAACAGCAATTCCGCCCGCCAGCCCCCCAGCAGCATCCGGTGCTGCGGCGAGACCAGCAGCGCACGGCTGTTGCCCAACACCCCAGGCGCAAACCGGATCGGCGCGAACCGCCCCAGACCCGAGACCGTCCGGCTGCCGCACCAGCGCAGCGGCTGCGCGCCGTGATCGCGCGTCACCACCAGATCGCCGGGACGCAGGCTTTCAACCGCGCGCGCACCCGAAGGGGTGCGGATCATCGTGCCGGGGGTGAAACACGGCGGGCCGAATTTGGTGACGGCAATCTGGGTGCTCTTGGTGACATAGCTCGAACTGACAAAGGTGGCATCCTGCAGAATCGTGCCATCGGTCGGGGTAAAGATCGCGGGGCCGCCCGAGCGATAGAAGGTCACGCCGGTGATGGTCTTGGTCACCCCGTTCATCACCACCGTGATGGTGTCGCCGACCCAGACCGATGTGATGTCCAGCCCACCTGCCGAATCGTTGCCCGAAGGCGAGATGTAGCCGTTGTTGTCCTGGTCGATGTAGCTGATCGGCCCGGTGGTCAGGGCAGTGCCATTGGCGGGCGGGTTGCCCGGATCCATGACGAAGAACTGGTCGGTATAGGTGGTCGGCATCGCGCGCTCCGGCTATAGGGCGCGCCCGGTCTAGGTGCCAACTGCCGCCGTTCTGTGGGCGAACCGCGGCAAATTGTGGCAAATTTGCGTAAAAAACCCCGCGATTGCGGCGCGGGGTTCTGCCGTGATGGCCTCGGTGGTCTGGCGACTGGCTTGCGCGCCACTTTTGCCTTCGGTCAAGGCCTATGGGGCCAATACCCGATGGCTTGGCCCATCAATGTTTTCCTGATGAACCGCAGTCCGGCGTGCCCCGGTAACGCACACAACATCGCCACTATAGGCTTCGCGCCAGACAAAGCCCGCAACGCAGGTATTGGGACCATAGGCACCCGCCGGGTTGACCCTCGAGCCGGCGATCGCATTCTCGTGCGCCGCCGCTGTGCGCCGGTCCGGCGTTACGCAGACATGGTCGCCGGGAATGGCATCGCGCCAGACATAGCCCGGAACGCAGGTGTCTGGCCCATAGGGAAGCACTGGCGGTGCAGGCGGTGCAGGCGGCGGCGGCGCGGAATCGTGCGACAGCACGCCGCCGAGGATCGCGCCCAAAATGGCACCAACCACGGCATCGGCCGCGGGGTCCGAGCCACCAGCACCCGCGCCGTTGCTACCGGCGTCGGCCAGATAATGGCCGCTTACCCAACCGTCAGGGCCGGATTGTTCGACGAAACACCAGCTCCCCTGGCATTCCACGACGTTGACGGCCTCGCCACGGTTCAGCACGCTGACCCGCGCATAGTTGACACCGGGGCCGCTGCGCACGTTGACGTCCGATGTGGCAACGGCATCAAAAGCCAAGGCAGCGCCAGCAGAAACCGCAAGTCCAAATCCGGTGGCAACTACGAGCGAAAAGGGGTTCAAAGTGTTCATAACTTGAGATTCCCTGTAATTGTGGTGCGATTCTCATGTTCCAACGCTTTGATTAGGCGCGCGCCCGCCTGCCCTGTCAAGGCAGGTGTTCACCAGGGCTATCGCATTTGAAGACTCCG
>Ga0210028_1003592_pt1 | contig 11693 bp, 10 predicted proteins | sample CryGeymeta201513_FD_185468 | JGI IMG/M metagenome (GOLD analysis project Ga0210028, IMG submission 185468) | Groundwater microbial communities from Crystal Geyser aquifers in Utah, USA - Crystal Geyser metaG 2015-13 (SPAdes) (version 2) | ecosystem: Environmental > Aquatic > Deep subsurface >...
AGTAAACGTCGGCTTAGGAAGTCGATTTGACATTATGTACGACGTGATTACATTTGGTTCGGCCACCCAAGATGTTTTTATGAGCACCAAAAAACTCAAAGTGGTTGAGAGCGACGAGTTTGAAACCAAGAAAGGGCTGTGTCTTTCGTTGGGTTCAAAAATTCATATTAACGAAAGTTTTTTCGCCATGGGCGGAGGCGGCGCGAATCCAGCCGCCACTTTTGCCGAACAGGGACTTAAAACGGCTTATTTTGGCGCCGTTGGCCAAGACGGCTTTGGCCAGGAAGTTAAAAAAGAATTGACCAGGCACGGCGTTTTTTTGGATTTACTTAAAGAATTAGATGACAGCCCGACCGCTTTTTCGGTTATTCTGTCTTTGCCCGGCGTTGAGCGGAGTATTTTGGAAAAGTATGGCGCCTGTCATAATTTGACCGAAAAAGACCTCTCTTTTGATAAACTCAAAACCAAATGGTTTTATATCGCTTCCCTTTCCGATAAAAGCCATCAGATGCTGGTTCCTTTGATGAATTTCGCCCAAGAAAATGGCATTAAGATTTCCTCCAATCCGGCCGGTTCTCTCAAAACAAGGGAGAATACCGAAGTTTTAAAGACGGTTCTTGGCAAGATAGATATTTTAATACTAAACCAGGAAGAATGCGCCAAATTAACCGGAATTGATTACGCCGCTGAAAAAGAAATCTTTAAAAAATTAGATGAGATGATTGATGGCATTGTCGTTATGACCAAAGGTCCGGAAGGCGTTATGGTTTCTGACGGCCAATATCGCTATTCGGCCGGAATTCCAGAATCGGGCATGGTTGACCGGACGGGCGCCGGCGACGCTTTTGCCTCAGCTTTTGTTTCCGGCTATATTGAAAAAAACGATATTTCTTACGCTATCCAATTAGGAACAGCCAACGCCACGGCGGTTTTACAGGAATTTGGCGCCACCAACGGCATTTTGAAAAAAGGCGACTGGGGGCCATGGGAAAAAGTACCAGTTAAAAAAGAGAAGATATGAATACGGAAGTCAAAACTTTAGCCCGGTTACTAAGGACGCCGGAGGGGATTATTTTAAAATTAAAGGAAAAGATGGATAAAATAGCCGGCAAGTCCGGCCCTGCCCATTTGGGCGTGATTGAAAGGATTGTCCAAGAGAATAAAAAAAAGGTTGAGCAAGCCCTAAAAGAGATGGGCTTTAAGAAAAAAGATCACCCGACGCCAGAACAAGTTTTTCAATCGCTTTTAAAAAAAACCAAAGAGACCAACGAAGCCCTCTTGGACTATTTCGGACGACCGGACTTTTCAAAGGCGGGAAGCCATCAAGGGTTGATTGACGCAATTAAAAAGTTAGTCGGTGATTTAACCGGATTTTATCTCAAAAAAGAAAAAGCCGAAGAGTTATTCAGAAATAATCCTCCCCGGAGGATTATGGCGGAGTTGGGTTATGGCGATGTTGAACAAATGCTCAAAAAAGAAGATATTTTTGAGCTTTTCTCCGCTCTGCGTTTTGCCGAAGACAATGATTGGCTTAATAATGTTTTTTTAAAGCCATATTTTTCTTTAAACAAGGATGATTTTGAGGAAAGAGAAATAAGAATAATGGTTTTGTCCGACAAATGGGCCGGCATCGGGGAAAAATTCTTAGGCGGAAAACTTCACCATATGAGCCATCTGAAGGAAATGGGGATTGTCTTTGTTATTCCGGTTGAAAAAATCAATCCCGGGGAAGCGCTTTATCTTTTGTTTATGACCCTTCACTATATTTTTGAAGTTGATTGGCACGCGCGACTTTTTAAGTCGTATAGTCCGAGACCGGATTTTGCCCGAAAAATGACCAAAGCGCTCAAAGTTGAAACAAGCGGTCTGCCCTTGCCCGATGGCGGCAGAATGAGTTGGCGGATAGCGCCGTCGTATCTGGCCAAGAAGAATCCGGACGATCCTCGTCTGTTTGAACCGCATCTCAGTCCCGAGTCCTGGCATTTCAGCCAAGCCGGCGCGGTAATTGATAAATTCAGCCAACTCTCGCCGGAAACGAAATTGGGCTTCTGGTCGGGTCTGGACGCGGCCGCCGGAATTTTTGCCGGCGGAGAAAAAGAAGAGTTAGTCAGTTTTAATCTGTTTGATAATGGCATTTCTTTGCTCGCCCAGGGCGGTTTTGAACCCAAATATCTCTACCACCAACAGGAAACTCTCTGGAATAAGCTCTTTATTGAATATTTAGGCAAAGAAAAATTAGACCAGGTTTTAATGGAAAATTTAAATAAAGGTTTTGTGGCGTTATAATTACTCTAGAAGTATAATAATCAAAATGGATAAATTAGGAAAAATTACCACCAGGGGAAAAGCGATTTATCTGGCTTATGACCACGGCATGGAGCATGGACCAGTTGATTTAACGGGCAAAAGCATTGACCCGAATTACATTCTAGGTCTTGCCGTTAAGGGCGGATATAATGCCATTGTGCTGCAAAAAGGCATCGCCGAGAAATATTATCCGCCCTACAAAGACAAAATACCTCTGATCGTCAAATTGAACGGCCGGACTCGGCTAGTCGGAGGAGAACCTATTTCAAGGCAAGTCTGCTCGGTTGAGGAGGCGGTTGAATTAGGGGCAGTCGCAGTCGGTTATACGGTCTATGTCGGTAGCGAACATGAGTCAGAGATGCTGAAAGAAATTGGCCGGATAGAGGAAGAAGCCGATAAAAAAGGATTAGCCGTGATCGGCTGGATGTATCCGCGAGGAAAGACGATTAAAGACGATGATTCGCCGGAAGTTACCGCTTACGCCGCCCGTTTAGGTTTGGAGCTCGGTCTTGATATGGTCAAGATTAAATATTGCGGTTCAAAGGAATGTTTTGCCCGGGCAGTTGAAGCGGCTGGCAAAACCAAAGTGGTTTTATCGGGCGGACCAAAGGTTTCCGATGAGGAATTCTTGGAAATAATTAAGAATATTATGGCGGCCGGCGCGATTGGCGCGGCGATTGGCCGAAACGTTTGGCAAAGGGAAAATGCCCTGGAATACACTGAAAAATTAAAAGAAATAATTTTTAAAAACCATGAAGATAAAAATTGATACTGAAAAATGTATCGGTTGCGGGAGTTGCGTGGCTGTTTGTCCCGATTGTTTTGAAATCGGCGACGATAACAAAGCCCATTTGATAAAAGAGCAATCATCCTGCAATGAATTTTGCGCCAAAGAAGCGGTTGATATCTGTCCGGTTGACGCGATTGAGGCCGAAATGACCGAAAAAGAAAAGATTGAAGCGGAAGGATAATTTTTTTGCCAGAGTCGCGCGCGTCGGATCTCCATGATTTAGGGACAGCCGCTGCCTATATCTCTGGCTTGACGCTTGACCTAAGAGCGTTTTTTGATTACTATAGAAATGAAATTATGTTGGAACTAAAAACTAAGATTCGCCCAGAGACCGGCAGGAAAAATAGACAAATCCGGAAGACAGGTCTTATTCCGGCTGTTTTGTATGGCAAAAAAGTGGATAATTTGCTTTTATCGGTGAAAGAAGGCGATTTTGAGAAAATTTATCAAGCGGCTGGAGAGAACACGCTGATCAAATTAAAAATAGGCGGCGATAAGGATAAAACCGATAGAAACGGGGAAAGAGTTGTTTTAATTCAGGATATTGCCAGAGATTCGGTAAGCGATAAAATTATCCATATTGATTTCAACCAAGTTAAATTAGACGAAACAATTGTGGTTGAAATTCCGCTGGTTTTTGTCGGCGAGTCAAAAGCGGTTGTCCGGGAGAACGGCGTTTTAGTTAAAAATATTTCTTCTCTTGAAGTAGAGGCCTTGCCGCAGAATCTACCCCATGAAATACAGGTGGATATTTCCGTTCTAAAGACCTTTAACGAAAACGTTCGCATTAAAGACGTTAAAGTGCCGGAAGGGACGCAGATAAAGGGCAACCCGGAAGATGTTATCGCGACAGTTGTTCCCCCAAGGACTCAAGAAGAATTAGAAAAACTCGAGGAAGCGCCGACGGAAAGCGTTGAACAAGTAGAGACCGAAGCCAAAGGCAAGGAAAAAACCGAGGAAAAAACGCCGGCGGGAGAAAGTCCGACTGAAGTAAAGATAGAGCAAAAAAAGGAATAATTCTTGAACTCCATTTTAACCCAAGGAGGAAGATGTTCAAATTAACTAAAATTAGTTTTCTTTTAAGAAAATCGGCTGTTTGGAGCTTGGCGCTTTTTTTAATTCTGCCGTATTTCGCCCGGGCCTCTGACCTTGACGACCTAAGGAAGGGTCTAGAAGAACAAATCCAGCAGAAACAGCAAGAAATAAACCAATATCAAGGGAAAATACAGGAAAATCAGCAAATGGCCAGTTCGCTTAAAAACGAAATCCAACTCTTGGAGAATCAGATCGGCAAAGTCCAAGCGGAAATCAACCAAATTGATTTGGTTATCCGAAAAAATACTTTAGATATGGATGAATTAAACGAGCAGATTAACGCGCTGGAAGCAAATATGGACGAGAAAAAAGGCCTTTTAGCCGAATATCTCCGAACGGTTTCCCAGTATGACCAAGAAACGCTTTGGGAAGTCGTTTTGAAAAATGATAAATTTTCCGATTTTTTTGACCAACTGAACGCCCTGGAAAACGCGCAAGATAAAATCCAGACCGTTTTGGCCAATATTCAGGAAATAAAAAGCGAATTGGAAAAAGAAAGAGGGAAATTAGAAGAAGATTTGACCGAGCAAAATATCTTGAAGTCGCTTCAATTAGTCCAAAAGAAATCGGTAGAATCAAAACAGGGCCAAAAAGAAAATTTACTTAAAAAGACCAAAGGACAGGAGGCCGCTTACCAGGAAATAATCAAGGGCAATGAAAAGGAGATTATCTATATTAAAGAACAATTGACCCTTTTGGAGAAGTATAACCTGACTTTAGAGGAGGCGGTGGCCGACGCTATTTTTGCCGCTTCCAAGACCGGAATCAGGCCGGCTTTTCTTTTGGGCGTTTTAGAAATGGAATCGCGCTTGGGCATTAATGTCGGGAAGGGGAATTGGGAAAAAGATATGTATCAGTGTTATCGGCAACTGGGTTATATTACTAAAGCGGAAAGAGAAAAAAACGCTTTCTTTTCCATTGTTCAGGAACTGGGATTGAACCCCGACAGCCAGCCGGTTTCCGCCGAACCGTATTATGGTTGCGGGGGAGCAATGGGGATAGCCCAGTTTATGCCGACGACTTGGTTGGCTTATCGTGACCGAGTAAGCGCTCTGACGGGCAATAATCCGCCCAGTCCCTGGAATCCGCAAGACGCCTTTATGGCGGCGGCAATCAAGTTGGCCGACGCCGGAGCGGGGGCCAGGACGGAATACAGCGAAAGAAAGGCCTACGCTATCTATTTAGCCGGCGGAAATTACAATAAATGGATTTACAGCAGCACTCTGGATAAAGTTATTCAATATAGCAATAGTTTCCAGCAGCAGTATTTTCAGTAAAATACGCTCAAAATCTTGACAATTTCTTTAGGTATGATATAATACTGGCAAGTTTAACAAGTAGCAGTGTGGGAATTCTGACCTTTCGGGGGCTTCGGTTCCCTCCTTCCGAAGCGGGCTTTATGCCCATAAGGATTCCCACACTGCTGTTTGTTAATTCATTAACAGGCAGTAATGTTCTTAAGATACAAAAGCCCCCCATCGGGGGGCTTTTGTATCTTCAAGGACTAAATAAAGAACTAACTATCTCGCTAACAATTATTTCACTGCCAAGCAACCAAAACGCTGTATTTTTCCAAAGATTCCAAGCTATTTTGGTCAAGCTGCAATGAGGCCTCAACGGCTTCTCTGATAAGATCATTTGAAAAACCGATTTCTTCGCCGACTTCTAACGGCCTTGAACCGACTTTATCTTTAAGATAATCCTCTATATATACCTTGTGTTCATTGCTTAAATCCTGAGGGCTTTCCCGAAGATAGTCCTGTAGCGCCCGGCGAGCCAGATTGGTAACGCCGTCTCCTTCAACGGCTTTTACCACAATTTGGTCACCCTCGCTTCTTGATTCCGGAATAATTTCTCCGGCAATTAAATTGTTTCCTGTCTCCTGAGAGGACTGTTCGGCGGCGAACGGCTGTTCTGTGATGACGGGTTCGCCCAAAGAATTAAGAGAAAGTTCTCCGGCGGGATTTTCTTCCAGCGGCAGGGCTTCCTGTTGTCCTCTCTGACTGGCATAAAAATAGATGCCGCCGGCTAAGATCAGAAGGGCAATAATCGGCAATATTACCGAACTGCCATATCTATTGAACCATTCCTTGATTACTTTTCCCGCTGTTTTTTGTTGTTCTGTTCCGAATTGAGGGCCGCTGGTTGGCTGTTGAGACCGGTTTTCTGGCTGATTATCCATACATATTCCTTTCTTAGTCCTGTCGTAAATCGACCTTTTCCTCCGTCAATTCTGCCCGTAATCCGCCTAATCAGACAGATCGGACGGGCAGATATCCAATTTTTAATGTTGCTATATCTCAATTATGACCGGTAAAACCATTGGTCTTCTTTGAGTTTTAGTATATAAGAATTGGCCAATTTTGTCACGGATATTTTCTTTGACATAAACCCAGTTGACGGTATGCTCGGAGGTGGCGGTATGACTGACAATTTCTTTGATTTTTCTTCTAACTTGGTCAAGGAGGTCTTTGGATTCTCTCAGATAAACAAATCCGCGGGAAATAATATCTGGCTCTCCGTAGACCCGACCGGTCTTGCTGTTGATGACGGCGATGATGACAAACATGCCGTCTTGAGCCATAGTTTGCCGGTCGCGCAAGACAACTTGGCCGACATCGCCGACGCCAAGCCCGTCAACCATAACATAATTGTTTGGCACCCTTTCCTCGGAAATTTTGATTGATTTTTGTCCCAGTAGAATGACTTTACCGTTCCTGCCGATAATAATATTTTTGGACGGAATGCCGACTGCTTCGGCGATTTCCCCGTGTAACTTTAACATATAATAACTGCCGTGGATAGGGATAAAGAATTTAGGTTTAATCAATTCGAGCATTGCCCTAAGGTCTTCCTCTTGCCCATGTCCGCCAGCGTGAATATCCATCATTTGGTAGTGGTAGACCCGGCCGCCTTGCCGCCAAAGGACGTCTTTGAGGCTTTGAACGGTTCTTTCGTTGCCCGGGACGACCGAGGACGAGAAAATAATAGCGTCGCCCTTCTGTATTTTAATATGCCGGTGTTCTTGATTGACGATTCTCATTAAAACGGCGTTGTCCTCGCCCTGGGCGCCGGTGCAAAGGATGACAATTTTTTTATTCGGATAGTCATTGGCGCTGTTAACTCTGATAATTGTGCCTTTTTGCGATTTAAGATAGCCAAGTTTTTTAGCGATTTCAACATTGGTTTTCATGCTGTAGCCGTCAATGGCAACCTTGCGGTCATATTTTTCGGCCAAATTGAGGACTTCCTGGACGCGGCTAATTAAAGAAGCAAAGGTGGCGATAATAATCCGTCCGGGGGCTTCCTTGAAAATTATTTCCAGATTATCCTGGATTTCTTTTTCAGAAATAGAGTGACCGGGCTTTTCGGCGCTGGTGCTGTCCGACATCAAAACCTTAACGCCTGGCTGACTGATTTCCTTCAAGCGGGAAATGTCAATCGGCTTATCGCCAACGGGAGTATGGTCAAACTTAAAATCACCGGTATGGACCAACCGTCCGACAGGCGTATCAATGACTATTCCGACGCCGTCCGGAATATTATGGTTGACATGGAAGAATTCAATCTTAAAGCAACCCAAATCAATTTTATCGGTTTCTTTGATTTCATGGATATTCAGTCGCGGCGCTTGAGGAAAATCCTCCTGTCTTTTTTTAATAATCCCGGCCGTCAGAGGAGTGGCGTAAATGGGCGGATTGCCCAGCCGTCCCATTGAATGGGGGATAGCCCCAATATGGTCGTAGTGTCCATGAGTGATAATGATTCCCCTAATTCTATCCCTTTTATCTTTGAGATAGGCCGTATTCGGAATGATGTAGTCAATTCCCGGCATATCTTCTTCCGGAAACTGTAAGCCCATATCAACGATAATAATATCGTCTTTATATTCAAAGACGGTCATATTTCGGCCAACTTCTTCCAGCCCTCCCAACGCGATAATGCGGAGGTTGGAGATTTTTTCTTCGGTTGTTTTTATCATATATTTAGTTTTTGCGTCATTAGTTTTTGTCCCGCTTCAAGCGGGACAAAATTGTGTGGGCGAGGCGGGATTTGAACCCGCAAGGCATTGCTGCCATACGGCCCTGAACCGTACGTGTCTGCCAATTTCACCACTCGCCCCTTATTTGCGAGGGGTTAAAACCCTTTAGTTCCATAAATAATTCTGGGGATTTTTCAAAAAATCCAGTTTTTCTAAATTATTGACCAGGTGATACATCGGTTGGTCTTGAGAAATGCCAAATTGGGAAAGATTGTTCGGCTGGACGAATCTTAATTTGGGAACAGTAGAATAGTTTTGGTTTTTAATCCAATTAATATTAAGGCCATTTTCCGACTTGCCCCGTTGGGGCTCGCCTCGCTGCGAAGCGGGCTTAATGGCGTAATAGCCGGCGCCCTTCATTTCTTTGATTTCCTGATAGTCCTGCTGACTGGCGACAGCCAGCCAATTGGCCAGGACAGTTTTTTTCTCGGTTGGATTAACGCTGATATGGGCATAGCCGGGTGGGATAATATATTTATCTCCAGCCAAACAACGGACGGCAAAGATGTCTTCAATCTTGTCCTGTTGGGATTTCTCCCGATTGAATTTTTGAAAGAGAAAACAAACTTCGCCTTCTAAAACCTCATAAATTTCCGTGTAGGATAAGCCGCTGCCGGGGACAGGGGAATGAGTATGGCCAAAAGTTTTATTGAATTCTATCCCTAAGGTTAAGGGAGCAAACTGTGTAATATCATAGCGTAGGCCCAGCCGGGCTATTTTTTTTCGGTCTTGGTCGTTTTCAGCGATATCCCGCCAAACATAATACAGTTCGGTCTCGGGATCGGCTTTTTTGAGCCACTCCCGGTCGTAGACGATATCTGTCATTTCTTTTAAGCGGCGGATATTTGGTTGGATGTTTTTAAGCGCGGTAATCATGACTATTTCCAAACCCTTTTTGTTTTAATAAACCAGTCCTCAATCTGGGAAAATCTTTGCGAATGGATAGGCAGCCGTTCAATATCAATTCCTTTAATTGATTCGTCAACCGGATAAAGGTAGGTTGAACTATAGAGGAAAATCGCCGGCAATTCATCGGTGATGATTTTTTGAAATTCGGCATATTTGGCGGCTCTGATTTGTTCATCAGTGGTCTGTCTGGCGTCTTCAAGCAGTTTATCAACATCCTTGTTCTGGTAAAGAGATAAATTCAGGCCCGGGTCTTTTTTTTGCGATGAGTGCCAAAAAGCAAACGGGTCCGGGTCGGCGTTTAAGACCTCGCCAAACAGAAGCGCCTGATACTGTCTGGGACGGATGTATTCCTGCTGGATGACGTTTGAGTCGGCTGTTGTCAGGTTGACCTTGGCGCCGATTTGCTCCCACTGGCTTTTGATTATCTCGGCCGCCTTGGCTAATTCCGGCCAGTTGCTCGTCAAAAGATTGATTTCCAGTTTGACCTCCTCGTTGCCAATTTTCTTTTCTAAAATGCCGTCTCCGTCGGCGTCGGTCCAGTTATTATCTCCTAAAATCTGTTTGGTTTTCTCCGGTTCATATTCATATCTTTTGATATCTTCGCTGTAGCCAAACCAGCCGGGGAGAAAGGGTGAATCAACAACCGCTCCTTCTTCTTTCAAGACATCATTGACTACCTGCTGTTTATTTAAGGCGTAGACGAGAGCTTGCCGAACGCTTTTGTCGGACAGGGCCTTACTCTCGGTCTGGTTGAAAAAAACAGCGTAATAAATCGGCAGATTAATTTTGTAAATATTTAAACTGTTTTCGCCGCCGGCGATTTCTTCAGCCGGAATAAAACTTATCCCGTCTATTTCTCTTTTTTTAAGGCCGTTAAGCACTTCCTCCTGACTGGAATAAAATTTAAAAGTGATTTTTTCAATAAATGGTCCTTGAAGTTCGTTATTCTTAGAATAAGGGAGATAGAATTTCTCGTTTCGGACCAACTCAATCGAATTTACTTTGCCATCCTTGTTGTTTTTCAGATGCCTGAATTTATACGGGCCGGAGCCGACGGGCTTAAGATTATATTCCGCCAGGGGGAAGTTGGCGGCGGAAATCCCGGCCCAAAGATGTTTAGGCAGAATGCCGCCGGTTAGGTTATGAAGAAAAGGAGCATAGATATTATTCAGTTTAAACTCGACGGTATAGTCGTCAACCTTTTCAATTTTGACTCCCTGCCAATTGGTCTTGAGGGGGCTTTTGTATTCCGGGTCTTGAATTGTTTTAATGGTAAAAATGACGTCGTCGGCGTTAAGCGGCTGGCCATCATGCCAGAAAACGTCTTTTTTCAAAGAGATGTTGTAGGTCAGGCCTTCATCTTCAATCGTATATCTTTTGACCAAGTCGGGGATGAGATTGCCGTAGCCGTCATATTTAAACAGCCCGGAATAAACGACTTGAGCGATGTCCCTGTCGGCGTCATTGGTCTGGGCTAAAACGGGGTTGATGTAGCGGGGTTGGCCTAAAATACCTTCAGTATAGCTTCCGCCAATCTTCGGCTGGACCAAAGTGCGGCTGATATAAAAATTGCTTAAAAGTCCGATAACGGAGATTCCGACGACAAAAACCAGGCCGTAGACCAGCCATCTTTCGCGCGAGGGGAGAACTTTGGAAAGACAGAGCCACTGCCGCCAATTCGGCCATTTTTCGCCCGGAACTTTAAAAATCTTCTTAGGACTGATTTTCCTAAGAAAAGAGATGAAATTGTCTATTAGGGTACGAATACAGCGCCTATATTTACCTGCTTGTTCGGAAATGAAAATAAATTTTCATTTCTCTCACTCGCCGCGTAAATAATATTAGATTAAAAGATTTAGAAAAGCAGAAACAACAAACAGGCCGGATAAGATTATCGTGGCGATGAAAATAACCTTTTCAAAACCTCTTTTAGTGTAGTAGCTTTCTCCGCCGCCGATGCCGCCAAAAATGGACGAGCCGCCTGTTCCCCTTTGTTGAAGAAGAATAGCGGCGATAAGCAAACCGGAAACGGCGATTTGAGAAATTAATAAAGTTTGATGCATTTTGGATTCTTGCTAAGCGATTTTTTCTTTTTTCTTTCTGCCGACGCCCAAGAAAATATTGACTAAACTAATGATTAAAACGCCCCAGAAATACGACCAGAAACCGCTAATGACCAATTCTGGAATCAGATAACTCAATATCCATAAAAGGAACATATTGATAATGACGGTAAACAATCCCAGTGTCAGAATAATCAGGGGAGCGGAAATAATTTTTAAAATCGGCCGGATAAAAAAATTAATCAGGCCAAGAACCAGTCCGGCGATAAATAAAGTCAAAATGTCTCCGGTAAAAACAATATCCGGAACCAGATAAGCGGCTAAAAAAATAGCCAGCGCGTTGCTAAAGATTTGAATAATAAACCTCATACCGTCTTAACAGATTATCATCTAAATAGGGCTTAGTCAAGATTTTGTATCCGTCCATAACATATTGGACTTTTCAGGAGTCAATTTATCAACAAGATATTGCAGGGGCGATTTCAGT
>Ga0210028_1003594_pt1 | contig 11690 bp, 10 predicted proteins | sample CryGeymeta201513_FD_185468 | JGI IMG/M metagenome (GOLD analysis project Ga0210028, IMG submission 185468) | Groundwater microbial communities from Crystal Geyser aquifers in Utah, USA - Crystal Geyser metaG 2015-13 (SPAdes) (version 2) | ecosystem: Environmental > Aquatic > Deep subsurface >...
GGTTTGACCAGCATTCTTTCCCGATAAAAAGGAATTTTATCTTCCAGGCCTTTAATAAGCTCCGGCCTCTCCGGCCGGGGACCGACAAAACTCATCTCGCCTTTTAATATATTTATAATTTGCGGGATTTCATCAATGCGGGTTTTTCTTAAAAAAGATCCTAATTTAGTAATGCGCTTGTCATTATTAATAGTCGGAGAGAAATTATTATGGGTATTGGCCATAGTGCGGAATTTATATATTTTAAACTGCTTATTATTTTTCCCCACTCTCATCTGCTTAAAGATAATCGTTCCTTTTGATTCCAATTTAATAAAAAGTCCTATTAGGGGCCAAAAAATAATGGTCAGTATTAAAATTATTAATGCCAAAATAACATCATAAGCGCGTTTAAAAATATCAAACCAGTTTTTATTGCCTTCGCTTAAATTTTCCAAAAACCACATCTTATTAATAACTTCAATCAGCACCCGGCCGGTAATGTTTTCATAAAAATTAGGCAGATTGATATAATTTATTTTTAAAGAAAGGCAATTAAATAAAATTTCGCGCAAATCTTTTGATTCGTAAGGATTGGCTGTTAATATAATAGTGGATATTTTATCGGCCGCAATTAAATTTTTTAAATTATCCAAGGTTTTTATTATCGGGATATTATGGTAATTTTCTATTTCATTATTTCCGGTATCAACTATAAAAGAAACCTTGTAGCCCAGATGGGGTTTTTCCATAAGGACGGCCGCTAGTTCTTTCACCATTTTATTCAGCCCGAAGATGGCAATATTATTTTTAGGCAAATGGGATTTTAACAGCCAGTTATAGGTCTGGCGCCAAAGCGAGAAAAGGGTGGCAAATATAAGAACATAAATTAATAAATTAGTTTTGGGCGCTACTCCTATCTGCGGATTTAAATAAAAAAAAGCGATAGAGAGAAGGCCGGCAATGCCGATGCTCTTAAAAGCAAGCTGGAAAAATTTTACATTATTAACGGCGCTATGAAGGTCATAAAGGCGGGCTATGTAAAATATCAAAATCCAGACAACAAAAATAACGGAAAACGGGCCAAAATGGTTCTGCCAAACATGGCCGGCCGGCATTTCCCAATATCTTAATAATAAAGTAATATACAGGGAAAAATATAAGATGATAATATCTCCGGCCAATATCACGACTTGCTTAAATTTAGTTTTACTATTCATGATGTTACTATAATTAGTTTATATAAAAAAATCAAGGATTAGCAATATAATATTAAATTTTACTAATATTGATTTATTATCTGCCGGCTGTTATAATCATATTATGAATAAGAGAGTATTTAATTGGCCGCTGGTCGGCAACCGGCAGATTACTGAATTTTTATCCAGAAGCATAAATAACAACAAACTGGCCGGAACGTATATTTTTGCCGGTCCTGATAATTTAGGGAAAACGACTACGGCCAGCTATTTTTCCCAGATTTTGCTTTGTCAAGCCAGGGAAAAAAATATTAAAAATATACCCTGTAATGAATGCTCGTCATGCAAGATATTTCTAGCTGATAGCCTTAAAGAAGACGCGGAAGAATCAGGCAGCATTCATAGCGATTATTGCATATTAAAGAAAAAGCCGGAGGAAAAAAATATTTCCATAGATGATGCCAGGGATTTTATCCATCGCCTAAATTTAAGCTCGTTTTTAAATTCTTATAAAATCGGCGTAATCAAGCGCGCCCACCAGCTTAGCCTGGAAGCGGCCAACGCTTTGTTGAAAACCTTGGAAGAGCCAAAAAAAAATGTCATAATCATATTAATTACTTCCGAAATAGACGCCATTCCCGCCACTCTAGTTTCGCGCAGCCAAATATTAAAATTCAAGCCGGTACCAGCCGATGTAATTTATGATTATTTGATTAATATTCATAAAGCCCCCAGAAGCGCGGCTAAAAATTTTTCCCGTTCAGCTATGGGCCGGCCGGCTTTGGCAGTGAAGCTTTTGGAAGATAAGGAATTTTATAATAATTATTATGATCGGGCGATTTCTTTTTTTAAAATTTTACCAGCAGATATTAACGCCAGATTTCATATAGCCGGTGATTTGATCGGCCGGGATAATAAGGGGCAGGTAGCCGCCGCCGCGGCCGGAAGAATTATAGAAATATGGAGCGGACTGGTTAGGGATTTGCTTTTATTAAAATATAACCATAAAGATATAATCCAGCACCAGTTTTTAGACAAAGAGCTTGAGCAGTCTGCTAATATTTTGGCGGTCGGCGAATTATTAAGTTTTAATTCGGTTTTAGAAGAATCAAAAAAATATTTAGATGCTAATGTGCCGCCGAAATTAGTTTTAGAAAATATCGTTATAAAAATTTAAAATAATTTTATGATTTATAAAAAAACAAATTTTATTTTATTAGTGATGTTGCTGGCGTCCGCTCTTGTTATAACCGGCTGTTCAGTCAAATTTAATACCAATAAAAATGAAGGCAATAATGGCGGGATTTATTGGTCAAATAGTAAGGGGGATATTTGGCAGCAAAAAGTGCTAATACCTACCACCAGCGGCTTGCCCAACAGTATCGGCGGCGTGAGCGTTAATGATTTAGTAATGGACCCATCTGACAACAAAGCATTATATTTAGCTTCGTTTGACAATGGCCTAATCTATACCTATGACGGAGCCGGCACCTGGCAGATAGCTAAAAATTTAGGGCAGAGAACCATTAATGCCGTAGCCATTGATCCTAATTCCAAGTGTATAATTTACGCCACAACCGGAAACGAAGTCTATAAATCTACCGATTGCAATCGGACTTGGACCCGAGTCTATATAGATAATAATAGCACGACCGCGGTTTCGGCCGTAGCGGTTGATCATTTTGACAGCGCTATAATTTATATCGGCACTTCGCGGGGGGAAATTATTAAAAGTTTTGACAGGGGAGATACTTGGCAGACGCTCTCTAGCTTTAAAAATAAAATAAATAAAATTATAATCAGTCCTCATGACAGCCGTAATTTATTTGTTTATATCCAGGGGCTGGGATTGGAAAGATCTTCTGACGGCGGGAACAATTGGGAGAGCTTAAAGGAAAATTTAAAAAATTTTAAAAACAGCGCTAATATTAATGATATAATTGTTTCTGAAAATACTTCCGGCTTGATATTTTTAGCCGCTGGCGGAGGATTGCTAAAATCCTCTGATAATGGGAATAATTGGGAAGAAATTAAGCTGATTACTCCCAGCGATTCAATTATAAACGCCATGGCGGTCAATCCGCAGAATACTCAAGAAATTTATTATGTTACCAATACTACTTTTTACCGGTCTTTGGACGGAGGGGAAAATTGGAAGACCATAAAGATGCCGACCAGCGCCATCGGGTGGAAATTATTAATTGATCCGAAAGAGCCGAATATTATTTATTTAGGGATTAAATTACCTCCGAAAAAATAATGAGATAATTTATAATTTTATGAATCAATTTATTCAAAAAAAAGAGGGGGAATTAAAAAAAACCATTGAATTTTTCAGCAAAGATATAATTGCTTTGCGCACCGGCCGGGCCAATCCGGCCGTATTGGACGGTATTGGAGTTAATTATTACGGAGTGAAGACGCCTATTAACGGCGTAGCCAATATTAATGTAACCGATGGGCGGAGTTTGGTGGTGGCTCCTTGGGACAAGAATATTTTAAAAGAAGTGGAAAAAGCGGTTGTGGATGCTGATTTAGGCTTTAGCGCAGTAAATGAAGGCGATAAGATTAGGTTGACATTACCGCAAATGACGGAAGAAAATAGGAAAGATTTGGTTAAAAAATTGGATGAGAAGCAAGAATCAACCCGTATTATTATCAGGCAGATAAGAGATGAAATAAAAGAAGACATTGAGTTAGCGAAAAAAGATAAAGCTATTGCCGAAGATGATAAATTTAAATTTATAAGCGAACTTGACGAAGAAATTAGGGAAATAAATGACAAGATAAAAGAAATGAGGGATAAAAAAGAAGAAGAAATTATGACGATATAGTTTATAAAGTTATAAAGTTGAAAGTAAATATTTAATTTTATTAAAACTGTATTTTTTTATGTTTACCACTATCATTATTTTCATTATCATATTAAGCGCTCTGGTTTTTGTCCATGAACTGGGGCATTTTTTGGTTGCCCGCAAATTCGGAGTCAAAGCGGAAGAATTCGGCATTGGTTTTCCTCCCCGCGCTTGGGGCGTATACAAGAGCAAGGACGGACGCTGGAAGCAGGTTAGGGGCGGCCGGAAAGTGGATGACGCTGCTGACACAATTTATTCAATAAACTGGGTTCCCTTGGGCGGGTTTGTAAAGCTGGGCGAAGATGAAGACGGAGGCGGCGATCCTAACCATTTTGCCAATAAGCCGATATGGCAAAGGACATTTATGATATCAGCCGGCGTAACTATGAATATAATTTTCGCGGCTGTTATTTTGGCTATCGGCTTGATGATAGGCCTTCCCCAGGAACTTAATAATGTCAGCCCCCTGGCCAAAGTATCTGATAAGAATATCCAGATAATCCAAGTTTTAGCCGGCTCACCAGCGGATATGGCCGGCATTAAAATAGGCGATATCATTATCGGCGTTGATAAAGAAAAAATAATTAAAAGCGAAGATTTGCAGAAATATGTTAATGAGCGGACTGGAGAAGAATTAACTTATCAAATTAAAAGAGGCAATGAAGAAATAGCCATAAAAATAATTCCAATATTAATGGAGGATACCGGCGCCGGAGGCATTGGCATCGCTATCGCGGAAATAGGCATAGTAAAATATCCCTGGTATATGGCAATTTGGGAAGGCGTAAAAACCACCATATTATTGACTTGGGCGATAATCGCCGCTTTTTATAATCTAATCAAGGGCTTAATAATCGGTTCCGGAGTGAGCGCTGATATAGCCGGTCCGGTGGGCATCGCCGCTTTAACCGGACAAGTAACCAAATTGGGATTTATTTATATTTTACAGTTTGCCGCCCTTTTATCAATTAATTTAGCTATAATAAATTTTTTTCCTTTTCCGGCCTTGGACGGCGGGCGGGTGCTGTTTTTAATAATAGAGAAGATTAAAGGGTCGCCGGTTAAGCGGGAACTGGAAACAGCCATCCATAATATCGGTTTTGTGCTGTTGATGATATTGATATTAGCGGTAACCTACCGTGACATCGCCAAATACAGCGATAAATTTAAAATGCTGTGGGAGAGGATATTCTAATAATTACAACTGCCACTGTCATTCAATCCTCTCCCTCTGTCATTCCCGCGCAGGCGGGAATCTAACGTTGGAAAATATAAAAATTAAGATAATAATAACTAATTAAAAATAAATTTAAAAAGAGAATTTTCAATAGAGCGAATTTTTGTTGACATGTTTTGAGCTATTACCAGCGTATGGATTCCCTGTCTGCCGACAGGCAGGCCGCCTGCGCGGGAATGACAAAAAGAGAGTTTTATAATCTAAAATAATTACTAATCACAAAAAAATGAACATAAATATAAAAGCGACAAAAATTAAATTAACTCCCGAGGTTAAAGGGTATATTCAGGAAAAAATGGATATGGTAGAAAAATATTTAGGAGGAATTACTCCTATTAATGCTGATTTTGAGGTGGAAATGACCACTCATCATCATAATAAAGGGGAAATATACCGCGCGGAAGTTAATTTATTATTGCCCGGGCAGCTTCTGTGCCTAACCAAAACGGAAAAAGAATTATTAAAAGCCATTGATAAAGTCAAGGACCATTTGGAAATAATGATTAAAAAATACAAGGAAAAAAGGATTGACAAAAAACGGAAAGGGCGGGCAAATTAATTTTTTAAAGAAAACGTTATGAAAATTATAAAGGATAAAATTTTAATTGAAGAACTGAAAGAGATGTCAGCCAAAATGTTCGGCAATTTAGTAAAAGCGGTTGTTGATGTTGAAAAGAAAATAATGGCAATTGACGGCGAGCTTCACGCAGATGAAGAGGCGTTGCTTTTGGAAAATAGTTCGGAGCAGAAAAACCTTTGGGGTATCAACATTTATCCGGAACTATCCGGCGAAGATTTTATTGAATTTGATTCTATGATAAACTTGCGCCCGGCGCAAGGAAATAAAAGCAGAGGCGTGGATAATACGGAAATAAGGAATAATATTTTAGCAGTAGTTAATAAATTAATTGCAAGATAATGGAAATCCAACATAAACAATTGGCGCAGGGAAGTTGGAAGAAGCTGTCGTTGGTTGAACAAATGGCCAATATTGGCAGTGAAGTGGAGCGGGCGATAAAGTGGAAAAATAAAAATAACGTTGAATATAAACAGCTGGCTTTTGACCGCGCTTTGGAACTTCTAGATTTAACTTTAGTGGATGATAAAAATAAAAAACGACTTAAGGAAATTACGCGCTTGCGGGAAGCGCTGGCTGATTATTTTGTTTTTAAAAATGAATACCACTCCACTGATAAAGCCTGGCATAACTATTTTCACGCTTTTAATTACGCGGCCAGAATTTGATTTATGTTTTTATATGGAAAATCAAAATTTTTTCAAAAATAAATATAATTCGCGCGATACTTATAGAATACAGAAACTATCTCAAAAAAATAAATAGGAAAAGAACTTAGATTTTATTTTATGCCGGAAAAATTTGATTTTCTTAAAATTAAAGATCAGAAAAAATTTGAAAAATTACCCCAAAAGGAGCGGGAGGAAATTATCGGCGAAGCGCAAGAGGAAGCGTCTTTAATAAATGAGATTGTTGGAGAAAATGGTAGTAAAGAAGATTATGAAATAATCACTAAATTAGCGGAAGAAGAAATTATTTCTAAAAAGGACATAGAAATTTTAAAAGAAAAATATAATAAAAAAATAGATGATATTTTAAATAGCCAATTAACCGTTGAAAATATTGAGACGTTTGCCGATAATGCTTTAACACAAATAACAAGTTTTGTTGATGATGTTTTATCGCAATATCAAAAATATCACAATAATAAATTTGCGGTCATAGACCATGCGGAACAAGAGAATCAAGCGCTTGCATTTTTTGGATTGCCAGATATTCCAAATATTTTGCAATCTATTATTGAAGTAAAAGAAAAAATAGACAATCTTAAAGCATATATTGGTATAAATATAGCGAAAAATAATATAGTTATTACTCCACCGGATAATAACAAAAAAATAAATGCGGGAGATGGGCAGGGAATAGAGCAAAAAAGAATGTTTCCGCGCTTTTTAACGCTTCTTTATATTCTTAAACACGATTTTGATATTTCGCCGAATGAAGCGCCCGCAATAATAGGAATTGTGACGCCTGACATGGTACGGCAAACAACGTATATGCGAATGGAAATACCAGTTCTTAACCGCGTGGTTTATCTATGCGACGAAGAAGGAAATGTGAGTTATATTTTTGATGTGGCAAAAATAGAAGAACAAAATCTTACTCTTAATGAAATAGATATTTACACAAAAATACAAAAAAATCTTCTAATATCTCGCCACCCCGGCATTGGCATTAGAATAAAGCAAACGAATATATGGAGAAACAACATAACTTCCGCATTAAGAGAACCGATTTCTGAGGCAAGTTTATTAAAAAACGCAAGACAAATATCCGAATTTAGACGAGGAAAAGGCGAATTTCTTTCTTTTGAAGAATTTCAGTGTGAAGTAATAAGTTTATATTCCGGAGAAAAAGATGTCCGAAAGTGGTATTGTCAGGAACGGAGGAATCATCCTAATTGGCCAGCAGATCCTTATAAAAAATATAAAGACAAAGGATGGGAAGGATGGTCAGAGCTTGTGGGAAAAAATAGATTTAAAAAAATTTAAAAAATAGAACTGGTAATATACAAAATGAATGAAAAACCATGAAATTTACAACTTTTTTTCCTGTGGATTACTAAAAATAGCTTTGTATCCAATATGTGCTGGACTAATACAAAAATTTGATTTATTAAGAGTTTAATTATATAATAATTTTATATATAAGTTATTTTAAATATCCTTTTGGGATATTTTTTTAAAATACATTATCTATATGAGCATAATTACGAAAATATTCGGTGATCCGAATGAAAAATATATAAAAACTCTGCGTCCGCTGGTTGATAAAATTAATAGCTGGGAAGATAGGTTTAAGGCAATGAGCGATGAGGAATTAAAAGGGATGACCGCGGAGTTCAGAAAAAGATTAGGTATGGAGGGGGAGGGGACAAAACACCATAACCTGGATGAAGAATTAAAAAAGATTTTACCGGAAGCATTTGCGGTTGTGCGGGAAGCATCCAGGCGAACGCTGGGGCAAAGGCATTATGATGTCCAGTTAATTGGAGGCATAGCGCTTCATCAAGGTCAAATTGCGGAAATGAGAACTGGAGAAGGAAAAACTCTTGTAGCGACTTTGCCTTTATATTTAAACGCCCTGGCCGGTCGAGGCGCGCATTTGGTTACGGTCAATGATTATTTATCCCGCATCGGCGCCGGCTGGATGGCCCCGGTTTATCATCTTTTAGGACTTTCTGTCGGCGTAATAATTCATGACAGCGCTTTTATTTATGATAAAGAATATACGGATGATTCGCAATTTGACGAGCGGTTAAAGCATTTTCGGCCGATAGCCAGAAAGGACGCCTATGCCCGCGATATTTTATACGGCACTAATAACGAATTCGGCTTTGATTATCTGCGCGACAATATGGCGCCTGATTTAAACGCCATGGTGCAAAGAGGATTGCATTATGCCATTGTGGATGAAATAGATTCTATTTTAATTGATGAAGCTAGAACTCCTTTAATTATCAGCGCGGCGGCCGAGGAGTCAACCGAAAAATATTTTAAATTTGCCCAATTAGTGGAACGTTTGCAAGAAAATGTTATATCAGAAAATTCTCTTCAATCAAATGAAAAGCAGGCCGGACAAGGCGATTATAATGTTGATGAAAAGATGCGGGTCGCTACTTTGACTGAAGTCGGCATTGCTAAGATGGAAAAATGGCTGGGAGTTGATAATATTTATACGGCCGGCGGAGTGCGCGAGGCGCATCATATTGAACAGGCCCTAAAAGCGCGGGTATTATTCAAGCGCGACCGCGATTATGTAATTAAGGATGGTCAGGTTATCATTGTGGATGAATTTACCGGACGCTTAATGCACGGCCGCCGCTACTCAGAAGGACTGCATCAAGCCATTGAAGCTAAGGAAGGCGTAAAAGTACAGAGGGAATCACAAACTTTAGCAACTATTACTTTTCAAAATTATTTTAGAATTTATAAAAAACTAGCCGGCATGACCGGAACAGCCGCTACTGAAGCGGAAGAATTTTCCAAGATATATAATCTGGAAACAGTAGTTATCCCCACGCATAAGCCGATGGTGAGAAAAGATTTAAATGATTTGATTTATCGCACTGAAGAAGGAAAATTTAAAGCAGTGATAGAAGACGTAAAGAGCCGCCACCGGAAAGGCCAGCCGGTGTTAGTCGGCACCATTTCTATTGAAAAAAATGAAATTTTATCGGCCATGATGGAGCGGGAAGGGTTAAGGCCGCAGGTTTTAAATGCTAAAAATCATTTAAAAGAAGCGCAGATTATTACGCAAGCAGGCAAAATCGGCAGTATTACCATTGCCACCAATATGGCCGGCCGGGGAGTTGATATAATGCTTGGCGGCAATAAACCGTCTGAAAAAAGCGCTGAATATAAACAGTGGCTGGAAGAGCATAATAGAGTAAAAGAATTGGGCGGTTTGCACGTAATCGGCACAGAAAGGCATGAGTCCAGGCGGATTGACAATCAACTGCGGGGACGGTCCGGACGCCAAGGAGACCAAGGATCTTCCCAGTTTTATGTTTCCACTGAAGATGATTTAATGCGCATATTCGGCGGCGATAGGATGAAATCGCTAATGGCGACTTTGAAGATGCCGGAAGATATGCCGATTGAAAATAAAATAATATCCAAATCAATAGAATCGGCCCAAAAGAAAGTTGAAGGCAATAATTTTGATATCAGAAAGCATTTAGTTGAATACGACGATGTTTTAAACAAGCACCGGGATGCGATATACAAAAAACGCCGGCAAATACTCAAGATAGCTGGCGGAGAAAATTATAAATTCGAAATTATAAATCCGAAACAAATTCAAAATTCAAAATTCAAAATTCAAAATTCTTTGTCTGATATTATTATAAGGATGGTGGAAGCGGAAATTGAACAGGTAGTCAGCTTCCATACGGTTGCCGAAAAAATTAATGATTGGGATTTGAATGAAATTAAGCAGGTAATGTCCACTATTTTTCCCATTGAAGAAAGTTTGGACAAAAGCTTAAAAGGCTTTGTGTCAGAACCTGATAAACTAGATAAAGTAAAGGCCAGAACCGCTATTATTGAATATTTAGCGGATTTAGCTAAAAAATCTTATAAAAATTTGGCAAAAAAAGCGGAAGCAGGAGGGATAAATTGGGCAGAAATTGCCAAGGCTATATTAATCCGCTCCATTGATACTCTTTGGGTAGAGCATTTAGAGGCGATGACGGTAATGCGCCAAGGCATAGGTCTGCGCGGTTATGGCCAGCGCGATCCCTTGGTTGAATATAAAAAAGAAGCTTACGGTCTCTATAATGAGCTGAATAATTTAATCAACAAAGAGGTTGTTTATAGCATTTATAAAGTCGGGCAAATACGCGAGTTCATAGCTCCGAATATAGCGGATAGAGCCAAAGATTTCATCGCGCCGGCTAAAACCATGGAAAAGGGCAGCGGCTCTTTCAGCGGTTTTAAACAAGCATTGTCAGGGAATGAATCAGGAACACTAGGACAGAAAAAAGAAACTAATGAAAGAATGGATTTAGTCCATGAAAAAGTTAAAGACGCCAGCGGCAAAAAAGTCGGCCGCAACGATCCCTGTCCCTGCGGCAGCGGGAAAAAGTTTAAAAAGTGCCATGGAGGATAGAATTAAGAATTTAGAAATAAGAAATTAGAATATAAATTTTATGTCTAAAAAATGCATATTATTTTCCGGCGCGGTTGGCTGTTCAAAAACTCCGACAGCTACATATTTAAGCCAGCAGTTTGATTTGCCGATTTTAAGCAATGATTCCATTCGCACTGAAATATTGGAAGATTTCGGCAAGCCAAACGAAAATGAATACATGAAACGCAGAGATAGTCGGTTGAATATGATTTTAGGCAGCGGCAAATCATTTATATTAGACGTCAGTATAGACAGGGAATATGAAAGAATAATGAAATTATTAAAAAAATATAAATATCGACATATAATTATTAGTTTTGATTTGAGTAAAAAATTATTAATAAAGCTTTATAAAATCAAAGGGTATAAAGAATCCCTAAAAAGAGTTGACAGTTTAATATTAGATCATGGGAATTTTATTAAAAAATATAATAAAGTTGTCAATTTACATATTAATGACGATAATTTTACTGATCGGTTAAATATTTCTTTTAACAAAGTAAAAAGTTTTATAAAGTAAATTCATTCTTTTAGTAAATTTTAGCGTAAGATTTTTTATTTTAAAACCACACCGCCTTGCAATTTTGTTTTATTTATTTTTTTATGCCTGATAATATTTTACAAAAATTATTTCAGCCCAGCGGACGCGGTAAAGTCTGGTGGCTTTTTGCTTTTATAATTTTATTGGTTATAATCAGCGGAATTATTGA
>Ga0210028_1003607_pt1 | contig 11655 bp, 9 predicted proteins | sample CryGeymeta201513_FD_185468 | JGI IMG/M metagenome (GOLD analysis project Ga0210028, IMG submission 185468) | Groundwater microbial communities from Crystal Geyser aquifers in Utah, USA - Crystal Geyser metaG 2015-13 (SPAdes) (version 2) | ecosystem: Environmental > Aquatic > Deep subsurface >...
AACTCTTTAGGAAGCTGGCGTTTAATTGCAGCAGAGGTCAGGATAGGAAGGGACATTGCATTCACTGCTCCTGTAGCAAAGCCTAGTACTCTAAGAACAGAGGTAGCTGCAAGGGAAGACATAAGAGCCAGACTGCGAGCCGTACTTGGTGCAGTCCTATGAGAGCTATTAGCAAAGGCTGTCGCGCCTCTTTGTAAGTCTTTATAATAATGAAGTTGCCCGTCAACCATTTCCCAAGAACGTGCTGGATTAACTATTCCTAGCTTCTCCATTTCATCGCTTAGCTTAAGCCAGTCTTTCTCGGAGAACTTCTCTCCTTTCTTTCCTAGTGCGGGCTCAAAGAGTCTGGAGATTTTAGTTAAGATAATATCAGACTTAACCTCCGCCCAGTTTTGAGTTGCCTTCCATGTAGCATGTTCTCCTAGACTGTCCCTACCCAGCAGTATATTCCTGACAATAGAACCACCGTCCTTAACCGCACGTTTAGCATAGACTAACTCGCCATGTGAAGTCTTATCTCCTCCTCCAGCTTTAGCTATATAAGACATGGCATTCAGATGGTCAGTGATAGGAGCATACTGTAGCTTAACTAGTCTGTCGATTCCCATATCAATCGTGGAATCATAGCCTTGCATTAAGTCTGATAGGAATTTAGAGGTCATATCAATGGTAGGAGACTGCAAACTACCAGTCCTGTGCATAGCAGAGTCTGCCATTCCCATACGAATAGGGTCATGCACATCTGCCAGCTTATTAAAGAGCTCTTGGTCTTGTCCCTTGAATATAATATCAGTATCCAGCTTTTGCCCTTCAGGTAGGCTATTATGAAAGTCGCGGGTAAGTTGCACCAGTTCCTTATCAGTATCTGCTAGGAACATACTAGTTCTTCCTGTGCTTTTCTCGAAGGCATAGGCTACTTCTTTACCTACAGTATTCCTAGGAGGAACCCAGAATCCTGAATCCTCTATTGTACTACGACCTAGGATATTAGCATTAGCATTATGCAGGTGTAATAAGTCACGCCCTGTATTTTGCAGGGATTCTAGGAAAGCCCCTACTTTAGGACTAATTACAGCATAATCCGCGCCGAAATACTTCTGCTCCAGAAAAGGAAGTTCTTGGTCTACATTCCTGGTAGTTAGGTAGGCAGTCCTAGAAGATTTATCGAGGGACAGTACGGCATCAAAGTCTAGGGGCTTCTTATACAGGGAATTAGAGGTATAGAATTTGCCGTCATGATATAGACGCTTTCCTGTAAGAGAAGATAGGAAGTTTAGAGCTGTAGAAGCCTCTATTCTAGCTAAGTCATCCCGAGCAATATCAGCAGCTACTTGAGATAAGGGATTAACTATAGACTGCTTAAAGGAGTTCTGCATTGCAGTAACCCCTTTCCCTAATTCTGTGATGTAGATGCCCGCAGCTCCCATCTTATCTAAGGCAAAGTTAGAGGACTGCCAGAAGGTACTCCCTATCTTAGAACTCATTACTTCAGGTAATGCTTTCTTTAAGAGACCCACAACAGTAGTTCTTCCTTTTGATTCTAGGCTGACACCAATATCCCGCACTAGCTTCGAGGGACTAACATGTGTCCAGTAACCTAGAAGAGAGGCATCTATATTGTTCAAGGCAGCTGCATTAAGTTGAGCTTTAATCTGCTGATTCTCTAGCTTCTTCCTATTAGACTTTAACTCCAGTAATCTATTAGAGCTGTGCATAGCAGCCGTTATGCTATCCTCCGAAGTGAACCTATCAAGTCCTTTCATGTCCTGCCCTAAGTATTTGGCTATGTATTCAGGGGGATAGCCTATAGCTTGAAAGTCCCTAGCTGTAGCCATAGAAGTAAATCCCTGGAGTTGATTGAGTTCATCGAAGGATACCTGGGCTGTAGAGGCTGCAACTGGAGTGACTTTAGGAAGTTTAATACTATCCGTTCCCATAGGAGCCTTTATCTCTAGAGTTCCATCCGTTCTCCACGCCATATCTGTAATATCTGATACCCTGAGACTATGGAGTTCAGTCGAGACTGAAGGGTCTAACAGATAAGTAGCTGTACCATTCTTCCTAACCTTAGTTACTTTAGGAAGATAAATGAGCCCTTCAGGAGAAGCCATTATCTCGAGTTTGGCCTTAATAGCCTCAATGGTTGAATCCTGTCCTTTAGGAGTCTTTAGCTCATCTCGTAGCTTTTCCACACTGGATAGATAACTTCTATCTAATCTTTTTCCCCTTAGTAGTTGATTATTTGCTACCTCCTGAGAAACTTCTGGAATAGCCATAGTAATTTTAAGGCTTGACATATCCTTCCCTTCAGCCTCTAGAACCCTTGCCCTAGAAGTGACTGCCTTTAATAAAGGGAAGTCTCCCTTTGAAATAACTATCTTCCCAAGGTCTTCTATCGAAGCCTTCTGCATTCTAAGAAATGCAATAGCATGTTCCCTGTCAAGAGCCGCGCCAGTCAGGGATTCTGAGGTAATTGCAAATTCTTCCCTAGCCTTAACAGAGTAGTCAGCAGCGCGGGATTCCTTGGCTAAAGTCTTAAGAGAACTCTCTACTGAGCCTGTTACAGTGTCAGCAATAGAAGTATACTTAGGGGCTATAGACTTAGGGATAAACTGCTCCCCTGCCAAAGAGAAGGCGGTTTTATCTGGTATGATACCCGCAGCTTCTGCTAAAGGAATAGGAACTGCGCCCTTCTTACCAGTGCCTACTACTTCAGGGATTCTATAGAAAGATATAGAATCGGCTTCGGTTACATTTAATTTAACTATAGCTCCTTGCAGCAGATTCTTCTCCTCTATAGGAAGGAGCTGAATATCCTCCGAGGTCATAGCATTAAAGGCATCTTGCGCAGCAGACTTCTGTAGTACAATCTCTCCCTTTACAGCCTCTTCGATTCTAGGAGAGAGGGTAAAGGAAGGTAATGTTACATCCTTTGCATCTACTAGGATACTCTCTAGTCGAGCAATGTTCTGTGACCTTTCTACTACTTGAGCACCATAGGGAATGTCAGGAGCTACAGGTAATACTCTACTTGTGCGTAGCCCGAAGAGCTTAGAGTCTTCAGCTACATGGACAGCAGCAACCTCGCCGCGAGCTATAATCTGGTTACCTATGCCTAATATCCCGCCACCTAAGGCTAGGTTAGTTAGGAAGTTACTCCCCCAATCTTTTCTATAGTCTTCCATGAAAGGGTGTTCCCACATAGCCAAGTTAGTTGCTACTTCCATAGCTGTAGCATCTGCTATAGCATTAGCTCCTCGTGCCAGATAGTAAGAGCTGGTGGCAGAAGACAGAGCAGAGGATTGAGCCAAACCTTCCTTATAGAGATTCTCTACTTTTGCCAGTCTACTCACACGCCCGGCTTCTGTAAACCAGTTTACTGCCTTACTGCCATCACGCAGCATTGTCATTATCTTAGAGGAAATGCCTATGGGGGCAAAACTGCCCTCGACAAAGGATAAAGAATGGATTGTATCGGAGTGTTCATTGTATACCTCCAAAGCATTCTTATCTATCTTACTTAGAATGTCTGAAGTCTGTGCATCTCCTTTAGTCCCAGGGAGACTATTAAAGATAGATACCCCAGCATCTACTGTAGAGGCAACTAGCCCATGCAGTAGAGTTGAAGGGATTGATAGGCTATCTGCGGCGGCGAGGTTTTGTGTAGCATAGCCTGAAGCCAGAGACTTAAGAGGGTCATAATTTTCTGCCATGGTATTCTCCTTATTCATTAGGTGTAGGTTGTTCATTGTACATGGTACCTAGGGTGCCTACTGCATCATATGCCACAGCAGTTCCTAGCCCAGCATATAGTCCAGCTAGAGAATTCTTTGTTACTAGAGTAGCCCCCATTCCAGCCAGTGTTCCTGCTGTTATGGCTCCCCCTAGATGGCTAGAAGCTGCGTTTAGAATCCTTGATATTATTCCATTAGATTCTGTCTCTTGAATATCCCTTTGGATAGCTAAGGTATCATAGAATCCACCGATAGGGTATTCTGAGGAAGCCTTGGCAGCTCCCACTATCTTAGCTTGCAGAGCATCTAAGGCTGTTGCTTTATCCCTAGGATTATCCATATCGACTATCTGCTGGATTAGGGCATCCTTAGTTACTGGAATTCCTGGGAAGGCTTTCTGCGCTTTTACATAAGCCTGCCCTAGACTACCATGTCCTGCTTTCATGTCACCTGAATCAGAGAGTTGCCCCATATCTGAATAGAGCTTCTGTTTAGCGGCAAAACTAAGGAGCTTCTTAGCGAAGTTAGTTCGAGCTTCAGTCTGTTGAGCTAGGGCGTCTTTCCCTGTAACAGTCCCTATGTAGGGGGCTAAGGCTGTAGTTAAAGAGTCTTTATCTGTTCTACTCAACCCCATAGCAGGAGCCTGTTCCATAAAGACACTCTTAAAGGCTGCCTTATCTTTAGTCAAGGTTTCTATAGTAGCTACATCGTTGGCTGCCTGCAATCGAATAGACTTTACCCTCTCCGGGTCAAGGTGGATATTATCCCCGTTCTTTGCACTAACTTGAGCCTCAATCAGCAAGGCTCTAGCGGCAGTATTCCCGGCTGTAGAAAGACCTATTAGCCCGTCTGTGTCGCCACTAGAAGCTGCATCTAAGGCTGCCACATTCTTAGGATTCTTAATTAGGACTGCAGCAGAACGATTAAGCTCTTCAGGAGAGGCTGAACCCATATTGAAGGACTTAGCCAGAGTAAGGAGTTTGCCACCATACAGGGCTTGAACCTGTGCCGCCATTTCCGCTGTCTTTCTAAGGTCGGCAGAATCATTGGCTATATTAACTTCTTCTTGCTTAGTAAAGGCTGCTACGCTATTCTTAAGAGAGTTCAGCGCTGGATTAGTAGCTATTGCTACAGCCTGCTCTCGCTGCGCAGCAGATTCTGCACGCTGCAACTGGTCTCTTAATCCTGCTACTAGATCAAGGGCAGAAGCAGGGGGATTAGCGATAGAAGCCAAGGTTCTTTGAGCATTGTCCAGATTAGCTTGCAGGGAGTCTACTCTAAACTTCCGCCTAACCCCGTTCACTATATCAGCTTCCTGCAAGGCTATTTCTGCTCCTGCCTGCCCTTGGAAAGAATAGAACTTATTAGCCCTGTCTAGCCCAGTAGAAGAGTTTATATCGGCTACAGCTGCGGGAAAGCTAAAACCTCTAGGGGCTGCAGGATTTGATGGGTTTGATGGAACAGAGGAAGCCAAGGGAGCAGAAGGAGCTTGAGAAACTACAATTCCTCCCTTGGCGTCTTTAGAGTATACAACGGAACCTCCTCGGTCTTGTGCCCTTGCATTAAGAGCCTCTATAGAATTACCACTCGGCACGGCCTTCCCTGTACCCGGGCTTCCTACCACTGGCTGCTTAGTAGAAGTGTCAGGAGCAGAGAAGGAACTAGAGAGAGCCTGTAGAATGTCCTTCTCCCTTCTTCTAGCATTGGCTTCTTTTTGCATGTCATACGATTGCTTCTCTGCTGCTTGGTCTAAAGTCCGCTGCCCTAGCCTGTAGTTTGCAATTGTCTGCAACATATTAGAATAAAAATCACTTCCCATGAGAATCTCCTTAAATTAGTTAAGCCCACCAAGGTCTACCAGAAAGCACCTGTAGCTGGTCTTGGTAGTCCCTGCGTTTCTGCTCGAATTGATTCTGTTGCTGCCTTCTTTCCTCCTCTTTAGCAATTATATCCATTTGGAGCTTTGTAGATTCTAGGGCAGCAGCCGCCTGGTCTGCCTGTAGTTTAGCGTATAGGTCAGAAGAAGCCTTAGATACTTGGGCAGTGTCTCCTAGAATGGCAGCACTTACTGCTCCGTATCTAGCTGCTAAGTCAGCCCCTACTGCTGCTCCTCGTTGAGCAGATTCTGCAAGAGTTTGATTAGCTAAGAGGGCTTGCATAGAGCCTCCTGAAGTCCCTGCTGCTTCTGTAGCCCTCGCTAATTGAGGCAGAATATCCTGCTGGTGCTTAGCTACTTCTAAGTTTACAGCTCCTTGGGCGTCTGCTTTAGCTGCCTGTGGGGAATACTGGGCTAGGGAATCTAGCAGTCTTTTAATTGCCTCGTCAAGAGCTAGTTGTCCTTGTTCTGTAGACTGCCCGCCTTGTGTATTAAAGGGTAATAAAATTGCCATGATTCTTTCCTTTCATTGTGAGTTATCTTCTGCTGCTAATACTACTCCTGAACTCAAGCCCTTGCAAGTCGTAAGTTCCTCGAAGTGTGATGGTATGGTACTTGCCTATATTATTTAGATAGGAAGAAGCCTTCCCTACCGAAGCAAAAGAGAATGCAGTATGTAAGTCAGGGTCTAAGGAGATGCCATCCAGGGAGGTATCAACTTCTACTGTGCCCTTCCCTCCTTGCCTAAAGGTCGCGGCTACTGTATGCAGTTTAGTCATTCCCTCTCGGGTAGCTCCTATCTTTCCCCAGCGCATCCAAGATTCTACAGGATTAGCATCAAAGCTCTTTATGGCTCCTGTCTGTAGAATTCCCCCATCTATTCCTTGCTTTGTATAAGACAGAGAAGTAACTAGAGCATTGATAGGGGTATAGTCAATCAGGGTAGAGTAGGTTGCTTTCAGCTTCCCCCACTTTCCTAATGCCACGTCGAAGACTAGAGCTCCTACATAGGAGGGATAAATCGGCGCGGGTAATCCAGACTGTATTAGAAAGGAAGCTCCTGGAAATGTAATAGAAGTATCTACTGGAAGTGTTGCTATAGGAGGGGTATAGGGCATTCCTCCAGTTGCATAAGTCATGGTAGTCGAGTAGGCAGAGGCTTTTAAGTCATGCACTTCTGCTGTCCACGTTCTTGTAAGACTTAGGCTAGTATCAATAGGAATAAGATAATGAATAGTTATTACTTCATGAATATCATAGCTCTTCCCCTTAATGCTGTTAGTATAGAGGTCAAGGACTCCCCCATTGTGCAGTATATGTAAAGGGTCGCTAGTAGCGTAGTAATCATAACCCAGACTACGGTCCCCACCATGAAGACTAGCCAGCCACTGTTTATTATAGTAGTGATACCCTGTTAGGTCATAGGTATCAGGATTCGAATCCCAGAATGCTTGATACACTCCTTCCAGGGTACTAGCAGTATACTCAGCTACGGGTAGACCACCATAATTTATAGCCGTACCCTTATAGCCAATAACACTCCCTGTATGAAACTGACTATAATAGGTCTTCTCTCTAGTCTCCAGTATATCCCTACCCCCACTGGCTACCATAGTCATCTCACCTTGGGCAAAGTGCGTCCCTGTATCAGTGTAGACAGGCCCTAAGATAGCAGGAGTGCCAGTAACAATATAGTCTCTCCAGATATTTACTATCCCCCCATTAGCCGCTGTAGCATCTGCTACAATCTTAGCTGCTTCTGTACTTGTTGCTACTCCAGCCTTATAGATTTTATCGGTAGTTACTGAGGGTTTATCCCACCAAGCATCTACTCTACGCTGCCTAGCCCTAGCATCTGCCTGCCAGATTCCCTTCTGCTTTTCTGCATCGGCTGCAACATAAGAATCAGGGAAGCCTATTCCACTGTAAGGAACTACAGACTTCTCCAAGGCTCCACTAAGTGAGGTGCTCCACCACTGGACTGCATCATTATACAGTTCTGTAGTAGTTATTCCAGCAAAAGCTGTAGGAGGGATATAGGTTACTCCATCCCAAAGAACCCCATTTACCCTAAGAGATAGAGCTGAGGGGTTTATAGTATTAAGCGTAAAGGAAGCCTTGCCGTCAATATAGGCATTATCTAATTGATGAAAGACTAGGTATCTTCCGTTAATAAATTCTAGGTAGACAGGTTGCCGGGATTCTGCTAGTAGGTCATAAACATCGGGCAGAATTCCTATGACCTGCTGCTCCTTAGAAATAATATTATAGGCTCCTATCTTTTTAATGCCCATATTAGTATAGACATAATGCTCTAGGTCAGTTATTCCAGCTGTTACCATCTTGTCATAATCAATCCCTGCGTTCTCTAGGATAGTGTTAGCTTCCCATAAGGCTGCCCCCTGTACTAGATAATGAACCCCTACTACACTCTTTGTGCAATAGATTATGAAGCCTTGCCCTTGGGCTTTAATGGTAACTATCCTTCCTAGCACTCCATTAAATTGTGCATTTCCTGCTAAAGTGAGAAGAGAGGGAGTAAAATCAGTATGGTCAGAGGCATTAGACCAAGCTATAGAGTTTGCAGAATCCCAGAATCCCAGTCTACCATTGGCGTGGAAGATGCCCATTTGCCCTGCCATATTAAGAAAGGTAGGAGTAAAGGAGGTAAAAGTAAGAGTAGGAGTATAGGATAGAGGGGTGAGCTTCCATACAAGGGAATCTCCTTGCCGATAGAAGTAGACTACGTTAGCTATAACTGCATAGGTGAATTCTGAGTAGGTTCCTGTAGGGGGGACTGTTTGCACTACAGAATGCACCCAAGGTGCTCCAATAGTAGAAGGAAAGCAAGTCCAAATACCATCCTCACAGAGAGCTATCAGAAGGTAAGAATAGTCTGCGAACTGGTAGGATAGAACCCTATCGCAGCGCGCAGCTAGAGGAGCAATGTCCAGCAAAGAGTTAGTGCCAAAGAAGCTCCTATATCCATAAGCAGTAGGAAGGAAGTTTACTCCTTCAAAGGCTAAGATAGGAAGGGTCTTAGTTGGGGTATCTTCTGCTGCCGTGTAGCCTAGATTGCTAGGAAAAGCGTTAGGGTCAATTACTGCATAGCTTTCTGTTACGTCAACTATGTGAGTTCGCGCGGATTGCATTTAGATTCTCCCTATCTGTGAGTCTAGTTTTAAGGAAGCCCATACTTCTAGCTCTTCTATGTAGCAGGTACCAGCAGAAGCTACTCCCATCACAGCTAGTTGGGTTAGGTCGAGCAAGGACACTACTTGGGGTACTCCTCCTCTTAGAAGGAATACTTGAGGATTAGCTGTACCTGAAGCATTCAGCGGGATAGTAGGAACTGCATAGCTTATGTAGCAATCCACAAGAGAAGATAGGCGCAGGAGATTAGTTCCTGTAATTGGGAAAGAAGAGAATGTACCTGTGCCAAAAGGAAAGACTGTGATTCCTAAAGGACGCACTGCATCTAGCGGAATGAATGCCCCTTCAGGGGTAGAGAGGGGATACCTATTTGCTACTGCCATTGTAATCTCCTAGTAATCTAATTTCTGCTTGTCTACGGGCTACTAACCCAGGAAGTATTCTACCGCCACCTCGCACCCATTTGGCTAATTCAAGCCTTGCCCTTTGCATGTCCCCTGCATTAACAGCACGGCGCAGGGTTGAACCTTTTAGTCGAGTTACACCTAGATTGTAGGAAAAATCGGCGAGGACTGCTAGAGTAGAATAGGAAACTCTAGGACATAAGGACAGCGACTTAGGAAGGTAAGTAGAGAGTAGGGTGGAGTCTAGTAAGGCTAAGGCTCTCTCCTTTGAAATCTTAGGGTCTGATAACTTAACCCTCGTCCCGTCCTCGTAGTAGGTACTTCCTACTCCTATTGTGGGGATTCCAGCGGGGCATAGGTATGGATAAAGCCGTAGCCCTTCAAACTGCAGGCATAACTGCCTTACAATAGGAAGGGCTAGAGAAATGGTATCAGTGGCCACGATACTTCCTCAGAGTTCTATCACAGAAGAAGAAGCCTAGCATCATAGCCAGTATCCCTGCATCTTCTGCTGTCCAGATAGAAGCTATAAAGACCTGCATAGTCGAGTAGTTATCTAAGGCTACCCAGATAGTACAGAATTTTACTAGAGTAAATAGAATCTGCCACCAGTACATCAGCACGGGGCGGACTGAAGCATTTAGAGCATCTACCCAAGCCACGCCACTAGGCTTGCCCTGTGCCTCGATAGCGGCTATATAAGCTGTGGCATCTGCCTCGCTGATAGTAGCTCCTCGGTGAGCCTCGAGAGTTGCCCTAGTCTCTTCCCCTGTTACTTTGGCAAGGTCAAGATTTTGCGCGGCTCTAGCCTTGTCAATCTCTAGTTGCAGTCTAGTCATCTCTAGTTCATGTGCCCTATCCTTTCCTTCAGAGAATAGTTTTAAGACTTCAGGAATAAAGCGAAGGACTCCTCCAAGTCCTCCTCCTAGCAGTGATAATATAGTAAGTAACATGCTAAACTCCTAAGGGATTAGTGTTTGAAGACGGGGAAAGAAGCTAGGAAGAGGGCTCCTATGATTACTGCACCTAGGAAGGCTTTCCAGAAGATATTCTGCGCGGCATCGAAAGCATCCAGCAGTCTATCTAGTCTCTTATGAGCAGCATAATGTTCCTCTGAACTAAGATGAAAAGTATCCTCTTGAGACCCTTTTATAGCGTTCACTATCCTGGCAATCTCTTCTTCTGATAATGGATTCCTGCGGCTCTGTTCTATCATCAAAGCCCCCTATTATGCCGGTAGGCAGTCAGAGAATTCCGGTAGAGTGGTTAGGTAAGCATAGAGCTCCACTTCTGCAATCTTTCCTGCGCCATGCGGGCATTCGTATTCAGCAGAAGCCAGCATATCAACTCCGTTCGCTGCGTCTGTAGATAGAGCATAGACTTCTAGAGTTCCCTTTACTACAACATCTTTAGTAATAGTTACAGGCTCTCCTTGCTTGACATACCTATTAACCACACGAACTTCTGCTAATCGCATGTAGGCTGAAGGGATTTGCGCGGTTGCTGATAGGTTACCTGCGCGGATTACTTGATTGAATGTACCTTTTAGTGCCATGATGTTCCCCTTCTAAGTAGAATAATAAAATAACAAACCAATCAACCAATGCGCCAATTAGTACCATCGTAGTAGACAGGAGTTCCAATAGCCCCGCCTCCTGCAACTACTGCACCAAAACTTTGCGTAAGAGCATCTGATACGAAAGCCCTATCTCCTACAACTCCAGCAGGTAGAGTAGCAGCTGTAAAAACACCTGTCCTTACTTTACGAGTGCTAACTACACTACCATCAGCTTCTACTTTAGCGAGCATTACAAGAGGGTCAGATTTATTTCGCCATTCTACGATACTACCTGTTTGCCCAGTCATTCCTACAACTGCCATTGTAGTATCAGAAGCTGAAGTATTATGACTGAAGTTAAAAGCGTCATGGTAAGACCCAGAGTACACATTGCCACCCACCACGAAGGCTTGCAATCTATTGGTAGTGGCATAAGTGACTGGGGTAACGTATCCCATGAGCCAGACTAAGGAGCCTCCAGAAGCATACTGCATAGAAATTTGCGCTGTAGCTGCTCCTAAGTTACTTAATAGAAGCGCAGGGGCATTATCTCTGGCTCCTCCATCTATCTTTACAGCAGGCAACGTTCCACTCTGTTTCTGTACAAGCAGGACTGTTCTAGCACCATCAACTACAGACAGCGAGTTGACATTAAGGTCAGTAACGCCTCCTGCTGCTGCATAGGCTGCGTCAGCTTGGGTCTTATTGATAGCTTGAGAGCCTGTGCCATTAGCTACAGAGAAGACTTGAGTGGGTGAGCCTGCTAATAGAGCCTTAGCATCTATCATAGGAATAATATCTGCGTCCTGTGACAAAGAGTTAAAGTCTGCGGCTGTAGGGACTTGCCCTGTAAAAAATGTAGCTTTTGCCATTCTTGTCTCCTTAAGCTAAAGAGCTTGTTCCGATAATAAAAGTAGAGCCTATAGCTCC
>Ga0210028_1003627_pt1 | contig 11628 bp, 10 predicted proteins | sample CryGeymeta201513_FD_185468 | JGI IMG/M metagenome (GOLD analysis project Ga0210028, IMG submission 185468) | Groundwater microbial communities from Crystal Geyser aquifers in Utah, USA - Crystal Geyser metaG 2015-13 (SPAdes) (version 2) | ecosystem: Environmental > Aquatic > Deep subsurface >...
CCTCAGTGAACACGGCGTCAGCCCATCAGTAAAAGAGAGTTCATCTTCGGCTGCGCCTACTACTCGCCAAGCCGCACCTATCTTATAAGAAATACGAATCTTATTCTGGGGCTTGGCTCCGTAATGTTCCCTTCGGCAAGTACCCTCGGATTATAAAATTTATGTTAAAGGTTACTAAAAATATTCTTAAAAGGGTTTATTTTCCTCGGCTGGCAGGAGCTCATAAATATGACTTCGGGCTTTTATTAATTATTGGAGGAGGGGAGTTTTATACCGGCTCGCCGGCTTTGGCTGGAATGGCGGCTTTTAGAACTGGTGTTGACATGGTTCAGATTTTAGCGCCTACACGAGCGGCTAATATTATTGCTTCCTTTTCTCCCAATTTAGCGGCTTATCCTTTAGAAGGAAAATGGTTAAATAAAAAAAATCTGCCAAATCTAATCTTAATGACTGAGGCGGCAAAGCAGGTTGCTCCTGATAGAGCGGCAATCGTAATCGGCGGGGGATTGGGTAGATCAGAAGAGACAAAGGAGGCAGTTCTGGAGTATTTTCGGGGACTGTCCCCGAAGGGGGACAGTCCCCGTGTAGTAATCGATGCTGATGGGATTCATGCTGTCGCCAAAAATCCCGAAATTTTGAAAGGAAAAAATTTTTTACTTACCCCTCACGCTTTTGAGTTTTTTGTTTTAACAGGGAAAGAAGTTAAAAACCTGAGTTTTGAGGAAAAGATAAAAGTGGTTAAAGAAGAGGCGGCCAGATTGGGCTGCGTTATTTTACTTAAAGGAGAGAAAGATATAATTTCCGATGGCAAAGAAGTAGCGATAAATGAGACCGGAAGTCCCTATCTCACAGTTGGAGGAACAGGTGACACTTTAGCTGGGATTTGTGGAAGTTTACTGGCTCAAGGGATAGAGCCGTTTTTAGCCGCTCAGGCAGCCGCTTTTATCAATGGTAAAGCAGGAGAAATCGCAGCCAAAAAATTTGGTCCAGGTTTAACAGCTACCGATTTGATTGAAGCAATTCCGGAAGTTTTGAAATAATTATGCAAAATGTATACGATTTAATAATTGTAGGCGGTGGGCCGGCAGGAATCACTGCCGGTATTTATGCTGCCAGAAAAAGACTAAAAACTTTACTAATAACCAAGAATTTTTTGGGTCAGGTCGCCAAGACCGGGCAGATTGATAATTATTCAGGTTTTCCAGAGATTTCCGGAATGAAATTGATGAAAAAATTTGAAGAACATTTAAAGAAATTTGACATTAAAATCAATGAGGATGAGGAAGTGACAAAAGTTGAGAAAGCCGGTGAAAATTTTTTGGTTAAAACAGAAAAAAAGAACAAGTTTTTAGGAAAAACTGTAATTGTTGCCACTGGCCGGGATCCCCGGCCCCTGGAGATTCCGGGTGAAAAAGAATTCATCGGCAGAGGTGTATCATACTGTTCGATATGCGATTCCCCGTTTTTTAAAGATAAAAGTGCAGCCGTAATTGGGGGAGGAAATTCAGGTTTTGAGGCAGCTTTGGACCTAACAAAATATGCCAAAAGAATTTTTATTTTTGAGCGGTCGGATAAAATAATAGCCGATGAAATTTTACAAGAACAGGTGAAGAGAGAAAGGAAAATTCAGATTCATCTTAATAAAGAGATGAAAAAAATTGAAGGGATAGGAAAGGTTCAAGCCCTTATTTATCAGGATTTAAAAACCGGAGAAACCTTTCAGGTGCCGATTGACGGAATTTTTGTTCAAATCGGTTCGGTGCCGGCAACCGGTTTTTTAAAGGGACTTTGCGAATTTAATGAAAATGATGAGATAAAAGTTGATTTTGAAACCTGTACTGCTTCCTGTCCGGGCATTTTTGCGGCTGGTGATGTTAATGATGGTAAATGGAAACAAATAATTATTGCTGCCGCTGAAGGGTGCCGGGCCGCCCTGGCCGCCTACGAATACTTAATAAGAAGTAGCGGAGGCCCGACCTCCGCTTGACCTCCGCTTTAATTTATGATGAAAATTATTTCACTCGGTGCGAGAAAGATTTTAAACTCTAATGGAAATTGGACAGTGGAAGCAGAAGTAGAAACAGGAGAAGGGGTATTTAAAGCTTCAGTGCCTTCTGGTACTTCTAAAGGAAAGTATGAGGCAGTTGAAATAGCTCCAGAGCGAGCAGTTGAAAACATTGAAAGAATAATAGTTCCAAAATTGAAGGGCAAAGAAATAGGGGATCAAAAAGAGATTGACCATTTTTTGATTAAATTAGACGGTACTGAAAATAAATCAAAACTTGGAGCTAATGCCATTCTGGCAGTTTCAATAGCTTGCCTGAGAGCCGGAGCTGTTGCAAAAAAAATTCCCTTATATTCCTATATTTCCCAAATTTGCAGAGGACGGGCCTCTGCAAATTTGCCGATGGCTTGTTTTAATATTTTGAATGGTGGAGTTCATGGTGGTAATGATTTGGATATTCAGGAGTTTATGATTATACCCCAGATGGGAAGCTTTAGAGAGAATTTAAAAATCGGGGCTGAGATTTATCAAACTCTTAAAAAAATTTTGGAAAAAAAATTTGGAAAATCAGCAGCCAATTTGGGAGACGAAGGCGGATTTGCTCCGCCTTTGAATAAAACAAAAGATGCTTTGGAGTTGATAATGAAGGCGATAAAATCAGCCGGCTATTCTGAAAAGGTGAAAATTGGTTTAGATTGCGCTGCTTCAGAATTTTTTTCACAAGGAAAGTATAATTTTGAAGGGGAAAAAGTAACCGCTGAAGAACTTCTAAAATTTTATCAGGGTTTACTAAAAAAATATCCAATTTTGTTTTTTGAAGATCCATTTGAACAAGACGATTGGCAGTCTTGGAAATCTTTTCGCTACAAACTACAAACTACGAACTACAAACTATTTGTGGTTGGGGACGATTTAACAGTGACAAATCCCCAGAGAATTAAACAAGCTTATAAAAAGAAAGCGTGTAGCGCTGTAATCATTAAGCCAAATCAAATTGGCACGGTTACTGAGACAATCGAGGCGGCCAAACTGGCAAAGGAATTTGAATGGAAAATTATTGTTTCTCATCGGTCTGGAGATACCTGCGACGATTTTATTGCCGACTTAGCCGTTGGCATTTCAGCTGATTTTATAAAGTCAGGGGCTTCGGCCCGGGGAGAGCGAGTGGCAAAATACAACCGACTTTTGAGAATTGAAGAGCAATTGCTCGGCAGTTGAGCTCGGCAAATGAAAATTTTTAATAAAACCCCCACCCCCCCTGCCCATATTAAAAATTTTATTTGCCTCGCACTGCCTCGCTTTCTTCTTCAACGCTTGGTATATGAAGATTTTGTTTATTATTCTTGATGGTCTCGGCGACCGGCCGATTAAAGAACTTGGAGATAAAACTCCATTAGAAGCGGCGAAAACGCCGAATTTTGATTTTTTGGCCAGTCAGGGAATTTGCGGCTTGATTGAACCGGTTTATCAGGGAAAATTTCCTACCTCAAAGGATGCTCATTTATCATTGTTCGGTTATGATTTGAAAAAATGGGGTATGGCCAGGGGAGTTTTTGAGGTCTTGGGAATCGGAATGGAGCTGGGAAAAGAAGACATTGCCTTAAGGGGAAATTTTAGCACTGTTGATTCAAATTTTAAGATTGTTGACCGCCGGGCCGGTCGGATTTCCGACACTAAACCATTAATTAAAGCTCTTCAAAAAATAACTATTGAAGGAGTTAAGTTTTTATTAGCTCCGGCAGTTTCTCATCGGCTGGGAATAATTTTAAGAGGCAGAAACTTGTCAGATAAAATTTCTGATGGTGATTTTCATAAAGCTAATATCAGGGCTCCGAAAATCAGACCATTGGAAAAAAGTCCAGAAGCCCGTTTTACGGCAAGAGTTTTGAATAAATTTTTGTTAAATAGCCATCAAATTTTAAAAAACCATCCCCTAAATAAAAAAAGAATAAAAAAAGGACAATTAGCGGCAAACTATATTTTGGTCAGAGAAGCCGGTAAGCTGAAGAAGCTTCAAAGTTTTGAGAAAAAATGGAGGATGAAAGCTTGTTGTATTGCCGGTGGCGTTTTATATAAAGGAATCGCCAAAGTTTTGGGAATGGATTTAATAAAAGTTAAAGGAGCAACCGGAAAAGCTAATACAGATTTGGAAGCAAAATTTAAAGCGGCAAAAAATAGTTTAAAGAGACCTGCCCCGTACCGAAACGAAGTTTCTGGTGCGGGGTATGATTTTTGTTATTTACATATTAAAGCTACTGATAATTTCAGTCATGACGGAGATTTTTTAGGCAAGAAAAAGTTTATTGAAAAGATTGACAGGAATTTACCAATTTTTTTGGATTTAAAAGATGTTCTGATAACGATAACCGGCGATCACTCCACTCCTTGTGGAGTAAAAGAGCACACGGCTGACCCTTTGCCGGTCTTGGTTTTTGGTCTCCCGAGCGGAGCGAGGGGGAAGAAGAGACGAAGTTTCTTCGCCCTCCCGAGCGGAGCGAGGGGGAAGAAGAGACGAAGTTTCTTCGCCCTCCCGAGCGATAGCGAAGGGGGAAGAAGAAAGTTTACTTTCTTCGCCCTTGAAAAAGACGGGGTTCACCCGCCACAATTTTCTTCGAAATTTGGGCGGGTAAAAAAATTTTCCGAAAAAGAATGTCAAAAAGGCAAAATCGGCAAAATCAAAAGCACAGATTTTATGAGAAGAATCCTAACTTGCAATTTTTAAAGTAATTTGTTAAAATTTAACAGTATAAATAAAATAAAATATATGAACAAAAATTTAGTGAAAATTATTAGTTTTGCAGTGGTTCTAATTTGTGGAGTTTTGCTTGGACTAATTATTTCCCAGCAAAGCTTTCTTGAGAATAAACTTGATTTTTTAAATAAAAATATTCTCAGTCCAAAAGAAGCAGAAGAAAAAGTTTTAAATTATATAGACGAAAATGTTCTGAAGGGCAGCGACTTGAAAGCCTCTTTAGTTGAGGGCTACGTAGTTGAGGAAAAAAACGGAGTTTACGAAATGAAGCTTAAGATAGAGGATTCAGAGTTTACTTCTTATCTAACAAAAGACGGCAAGCTTTTGTTTCCTGAGGCAATTGAATTAGTAGAAGAAATTGTTTCTTCGGAAGAACCAACCCAGCAACAAAAGACAACCTGTGAAGATATTAAAAAAGAGCCGAAGCCAATTCTTGAGGCTTTTGTAGTGAGTTATTGTCCTTTTGGTACCCAAATGCAAAGAATTTTGGCTGAGATTGTCAAAAATATTCCGGAGTTGGCCGAAAATATAAGGATTGAATATATGGGACAGATTAGTGGTGGGAAGGTAACTTCAATGCATGGGGAGGAAGAAGCTGAAGAGAATTTGACCCAAATATGTTTAAGAGAAGAGCAAAAAGATAAATTTTTCCCCTATCTTGCCTGCTTCCTTAAAAAAGGAGAAGGCAGCAAGTGTTTAAGCGAAGTAAGCGTTGACCAAGGAAAAGTGCAGGACTGTAAAAGTTCTGGATCAAGAGGTTTGGCTTACGCTCAGAGAGATTTTGATTTGCAGGACAAATATAAGATTACAGGTTCTCCAACTTTGATTTTAAACGGACAGAAAGTAAGTGAATTTGATTTTGGAGGAAGAACGGCTGAAGCAGGAAAAACTTTGCTTTGCTGTGGGTTTGAGAACGAATTTTCCTCCTGCCAAAAAACTCTAGCCGAAGAAGAAGCTGCTACCGGGTTTTCTGAAACTTACAGTTCCGGACAATCAGGTAGCGGTTCTTGTAATTAGTTATGGTTAAAGTATATAGTTCGCCTATGTGTCCCTATTGTGTAGCTCTAAAGGAATTTTTGAAAGAGCATAATGTTGAATTTGAGGAAATTGATGTTTCCCTTGGTGAAAAAGCTGTGAAGGAGGTCGTCGAAAAAACAGGTCAGATGGGAGTACCGGTAATAGAAATTGATGGGGAGATTATTGTTGGATTTGACCGAGAGAAAATTATTAGAATCTTGAAACTTGGAAGTTGAAACATAAATATAAAGGCGAAGAGAACTGCGTTCTCATCTTCGTCTGCGCTTTCATAAATGAAAGCTTGATAGTCGATGAGATAAATCTCATCTTCATCTTCGCTTCCTTTGGAAGCTCGATATATGATTAAAATTGCCATTAATGGCTTCGGAAGAATAGGACGCCCTACTTTCAAAAGGATAATTAATAACCACCCTGATTTGGAGGTGGTGGCTATTAATGATTTGGCTGATGCTAAAACTTTGACTTACCTTTTGAAATATGATTCCCTTTACGGGATTTATGAAAAACAGATTAAAGCAAAAGACAATGAACTTTTACTTGATGGAAAAAATAATGGTAAGAAAGTAAAAGTTTTTGCCGAATCTGATCCAGAAAAATTGCCCTGGAAAAAACTTAACATTGACATTGTTTTAGAATGTACCGGACATTTTACGGATTTAGAGGGAGCAAATAAACATTTGAAAGCCGGGGCAAAAAAAGTAATTATTTCCGCTCCTGCCCGCAATGCTTCGCCCGCTCGCAGCGATGCAGCGTCTTCGGGCGAGCATAGCGAAGCAGGCGGGCCTGCCCGCAATGCTTCGCCCGCTCGCAGCGATGCAGCGTCTTCGGGCGAGCATAGCGAAGCAGGCGGGCCGGCTAAATCGGATGAAATTCCAACTTATCTCTTAGGCGTAAATCAGGAAAAATATGATTTAAAAAAAGATGATATTATCTCAATGGGTTCCTGCACTACCAATTGTTTGGCCCCGATAGCCAAAGTCTTAGACCAGGAATTTGGAATTGTTAAGGGTTTTATGACCACTATTCATAGTTATACCAATGACCAGAGAATTTTAGATTTAGCTCATAAAGATTTGAGAAGAAGCAGGGCGGCCGGAATTAATATTATACCTACCACTACCGGCGCGGCCAAAACAGTTGAGAAATGTCTGCCTCAACTAAAAGGAAAATTAGACGGCTTAGCCTTACGAGTGCCTACTCCTACTGTTTCTATTATTGATTTTGTCTGTCAGGTTGGGAAAAGTACCTCAGCCGAGGAAGTAAATTACATTTTGAAAAAAAGTTCAGAAAAAGAGTGGTTGCGGGGGATTTTAGGAATTGAAGATGCGCCTTTAGTTTCTTCTGATTACAAAGGAAATTCTTACTCGGCGATTGTTGACGCTTTATCGACAATGGTTCAGGGAAACTTGATAAAGGTTTTGGTCTGGTATGACAACGAATATGGCTATGCCTGCCGCTTAGCTGAAATGGCAGAGTATATAGGAGATAGAATATAGGGGGTAGAATATAGAATATAAGATATAGGACCTTCGGGGTTGAACCTCGGAGGGTTTTATTTTTTTGGAGGATTAAGTTATAATTAAACTATAACCAAAGTATGAATAAGAAAGTCCCAATTGAAATTTCGGCTAGACATATCCATTTATGTCAAAAAGACTTAGAAACGCTTTTCGGCCGGGGGTATCAGTTGAAAAAAATAAGAAAACTCAGCCAGGCCGATGATTTTGCGGCCAGAGAAACTTTAGATATTAAGATTGGTTCTAAAATTATTAAGAGATTAAGAATAGTTGGACCAGTCAGAAAAGAAACTCAGATTGAACTGTCTATAACAGATGCGGTGGGGCTTGGAATCAATCTTCCTCTGAGATTGTCGGGAAATATTAAAGGAACGCCGGGAGCGACTCTGATTAAGTCAAAAAAGAAATTAAAAATTAAAAGAGGAGTAATTATTGCCCAGCGGCACCTGCATTGTAATCCTAAAGAAGCCAAAAAGTTAAAACTTAAAAATGGGATGTCTGTTTCAATTAAAATCAAAGGAGCAAGAGCTCTAACCTTTCATAATATAAAAGTCAGGATTGGGAAAAATTATAAACTTGCTGTTCATCTTGATACTGACGAGGGAAATGCCGCCGGCATAATAAAAAAAGGAGAAGGAGAAATTATTTTAAAAACATGCTCTTAGTTTTAAATTGCGGTAGTCAATCAATAAAATGGAAGTTATTTGAAGATGATTTGAAATTGGCAAAAGAAGGCGAAAGGGAGATTTTTAATCCAAAGAATTATCAGAGGATGTTAACAAAGGAACTGAGAAAAACAGCTAAATATAAAAAGGATATAAAAGTAATAGGGCACCGGGTTGTTCAGGGAGGAAATAAATTTAGAAGGCCGACCTTAATTACCCGAGCGACAGCGAGGGGCGAAGATGAACGAAGTTCATCGCCTAACCGAGCGAATTTAAAAGAACTGGAAAAATTTAATAAACTTGCTCCTCTCCATAATCCATTTAATATTTTAGGAATAAGAATAAGCCAGAAAATTTTTCCAAACTCAAAACAGATTGCTGTTTTTGATACTGGTTTTTATCTGAATCTGCCAGAAAGAGCTTATAATTATACTTTGCCAAAATACATAATAAAAAAATTTGGATTCCAAAGGTTGGGTTTTCATGGTATTTCTCATGAGTTTGTAGCAAAAGAAGCGGCCCAAAAAATTAAAAAACCGTTTAAAAAACTAAAAATTATTACCTGTCATTTAGGAGGCGGCTCAAGTATAACCGCTATTAAAAACGGCAGAGCGGTTGATACTTCAATGGGATTTACTCCGATGGAAGGAGTAGTAATGATGACCCGGCCTGGTGATATTGACGCTGGTATTGTTTTAGAACTTGCTAAAAGTTTTTCTCCAAAAAGAGCAAATGAAATTTTAAATTTTGAATCGGGACTTAAATCAATTTCAGGGACCAAAGAAATGTTAGAGATTCTAAGAAAAGCCAAAAAAGGGAACCAGGAAGCAAAATTAGCTTTGGAAATATTTATCTATAAAATCAAAAAATATATTGGGGCTTATTTCGCTGTCTTAGGAGGATGTGATTTATTGGTTTTTACTGGAGCGATTGGCTGGGGTTCTCTGAAAATCAGAAAGATGATTTGTAAAGATTTGGCTATTTTAAAAAATACTAAAATTTTAGCCGTAGAAACAGATGAAGAGTTAGCCATCGCGAAGAAATTGCAAAAAAAATTATGATAAAAAAAGAAAAAAACATTCTTTGGTTTAAAGAGATTACGATTAAAGATGTTCCTTTAGTGGGGGGGAAAAACGCTTCTTTGGGCGAGATGTATAATCAACTCTCTCAAAAAGGAATTCACCCTGTTAAATCCCGCAAAGCGGGAATTCCGCCGAAGACGGAATTATTTAACAGGGTAAATATTCCTAATGGTTTTGCCATTACTGCTAAAGCTTATTTTGATTTCTTAAAAAAAGGCAAAATACAAAAAGAGATAGAAAAAACTCTAGCCCAAATGAATCCTCATAGTATTAAGAATTTACAAATAGTTGGTAAAAAAATTAGAACCCTCATACTTAAAACTTCTATTTTCAAGGATTTAGAAACAGAGATTATTAAAAATTATAGAAAATTATCTCAATTATATGGAGAAGAAAATGTTACAGTGGCTGTCCGCTCTTCGGCCACGGCTGAGGATTTGCCTTCGGCAAGTTTTGCTGGCCAGCATGAAACTTATTTAAATATCACTGGAGAGGCAGAATTACTCAAAGCAGTGAGAAATTGTCTTTCTTCTTTATTTTTAGATAGAGCTATTAGCTACCGAGAAGAAAAGGGTTTTGAGCATATGAAAGTCGGTTTATCAGTAGGCATTCAAAAAATGGTGAGGTCTGATATCGGTTCTGCTGGGGTAATGTTCACCTTAGATACCGAAACTGGTTTCCCGAACATTGTTGTCATCAATGGTATTTTTGGTTTAGGAGAAATGATTGTCAAGGGTAAAATCACTCCAGATGAGTTTTTAGTCTTTAAACCTACCCTTCGGCAAGCTCAGGGCAAGCTTTACAAGCCAATCATTAGAAAAGATTTGGGGAGAAAAGTCAGAAAATATATTTATAGTAAAAAGGGTGGAGTAAAAGAAGCAGGTGTTTCTCAAAGAGAGCAGTTAAGATTTTGCATTAATGATAAAGATATTTTGACTTTGGCTAAATGGGGATTAATCATTGAAGATCATTATTCTCAAAAAAACAAAAAATGGACGCCTCAGGATATTGAATGGGCTAAAGATGGGAAAACTGGCGAACTTTTTGTTGTGCAGGCTAGGCCGGAAACAGTTCATTCACTTGATACTTCCAAATTTTACCAAGAATATGAAATTCAAACTAAGAAAAAACCAATCGTAAACGGCATTGCTATTGGCAATAAAATCGGTTTTGGTAAGGTTCATATCATTGAAAACATTAATAAACTTTCCCAATTTAAAAAAGGAGAAGTTTTAGTCACCAGAATGACAGATCCAGATTGGACCACAGCTATGCCTCTGGCTTCAGCTATTATTACTGATGAAGGAGGAAAAACCTGCCATGCTGCTATTATCTCTCGGGAATTAGGCATACCTTGTATTGTGGGCACTGGCAAAGCCACCAAAGTTTTAAAAAATGGCCAGGAAATTACTATTGATTGCACTTCTGGAGCAGAAGGGAAAATCTTTCTTGGCAAAATTCCATTTGAAGTTAAAAGATACGATTTAGAGAAAATTTTTACCCCGTACCGAGCCGAAGATTCCGGTGCGGGACCTAAATTGAAAACAAAGATAATGATAAACATTGGGGCTCCAGATATTGCTTTTAAGACCTCATTTTTACCCAATGATGGGGTGGGATTAGCCAGAGAAGAATTTATTATTGCTGAAAAAATTAGAGTCCATCCTTTGGCTTTATACCATTATAAAAAGCTCAAAGCGCAAAGCGAAAAGCGCAAAGCAACAGCTCAAAACTTAAAACTAATTATTAAAAAAATAGACGAAATTACTGTAGAGCACAGAGATAAGAGGGAGTATTTTGTCAAAGAATTAGCCGAAGGAATCGCTCAGATTGGGGCCGCTTTCTGGCCAAAGCCGGTGATTGTTAGATTTTCTGATTTTAAAACAAATGAATATCGAGCTTTAGTCGGCGGAGAATTATTTGAGCCAGAAGAAGCAAATCCGATGCTTGGTTGGCGGGGAGCTTCGAGATATTATGACCCGAAATTTCAACCTGCTTTTGAAATGGAATGTCGGGCGATAAAAAGAACAAGAGAAATTTTTGGATTAAAAAATATTTGGCTAATGGTTCCATTTTGTCGAACCCTTGAGGAAGGAAAGAAAGTTTTGGAATTAATGGCAAAAAATGGATTGAAAAAAGGAGAGGATGGATTAAAAGTTATTGTGATGTGCGAAATTCCTTCAAATGTCATTTTGGCTGAGGAGTTTTTGAAAATTTTTGACGGAATGAGTATTGGTTCAAACGATTTAACTCAATTATCCTTAGGTATTGACCGGGACAATGCCTATTTGCAAAAAATCGGTGATGAGAGAGACGAAACCATTAAAAAAATGATTTCCAAAGTCATCCGACTTTGCAAAATGAAAAACAAATACTGCGGAATCTGCGGTGATGCTCCTTCTTCGTTCCCTGATTTTGCTAAATTCTTAGTAGATTGCAAAATTCCATCGATTTCTCTATCACCAGATGCTGTTATAAAAACAATACTATCCTTATCAAAGAACAAAAAATAATCACTACTCACTACCCACTAATCACTAATCACTAATTATGTACGATATTATTACAT
>Ga0210028_1003638_pt1 | contig 11587 bp, 10 predicted proteins | sample CryGeymeta201513_FD_185468 | JGI IMG/M metagenome (GOLD analysis project Ga0210028, IMG submission 185468) | Groundwater microbial communities from Crystal Geyser aquifers in Utah, USA - Crystal Geyser metaG 2015-13 (SPAdes) (version 2) | ecosystem: Environmental > Aquatic > Deep subsurface >...
GGCCGCATCCGGCTTTATCCGCACGAGTTTTCCGGCGGCATGCGCCAGCGGGTGATGATCGCGATGGCGCTGCTGTGCCAGCCCGACCTGTTGATCGCGGACGAGCCGACCACCGCGCTGGATGTCACGGTGCAGGCCCAGATCATGGCGCTGCTGGCCGAGTTGCAGCGCGAATTCGGCATGGCAACGATTCTGATCACCCATGATCTGGGGGTGATCGCCGGGTTCTGCCGCGAGGTGATCGTGCTTTACGGCGGTCAGGTGATGGAGCAAAGCCCGGTGGACCCGCTGTTCGCCGCTCCTTCGCATCCCTATACCCGCGGCCTGCTGCACGCCATTCCGCGGGTCGATCAGGAAGGCGACGAACTTGACAGCATCCCTGGCGCGCCGCCCAACATGACCCGCGCGCAGGACGGCTGCCCGTTTGCGCCGCGCTGCGCCTTCGCGGGCAACGACTGCGTGGCGCGGCTGGCCCCGCTGACCGAATTTGCGCCGCAGCGCTGGCGCGCCTGCAACCGCTCGCTGGAGGAACTGGGATGACCGCCCTGCTCGAGGTGCGCGATCTGCGCGTGACCTTTCATATCGCGCGCGAAGGCGACATGCCCTGGACCAAGCCCCGTCCGCTGCATGCCCTGAACGGCGTCAGCTTCAGCCTGAAGCCCGGCGAGACGCTGGGGATCGTGGGCGAATCGGGCTGCGGCAAATCCACCCTGGCGCGGGCGCTGATCCGGATGGTGCCGGCCGAAGGCCAGGTGATCTGGAACCGCGAGGCCGATCTGATGACCCTGACCCGCCACCAGATGCTGCCCTACCGCTCGGCGATCCAGATGGTGTTTCAGGATCCGCTGGCCTGCCTCAACCCGCGCATGACGGTGGGCCAGATCGTGGCCGAGCCGCTGCGCACCCATCACCCCGGTCTGAGCCGCGCCGAGGTCAAGCTGCGGGTGCAGGCGATGATGGACCGGGTCGGGCTGCTGCCCAACCAGATCAACCGCTATCCGCACGAATTTTCCGGCGGCCAGTGCCAGCGCATCGGCATCGCCCGCGCCCTGATCGTCGAGCCGCGCCTGCTGGTCTGCGACGAGCCGGTGTCGGCACTGGATGTGTCGATCCAGGCCCAGGTGATCAACCTGCTGGCCCAGGTGCAGCGCGATCTCGGGCTGGCGATGATCTTCATCGCGCATGACCTTTCGGTGGTCAAACACATCTCGGACCGGGTGATGGTGCTCTATCTGGGGCGCACCATGGAAGTTGCCCCGAAAGCCGCGCTGTTCGCCAGCCCGCAGCATCCCTATACCCAGGCGCTGCTGTCGGCGGTGCCGATCCCCGATCCGGTGGCCGAGCGCGCCAAGGTGGTGATTCCGCTCGAGGGCGATCTGCCTTCGCCGCTGGCCCCGCCCTCGGGCTGCGTGTTCCGCACCCGCTGCGTGCGCGCCACGGCGCGCTGCGCCGCCGAAGTGCCTGCCCTGCTCGGCGGCGATCATGCCGTCGCCTGCCATTTTCCCGGCCGCATCTGAGCGCGCCCGCTTGCACGGGGCCGCAGTTCCGCGCTAACCCCTGCGCCATGGCAAAACTCTACTTCCATTACTCGACCATGAATGCCGGCAAATCGACGGTGCTGTTGCAGGCCGCGCACAACTACCGCGAGTCGGGCATGGCGACCTATCTGCTGACGGCGCAGCTTGACCATCGCGCCGGAGCGGGCCGGATCGCCAGCCGGATCGGCATCTTTGATCCCGCCGATACCTTTGCCCCCGGCGACGATCTGTTTGCCCGCCTTGAGGCGCGGCTGGCGCAAGGCCCGCTGGCCTGCGTGTTCATCGACGAGGCCCAGTTCCTGACCAAGCCGCAGGTCTGGCAACTGGCGCGGGCGGTCGATGATCTGGCTGTGCCGGTGATGTGCTACGGCCTGCGCGTCGATTTTCGCGGCGATCTGTTCCCCGGCTCGGCGGCGCTGCTGGCCTGGGCCGACGAGATGCGCGAGGTGCGCACCATCTGCGCCTGCGGCAAAAAGGCGACGATGGTGGTGCGCAAGGGACCGGACGGGCGCGCCCTGTGTGACGGCGAGCAGGTCCAGATCGGCGGCAACGAGACTTATGTCAGCCTCTGCCGGCGGCACTGGCGCGCGGCAGTGGGGGATTGACCCGCCGCTCATCCGCCCAAAACCGGGCGTCTTCGCTGTGCCAGCGATGACCGACCGCAAGGAAGGGAAGAGCGCTATCCCGCCACGGGCGCGCGCGCGCGCAGCGCGATCATGCCACCGGCCAGCGCGATCAGCCCCATGCCAACCCCCGCCGACAGAAGCAGCACCTCGCCCCAGATCAGCCAGCCCCACAGCGCCGAGGCGGGCAGGATGATGTATTCAAACACCGACACCCGGCTGGCGGCGGCAATCTGATAGGCCCGGATCATCAGCCCAACCCCAAGCAGCGAACCGGCAGCCTGAACGAAGGTCCAGAACAGAAAGGTGCCCGAGGGCCAGACCCAGCCGCGCTGCACGAACCCCGCAGCACCCGTCGGCACCTCGATCGGCACCACCGCCAGCACGGCAAGACCGGCCAGCCCCAGCACCCCGAGCGCCACAAAGAACGCCACCAGCAGGGTCTCGGCACTCTCGCCGGCGCACCACTCGCGCGTTGCGATATTGCCAAGCGCGTAAAGCGCCCCCGCCGCCACCGGCAGCAGCGCCGCCACCGAGGCGCCGCTCATCGCACTTGGCCCCAGCACCAGGATCACGCCGACAAACCCCACCGCGACGGCGGCAATCCGCACCGGGCCGATATGGTGGCCGTAAGCAAAGCGCGAGATCAGCAGCACGAAGATCGGCGCGGTGAACAGCCCCGCCGCCACCTGCGCCACCGGCAGAAAGGCGAGGCAACCGAAGTAGATCAGCATCGAGATGCCGTGGATCGTGCTGCGCGCCACCACCGCGCCCAGCCTGACCGGCTTCAGCCGCAGCCCCAGCGGGCGCATCAGCAGCGCCACCAGCCCCAGCGCCATCGCGGTGCGGGTGGCATGGAACTGCCACAGCCCGCCCTCAGCCGCCACCACCCGCACGAAATTGTCGCCAAAGCCGATCACCGTGGCATAGATCAGGATCATCCCGGCGGCGGTCAGGGTGCGATCGGGGGGTGGCAACATCGGGTCCTCCTTCGGGTCTGCCTGCCTACCAACCCCGCCCGGCCCCCCGCGTCGCGCCTTGATGCGACATTTTTCGCGCCGATTGGCGGCTGGGTGTCGTTCGGCAGATGATTGTGGCACGCCCGGCAAGGCGCTAGGGTCAGCGGCAACCAGGCAGCAGCAGGCCAAGGCCCCCCGCCCATGACGGCATTGAAGAAATATCAGCGGCTTGAAAGCCCGGGCCTGTGGCGCGATACGCCGGACGCGCAGCGCCGCGAGGTGGTGGTCAGCTTTGGCGAGGCCTCGCTGGTGCTGTCGGACCCGCGCACCGAGGTGGCCCTGTCGCACTGGTCGCTACCGGCGGTCGAGCGCCTGAACCCCGGCGCGGCCCCCGCCCTTTATGCCCCCGGCCGTGACGCCAGCGAGACCCTCGAGATCGAGGACGCCGACATGATCGCGGCGCTTGAAACCGTGCGTGGCGCGCTGGCCCGCGCCCGCGCCCGCCCCGGTCGGCTGCGCGGGGCGGTGGTGCTGGGAATGCTGGTGCTGGTCGCGGGATTGGGGGTGTTCTGGCTGCCCGGCGCGCTGGAACGGCACGCGGCGGCGGTCATTCCGCCCGCGACCCGTGCCGCGATCGGGCACCTGGCGCTGGCTGACCTGGCGCGGGTGGCTGGCGCTGCCTGTGCCGATCCGACCGGCCAGCAGGCCCTGGACAGCCTCGGTCGGCGGGTGTTCGGCGACGATCCGCCGCAGCTTGTGATCCTGCGCGCGCTCAAGGTGCCGACGCTCAACCTGCCCGGGCCGATCGTGGTGCTTGACCGGGCCCTGATCGACTCCGATGCCGGGCCCGAGGCGGTGGCAGGCTTTGCTCTGGCCGAACTTGCCCGCGCCGAGGCAACCGACCCGATGATCGCCCTGCTGCATCACGCCGGGTTGCGCGCGACGGTGCAGGTGCTGACGACCGGCGCACTGCCCGCTACGGCGGTGGCGGGCTACGGCGCAACCCTGCTGCGCACGCCCGCCACCGCGGTCGAAGAGGGTGCCTTGCTTAAGCGCTTTGCGGCGGCCGAACTGACCTCCAGCCCCTACGCTTATGCGCTTGATCCTTCGGGCGAAACCACGCTTGGCCTGATCGAGGCCGATCCCTTTCGCGCCCACCCGAAGCGCCCGGTTCTGGTCGATGGCGACTGGATCAGCCTGCAAGCGATCTGTGGCGAATAAAGACGCCCCCCGGCGCTGCCGAGGGGCGCAAGGTTGATTGCTGCCCGACTTTTGATTTATCGCCCGTGGTCGTGTCTCGGCTGGTATCAGCGCACGAACGCATCCTTGAACCCGGCCCCACGCGCCACCAGCAGCGCGGCCTGGGCCGCCGCTGCATCGCCGTAGGGCCCGGCCACAATGATTTGCAGCGCCTTGCCACCCTTGGTGATTCTGGCGGTGCCAACCGGCAGGCCCGCGCTGCGCAAGCGCCCCCTGGCCCCATCGGCATTGGCGGGCACGCCAAAAGTGCCAACCTGGACGTAAACTGTGCCCCCGGCGGTCGGAGCAACCACCCGGGCATTTGGTTCGGTCTTGGTGGAAACCCGGACCTGAGGCTGGGCGGCGGGCACCAGCGGAGCCGACTGGCTGGCCACCACCACCCGCGCCGGCGCGGCGGGCTGGCGTGCCACCAGCACCGCCGGCACGTCGCGGGTCCAGATGCGGTCCTGCTGCGCCTGCCCCGCCGCGGTGCCGATGCCGCGGTTGGGGTTCAGGCGATCATCGTTCCAGGCCTGCTTGTAGCCCGCCGGGATCGCGATGCCCGGAGCCACCGCCACGCCGGGGGCGTAGATTCCGGCCCCAACCCGGTTGCCAACCCCTTGCGCAACTATCGCATAAAGAGGAGCGCGCGCGCCAACCAAGGTGCCATCGCCCAGGGTGCACAGCACCACGTGCCCGCCGTTGGCGGTGGCATAAAGCGCGGCCACCGGCACGGTCGCCGGGCAGGCCACCTGGTTCGGCCCCGGCGCGCTTGCCACCGGCGTCAGCGCGGCCGCGCCGCTGGGCACCGGAGCAGCGGCTGCAGCCGCGACCACCGGTGGTGTAGCAACTGCGGGTCTGGCCGCGACCACCGGCGGCGTGGCAGAGGGTGCGGTCGCGACCGGGGCTGCCGCCGCCAGCGTGATCGCGGGCTTGGTCGGCACGACCGCTGCGGGTTTCGGGGGCGACGCTGTGGTCGCGGCCTGTGCCACGCGAACCGCCGGAGCTGGCGCGGGGGCCGGAGCCGGAGCAGGAACCGGAGCGGCGGCTACCGCCAGCGATGGCGGATAGCCACACAGCGGCTTGCGGTCACCATTGACCCGGGCCACCCAGTTCACGTTGCGCCCGACCCCGGCGCGCATGAACACGCAGCCCTTGCTGTCAACATAGGTCTGGTCGGAAAAGCTGGCAGGCGGCAGCTCGCGCGGGCCGGATATCTGAGCTACCGCGCGGGCCTCGGCGACCCCAAGCCCAAGCACCACCGTCCCGACCGCCACCGTCCCAAACTTGAACAGCATCATCGCCCCCATCATTGCCATGGCGATGATGCGGCAGGATTGTTGCCGAGTAAAGAACAAATACCCTATTTGGTGCCGAACATGCGGTCGCCCGCATCCCCTAGCCCAGGGACAATATATCCATGGTCATTCAGATGACTGTCCACCGCTGCTGTGACGATCGGCACATCGGGGTGGGCCTGTTTCATCCGGGCGATGCCTTCGGGGGCCGCCAGCAGGCACAGAAAACGGATGTTGCGCGCCCCGGCCTGCTTCAGCAGATCAATCGCCGCGACCGAGGAATTGCCGGTGGCCAGCATCGGATCGACCACGATGCAGATGCGGTCTTCCAGATGGTCGGGCACCTTGCAGTAATACTGCACCGGCTTCAGGGTTTCGGGGTCGCGGTAAAGCCCGATGAAGCCCACCCGCGCCGCCGGGATCAGTTCCAGAATACCGTCCAGCAGCCCGTTGCCCGCCCGCAGAATCGAGATCAGCGCCAGCTTCTTGCCATCCAGCGTGGGGGCATCCATCGCGCAGATCGGGGTTTCAATGCGGATCGTGGTCATGTCGAGCCCGCGCGTCACCTCGTAGGCCAGAAGCAGGCTGATTTCGCGCAACAGGCGGCGAAAGCCTGCGGTCGAGGTCTCCTTCATCCGCATGATCGTCAGCTTGTGCTGCACCAGCGGGTGGTTGACGACGGTCAGTTGGTCAAGCATGCGGGGCCTCCAGTCGTTGCAGAATTCTGGCGCGGGTATCGGCGTCACAGAATGCGGCGTCAAGCGCAGTGCGGGCAAGGGCGCGGAACACCCCTTCGTCCCAGTCGAAGGCCTCGGCGAGGCGGTCGTATTCGCGCGCCATGGTGGTGTGAAAGAACGGCGGATCGTCGGTCGAGACGGTAACTTTCACGCCGCGCTCGCGCAACTGACTGATCGGGTGCTGCCGCCAGCCGGGGTAAAGGCCAAGCGCGATGTTGGAGCCGGGGCAGACCTCAAGCACGATGCCCCGCGCCGTCAGATCATCGACCAGAGCGGGATCTTCGATCGCCCGCACCCCGTGGCCGATGCGCTCGACCCGCAGATCGTCCAGTGCGGCGCGCACGGATTCCGGCCCGCCCCATTCGCCGGCATGGGCGGTCAGGCGCAGCCCGGCTTCACGTGCTGCATCAAAAGACCAGCGGAAGTCTTTGGTTTTTCCAGCTTTTTCGTCACCCGCAATGCCAAAGCCAACAATCCAGTCGCCCGCCGTCTCGGCGGCACAGCGCGCGGTTTCGCGGGCCTTGTCGGGGCCGAAATGGCGGATGCAGGTGATGATGCCGCGCAGGGTGATGCCGTTGGTTCTTTCTGCAATCTCGGCGGCTTCGCGGATGGCGTGCAAATAGTCGCGCCAGGCCTCCAGGTCGCGCCCACCGCAAAAGTCGGGGCTGAGAAAGGTTTCGCAATAAATCACGCCACTTGCAGCGCTTTGCTCAAGCACGGCAAGGGTCAGGCGATGGTAATCATCCGGGGTTTTCAGGGTTTCGGTCGCGGCCTCATAGACCCGCAGGAAATCCCAAAAATCGGTGTAGCGGTAACTGCCGTCAGGGGCAAATATCCCGCCAAGGTCGAGGTGCTTTTCCCGCGCCAGCCCGCGGATGAACTCCGGCGGCGCGGCCCCTTCCAGATGCAGGTGCAACTCGACTTTTGGCAAATCATTGATCTTCATAGAAAACTCCGGCCAGAGCCAGACCCCGTCACGCCCAGATGGGCGGCGATAGAAGCCGCAACATCGGTATAGGCGCAAATCCCGATCTCGCCCGCCCCCGCCCCCGCCACCAGCACCGGCACCCGCTCGCGGGTGTGTTCGGTGCCGCGAAAGGTGGGATCGTTGCCGTGGTCGGCGGTGAAGATCGCAATATCGCCCGGCCGCAGGCGCGCCAGAAAGCGCCCGGCGCAGCCATCGAACCATTCCAGCGCGCGCGCGTATCCGGCCACGTCGCGGCGGTGGCCGAAATTGCTGTCAAACTCGACGAAGTTCGCAAATGTCAAGGATCCCGGCTCTGCCCCCGCAACCAGCCCCATCAATTGTTCGAAAAGGTCAGAATCCGATTTGCCCTTGTGGAGCTTGCCGATCCCTTGCATGGAAAAGATGTCGCCCACCTTGCCGATCGCATGGGTGGCGCGACCGGCATTCTGCACCCAGTCGAGCAGAGTCGGTGCGGGCGGGGCCATGGCGTAATCGTGCCGGTTCGGGGTGCGCTGAAACGCCCCCGGCTGGCCCGTGAACGGCCGCGCGATCACCCGCCCGACCCGGCGCGCATGCAGACCGGGGGCGAGGTCGCGGCACAGCGCCAGCAGGCGCGCCAGACCAAAGCTTTCCTCGTGCGCCGCGATCTGCACCACCGAATCGACCGAAGTGTAGCAGATCGGCCAGCCGCTGCGCAGGTGCTCCTCGCCCAGTTCCTCCATGATCTCCACCCCCGAGGCGTGGCAGTTGCCAAGGATGCCTGCGGTGCCCGCCAGGCGGCAGATCTCGGCGCTCAGTTCCGGCGGAAAGGCGGGGTGGGTATCGGGGAAATAGGTCCACTCCCACGGCACCGGCACCCCGGCCAGTTCCCAATGCCCCGACGGGGTATCCTTGCCGTGCGAAACTTCAGTGGCCGCCCCCCAGCGCCCGGCAGGGCGCGCCGCCAGCCCCGGCGTCGCCGCCCCCGAGGCCAGCCGGATCGCCGCCCCCAGCCCGAGGCCATCCAGCACCGGCAGGTGCAAGGGGCCGCGCCGCCCCTGATCGGCCCGCCCCGCCGCACATTCTGCGGCAATGTGGCCCAGAGTGTTGGCCCCCGCGTCGCCGAACGCCGCCGCATCGGGCGCGCCGCCGCAGCCGACCGAATCCATCACGATCAGAAAGGCGCGCGGCATCAGGCAATCCTCTTGTGGATCAGGGCCGGGTCAGCGGGCGCGGCCGCTCCCAGCCCGTAGGCCGCCTGCACCGCGCGCACGGCAGCCATCGCTTCGGCCTCGGTCGCGGCGTGCACCATCGCCAGCGGCACATCGCGGCTGACCTCTTCGCCGATCCCGGCCATGTCGGAAAGCCCGACCGAAGGGTTGACCCGGTCGCCCTCGCGCAGCCGCCCACCGCCGAGATGCACCACCGCCTGACCCAGGGCAAAGCCGTCAATGCTGACCACGAATCCGTCGCCGAGGGATGGCACCTCGCGCTGCACCGGGGCGGCGGGCAGGCGGTCGGGCCAGCGCTCGACAAAATCGGCCGGCCCACCCTGCGCCGCCACCATGCGCCCGAACACTTCGGCAGCGGCCCCGCTTTCCAGCGCCTGTTCGATCCGCCCGGCACCGTCTTCGGCATCGGCGGCAAGGCCGCCCAGCGCCAGCGCCTCGCCCCCCAGCGCCGCCGTCAGATCCCACAGCGCCGCGTTGACCGAGGTGCCGGTCAGGGTTTCCATCACCTCGATCACCTCAAGTGCGTTGCCCGCCGCCGTGGCCAGCGGCTGGCTCATGTCGGTAATCAGCGCCGTGGTCATGCAGCCCGCGCCCTGCGCCGCCGCCACCAGCGCGCGCGCCAGCGCCTCGGCCTGCGCCATGGTCTTCATGAACGCGCCCGACCCGACCTTGACATCCAGCACCAGCGCCTCCAGCCCCGCCGCCAGTTTTTTCGCCAGAATCGAGGCGGTGATCAGATCAATGCTTTCGACCGTCGAGGTGACATCGCGGATGGCGTAAAGGCGGCGGTCGGCGGGCGCGATCTCGGCGCTGGCGGAAACGATGGCGCAGCGCACGTCGGTCAGTTGCGCGCGAAGCTGGTCCTGGCTCAGGCCGCAGCGGAAACCGGGAATCGCTTCGAGCTTGTCAAGCGTGCCGCCGGTATGGCCCAGCCCACGCCCCGAAATCATCGGCACATAAGCCCCGCATGCCGCCAGCGCCGGGGCCAGCAGCAACGAAACGCAATCGCCAACCCCGCCGGTCGAATGCTTGTCAAGCACCGGCCCCGGCAGATCCCAGGCCAGCACCTGACCGGAATCGCGCATCGCCCGGGTCAACGCCACCCGCCCCGCCTCGCCCAGGCCCTTGAGCCAGACCGCCATGGCAAACGCCCCGGCCTGCGCATCGCTGACCGCACCCGAGGCCAGCCCCCTGGCAAACCAGTCGAGTTCCGCTGCCGTAGGCGCGGTGCCGTCGCGCACGGCGGCGATGATGGCGCGGGCGTCCATCAGGCGCGCGCCATATGGGCGGCGCTGAAGACGCCGGGCAGCAGCGCGGCCACGGTGGTGAGCTGGGTCTTGCCGTCGGTGGTGGCGAGGGTCACCGGCGTCTCGGGGGCGGCAAATTCGGCCAGCTTCTGGCGACAGCCACCGCAGGGCGGCACCGGCGCTGGGCTGTCGGCGATCACCAGCAGCTCGGCGATCCGGGTCTCGCCCGCCGCCACCATCGCCGCAATCGCCCCGGCTTCGGCGCAAGTGCCTTCGGGGTAGGCGACGTTCTCGACATTGCAGCCGGTATAAATCTGGCCCGAGGTGGCCCGGATTGCCGCCCCCACCTTGAAGTGCGAATAGGGCGCATAGGCGTGTTCGCGCACTTTGGTGGCGGCTTCTAGAAGGGGCATCGGCGACTCCGGGTTGGGCCTCATGGTTCTGGGGTCGAGTGTGCGGCGACGGCGGCAAGGATGCAAGGTGGCGCGGGGCACCGCTTGCCACGGTTCCCCGCCCCGCCTATGGATTACAGAGGCTTGCAAGGGGGGCGGGGTGCGGCTTTACCGATTTCTGATGGCACTGGCGCTGCCTGTCCTGATCGCCGTGGTGCTGTGGCAGCGCGGACGCGGCACCGCCCCGCCGGGCGCGCTGGCCGAGCGGTTGGGGCGGGCGGGTGCCGCCCCAGGCGGGCCGGTGCTGTGGCTGCACGGGGCCAGCAACGGCGAGCTGACCTCGGTGCGCTGGCTGCTGGTGCGGCTGCTGGCCGGTGCCCCGGATCTGGCGGTGCTGGTGACCTGCAACAGCGCCAGCGCGCGGGCGATGGTGGCGGGCTGGGGGCTGGCGCGGGTCACGGCCCAACTTGCCCCGTTCGATACCAGCGGCGCAGTGCGCCGACTGCTGGCGCGCTGGCACCCGAGCGCGCTGGTGATGGTGGAAAACGAGCTGTGGCCCGAGCGCATCCTGCAAGCCGCAGCCAGCGCCCCGGTGCTGCTGATCGGGGCGCGGATCTCGGCCCGCAGTGCCGGGGTGTGGCAGCGCCTTGCCCCCGGATTGATGCGCGCAGCGCTGGCGCGGCTTACCCTGGTGTCGGCGCAGGACGCAGGCTCCGAGGCGCGCTTGCTGGCCCTGGGCCTGCCACCCGAGCGGCTGGTGGCGCGGCTGATGCTGAAAGCGCAGGCGGTTGCCCCGCCCGATGGTGTCAAGCTGCCGTTCAAAGCCCCCGCCCCACGCGCGCGCTGCCTGCTGGCGGCCTCGACCCATGATGGCGAGGATGCGGGGGTGCTTGATGCCTTCCAGCACGCCCGCGCCGCCGGGGTGTTCGATCTGTTAATCCTGGCACCGCGTCACCCGCGCCGCGCGCCCGCCATTGCCGCCCTGATCCGCGCGCGAAATCTGGCCTTTGCCACCCGCTCGGCGGGTGAAGTGCCGGGGCCGGGCACGGCTGTCTATCTGGCCGATACGCTGGGGGAAATGGCGCTGTGGTATGGGCTGGCGGGGGTGACGGTGATCGGTGGCAGTTTTGGCGCGGCCGGGGGGCATACCCCGTTCGAGCCGGTGGCGCAGGGCTCGGCGGTGATCCATGGCCCCTCAGTCGCGAATTTCAGCGAAAGTTTTGCGGCCCTTGATGCTGCCGGGGCGGCGATTGCGGTGCGGGATGCCGGGGCGCTGCCCGCCGCCCTGATCGCCCTGACCCCTGCCGAGCAGGCCCGCCTCGCCGCTGCGGCGCGCGGCGTGCTGACCCCACCGGGGGGCGAGAGCGCGCTGCTGG
>Ga0210028_1003640_pt1 | contig 11584 bp, 11 predicted proteins | sample CryGeymeta201513_FD_185468 | JGI IMG/M metagenome (GOLD analysis project Ga0210028, IMG submission 185468) | Groundwater microbial communities from Crystal Geyser aquifers in Utah, USA - Crystal Geyser metaG 2015-13 (SPAdes) (version 2) | ecosystem: Environmental > Aquatic > Deep subsurface >...
TCTATCTTTATGTCTTCGGCGTCAGGCAAATCTTCAACGTTTCTTGGCGCGTCTGTCATTTCAAGGACTCTTTCCAGTCCAGCGTAAGCTGCGATCCATGTTCCCAAAGTCTGACTTAGATCCCTTATGGGAAAGGTTAGTCTCATCATGTATCTGGCAAAGAGAATGATGTTACCAACTTGAGCAACCGCCAACGCTGAGCTCGGAATGCCTAGCGAATATCCTGCGTACACGTAGACCAAGGCGATTCCAAGCGTGAGTATCGCTGGACCGAGTGGCATGTAGATTGATTGTATCTTGCCCGCGCTGATCGCTGTATTCACGTATATGTTTTCTACCTCTTTGAATCCATCAACAATGTCTTTTTCTCGACGGAATATCCTGACCGTTTTCATTCCAATGATATTTTGCTGTATGTAAGAAGTCATCAAGATCGGAACTTGCCTTGAGTTTGCCCAATATGCTTCTTATTTCTGTTTCGGAATAAACAGAATGTTCCGCAAGCCTTGAAACACGCGAACCCGACAGCAACTCTATATACTTTAAGCAATCGCTGAACTTAATGTCTCTTGAGATGTCGACAGTAACCACCCTTGAGACCCCCAAAAGAATAATCGCCAGAGATTGCATAATTGAATAGCCAGTTCCCAGTTCAAAAAAAATATCATTATCGGCCATCCGGTACCCGATCGCCTCGAGCCTCGCCATCAACGCCAAAGATTCAGCCACGTGATAGTCAAGTTTATGCTCAAGATATCTTGGGTCCATCAGTCGAGAGCCGAAATGGTTGATTTTATCCCCGACCCGTGTGAGACTTAAAATTTTTTGCAGCCCAGCCTTGATTCGCCAGTCCATATAGCCACTCACAGATAAAACGCTGAATAGGGTCTTGTTGATCTATCGTTGATCGTTAGAAGGTAATGCAATTCCATATTTTGCAAAGTATTTCAGAAGACTCCTAACATGAAAGCTCGTGTGACGCGAAACCATAGGAATCAATCCGCTTTTCAGACTCTCATGTTTGATCTCATGGATAATTCGCGTCATGGGAAAATACTGGACGCGCCATCCTTTTTCCCATAAACGCCTGCACCAGTCCACGTCCTCCATGTAAAGAAAGTAACGCTCGTCCATGGGACCGACATCATCAACCGCCTTCTTTCTGACGAGCATGGCTCCGCCGATAATCCAGTCCACGTCTTTGATCTCATCGTGAGCAAAGTCCTCCATCAGGTATCTTCTTCTTTCTTTCGCGGACCCTGGGAGCCATCTACCGATGGCCGACCTGACAAGAAAGAATGTATAAGGACGGGGAAAATGACGGCAGACATCCTGCGCCGCACCGGAATAGTCTATGACCTTGGGGCCAAGGAGGCCCACCTCGGGATGGCCGTTCATATACTCTATGGTGGAGGCCATTCCATCCTCGGTCAGACGCGCATCAGGATTCAAGATCAGGACGTAGGGCGCTTTTGTATGGGGCAGAGCCGCGTTGACTCCTCCTGCATAGCCTTTATTCTTGGGATTGATGATCACCTGAACCCCTTTGAGTCGCTCTTTGAAATCCCCCAGCCTGTCGGGTTCATATTCCGAGTTGCTGACCACAAAGATCTCATAGTTAAGATCCCCGATGAATTTCCGGATACTCTGCATGCACTCAAGTACTTCACTCTGAGAAAAATATTCTACTATGATGACAGAGAGGTTCACTTCAAACATCCTTCTTCCAAGGATCGGACTCCAGCGAGGAGGAACAATCAGATAATCCCGAGTAGGCCATGAACATAATCGGACACAATTTTCGGGATGCGGGATTCTTCCAGTGGTTTTGGAGTAAACTTTTCCACCCTGTCCAAGGCCCCCTCAAGATCTTTGACATCAAATACCCCAATGAGATATCCCATCTGATCCAGTGCTCGGACAAGTTCCTCCTGGCCGTCAGTGCTCTCGTTCAACTCCGGTTTTCTGGGCACGCTGATGACCTTCTTCCCGGCCCGGAGGCAGTCGTGGATACTCCCAAATCCGCCCTGGCAGATCACGACATCCGCCTCGTTGATCCACCGGAATATCTGCTCTTTTTCCACAAAACTGTAACACTCAAGAGCGGGCTTTGGATCAAAAGGCGTCGTGCCGGCCTGCACGATGAAACGACCTTCTCGCGTCACTGCGATGCGTTTCACTTCGTCGAACAAGCGCCCGAATGGATGTGGATTAGTACCCAACAGCACAAGGATCACAGCATCACTCCACCATAAATCGCTTTGGGATAATAACGCATCAAGGGTTCCCACTGAATGATGAAGAGATCACTGAAACGATAGAGAATCCTCCCCGTAACAGACGGACTCGTCACCCGGGCGCCCGTTTCTATAAAGATCAGTTTGCCCCCTGTGAGCTTCACCAACAGACACAGAGTGACTGCAATCCCGGCCCCGGTCGTGATCACGATCTTTGGGCGCTTCCTGATAAACAACATGAATGCTTGAAACATATTCTTGAAATGCAGGTGCAATTTCTGATGGGGATCCTGAATGAAATAGACCTCTTCCCCTTTGAGCACCGAGTGCACATGGGGCTGATCAAAGGTCACAAAATACCTGGGAACTTTGAGATCTTTCGTTGCGGCAAGAGCCTCGGTCAGATGTCCGCCTGCAGAACAGATGATGCAGACAGCTTGGAATCTATTTTTGTGGGTCATACTTCTCCACGAAGGACTTTCGGAAAACCTCAAAGGGTAGGACTTCTTTGTAGCTTCTCTGGATCAGTCCATCCGGATCATAAAATACGACCGGGATTTCGTCTCTACGCATCTTGCTCAGGAGCTCAGGCAGAGTGAAGGCGTATAAGTCCAGCGGGAAGCGGTGCAGCAAGGCCCGGACCCTCTCAACAAATGCAAAGTTGCTCGCCCGCACGCCGTTGACAATCCCCGGCACCATCAGGAACCGGATATCCAGGTCCGTCGTCTTCTTGAACATCCCTCTGGAAAGACTGCCGTAGGACGCTGCACCCTGGAGGAAGGCTTTCTCATTGATTCGATCGTGCATTCTTGAAACATAATCAATAAAATGCTTCGGGTCGGTCTCACCGACGCCCATATGCCGCATCACGGCTATGGGCTGGAAATTAAAGATTGCGTTCACCGTGTGGGCTATGAGCCAGGCCAAAAACCAGGACATGAAGCCTGCAAAAGGAATAATGAAGCCAATACATACGGTCAGGAAGATATCCAGCAACAACTTTAAGATTAATTCATAACGATTCATATAGAGCATGCCCTGGAAGAACCATGCAGACAAAGTAACAGCCAGGGGGGACTGTAGGAGTTCCATTAAACCTGGATTCTTAATCCAGGCGGGTAGGCTTTTCTTCTTCATGCTGACATATACACCTGGGCTCAGTTATCTATCTCTCGGGCTTGGTGCATCGATCAAGGCCAGGATCTTATCTACAGTCTCTTGAAGCAAGCCGTTGTTGTCTATAGTCTGGATACCGAAATAGCTCGGGATCTTATTGTAGAGTTCCTTTCGCCTTCTGAAAAGGTGGTCTTTGGCCGACTCTGGCCGATCTGCAAGAATACGTGTCTCATCCCTGTCCAAATGGATGACGAGGGTTTCCCGAGGGATTAGACGTGAAAACGCCTGACCCGTGCGAGTTCGGTAAAGATGCGGCATGCCTGTCTCAATGCACAAGTCAACCAGTGTGTCATAGATAAATCGGTCGCAGATCACCACCTTACTCCAGGTATTGGGCCATAAAATCAACCAGCGAGCGATGACATTGTCGAGATACTGCAGGATAATAAAGGCCCATGAAACCCATCTGGACTTATAAAAATCATGGTACCCAATGCGAACCCCTTCGATTGTCTTGTAATAGGTTAATCCCGAAAGTCGTCCGTAGGCAAGAAGGGGTTTGGTCAAATAGTGATTGAAGCGAAGCCAGAGATATTTTGTAGAGAGCCCTCTTTTGTTCAGATACCCCTGTAAATATTCTGCAATGGTGGTTTTCCCCGATCCGTCAATACCCATGATATAGATAACTTTTGGCAAGGTGATACTTCTCATAAGCCATTAGATCCACGAAATTTCGTTCAGAACTGTTTTTCAAATCTCAGAGTGGGCCGGTCTGGAGATTAAGAAGATGAGTTCTTATTTCATAAGCTCTCTGAAGAGATCAAGATATTGTTCGACAATGGTACTCGGTGAGTGATTCTCCTCAACATATCTCTTTGCGTTCTCACCAATATACATTCTCGCAGTTCCATCTTCCATGAATTCTTTGACATCATACTTGAGTTTCTCAAACGTTCCAGAAACTCTCCCTAACTTATTCTTTGTAACAATTCCATCGGGATCAATATGCAGGCTAATAACTGGGGTAGAATTTTGCCACGCCTGCAAGAAGGTATTCGGGAAACCTTCGCTCAATGATGTACTCACGAAGAGACTTGCCTTCTGATAGTAATCCCCAATTTTGTGAAAGGGGACAAATCCCAGATAATCTAGATTCGGAATCTCGCTCAAACTAGTTCTTATGAAACTGTCGTCTTGATTTTGTGGGGTTAAGGACATGATCATTCTAAATTTATACTTTGGAAGGCTTTTTGCCAGCTCAAGGAATTTTTCGGGCTGCTTTTTAGGAAGGCTGTTTCCGACCCATAAGATATATTCTTCTTTCTGTATCTCATCCATGGCCGGTAACGTTGTAATATTTTTTATTATTCTCGTTCGCTTTCTATATATTTCAGCAAATCCCTTTTTTTGTTTTTCATTTTGAGCGACCACATAATCTGTCCATTTCATCCCAATCCGGAAAAACCAGTAGGAAAATAAGTTACTTGATTTCTTGAGAAAAGCAGGATCCACATCGGCATCAATCTGGCCGACAAAAATCAGTTTCTTCTTAAATATCCTACAGAACAATCCGAGCACCAATAGCAGATCTCGCGGTACCTTTATAAGGTGGATATCTGCACCAATCTTTAAAAGAGTTCTCCAAAGTTTTACCCATGCCTGGATAACGTAATAGTTCGGACCTCCCATATATTTTAGAGCAACCTTGTGAACCGTGACATTCCCTACTCTTTCTAGATCAGCTTGCCCGAAATCATCCACAATGTAATGCACTTCATAGCCCTGTTCTGCAAACGTCAGGCCGAGGGTCATGAATTGTGCCTCAGCGCCACCTGCGGATGGTATTTCTTCACTTGCCTGAAGCAGTGGATATGCCGCAGGAGATATAATACATATTTTTATCAATATCTTATCTCTCCACACGTAAGCTATTTGACTGAGTGTTCGACAGGTCTCTTCCCATCTGGCTATGCAGGGATACAAAATATCCGCAAATAAAGGCAATCATCAGAATTATATATATCTTAAAGTGATTGATGCAGTTGTTTTCTCGATACAACTCGATACAAGATGTTTTATCCTCGAAGCCATTCAGGCTTTAGCCCCACGGATTTGAAGTTTCTATTACTGAAAAATGTATTTTTTTGTCGGGGTTGGCTCTATCCCAGATTCCCTTTGGATGGCCTCTCTCAATTCGGAGGAAATGTCTCTATCCATTAATCTTGTTTAGCCTTGACTCGATATTCTAAAAGTGATGGCTAACCATCTTGGCTTCTGAAATCCGTATTCTTATTTGTCATGGATTGAATGAGGTCCTATTTCTTTTTATGCTCTAACCATGCATCAAGAAACAACAAAGCCCATATTTTCTGATTTAAATCTCTCATGCCTGTATTATGGTCATTAATCATTTTTATTACAATCTTCGTGTCGAGATACCTGGAAATAAAACTATTCTTTGTATTTAAGCGATCATGGACATAAGTCTTCAGATCACTTTTAAACCACATGTTGAGCGGAACTACAAACCCTTGTTTCTTGTGGTTGATCACATTCGGCGTTAAATATTTCGACATAGCCTTCTTGAATATATATTTTTTCTTCCTGTTTTTTAACTTTAGTCTCGAGGGGATTCTGAATGAAAGCTCAGCAACCTTATGATCAAGGATTGGCACTCTCACTTCCAATGAATTCTGCATGCTTGCCCTATCAACTTTGGTCAGGATATCGTCAACCAAATAGGTTCGCACATCAAGCTCTTGCATCTTACTTACAAAATCTTCAGATAAACTATTTGTGATAATTGCCTCTTTGTATGATTCTGCAGGCATTTTTTTTATCTGTTCCCATATCTCAGGTTTATAAAGCTTCGTTCTTTCCGGTTGTGTAATCACAGAAAAATAAGCTCCCAAGGTTTCCGGTTCTTTGGAGAGAAAATAGGTAATACCCTTCCCTTTAACTTTTGACGGGATCATCTTATAGATGTTTCCCCAAAATACTTTATTGAAAGCATTTGACGTAATATTGTATTTATAAAAAGAATTCAATTTCAGATATGAATCATACCCGGCAAAGAGTTCGTCTCCCCCATCGCCGGACAAAACGACGGTGACAAACTCTCGAGCAAATTTCGAAATATAATATGTAGGAATCGCTGACGACTCAGCAAAAGGTTCATCGTAAGCCTGTACGAGGATTGGCAGCAGCGCTATCGAATCGGGTTGAATAATTTTCTCATGATGCTCTGTTTGATATTTTTTTGCAATCTCTCTTGCGAAGGATAGTTCATTGTATCTCTTTTCCTTGAATCCAATCGAGAATGTTTTCACAGGCATTGAAGAATGCTTACTCATCAGAGCTACGACGGAACTGGAGTCAATCCCTCCGCTCAAAAAGGCCCCCAGAGGAACATCACTTATCAAGTGCATCTTGACAGACTCGGAAAGGCATTCTTCGATCTCTTCACACCACTGCTCTTCTGACTTCGAATAATCGGGTTCAAAGATTATGCCCCAATATTTTGAAATATCAATCTTTCTATCTAACAGACTCAGTTCTAAGATATTGGCAGGTTCTAACTTTTGAATATTTTTGAAAATTGTTTTCCTGCCGGTCGTATAACCGTAGGCAAAATAACTATCAAGGGACAGAAAATCTATCTCCTGTTTCACATCATTTGAATTCAGGATCAGTTTCAACTCAGAACCGAAAATAAACTGCTCATCGTCATAGTAATAAAAGAAAGGCTTAATGCCAAACCTGTCTCGGGCACAAAAAACCTTCCTGTTTTTTTCGTCCCAAATAGCAAAGGCAAACATCCCCCTTAAATATTGAACACAGTCCTTCCCATATTCTTCATATAAGTGGACAATGACCTCCGTGTCTGTTTTTGTTCTAAACGTATGCCCTTTCTTCATCAGGTCTCTGCGCAAATCCAGAAAATTATATATTTCACCATTGAACACGATCCATATTGTTTCATCTTCATTCGTAAGTGGCTGGTGTCCTGTGGTCAGATCTATAATGCTTAACCGGCGAAACCCCAAACCAATATTTCGATTTATGTAAAAACCTTCATCATCCGGTCCCCTATGCACTAACAAGTCCGTCATTCCTTTCAATTCAGACTTGTTCACGGCTCTCGAATGATCAAAATAGATTTTACCGCAGATACCACACATAACTAAGTTTTCTCCAGGCGGGTGACGAATGCCTTCAGCTTCTTCCCGTAGCTTCTATAGTCAAAGTTTTCGAGCCCCATTGATCTGGCGTTTAAACCAATGGCCTTTGCCTTTTCAGGACATGAGATAATAAACTGCATTTTGTTCGAAAACTCATTGATATCGTATTCTCGCGTTATCAAGGCTGTCACATTATCCTCGAAATATTTCTTAACTTCTCCGTAATTAGTCGTGATTATAGGAGTTCCCGATGCCGAATATTCTCCAATCTTATGTGGAAAACGAGCCTCATCCTGTAAAGTTGGACGCAATGGTATAAGCAAGCCTATAGCATTCACATAAAGTTCGGCTATCTGAGCATCCGTTACGTTCGTAAATGTTTGTACTAAATTTTTTTTCTTTATTTTATCAATTTCGTTGTATAGCAAGGACATCTGCCTTGGGTTTCCGTTCGCAACCAGGTATAACGCCACGGTTTGATTATCCATCAACAGATCAAATGCTTTCAGAATAAATTCTATTATTTCTAAATACCCTGCCCCTCCACAAAAAAGAAAATACTTCTTATCTCCGCCTTGTTTAACATTCTTGAATCTTTCGAAATCACAAAGCACAGGCACTTTTAGAATAGGCATGTTTGTTGAATGCCTTTTTACGACATCGCCTAAGAAATCATTTATTGGCATCACTCCCTCAACGAGATGAAAGACATATTTTTCATACAGATAATCATTGATCCGCTTCCCATAACTTGTCCGAGTACTTATCGCTGAATTTAGCTCAACATAGTTAAAGTATATTGGAAATTTTAATATCTTTGAGAGAAAGCGGTAAAACAATGCCGAACAGAATTTCATGGTTGAAAGGATGGCTGAATCCAATTGGTTGTTATTGTGAAGGGTCAAAAGGATTCTGATTTCATTTATCAGTCCTATAACTTTTAACAGATTTCTACGAAAGAAGCTTCTCGGCCTGTAGGGTGTTCCGGAAGCGTAGACATATCGAATACCTTCGTGTATTCCTTCTTTTGAAAACTTGAGATCACCCTCAGGATCGTGCACTCCTATCCGATTAATAACTGTTACAGATGCACCTGCTTCTACTAAAGCTTTTGATATCAATTTTACTCGTTGAACTTCAGCCAATCCATGGGGAAATCCGATAGAGCCAAGATAAACAATATGTGGTTCCTTCTTTCTCACTGATCACTTAACGGAATTATTGTATTTACTATGATGCTTTACACAGATATCCAGGTAGGCACTCATACAATCATTCACTATTTCCTGAGCATCATGCCTTCTCAAAGCAACAGCCCTTGCTTCTTGAGATAGTTTCATAGCCAGACCATCATCCTTAAAAATCTCTCTTAACTGATCAGCCAGCACAGCATAATCTCCTGGTGAGAACATGAGTCCGGTCACTCCCTCCTTGATCAGACTCGGCACTCCCCCTGCATAGCTTGCCACACAAGGAACACCCACTAACTGCGCTTCGCAAACACTGTTCGGGCTGTTTTCCATGTAGGAGGTAGTACAATAAACATGTGACCTGCAGAGCACACCGGCCATCTCCTCTGCTTCGAGATACCCCAAATATTCGACACGATCGTCCAGTCCCATTGCGGCAATATGCTTTCGTAAAAGACGGCCATATCCCCAACTTGGGCTGATATCGCCTGCCAGACGCAACCTTATAGAAGGAAACTCTTGTCTTAGATGTCTTATTGCATCCAATAGAATAGCCACTCCTTTGTACGGATTCTGGGCATTTGTAAACACTATTGAATAACGGTCTATATCCTCTATGGACCACGACAACTTTGAAAACTCAGGACGAATCACTTCACCGATATCGTAATAATTTGCGTGAGGATTCAGCGCCAACATGTGCGCCCTGTCCCATTGTGTACGCCCAAAAAAATTCTTTGTATGGGCTATGACAAACTCTTCACGTTTTGCTGCTTTACAGAAACGCAAATAGTCTTGCAGCATCCCGTTACCGCGTATAACTTGTCGGAAGGAATGCGTACGTAAAATATCCAACCTGGAAAGGCCCCCGAAATAGACTTTACGAATTTCACTGAGTATTCCCTGAAATGAGATAACTACAGGAATATGAAGGAAGCCCTCAGCAGCTAACAAACCGTAGAAACGTTCCGTACCATGAATATGTATGAGATCAGGCCGCCATTCATTAATAATGTCATCACATCGGCGAAGATCCCTCTTCCTATAGCTCAAGTATGAAAATCCCCGTGGTTGCCCAATCACAAAGTACTCAATCCCATCTTCGGAAAAATGAACATCCGGGAAACGCGGGGAAGCCGCAACTGCCCCAAAGCGCATATCTTTCTGGGATTTCAGAACTCCCAGCAAGGCACTCATCCAGTATCCGCTACTCTGGCTTGCTTGTCCAAAGTGGCGGTTAACAGCCGGCAATGCGTTGTTAGTGAACCAAAGAACCTTCAGATTCTGCCTACCCTCCAGAGTATCTCAAACGCTGAGACATTTATTTTATAAAGCAAAACTCTCTCTGTTTTCAGCAAGTCTACTATCGCGTTCAAGTACTATGAGAACCACGGGAGAAAAATAATAACGAAACTATGGTATCACCTACACAACAAATCTTTGATGTTTTGTTGATTAATAACATGTAGCTTGGGAGCTATTCCTACACCTGCTATCTCCGCGAATGGATAGTTGAAGGTCGAAATCTTATTGGACCTCTATTGGTCCTTGGCTATTATATCTTATTATTCTTACCGGATTTCCTGCTGCAATACAATTTGCAGGGACATCCTTTGTCACAACAGACTTTGCACCAATAACAGTGTTATCACCAATGGAAACCCCTTTTAGTATGTATACATCGGCGCCTATCCATACATTGTCACCTATTAAAATCTCTTTAGAAATGACTTTCGAACTGTTATTCAATCTTTCGTTTGGCTCTATGGGATGAAAATCGTTGTCCGCTATCACTACATTGGCGCCTATTAATGTATTTTTGCCTATGATTACCTTTTTATGTGCACATATGGCCCCACCACTCATTCCAGAACCATTCCCAATTTCAATCACAGCAGACGAGGATTGCGTTCTCAGAATAATCCTATGATTAATACCTATGGCATTGCCTTTATAATCCGACCTAAAAACAGTATTATCTCCAAATTTTATTCTACTCCCCTGATATACATTAGCAAAGAGCAATCCATAAAATATAACATTCTCCCCTAATTGAATACCTTTTGACTTGCAATAGATTTTTGCAAAATAAGTACAAACATTCTTGACGAAATATCGATATACCTTCCCGTATATCTTAATTATAATATTTACTATGTTGATTTGCATCAGGAACGTCCCGCAAATGTAATGCAAAGAAGTTTAGCCACTATGGAACCCGCGATTCCTGAAAAAATATTTCATACGAGGCAAAAAATCTGGTTGGAGTAATCGTCATAGAACTTCATGTAGAAATATTGTTTTTTTTAGGACACAGAGTTGACCGAGAAAAAACCTTGGCAATGATAACGCGAAATGCCTCCCTGTCACCATGAGAAAAACCGACAAACCAGCAAAGAAAAACCCAACATAACCCGAGCCACATGCCGAAAATTGCCAATGAGAAGAACGTTGACGGAATATAAATAAACATCGAGACGCCAGCCAGGACAGATAAAACCAAAAACACAAGCATTGGCCTGGCATAGGATTCAAGGAAATAACGTTTCAGAGTCATCCCAGTAATGCGAGCGCAGTAAGCTACAATAATTGGCCTGTAGATAAATCCGATGATGATTGTTGGAATGACAACTCCAAATACACCAAGACTCGTCTTAGAAACAATTAAAATAGAAGCGGATACATTAATAACGGCACAGACGGCTGTCACTGACACTAGGAATCTCATTTTCTTCATACCGAGTAATACTGGCCATTGTGTCCCTTCGGCATAATTAGTCAGCTCAATCACTGCCCAAATCGACAAAAGCCATGCCGCGATGTGATAATCGGCACCCAAAGATTCCCCAAGCCATATTTT
>Ga0210028_1003643_pt1 | contig 11571 bp, 11 predicted proteins | sample CryGeymeta201513_FD_185468 | JGI IMG/M metagenome (GOLD analysis project Ga0210028, IMG submission 185468) | Groundwater microbial communities from Crystal Geyser aquifers in Utah, USA - Crystal Geyser metaG 2015-13 (SPAdes) (version 2) | ecosystem: Environmental > Aquatic > Deep subsurface >...
CCCTTACAGCACCTGATCCACCACCGCCGTCAGCCGCGCCAGGGTGGCCTCGACATCGCGTAGCTTGTCGAGCCCGAACAGCCCCAGCCGGAAGGTGCGAAAGGCCGCCCCCTCGCCCACCTGCAACGGCACCCCGGCGGCGATCTGCATCCCGAGGGCGCGGAACCTCGCGCCGCTCTGCACCTCGGGGTCGGCGGTGTAGGACACCACCACCCCCGGCGCGCCGTAACCTTCGGCTGCCACCGAAACCACTCCGCGCGCCGCCAGCATCGCCCGCACCGCGCCGCCCAACTGCCATTGCGCCGCTTTCAGGCGCGCGAACCCGATGGCGCGGGCTTCGGCCATGGCATCGCGCAGCCCGACCAGCGGATCGGTCGGCAGGGTGGCATGGTAGGCATGCCCGCCGCCCTCGTAAGCGGCCATGATGGCGCGCCATTTCTTCAGGTCCAGCACAAAGGAATTTGCGCTAGTCTCGGCCAGCCTTGCCTCGGCGCGCGGCGACAGCATCACCAGCCCGGCGCAGGGCGAGGCCGACCAGCCCTTTTGCGGGGCCGAAATCAGCACGTCCACCCCGGTCGCTGCCATATCGACCCAGACGCATCCCGAGGCGATGCAATCGAGCACCATCAGCGCGCCCACCTCATGCGCCGCCGCCGCCATGGCGCTGACATAGCTGTCAGGCAGGATGATCCCCGACGAGGTTTCGACATGCGGCGCGAACACCACATCGGGGCGGGCTTCAACGATCTTCGCCACCACCTCGTCGAGCGGCGGCGGCGCGAAGGGGGCGACGGCGCCATTGCCGGTTGGCCGCGCCATCACCACGGTGGTCTGGCCGGCAAAGCCACCGGCGTCAAAAATCTGACTCCAGCGATAGGAAAAATAGCCGTTGCGCAGGATCAGCGCATGGCCGCCCTGGGCAAACTGGCGCGCCACCGCCTCCATCGCGTAAGAGCCGCCGCCCGGCACCAGCGCCACCCCGCTTGCGGCGTAAACCTCGCGCAGGGTGGCCGAGATGTCGCGCATCACGGCTTGAAATTTCGCCGACATGTGGTTCAGCGAGCGGTCGGTGAACACCACCGAGAACTCCTGCAACCCGTCGGGATCGACGGTCGAGCGAAAACCGGGCATGGCCAACTCCTCTGTGCTGTGCCGGGCCACGATAACCGCTGCCCCCCGGCCAGCGCCAGCGCTTTCCGCCGCCCTCAGCGCCACAGCCGCGCCACCAGCGGGGCCAGCACGATCACCAGAATGATGCGCAGCAGATGGTGGCTGACGACATAGGCCAGATCGGCCCCGGCGATGATGGCGATCACCACCATCTCGCCCTGCCCGCCCGGCAGATAGGCCAGAAAGGCATCGACCAGCGACGGCGCAAGGCCGGTCTTGAACACCAGCGCCACGAAACCAAGGCTGATCAGCGCCAGAAGCGCGGTGTAGGCCAGCCCGGCTGTGACGTCGCGCTTCAGCTCGCGCCCGGTGATGCCGCTGTATTTCACCCCGACCGCAATGCCGATGAAGAACTGCGCCGCCCAGATGATCTCGGCCGGTGGACGCTGGGTGATGATCCCGGCCAGCGACAGCACCGCGGTCAGGATCAGCGGCCCCAGGATCGAGGCCCCGAACAGATGGATGCGCTCGGCCACCTGCCAGCCCGCCAGTCCCGCCGCCACCATCAGCGCAATCTGCCAGCCGTCATGGCCGCTGGCGCGCACCCCGGGCGGCTGGGTCAGATCGACCCCCCAGGTGGTCGAAAGGATCAGCGGCGCCAGAGTCACGATCCCCAGCACCCGTGTCGCGTGGATCAGCGACAGCGCGCGCACGTCGCCGCCCGCCTCTTCGCCGAAGATCAGCATGTCCTGCAAACCGCCCGGCATCGCGCCATACCACGCGGTCGGGTGCGACATGCCGAAACCGTAGCGAAACAGCGGATAGCCGATCGCCCCGATCACCACGATGAACAGCGGCACCACCAGCAGCGATCCGGCGTAGCCGGGCAGTTGCGCCAGCGTCGCGGGGGTGATCGAGGCCCCGACCGCCACCCCCAGGAAGGTGCGCATGAAGATGCCAAACCTGCCCGCACCCGCCATCCGCAGCCCGAACAGCGCCGCGCCAAGGCAGCCCAGCATCGGCCCCAGCAACAACGGCAGCGGCAGACCAATGGCCAGAAACCCCGCCGCCCCACCCGCCGCCACGCCAAAGGTCAGTCCACGGGCGCGCCAGAGGTCAGTCAAGTTCGGCCTCGGCCAGCAGCACCGCCCACTGCGCGCCGTGCATGTCGCGGTCATGCCTGCAGCCCTGCACCACCGGGCGCGGCAGGCTGAACTTGATCACGGCGAGGTCAGCAATCTCGAACCGTTTCACCAGGGGCTCGGGCGTTGCGTAAAGCGCCGCCACCCGCGCCGTCGTCAGCCCTGCCGACACCGCGGCAAAGGCCGCAGCGCTGCCGCAGAAAATGTCGATCGTCAGCCAGAACGGCCCGGCGTTCTTGGATCTGACCTTCAGCACCCGCTCACTTAGTCGTGCCATCGCCCACCTCGCTGACCGTCAGGCGAAACGCCGACATCGGATCGTCCAGCTCCATCACATGGTTCAGGGCAAATTCATAAAGCGCGCCGCGGTCGGTGGTGGCGGGCGAGAACGGAAAGGCAAAGGTCGGCAGCTCTTCGCTATCGGTCAGCGGATAGTGCAGCACGAAGGGGTTGATCAGCTTGCCAATCTCCGCCGCCAGATCTTGCGTCGCGGCGGCCACAATCCCCAGCACCCCGACCTCGACCGGCGCGCCGCTGCGATTCTCCAGCGCGCCAAGCCCGCCATCGACCCCGATCAGACGAAATTCAAGGCTGTAGTCGGCGGGCGCAAGCCCCATCCGCGCCGTGATCTGTTCGGCAAGATAGCCCTGCAACCGCGCCACCCAGTCGCGGGCGTGGGCGACGTAATGGGGATCACGCAGCAGGGCCAGGATGGTGGTCTGATAGCCCGCCAGCGCCGCCCCTTCCAGCTTGACGGTATAACGCCCCGGCACCCAGTTCGAGCCTTCCACCCGCACCCGGCGGCGATCCAGCGCGCGGTAGTGCGCGCCCCGCACGTCGAGGTGCCCGCCGGGCTCGTGCAGGATGAACGGATCAGCGTTTTCGTAAAGCATGTGCGCCGAAACCGAATGCGGGGTGCAGCAGGCACCCTCGGCCATCGGCTCGACCGTAAAGCCGGTGGCGTCGAAATCGACCACAATCACCCCCGAGGTCGGATTGGTCGAACACAGCGCGCCGCATTCCGCGATCTTGGCGCCGTGCCAGACCGCGCCCGCATGGTCGCCCCGCGCCAGCGGCAGCGCCGCGATGGTGGCGGTGTCGGTGGTGCGCCCGGCGATCACGATATCCGCCCCGGTGGCCAGCGCCGCCTGAATCTGCTCGGCCCCCGCCAGCGCCACGATATTGCTCAGGGCGCGCAGCCGGGGTGCCGAGATTTCCGGGGCCGGGGTCAGGGCATGCACCCGGCCCGCCGCCAGCGCGGCTATCACCCGCGCGGCGGGCTGACTGGAATAAAGCCGCGCCACCCGCAGGGTCTGGCCCAGCTCGGCGGCCAGCTCGGCGGTGATCTGATACATCCAGTCCACCGTCGCGTCAGTGCCGCAGGTGCCTGCGGTGCCGATTACCAGCGGCACCCCGGCCGCCATCCGCGCCTGCATCAGGGCGCGCCATTCCGATTTCGTCGCGGCGCGGGAATATTTCGATTGCCCCGCACCCAGGGCGAACGGCCCGCTGTCGGTCGAGCCGCCGTCGATGCAGATGATGTCGGGCCGGGCCGCCACCCCGCGCGCCAGCGCCGCCCGCTCAAACCCCAACCCCAGCACGCCCGAAGGCACCAGCACCCGGGTTGTCATCTAATCCTCCAGCGCTTCGGTATCCGGCAGCGGCGGTTTCTTCAGCACCCCGCGCAGGAACAGCGGAGCGACAAAACCGCCGACGGCTGCGATCCACAGCCCGATGGCGATGGGCGAGGAAAAAAGATAGCTCCACTCGCCATTCGAGATCACCATGGCGCGGCGCAGCGCATCCTCCATGAAAGAACCCAGCAAAATGCCAAGGATGATCGGGACCGTCGGCACATCCAGCTTGCGCATGAAATAGCCCAGCACCCCGAAACCGGTCATCAGCAGCAGGTCGAAATAGCTGCCGGTCAGCGAATAGATGCCGACAAAGCTGACCATCGTGACCAGCGGCATCAGCACCCAGGCGGGCACCAGCAGCACCTTGACGAACAGCTTGACCATCGGCACGTTCAGCACCACCAGCACGATGTTGGCGATGAACATCGAGGCGATCAGGCCCCAGACAATATCGGCATGCTCCTTGAACAGCAGCGGCCCCGGCGTGATGTTCAGCGTCATCAGCAGCGCCAGCATGACGGCGGTGGTGCCTGACCCCGGCACGCCAAGCGTCAGCATCGGCACCATCGCGCCACCGGCGGCGGCGTTGTTGCCGGCCTCGGGCGCGGCCACCCCGCGCGGGTCGCCCTTGCCGAAGCGGCCCGATTTCCCGGCCCATGATTTTTCCGCCATATAGGCCATGAACGAGCCCAGCGATGCCCCGGCCCCCGGCAGCACCCCGGCGACAAAGCCGATCCCGGTGCTGCGCAGCATGGTGGGAAAGGTGGCGCGCAGATCGCGCCACGGGATCATCATCCGGCCGATGGTCACGCCGATCGCGCTTTTGCTGCCGTGGCTTTCGATGAACACGAAGACCTCCGACACCGCGAACAGCCCGACGATCGCCACCAGAAAATTCACCCCGTCCATCAGGTGCAGGTTGCCGCCGGTGTAGCGTGGCAGACCGGTGGAATTGTCGAGCCCGATCATCGCGATGCCCAGACCGATGCAGGCCGCAACGGCGGCCTTGGCCTGGTTTTTCGAGGCCACCCCGCCCAGGGTGCAGAACGCCAGCAGATAAAGCGCGAAATACTCGGCCGGGCCAAACATGTAGGCAATGCTTGCCAGCAGCGGCGCCATGATCACCAGGCCGATGATGGCAAGAAAAGACCCGACAAACGACGCCGCCCCCGAGATCATCAGCGCATCCGCCGCCCGACCGTGCCGCGCCATCGGAAAGCCGTCGAGCGTGGTCATCATCGCGGGCTCGTCGCCCGGAATGTTGAGCAGGATCGAGCTGATCCGCCCGCCATACATGGTGCCGTAATAAACGCTGGTCATCAGCACCAGCGCCTGGGTCGCATCCAGCCCCAGCGAGAACGCCAGCGGGATCAGGATCGCCACCCCGTTTGCGGGCCCGAGGCCCGGCAGCGCGCCGATCACGGTGCCCAGAAAACAGCCAACCACGGCCAGAAAAAGGGTGTAGGGCGTCAGCGCCACGCCGAAGCCGAGGTAAAGGTTTGCCAGGGTCTCCATGCGCGCGCCCCTAACCGAACAGCGCCTTGGGCCAGGCCACCAGACCCAGACCCAGACCGTATTTGAACACGACAAACAGCCCGCCCGACAGGCAGGCCCCGGTCAGCGCGGCGGGCCCGGCGCGCGGCGAAATCTGATAGCTGATCACACCGGCGGCCAGCGCCGTCGGCACGATGAACCCCAAGGGTGCCAGGGCATAGGCATAGGCCACCAGCACCACCAGGGCCACCGCCATGGCAAGCCAGTTGCGCAGGCCGGGCCATTCCGGCTCGGCATCGGGTTTCCACAGGATGGTCAGTCCACACAGCAACGCCGCCGCTGCGATCAGGATCGGAAATACCCGTGGCCCCAGCGGATCGGACAGAAAGCTGATCTGGATCTGCAGGGCGCCCGCAAAGAAAGCGAGCGCCCCAAGCACCACGACCAGACCGAAGATCCGGTCGCTGTTGATCATTGGATGACCCCGATTTCCTTCGACAGCGTGGTGGTTTCGGTGATCACGCCGTCAATCCAGCCCTGGAAATCGGCCCCCACCTTGGTGAAGGGGGCAAGGCCGTTGGCTGCCATCACCGCTTGCCATTCGGCACTGTCGGCGATGGTTTGCAGCTTGGTGGCCCAGGCGTTGAAGTCGTCGTCGCTGATGCCCTTGGGGACATAAAGCCCGCGCCAGTTGACCACCTCGACATCAAAGCCCTGCGATTTGGCGGTAGGGATCTGCTCGAACCCCGGCACCGGCTCGGCGGTCAGCACCGCCAGCGCGCGCACGTCGCCCGACTTGATGAAGCCGACGATTTCCGACATGTCGCCGGTCATCGCCTGGGTAAAGCCGCCGATGGTCTGGGTGATGGCTTCGGCACCGCCATCCATGCCGATGTATTTGACCTTCGCCACATCGGTGAACCCTGCCGCCTTCAGCACCATCAGCGGTTTCATGTGGTCAAACCCGCCCGCCGCCGAGCCGCCGGCAAAGGTGACCGAGGTCGGATCGGCCTTGATCGCCGCGACCAGATCACCCAGGGTCTGGAACGGGCTGTCCTTGGCCACCACGATCACCCCGGGGTCGCCCGCGATGGCGCCGACAAAGCGCACCTGATCGGCGGTCGCGCCGCCATAGGCGTTCTGCGCCAGCCGCGTGGTGGTGGCCGACGAGGCCGCCACGATCAGCCCCTCGTCGCTGTTGCGCTCGGCCACGACATGGGCATAGGCCAGCCCGCCGCCCGCGCCCGCCATGTTGGTCACCTGCACCGGCTGGGCTTCCAGCTTGAGGTCATAAAGCAGCTTGCCGATCTGGCGGCAGGTGAAATCCCAGCCGCCCCCGGCGTCGGCGGGGGCAATGCATTCGGTGGCAAAGGCCGAGGTGGTGGCGGCCAGGCTGACGATGGCGCTGGTCGCCAGCGCCGCAAGACGGATCGTTTTCATCGGTGTCCTCCCAGACATTGAACGGCAGGGCTTGCGGCGGATCGCGGCCACGGCCCTTGCGAGCCAAGCGTAAAGCTGAAAAGCTGACACCAACCTGTCACCGGCAAGGAAATCGGTCGCGATGCGCTTTCTTCTGGTCGAGGACAATCGCGAACTGGCGGCCTCGGTCGCGGCGCGGCTGGCGCTCGATGGGCACGGCGTCGATCAGGCCCACACCCTTGCGCAAGCGGCGGACTGCCTGGCCTGCGCCGGGTATGATCTGATCCTGCTCGACATCACCCTGCCCGATGGCGACGGGCGCGATTTTCTGGCCCGCCACCGCCGCGCCGAACACCAGACCCCGGTGATCGTGATGACGGCGCGCTCGGCGGTCAGCGACCGGGTCGATGCGCTCGACACCGGAGCCGACGACTACATCACCAAGCCGTTCGACTTTGCCGAACTTGAGGCGCGCTGCCGGGCGGTGCTGCGCCGCCGCGGTGGGGCGGCCCAGACCCTGCGGCGCTACGCCGACGTGGTGTTCGACCCGCTGGCGGCGACCCTGAGCGTCGGCGACGATCTGCGTGATCTGCGCAGCCGCGAGATGCGCCTGTTCGAGCTGTTCGTCTCGGCCCCCGGTCGCATCCTGTCGAAAGAGCACCTTTGCGACCGGCTGTTCTCGTTTTCCGAGCCGGTCAGCGACAACGCGATCGAGGTCTATGTCGGCCGCCTGCGCAAAAAACTGGCGGGCAGCCGGGCCCGGATCGAAACCGTGCGCGGTCTGGGCTACCGGCTGACCGAAGCATGACCGCACGGCGCGCGCCATCGCTGCGCCGCAGGCTGGTGGTCCAGCTTCTGGCCCTTGCGGCGGTGCTGGCGGTGCTGCTGTTCGCGGCGGTGCGGTTCAGCGCCGAACGGGCATCAGAAGCCACCCTCGACGCCATTCTGGGGGCGGCCACCATCGCCATGGCCGAGGAAATCCGATCTGCCGAGGGCGGCGCGGTGATCGACCTTTCGCCCGGCACATTCTCGATGCTGGCGGCGATGGGCGACGAGCGCATCTTCTACCGCGTCAATCTGGGGGCGGCCACGCTGACCGGCTATGATGATCTGCCGCTGCCCGAGGCGGTGCCTGCGGCCCTTGCACCCATGTTCTATTCCACCCCCTACCGCGACACCCAGGTGCGCATCGCCGCCGTCAGCCGCAGCCTGCGGATCGACAACCGCCCCGCCACGCTGCTGGTGCTGGTGGGCCAGACCCGCGCGGGCCAAAGCGCGATTGCGCAAGGGCTGGCCAACCGGGCGGCGGCGGTCGGGCTGGTGGTGTTCCTGCTGGCGGTGCCGCTCAGCCTGCTGGCCGCCGACAACCTGTTGCGCCCGATCGCCCGGCTGGCGGCGGCGGTGGGGCGGCGCGGCCCGCACGATCTGCGCCCGGTGCGCGCCGCCACCCCGGCCGAGCTGGTGCCGCTGGTCGTCGCGCTCAACAGCTTCATCGCCCGCCTGCGCGGCACCCTGGCGCAAACCGAAACCTTCATCGCCGAGGCCGCCCACCACATCCGCACCCCGCTGGCGGTGATGCGCACCGAGGCCGAGATGGCGCTGCACCACTCGGGCGACGAGGCGACGCGGGCGCGGCTGCGCCGCCTGATCCGCGCGGTCGATGACAGTGCGCGCTCGGCCGGGCAGTTGCTGGACCACGCCACCGTGCTTTACCGTGCCGATCAGCAGACCCCGGCCGAGGTCGAACTGGGGGCGCTGGCGCTGGCGCTGATCGAACGCTTTCGCCCGACCGCGGAAATGAAGGACATGCGCCTGACCCTGGTGCCCGCCGCGGTGGCGCTGTGGGTTCACGGCGATGCGGTGCTGATCGAGGCGGCATTGCGCAATCTGATCGACAATGCGATCAAGTATTCGCCCGCCGAAACCGAGGTGACGCTGACTTTGGCGGCGCAGGCCGGGCAGGCGGTGATCCGTTGCCGCGATCATGGGCGCGGCGTTGCCGGGGCACGGCTGGAGGCGCTGACTTCGCGCTTTCAGCGCGGCCCCAATGTCGGCGATGTCGCGGGCTCGGGCCTTGGCCTGACCATCGTCAGCGAAGCCATGGCGGCGATGGGGGGCGATTTCGCCCTTGATGCCGCCGAAGGAGAAGGCACATGCGCCACGCTGTCGCTGCCCTTGCGCGCCGCCTGAGTGCTGCCGCCGTGGTGCTGGGTCTGGCCCTGCCGACCATCGCCCCCGCCTTCGAGATCGAGGCCGAACAGAGGTTCGGCCCAGCCGGTGCAGGGGCGCGTATCGAAGTGCTTTCGACCACCGACATCGCGATCTTCGCGCCGGTGATCGAGGGTTTCCTGCGCCGCAATCCCGCGCTCGGGGTGCATTATGTGGTGGCCTCGAGTCAGGAAATCTACCAGGCGATTGCCACCGAAGGGGCGGCCTTCGATCTGGTGATCTCGTCGGCGATGGATTTGCAGATGAAGCTGGCCAACGACGGGCTGGCGCGCGCCCTGCCGCCCGATCAGATCGCCGGGGCCGGGGCCGGGGCGAGCCTGCCCGACTGGGCGCATTGGCGCGATCTGGTGTTCGCGGTGGCGCAGGAACCGGTGGTGCTGCTGCTCTCGCCGCAAGCGCTGGCGGGCGGGCTGGCCGCGCCGCGCTCGCGCCGCGATCTGATCGCGCTGCTGCGCGATCACCCCGAGCGTTTCCGCGGCCGGATCGGTTCCTATGATCCGGTGATCTCGGGCGCGGGCTATCTGTTCGCGGTGCAGGATGCGCGGATGAGCGATTCGTTCTGGCGCCTGGCCGAGGTGATGGGGCGCCTCGACCTCAAGCTTTACTGCTGTTCGGGCGACATGATCGCCGATATCCGCGCCGGGCGGCTGCTGCTGGCCTACAATGTGCTTGGCAGTTATGCGCTGGCGGGCCGCGATGCCGGGGCTGAGGGCGCGCCCGCGGTGATCGAGCTCGAGGATTTCACCCTGACGCTGCTGCGCACCGCGCTGGTGCCGCAGTCCGCCCCCGACCCGACGGCCGGGGTGCAATTGCTGGGGTTCCTGCTGTCGCCCGAGGGCCAGCGCCTGATCGGTGAGGCCGCCGGCCTGCCGCCGATCGACGCCGAAGCCTTTGCCGCCCACCCCCATCTGCGCCCGATCCGGCTTGACCCCGGCCTGCTGGCCCATCTCGACCGCATGACCCGGGCGCGGTTTCTGGGCGAATGGCAGGCGGCGATGGATCAGCCCTGACCCACCGCCGCGTCAGCTTTGGTCTTTTTCGATGGCGTATTTCGCCAGCAACCGGCCCTGCGCCATGAAAAAGAGGAACAGCGCCGAGGTCAGGCCGAAGGTCTTGAAATTCACCCAGGCGTCGGTGCTGAAGCTGCGCCAGATCACTTCGTTGGCGACCGCAAGGGCAAGAAAGAACACAACCATCCGCCGGGTCAGGATCATCCAGCCCTCGGGTTGCAGCGGCAGGGCCTCTTCCATCACCACGCCAAGGTAGCTTTTGCCGCGCATCAGGCCGAAGCCCAGGCTGCCCGCGAACAGCAGATAGATCATGGTCGGCTTCATCTTGAAAAAGCGCTCGTCTTTCAGCCAGACCGACAGCCCGCCGAACACCACCACCAGCACCACCGTGGCAAGCTGCATCTTCGACAGCTTGCCGGTCAGCCGCCACAGAATGCCGGTGGTGATCAGCATCAGGGGGATGAACAGCGCCGTCATCACGATGAAGCCGCTGTAGCTGCTGCCCGCGATGGTGAAGGCGTGATCCTTGAGCTTCACGTAGCCCGCGAAAAACGCGACAATCGGCCCCAGTTCGAGCCCCAGTTTCAGATACGGATTGATCTTTTTGCCTGCCATCGCCTATCCCGCCATTTCCACCACCACCGCCCCGGCCGCGATCAGCGCCATCAGGGCCAGTTGCGCCCGACCGACCTTTTCCCCCAGCACCAGCCAGCCGATCAGGGCGGCAAATACCGTCGAGGTCTCGCGCAGCACCGCCGCCTGCCCCACCGTGTCGATCCGCGTCGCCAGCATGATCGACCCAAAACTGAACCACGCCACCACCGCGCCCAGCACCCCGCGCCGCATGAGCGGCACCAGTTCCGACGACGGTAGCCGCCGCCACAGGTGGCGCGTGACCACCGGCATGAACACCCCGTCGATCATGAAGAACCAGGCGAGAAAGGTGAAGGGGTCATGTGTGGCGCGGATGCCGTAAGCGTCATAGGTGGTGTAGAGCGCCACGAACACCCCGGTTACCAGCGCGAGACCAAGGGCCGCCACCAGCGTATCACGCGCAAGGCGCACGTGGACCAGGTTCCAGCCGGCCAGCCCGAAGATCCCCGCCAGCAGCAGCCCCACCCCGCCCCATTGCCCAGGCGAGAAGTGCTCGCCGAACACCCAACCGGCGGCGATCACCGTGACCAGCGGTCCGGTGCCGCGCACCACCGGATAGACCACGGTATAGGCACCGCGGGCGTAGGTCATGGCTTGCAGGTATTTGTAGCCCGAATGGATGACGAAGGCACCAGCGAAGATCGGCCACATCCAGGGCTCGGGCCAGGGCACAATGAAAAGGGCAAAGGGTGCCGCCATCACGCCGTAGCTGGCGTCGATTGCCGCCCGCGCCAGCCACGGGTCGTGGCGGCCCTTCTGGAGTGCGCCGAACACCGCGTGCAGCACCGCCGCCAGCAGCGCCAGCACCAGCGCCAGATCGTGCCCGGCGGCGGTGCCGGTCAGGGCGCGCAGGGCGTCACTCATGCCATGCGGTGC